>Ga0164294_10002064_pt1 | contig 18359 bp, 16 predicted proteins | sample GEODES005metaG_FD_111479 | JGI IMG/M metagenome (GOLD analysis project Ga0164294, IMG submission 111479) | Oligotrophic lake water microbial communities from Sparkling Lake, Wisconsin, USA - GEODES005 metaG | ecosystem: Environmental > Aquatic > Freshwater > Lake | place: USA: Sparkling Lake...
GCACCAGGCTCATCCGAGACAACGATTCCTTCGCGCCCGCGATGACGCGGCTCTCGAAGCCCTGCGTGTCGAGCTTCAGCATCACGCGGCTGCCTGCCTGAACAACACCCAGCTCAGGCAACAGGCTTTCCAGGCTCCTCACTTTCACTATGCATTCCGATTCGTAGGCGGACTGTGGCTCAACCGACGTGCTGGTTTCACGAATCGCCAGAAAGGAGCTACTCACGCGGTTCCTCGACACGTTCAGCTTCAGCTCTCCATCCGCTTCGCCCAACGCAAGATTGTGTGCTTCCCAGGCAGGATCCTGGTCGGCCAAACCCCGCAGGTGGGCAAACGCGTCGGGTAAGGGCTCAAACGATACGATCTTTCCGCGATAGCCCATGGATTCACGTAGCGACAGGGCAAACTGCCCCGCATTCGCGCCGACGTCGAGAATGACGTCAATACCGAAGCCGTCGAGGAGCCGCTTTCGTGCAGCTATGTCCACGGGTATGGAATGCCACTTCACTATATCGTAGCCGGTGGCGCGGATAAAGCGTCGCAGGGCGTGTTTCGCAAAGTCTTTCATGATTTCCATAAATCTACCACAGCGCCTTGAGAGCACCGTGCACACGTGTCATCACTCAATTGCATCAGGTTCAATCGGTCGGCCAACGCGCTCGCGACACGAATCCCCTGAGCTCACAGGCGTCTGAGTAAGCTGCTTGCAAATCGCGCGGAATGTATCCCCCCACAGATCGATGCTGAAGGCAGTTGCGAGGCGCTGGCTCTCTCGCGAAGCGGCGGCAAGGGCCTGTGGCTCAAGTGATGCCGCCCAGTGGAATGCATCAGCAATATCATCGATGCTCGAAGCATCAACCAATCGGCTGTTCGTGGGGACACACAGATCCTGCGCCGCGCCGGTCGCGTGGCTGGCGATCAACAGTGTTCCGCAGGAGGCGGCCTCATGTACCACCAATCCCCAGTGATCGAGGGTGCTGGGCAAGACCAGGCACCGCGCCTGATTGAAGGCCGCGGATAGCCGCGTCGGGGTGACAAACGGGTGGACGTGGATGTCGGGATGCGAGGGGATTCGATCCCGCAACGGACCCGATCCGTAGAGATGAAGGTCGCAGGGTCCGGCGATCTCACGGCGGAAGCGGAGAAATGCCTCGCAGAGCCGCGACAAGTTCTTCCGATCGATAAACTGTCCCGCAAACAAAAATCGTAGCGACCGCGACTCAATCGGGGCCGTGGACCTGAAGACGGCGGTGTCTGCCGTGTACAAACCCTCTGAAATGCGGCTCGCCGGCACGCCGAAGAATCGCATGAGTCGGGATCCGGACTTTCCAGGCACCCAGACGTGGTCAAAAAGCCGGCTGTATCTGATTCGGTACACCACGGCGCCCGCGACCTGCCGCAGATCTCCGCGGAACGAATTGTCGCACATGCACACCACCTTCCCCCCGGCCTGGCGTGCCTCCCGAGCCAGCCCCATGAAGGACGGCACCGACCATCCGGCGGTAAACGTAATGGCTGGCACGGTCCCGCCGAGATCGCGAAAAGAACACGTATCATCAGGCCCGATCCAGTGAATCCTGCCACCGAGCAACTGCTCCATCTCGGGAGGACTGGAGCCGGATGGCCTCGTGCTGACGACAACGATGGTTCGCGGTCCACGCCGAATCGCGGCGGCTATCGCCGCCACGGCGTAGTGAGGCAGGCCATTCCACAGGATCGCGACGGTGTCAGGATCCGTCCTCGGAAGGGGCATCATGCGCCGGGGACACGCCCGCGCTCTTCGGAACCGGTGGGCGGGGTTTTTAACACTACGACTGCCAGTGGCCACTGGTGCGTGCAACCGGTCGTGGGAAACAGGTCCGGCAGGCGCGAGTAATGGGCGATCAGAGACCTGGCACGGTCGAGCCGCTCGTGATCGATCGGCACCGTAAAGTCCCTGCCGAGCCTGTGCCACTCGACGAGCGAAGCCCTGCGAAGGGGATCAGAGTAGATGAACGACAGCTTCGGGAAACTCGCGGTGTTGTGGCCCGTGTGGCTCGCATTGACGGGCGTGTCGTCGTCGAACACGAGGTACCTGACGTTTCGAGCCGCGCACTCCTCCACCCTGCGAACCTGATCGACGTGATCGTCGAAAAACCCGAACGTAGCGACGGACACCGGTCTCGTCACGATCCCCGACCAATCCCCAAGATGGTAGGTCACGCTGGGCTCCCGATGCCGCAAGGCAACGTGGGTGATGTCGAAACTCTGGATCGCCGCGCCGGGGCACGCGCGTGAAAGAGCCCAGGCACTGTTGCCCGTGTACGTGCCGGAGTCGAAGATCGTCGGCGCATCAAAGTAGGCTGCTGCAGCGAAGAGCGACAGCGTGTTGTTGAGGAGCAAGCCCCCCGACCGCATGTTCTTGCCGGTGAAGGTGCGGTATTCTTGGAGAAAACCCACGACTCGCACAGTGAATTCGTCCTTCGTGATCTTCGGCGTGTAACCGACGGAGCCGTCGGCTGCCATCGCGTCGTACCAGCGACCCCACACGTCCGTGATCGATTCGAGGATCAGGTCGTAAAGCGCCCCCTTGGGAGCGCTCGTCTGGAAGTCGCCTTCGAGGCGTCCGAGGTGGAGTCCCAGCGGACGCAAGGCGGCGTTGCCGGCTTCGAACAGAAGGCGACGAAGTTTCATGATCGGGAAATCAGCTCCGAGTCGTGACGGCGATCCACTCAAGAAATCTCCGGGCCTGCTGCGACCAGAGCCGGCCACCGGCGAGAAAACCCCGGATTCTTTCTGACAAGTCCATGCGAGCATCATCGGTGAGCGTCAGGGCCCGGTCGAGGGCGTCTGCAAAGCCCTGCGGTGAATCATCTCGTGCCCTGAGCACGACATCGCCATACTCGGGCGCGACTCCGGGCGTCAGCGTCGTAGCGACGGGCTTAAGAGACGAGAGGTAATGCAGCAATTTCGAGGGAAAATTCATCTCGTTTCCCCCCACGCCACTCGGGCGGGGATTCGCGAGCACCTCCGCCTGCTCCGTGAGGCCCTGCAGCGTTGCCTCGTCGACCGCGCCGAGGTATTCGACCGAGGGCGTGGTTACCAGCCTTTGCATCGTCTCGGCGGAGCCTCCCCGGCCGACCACGACCAGGCGCACACCCGGCGTCTGCACGTGCTGCATCGAGTCGAGTAGTAGATCGATCCCGCCCCAGCGATGCAGCGCACCTGAATAAAGCACGATACGTGACCTGACATGCGCGGCCGGCAGAGGTGGAACGCGTGCCACACCGGCGTCGAGGTGCAGTTTGCATTCGACAGGCGCGTGCAAAAAAGCCCAGTGCGAGAGAAAGACGACGCCTGCGGAGCCCGCCACGCCCGCCATCACGTTTGCCCAGTCGGCCGTCGGCGGATCGTGGTCAAGAAGCACGGGAATCCACGGGATGCCATGTTTCTGCCCCGCCTGCCGACAGGCGTGAGCGACGGGCCGCCAGGTGTTATACGAGGCGATCACATCTGGCATGCCACGATCGATGCAGAAGCGATCGATCGCCTGGCCGTAGCGTCGCGTGAGGCTGCCCTCCCGCAATCCGGGCAGATTAACGTAGGCCACGGAGTCACGGGGAATCCCGCAAAACAGGCCTGCCGAACCCGCGACACACGCAGGCCCGCGGGGCCACAGCCGTTCGGAATGATTGGCCACGATGCCGATGGAGGCGCCCGCGTCGTGCAGTCCGCCGAGAAAACCCTCCTGCCAACGCGATGCGGCGGGGGCCAGCGCCGTCGCTGCCAGCGACTCGCCGATCGTGAACGCGGGCCCCAGCCAGAGAACCTTGCGAATCATGGAGGAGACCCATTCCCGGCGGCAATGGGCGGGCGGACTGCGGGGGGATGCAGCCGTTGCTCGGCGATCTTCGCCCCGACTTCCGCGAAGTACCCCGCCTTCAGCAGCGCGAATCGCGCCCCGGCCCCGCCATCGAGAAACCCGAGGCGAAGGAAGTATTGCAGTACGAAATAGAGCAGCGGAAACACCGGCGAACCCGCCAACCCATACTTCACACGTTGGCGGAGGGTCAGTTCGCGCCACCGCTCCGGCGTTTTGGAGAGCGCCGCATGGCGGCTCGCCTCCCACGTCGCGTAGGTATTGTGGCGCCGCACGTAAGCGTCGATGGTCTTGCAGTCGAGGTGCACCAGCGGCGCGCGGATCACACCCACGGTGCCGTCAACGACGAGGTGCTCGTGCACCTCCATGTCGAGGTCGGTCCAGCCAGGATCGTCGATCGGCTCGTAGGCTCCCGCCCCCGTGCGCATCAAGGCCAGCTTCCGCTGTGGGATTCCAAACCGCAATCGCCTACCCAGAAACACCGTGTCGTAGGTGAGCCAAAACCCCGCCGCATCGGTCCGCGGGAGCGTGCGCCGCAGTTCCTCGATAAAGCCCGGGGTGGGGCGTTCGTCGGCGTCGAGAAACAGGATCCACGGTGTCGTGACATCGCACGTGCGCGCGGCCCAGGTGCGCTTCTTCGGATACCCGCCCACCCATGAAAACACGCGGAAATCGGCGGCATGCCTACCGGCGAGTTCCCGGGTGACGGGGTCGTCGGTGGATTCGACCACGATCACGCGCTCGAACGTGCCGAGCAGCGGCAGGACGTCGGCCACCTGGGCCGGCTCCCGCCGCACCGGCAGGATTACCGTCACGGGGAGCGGCGCCGGAGACGCCGAGCGATCGACCTGGAGTTTATCCATGAGCGGACAACGTCTGACTGCGGAGCGCCAGCAGACGCTTACGGAAGATTTCAAACGACAGGTTTGCAGCCGCCCAATTCCGCCCGGCGCGGCCCCGGTCGAAGCGTTCGGCAAAGTCCATCGATCCCCAGTCCTTCAACGAAGAAATCGTGGCGGACGCGTCGTCGGACATCACGCCGACGGCGGGCGACGGCCCGATGTCGGCCAACAGATCGTTGCCAGGAGACAGCAGGATCGGAATCCCACTCGCCAGACATTCGGCGGCGGCGTTGTTAAAGTTTTCGCGCCACGAGAGGGAAATGAACAGGTCGCAGCCCTGGACGATGCTCTCGACAGCGGCCGCATCAACGCCCGGGACGACGTGGACCCTCCCGCCCACGCCGCACGAATCGGCCACCCGCCGGCAGTCCTCCGCCGAAACGCCGTCGGGGTGCCCGACGAGCAGCATGTGCCAGCGGTGATCCATGCCTTCCGCAAACATCCGGATCGTGTCGAGGGGCCGTTTCATCGGATGTAATCGGCCGAGGAAGAGCAGCAGGTTTGCGTCGGGCGGGATGCCGAGCCGCGCCCGCAGGGCCGAGCGGGCGGCGTCGCGATCGAAGTCGGGGGGAATCCGGACGGGCCAGGGGATCACCACCGGGTTGGCGATGCGCGCGGTTTGCAAGGCCTTGTCGCGCTCGTTGCACGACGAGAACACTGTCGCTGCCGCGTTGGCCAGGCACGCGCGGCCGACCATGGTCATGAAAAGGCGTTTGACAGCCGGATTCCGGCGGGCGACGTATGGATCGAGGATGCCGTGGGGCACGATCCAGTAGGGCAATCCGCGCTGGCGGCACACGCTATGCACCCATGGAGAGTGGAACGTGTAGAACGAGTGGCACGAGACAAGGTCTGAAGCCTCGACGATCCGGCGGGCGGCTTCCAACGGCCGGAATTCCGGCACGAGAAAATGGCGGGCGCCCGGGAATCGGCGGCATGTCACGAGCGCGAGCCGGCCCTGAGGAACGGCGAGCGCGTGGTGCGGAACATCACGGCGCTCGAGGAACGACACGATCCGTGCATCGAGGGCTTGCTGGAAAGCCCCGGTGGATCGCAGCGGCCCTCCCGTCCAGGGCAGAAGGCTGCCCGTCACCAGACAGGTTTCAGGGACGCACGACGCGTCGGCATCGGGAGGCGGCACCTTCGATTCAGAAACTGAGTCAAGCATCGACACGTCGATCAATCGCCTCAGCAACCGGCCGCGTCTTTCCGGGACAGCGCCCGGGCATACAAGCCCTCGACGGCGGCCACGTGCGGTTCCACGCTGAATCGTTGGCCGGCATACTCCCGGGCCCGCTGCCCCATGCGGCGGGTGGCATCCGGGTCGCGGAGCATCGCGATCATCGCGTCGGCGAGAGCCGCAGCGTCTCCGGGAGGAACAAGCATGGCGCCCTCGCCCTCGCTCACCACCTCGCGAATGCCGCCGAAGTCCGACGCGATCGAAGGCTTGCCCGACAAGGCGGCCTCGATCACGGGCCGGGCGAAGTGCGGTCTCACCGAGGGAAACACGAGGAACTCGCAGAGATCGAGGTAATCCGCAACGTTTGGCACGAGTGGCTTCACGACCAGGCAAGCCGGCGGGATGCTCGCTTCGAGGATGCGTTGGCAGCGGTCGTGATACGACCGGATCCCGACGTATGGGCCATAGCGACGGGCAAAGGCCGCCAGGCGCGACGACGGCGGCGGCACATTGGCGCCGATAATCACCAGCCGCGCCTCGGGCACGGCCTGGGCGACACGCGGAAACGCCCGGCAGAGCACCTGGAAGCCCTTGATTTCCTGAAAGCCGCCGACGAACAGGATCGCCCGGTCGGAGGGTGAGAGGCCGAGTTCAGCCCGCAGATCTGCGGGCGGCTGCCGACGCGATGCGGTGGGAGTCGGGGTGCAGCAATACACCACGGTGCCGACGGCTCCCTTCGTCCACATCGACTGGTCGTCGTGCGAGATAAAGATCGTCTCGGCCGCCGCAGATTTCATCGTGCGGGCGATCGCCCTCGTTCGCCAGCCGCGCCCACCGAACGGCGGGGACTCGCGGATGTGCCACACGACTTTGGCCGGCGACTGCCCAAGCGCGAGCGCTGCGGGCAGTAGCGTGACGGAGTTGAGATGGACGATATCCGGGGCGATCGTGTCCACGAGCGATCGAAGCCGGCGTGCAGCCTCCGGGTAGCGACGAGCCAGTTGCACGAGCCCGCGCAGCGACCGGGGGTTGGAGAAGCGAATCCAGCCGGCCGTGGTGTGCGGGATCGTGGGAAACGCCCGCAACTGATGGAGGGTCAGCCCGGCGGCGGCGTAGAAGCCTTCGAGGTCGGGGGCCGGCCACACGAGAGCCACGTGGACGTCGTGCCCATCGGCGACCAGTCCGGCGGCAAGATAACGCAGGCTCACCGCGGCTCCGGCTGGATGACTGGAGTGATCGAGGAAGAGAATCCGCATCATCTCTCGGCGGTCGCTTCGCCGCCGGTCCCGAGGAGCATCTGAGAGAGGCGATCTGCCACGGCCCGCTGTCCTTCGGCGTCGAGGTGGATTCCGTCGCGGGTCCGAAACGCCTCCTCGTCGAAGCAGACGGCCGCGGCGGCCTGCCTTCCAAGGATCTCGACGCTCGCGGCCCGCCGCGCCTCGTGAAATGGCGTCTTCGAGAGCCCGTGGGGCACCGGGTATTCGAAGTAGATCACATCGACGCCATGGTCCTCGAGTTCGGCGACAGCGTCGCGAACCGAAACGAGGTTTGCACGCAGTCGCTTCATATCGGGCAGCGTTTTATAGAGCTCGCGCAATTGATCGATGCGGATGTCGGCGACCGATCCGAGATGCGCGGTGGCCGCAACTTGCGACGCACCCCTGCCGAACGCACCCTTGGCCAGAGACATAATCACCGATGCTGGCTGATACTCCGTTCGTAGCGCCAACACCTTCTCGCGCAGTGGCAACATAACCGGGTTGAAGAGTAACTTCAGGAAAGCGTCGTTTGGAGGGGCGATGAGGCCGTTGAGTTCAACGGCGACCCGGCGCGGGAGCCGCCCTGATCGCACGAGTATCTCGAGGGCCTCGCGGGCCGACATGCCGTTCATTCCCAAAACCTGGAGTTTCCCGTGGGTCAGCAGATCGACCGACTCGACCATCGAACTGCCGACAACCAGAGCCGGCAGCGGATCCGAGCCATAGATGAAACGCTCCGCCTCCGCGACGTTGCCAGTGAACTGGTTTTGTGACTGCGTGATCGGTGGTGCCCATACCTGGATTAGCCCCACCCATCCGAGCCCAAGCAGCGCCGCCAAAGGGAGAATTCGCGACACCCGGCCCTTGGAGAGTGCGGCGGTCGCCGTGCCTTGGTCGCTCATTGACGCGAAGGCGGCAGCGGACGCAGGGACTCGCCCCGGCCGAATGGACGCCCTTGGTGATAGCGGTCGAACGGCATCAGGCTGCGGTTCGCGCGCTGAGCCGACGCCACATGATCGTCGCTTTCCGAGTCACGTAGCGATGTGCCCGCGATGCATATGAAACGGCCCCCCGGCACCAAAGCCAGAGCGATCGCCGAGCGTCCTCCGCGTTGTGGATGTCGGCATGCCAGGCCATCCAGATCTTCGTCACACCCTGAAAGTGTAGGGCAAGCACGCGCACCCAATCGTCCGTGGCGAGCGATCGGCAATAGGCGCCGTCGCCATCGTGGCGAACCACCTTCGTCCCAAGGCGGGATCGGTATCCTTCCGTCATCCCGATGCAGTGATCGAAGAACTCTCCGTCCACGACCTGGAACGTGTCTGCGTAGTCATCACCGGCGGCGTTCGCGAGGCGTTCGAGGAAAAACATGTCGCTGATCGAGCCCACCTGGCCGCGTGCCCGAATGGCATCATACGTCTTGCGCAACCCTTCCAATCCCTCCGGGTTGCGGTAGGTGGCGATAATATCCTCGCACAGCCTTTCGAGCTGCGCAATATCCCGAAAGTATGCGACGTGCGGCCCCATCCGGCGGCTGAACATCACCTTCGCACCGGTTCGCTGGGAGAGGTGGTGGCCCACGTCGGACTCGACGAGCACGTCGCTGTCGAGATGGATGACAGACGCGAGACCCTGCAGTCGGCAGAGTTCCCTGATCATAAACCATCGTTCGAAACACAGCTGCTCGAGCCACGGACGGTTCACACTCAAGTGCACGTAGTAGCGGCGAAATTCGTCGGCCGCGTGGTCGAGGGTCGAACTGGGTGACCACGTCACGCGGGGCCGCACGTCAGCCGGCAGGAACGACGCCGGGTCTATGTCGGATATGAGATGAATCGCCGACGACGTGCAGCGCCGGGCCGCCTGCACCAGAACGGTCGGCAAGTAAAACGCCAGCCCGCGCTGCACGAACACGATCGAAGGCGGAATGACGGGCACTGCGGTCATCAGTTCGGCAAAGTCGCTTCAGCTTGAGACACTCGGCCGGCTGTGGCCGCGGCGCACAGCCGGAGGAACTCGCGACGCCACCGTTCGGGGCCGAAGGACTCTGCCAACCGCCGGCTCGTCAGCGCCGCGGCACGGCGCCGTCCGGCCGGCCAAGCGGCAACCGTGCGAAGCGCGGCCGTCAGCGCCTCACTGCTGCCGGAGGGAATCACGATGCCATTCGCTCCATCCATCAACTCTACGGCGTTGCCTACCTCCCGGGTCGCCACGAGCGGGCAGCCGGAAAGGGCCGCCTCGTGAAGGGCCAGCGGCCAGTTGTCGTCCCGACTGGGCATGACGAATACCCGGAAGTTTTTCATCGCTTCGGCGATGACATATGGCTTCGCAAACGGATGCAGGACGATGCCCGGGACGCCGGCGGCCAATGGCTCGAGTTCGCCGGCTCCATAGGCATGCAGCTCGTATTCGGGTGATCCTTGATGAAACTGCTTAAATGCGTCGACCAGCACGTCGAAGCCTTTGCGGCGGATCAGTTGGCCCACGAAACCGATCCGGGGCGGGCGGTCATCCGATGGCGGAGGCATGAAAAACGTTCCATCGCCGCCGTACAGCCCGTCGACCACAGCGCGAGAGGGAAGGCCCAGGCTACGGCAGAGCCGCGTAGCTGATGCGCCGGGAACCCAGGCGTAGTCGATGGTGTCGCGAAGCCGCATGCGAAAGTAGATGCTTCCCAGGCGCTGTCGGACGTCACCGCGCCAGCGGTTGTCGATCATGGCCACCACCGGCCTCTCGCGGGCTTTTACCACCGAAGCAAACTGCCGGCAGGCCTTGAAGGCCCATCCGGTCACGAAGCAGACAGCGGCGTCGTCGCCCTCGGCGCTCTCGCGGGCATTCCGCTCGTCGATCCAGTGGACGCGGCGCCCAATGATCTCTTCCAAGTCACGCGGATCCTCTGGAGGCACCGTGGAAAATACCTTTAAATCGATGCTCGGATCGTGAGCAACCGAGCGAATCAGGCGCGCGGCATAGGCGGGCAGACCATGCCAGACAACGCTCACTTTCAGCGGCTGCGCCATTAAAAAGGTGAACCCGGGAAACTAACGCAGCGCGCCGCCGATAACGGCGGGCGCGGTTGGCAGCCTGCGGGAACGGCCGCGTGACGGCCGACGGTCAAAACTGGAAGTAAATGAAGGGCGCGGCGTTACCGTGATTGAACGCGATAGCCACCAGCATCGCCGCGTAGGCGAACTCGACGAATGCACCCGGCAGCCGGCACCGGATCGCGGGTATTCCGCCGAGCATGTGATAGAGCGCCACCGGCAGGATATAGAGCCCCAACACGAGGCCCAGCCACCAGGCGATCGGCGTCCGACCATTGCACGCCACAGCGCTCAGGAATCCACGCACCTCCTCCATGGACGGCATCACGAAGAACAGCCAGCCAAACGAGACGAAGGCGAATACGAACGCACTTCGTAGCCAGCGAGACGCGCGCGCGTCGTCCTCCGGCCGCACCGCCCCAGCCGGGCCCCAAAGGAGTCGCTCACCGGCCAGCGCCACGCCGTGGAGTAGGCCCCAGGCGCCGTAGCGCCACGCAGCGCCATGCCACATCCCGCCGAGAACCATGACGAGCAGCAGGTTTATAACTGTACGGACCGTTCCATGGCGGTTCCCGCCCAAAGGGATGTAAAGGTATTCCCGCAGCCATGACGACAGCGAGATATGCCAACGACGCCAGAAGTCGGAGAAGGACGAAGCGATATACGGGAAGTTGAAGTTGTCGAAGAGACGATAGCCAAACAGGGCGGCACAGCCCTGGGCGATGAGGGAGTAGCCGGCAAAATCAGCGAAAATCTGCGCGGAGTAGCCGACGAGCAGCATTATTAAGATCAGCGACGAATGGCCGTCGCAATAGGGCCAACGCATCCAGAACGTCTGCTCGGCGAGATTGTCGGCCACCACAAGTTTGAGAAAGTAGCCAAGCACGAGCGCTTTGCAGGCGTACCCGAAGTTCACGTCTCCGAATCGCTTGGGCAAGATTTGTGGATAGAAATCGTGGGCCTTGAGAATCGGGCCGGCGACAAGCTGCGGAAAGAACATGATGAACAGGAGCGTGTCAGACACGAAACGAGCGAACGGGGCCTGCAGTTCCTTGCCGGCGTGTCCGTCGTCGTCCGTAGCCGAGATGCCCCGGTATTCGTCTGCGACAAGGCTGATGCCTTGAAATGTGTAGAAGGAAATGCCAATCGGAAGCGGCAGACTCACCAACCAGTCAACAAGTGATTGATTGGCATGCAAAGCGGGCCCGAGGGTGGCCGCCAGCAGGCCGCCGTATTTGAACATCGCAAGAACCGCAAGGTTTACGGCCACACCACCTGCGGCCACGGCCAGTCGCTTAGGCCGACTTGTGATGGACCGCACCCAGTAACTTGCGACCGCGTTGACGAGGGCTGAGCCGACCAGCAGCACGAGCAATTCCGGCTGGCCGTAGCCGTAGAAAACGGCGCTCGCCGCGATCAGCACGCCTGTCTGGGCCGCTTGAGACCTGACGGCGTAAAACGCCGCGAAGCACACGGCGACGAGCAGCACGAAGGGCCACGAAGCGAATAGCATTAAGGTCTTACCGGGACTTGCGCGTCGGCTGCGCGGATATTCAAGCGGCCGCGGAACACATATGGGGGCATGTAAAGAACGAAGAAACTGCCAACTTCATTTCCTACAAGGTGTTTCATCCTGAGACGAACGGCGGCTTTGCGACTCCGAAACACAAGGAATGACAAAGTTGTTCTGCATTCGTTCTTTAAGACGTCAAGACTGCCCCCGCAATCCGTTAGCTGCGTTTTCAAGGCTTAAGAGAAGAGGGCGGCTGATAAGCCGGAGGGCCAAGCCCGCGAAGGGTCATCGCCCTTAGGTGAAGAATCGCCAAATCCCGAGTGGCCGGCCGGATGGCCATGGCTCCCGTTGTCGCCGCAGCCATTGCGATTACCGTCGTCCACGAGGCTCCCACAGCGCCGTAGGAAGGGATCACGAACATGTTGAGCACAAGGTTGATAGTCGCGCCAAGTATGGCGTTTTGCATGCCGACCCAGAGTAGACCGCGTGACAGGATCCACGAGTTCTGCGCCAAGAACAGAATCGAGAACATATTCGACCACACGTGCACCCGCAGCGCCGGAGCTGCGTCGACGAATTTCGAGCCTAAGAGAACGTGAAGAATCTGGGCGGGAAAGATCGTCAGGACGAGGCAGAAGCCGTAGGCGATCGCCAGGCAGATCGACGTCATTTGCAGTAGCCGGCGCTCGTAGCGGGCGTCGTCGGCGGCGAGCATCCGGTAGAGAAATGGTGAGGCCGACGTGATCACCGCCATGGGGATGAAAACCCACATCGTCGACACCCGGCAGGCGGCCGAATAGAGGCCCACCTGGTGCGGTGAATCGAGGAGCATACCCAAAAGAATCATATCTGACTGATTGTAGATCAGGATCGCGAACCCTCCGATCATCATCGGCAGCGATTCCTTGCAGAGCGTCCACGCCAATGACCTGTCGAACGCCCATTGCCGCGGGACGGTGGTCGTGGAGAGGTACGCCGCGAGCAGGCTCGCACCAAGGAGCCCCGTTTCCAGGGCGTGGGCCGCGAGAAAGAACCCCACCGGAGCGGTCACCAGAATGCCACCCACCTTCATGGCCGCGGCAACGACCGCCGAGCCGAGACCGCATATGGTGATGATGCGGGCCTTGGAGTGCGCCTGGAAGTAGGGCTCCAGCACGAGGCCGGGATAGCCTAGCAGCGACATCATGGCGATCAAGAGTTGGGCAGTCGTCGCATCTGCGTGCGTCCCGGCGGACAAGAAAGCCCCGAGCGTGAGCAGGGCGGCCACCATGCAACTTCCAACCCGCAGCGACGCCGCTGTCGCCAGCACGCGGCCCTCGTACGCCGGCGACCCGACGAGATGGCGTACGGTGTTTTCGCCGATTCCGAACAAGGCAAGGGGCAAACATAGCGACGCCCAGGTCAGCACGTAGGCGTAGGTACCGTAGCGATCCGGGCCGAGTTGCCGCACGACGAAGATTCCCACGAGCAGCGACAACGCCATCCGACCGATCTTTTCGATGCCGATCCATCCTGCGTTGCGTACGCCTGGGTGGGCGATACCTCCGAGAATGCGCGTCCAATACCGAAAAACGATGTCAGTCGAAGTATTCAAGCTGGGGATAGCGCTGGCCGGGATCCGAGTGGATGCATCCCGTTGGGTCATTCCGCGACCGGCCCGTCGACGTGAGTTGCAAGTACGTCGCCGATAAAGCCGCTATCGGACTCAATCTCGGAGCCATTGATGTGTTGCACGGTATACCCTCGCCCGCGGAGAAGTCCGAGGAACTCCGCGGCCGAACTGCCAGCGGATGCCAGCATTCGGTCGTCTACCTCCGCGACAATCGTAGGCCGATGTTTTTCCAGTGCGACCGTAGCGCCGGAAAGGGCCCGCATCTCACTTCCTTCTATATCCATTTTGATCAGCGTGGGCTTCAGGCCATGCCGGGCGATAAGTTCGTCGAGCGTATGTATGGGCACGGTGACAGCTACCGCGGCCCTGCCGACTGTATCCGGAAGCACCATAGCGCCCACCCGCGAATACTCCTCCATGCCGGCCACGGTGTTCATAGTCACCGTTCCAGTCGTGGCTCCAACGGCGCACTGTTCAACGATGACGTTCGCGGCGACGCCATTTGCGGAAATATTGTGCTGAAGTCGTCGGGCCACTGCGGGGGTAGGTTCGATCGATAGCACCTTGCGATTACCGACAGCCCTAGCCATCAGGACGCTGAAAATCCCGATGTTTGCGCCGATATCAATGACGTCACCTTGGCCCGGCAGCACACGGCGAATGGTGGCAATCGCATCGGGCTCATAGCTTCCCGAGAAAACGATACGACGCAGAATATCGGATCGGATGTCAACGAGAAACGCCCCATCGACTCCCTTTAAGGGGACGGCAACCTCTCCGTAAGCAGGGAAAGCGACTGCGCGTTCGTAGAGTTCTCGTTGCATCCGCAGCGTCCGACGTTGCCACCAAACAAGCGGCCACGCCATGACGACGACAACCGCCCGCAGCCACGGCCGGCTGGTGATGAACGAGCGAACGTCAGCAAGCGGCGGCATCGAGTTGCGGGCTCGCGCCCGGCCTATTGATAACGGAGTTCAACAAGGTAAGCAGCGAACTGCCGATGACGAGGATCGGGCACCTTCGCTCCATAGATTCGAGGCAACCGCGGCCTGCCTACTCGCGCAGCCCGGCCTGACGAATGGGGCGAACATATTTTCGAAACCATTACCCCGCCGCTCGCAGTGGAGGCGGCATAGCGAGCCGACGTTCGCGGGAGTGAGCGTGCGCCTTGGCTACGCGGCTTCCATCGCCAAGGATGAATCCAAACCACAAGAAAATCACATAATTCAAAGCCAGATACCCCAAGAAGTATGGATTGATGGTGATGGCTACCACCAAAGTCAGAATGAACGACAGGCCCGCAGACGCTCGCCAAGACCGCTCGCGCAACAAACATTGCCACGAGATACTCGCTAACGACCACAAACACATGATCAACGGCAATGTGCCAAGAATCCCCCGCTGGCCGAGACTATCAAGTAAGAAGCTGTGGCCGCCGATGGTTTCCGTATCGCCACCCAACTCACTGGTCTGACGACCTTTTCCCTGTCCGATGAAAGGATTTCGGGCGAACGACGACATCGAACGCGCCGCAAGCATGTATCTACCGCTGGTCACCTCGTTGGAATTTGCTGAGTCTTGCCCTGCGATCACTCGCCGCAGTCCATCGACGCGGCTATAGATTTTTGCCAGTGAACCGCCTGTCTCGCCTGCTACGATCCGCAGTACGTAAAGCCCACCGGGCAGGACAATTGCGATGATCAGAAGCAGGGCCAGGCGGAATCGCAGCGTACGGGCAGGAGCGAACAAGATGCTCGTAAAGCCGCACCACATGAAAAGCAAAGCGGCAGCCGTAAACCCTGCCGTAATCGACAATGACAGAAGTACAGCCTGAGGGACGGCAACGATCCAGCGGACAATCCGCTGCCGTGAGTCGTACAGGCGGCAGCCAGCTAACGCCAGCAAGAGTCCCGTTACCGAAAGATTGACCATAGCCGAGATGAGAGCTCGTGCTGAATCTTGTTCGTAGGTCTCGGTAAGAAACCGTTCGCGAAGCTTGCCGCTGGCGGTGCCCTGAAGAAGCACAACTGCGTCCGGGAACGTGATTGCCGCGAACAAGGCGAGGAGCAGGCCGATAAACCAGCGTTCACTCCGCGGGTAGGCCGCCAACGTGTATCCGCACAGCATGAACGGAAGCACCCGCAACATGACTACTGGCTGGGAGGCCACCCGGATAAGGTCTGATGGCGAGCCGGTGTAACCCGTCAGGCATCCCGCGATCAGGACCAGTTCGAAAAGCAATAAGTAGAGAACGGCTCGCTTGGTAAGCAAAGTCATGAAGCCCGGCGTCAGTGGAGCCAGCACACACACCAGAACCGTCAGGGCCTTGTATGGCATATTGAAGCGATACGATACCTGGTAATGCCCAAAGATCACGGTCGCAAAGGCGACAGTCCAGAACACGAGTAAGGCAATCGATGGTCGCGGCACAGCGGTTTCGTTCCGAAGGCGCCCGCCACCCAAGTCCACCGGTTCGTGTGTCTGATTGGGCTTCGAAGTGACGTTGCCATGCGATGGCGGAGATAATGCCCAGTCTGTGGTCACGACAGCGCCTCCGATATACGAGTACTCGTGCGGTCTTGCGTTGACACTTGTTCTTGAACAACTGAATTGAACAAGCCTAAGAGCTGATGCCCTATTACCGGAATTGAATACTTTGTGACCGCAAACGCCCGGCCAGCGACTCCGCAACGTTCGCGTTGCCGTCGATCTTTTGCAAATGCGGCGATTGCCCCAACCCAGTCGTCACTAGTCGCGGCCAGCATTCCTCGTTCTCCGTGCAAGAGAAACGCGTTGTTCATGCCGACGGGCGATGCCACCACGGGCAGGCCGCTGGCCAAATAGATTTTTGTCTTGTAATTTTCCTTCGCCCGCTCATACGGACCATCGGTCAGCGGCATGAGGCCGATATCGGACGATTGAAAGAGGGCCACCTCGCCGGCGTGAGAAAACGGCATCCAGCGATCATGGATCTCAGGATCGGAGAAGGAAAACCGGCTCCGCGACATCATCGTGATCTGGTAGGGCATTAGCCGGCCCAATTTCCGGAGCGGCTCTCGGAGCAGGTCGAGATAGCGGTAGCTCGAGGGCGTGCCCGACCAGCACAGCTGCAACGGCGACCCTAGGGCGTAGTCGGACTTTGGGATGTAGTGATCGCAATCCACGGCCGATTCGATCAACTCCACCCGCGGGCAGTGCTTTCGCGCGAAGTCCACTAGTAGCGGATTGCCAACCCACGCAGCATCAGCGAGCGACAGTCGCTCGTCCAGGTAGGGAATGCCGCATTCGTGCGTGGCATCGTCGAAATTGAAGATGATGCGATTGTTGAGTTCTCGTAATCGTCGCTCAAGAATCGGCGGGTCGTCGATGGCGGTGATGCTCTTATGGACGATCACGGTGTCGGCCTGAGGCGCGAGGTGTTCCAGTTGCCTGACGCGGATTCTCGGAAGAAGGCCCTTCCATGCGATTCGACGAATACCCGGCAGGGCGAGCAGGGCCGTTGCAATAAACCGAGGAAACGCCTCTGGAATCGAGAGTTCGCACCCCTGAGATCGAAGCCACGGAATCAGTTGCGTTCCGTTGACCCACAGGCTCGGGGAGTTGTAACTGCTGCTGTCGGCCAGCATCAGTACCTTCACCGTAGCGATTTCTCCGCAAGGACAAGGTCGTGGACGAGTTTCGATAACTGTTTACCGGGTGCAAAGTCGTCATCTTTGGGCACCAACGGCTTGGCAAACATGAGGAGTTTCGTTTCTTCGTGAAAGTGCTGCGGGCTGCTCATGAGGACGAAACCGAAATCCGCGGGGACACACGGCCGGGAACGCCAAAGATGATCGAGTCGGCGGGAGCCGCAGCCAGAACACATGAGTTGGCACTCACCTTGCTTCGAGCCCCAACGATCTTGCCTGGCCCGACCGAAGCATGCAGGCCAAGAAACACCTCTTCATCCACGCGAGCAGCGCCTCCCAACGCTGCATAGGGCGACAGCACGGCATAGTCACCCGCGACCGAGTCATGGCCGAGCGACGCGTGATAGTTGACCAAAACATGGCGACCAAGTTGTGCGGAGTCACTGACCACCGCATATGGGCAAACAATCGAACCTTCCCCGACGACGGCTGATGCGGCCACCGTCGCACCAGGATGTACGAGTCGCAAAAACTGCGACCCACAGGACTGCAGCGATTCGGCAACACGCCGACGGGCGTATGGCACGCCGATTCCGAGTAGGAGGTAGTCGCCGTTCGCCGGACGATATTCGTGAACGGCCGCAAGAATCCCGACACCCGTCGAATAACTCTCGAGCCGAAGCGGGTCGTCTGATAGGAATCCGGCGATCAGCGATGCCCGATCGGGCCACGACTCGCGGGCCCATTGCAGCACCTCTCTGCCGAACCCACCGGCACCGACAATAAGGATTCGATGACAGTCTTGGGGAGGATCGAAACGCCCCATGCGACTATTCTCATTCCCCTTTGTGGGGGAGCTGCCACGTTGCACTCCGTTCTCGTGGGTGCCAGAAAAGCTGCCGGTCACGGAAGTAGCCATCGCATCCGATTACCTTTGCTCAGTATACCTGTGCATACGGGCGGAATCCGGGGCGGACGGCTTCAGGCGCCGCCGTCAATGCCCATTACCTGACCGGTGAGAAACGATGCTGCCGGCGAGGCCAGAAAATCCAATACGCCTGCCACGTTTCTCGACGCGCCAAGACGGCCTAATGCCGTCCGCCGGGCAATCCGATCGCGGTTCTCCAGCGACAGGGGTGCAGAAAGATCTGTTTCCAGAAACCCGGGAGCCAGAGAGTTGACGCGGATTCCGCGGGGACCGAGTTCCCGGGCAAGACTTATTCCAAAACCTTCGAGGGCCGCCTTCGTGGCGGCGTAGACGGAAAGGCCGGGGGAGCCCCGCTCGGCGACGACAGAGGAGATGAGCGCGACCGTCCGGCCTGCGGAATCGCCCATGAGCATCTGCCGGACGCACTCGCGGA
>Ga0164294_10002066_pt1 | contig 18356 bp, 18 predicted proteins | sample GEODES005metaG_FD_111479 | JGI IMG/M metagenome (GOLD analysis project Ga0164294, IMG submission 111479) | Oligotrophic lake water microbial communities from Sparkling Lake, Wisconsin, USA - GEODES005 metaG | ecosystem: Environmental > Aquatic > Freshwater > Lake | place: USA: Sparkling Lake...
CTGGCCCGGCCCCAGATCATACAGCGGCAGCGCATCGGCCAGCCGCTGACCCTGAGCAAAAAGGCCGGGCAGGGCCAGGCCATCGCAGGCCTTGCCGGCCCGTTCGGCGGCCGGATCGGTGCCGAACAATTGATCGAACAGGCCGGGTTCGGCGGGCGGCGCCGCCGCCGCCGCCGCTGATGTGGCCGCGAGCGTGGCCAGCAGCAAGACCGCAAGCCACCGCCCGCCGGCGGGCAGGCGGCGGCGCATGGACAGAATTCCAAATGCAGAGGGGTCAGAGCTGGGCGGTCATGCTGGCCAGCAGCGTGCCGGCCAACGCCGGTTCGGCACTGTCGGTGGAGACATAGCTGATCCGTACCCGCTTGCCGGCCAACCGCGTCCGCACCTCGGCAGGCAGCGGCAGGATCACGTCGCGGCTGGCATTGGGCGTATAGATCGCCACGCCGCGCACCAGCCAGGCCGGCTGCTTTTCGCCCTCCACTGTCAGGCTGATGTCGCCATAGGTGGAGCGTGTGCCCTGACGCGCCAGCTTCACCACCAACTGGCTTTCCGGCGCGCCCGAAAGCGTGGCGGCATCAACCGTCACGCTGGCTGCCAGCGTGCCGATCCTGAGGATCACCGGCACGGTAAGGGAGCGGATGGCAATCAGTTCGATCGACAGGCTGTTATCGGTGCCGGCCGGCGCGGGCACCTGGGATCGCCCGGCGCTCACAGGAGCCGACATCAGGCGCAAATGGCTGCGATATTCGCCGGGCGCCAGATCGGCTGGTGCCGTGGCCATGATGCGCACCACTTGGCGGGCGCCGGGCTCCAGCACCAGTTGTCGGGGCGAGAAACGCAACTTGTCGGCAGCGAAACTCTCGCCGGGTTGAGGCGTGTCCGCCGCTTCCAGCGCGCCATCGGCGCGCATGCGCCGGTTTTCAAGCGCCAACCGGAAGGCGGCCGTTTCTGTGCCCTTGTTGACCAGCACCAATTCGGCCGAACGGGTGGCGGGCGTCAGGACAACACGGGTGGGCGCGATTAGCAGTTCGGCCGCTGCCGGAACGCCAATCAGGGCGACGACGATTGCCGCAATAGGGAGAAATTTCATGGGACAGACCTTCGGATGGCAGGGGTTGGTCTGGAACATGGAGCTTGGCGTTGGGGGGTCGGGCGCCCGGCGGCGACGCCACCAGGTTAGCCGCCGGGGGCCGGCCAACTGTTTCGGGTTGACCGCCGGGCACCGTTCCCCCCTGCCACGGAGCGCTTACTGATACTCGACCGCGACAGTGAAGCTGCCCTTGTACTGACCAGCTTCCTGACGCGCCGCAACTTCGAGCGTGCCGCCCACGGTGAAGCTGTCTTCGCCCTTCAGCAACTGGCCCTTATCCTTGGAGCCGGTGAAATCGCTGACGAGCATGGCGGCGCCATTGCCGTTCACGATCTTGATCTCGCTGGGCAAAGAGATGGTGTAGAAGGCATCAGCTTCACCGGTCACCGCAAAGGCGGCAGCGGTGTGGTCGCTGGTCAGGCAGGTCAGCGCCGGGCCGCATTTGCGGCTGCCGTCGACGGCCACAGCAACCTTGTCGCCAACCGTGGTCGACGGAGCGATGGTGCCGAAATAGAGATCGGCGGTGCTGCTGATTTCCAGCGGCGCAATGATCTTGGCGCCAGCGCCGGCATCGGCGGTGGCAGCATTTGCGGCGCCAGCGGCAGCCAGGGCGATCAGGGCGGTAGCCCCGGCAAAAATCATGTTCTTCATGGGTAATTTCCTCTACATAACAGTTATTTAGGCCAGCAGCAGAGCGCAGCGGCTGGAGCATTGATTAGACGTTAAATTTAACATTGTCTGTTGCCCGGGCGGATGGTGGTGGTCTGCGGAGGTATGGCGCTCATGCTGGAATCGGGCATGGCGTGGCTCCGATGGGATAACAGGCGGCCAAATTGGATGCTGCTCACTATACCAAAGTATAGCAGCACCCCGCCGTAAGGAGGGGGTTCGCCCTCCCGCGGCTCGCATGACAATGTTAACTTTCTGATGATACGTAAATTTTAATGATGGATTCAGCCACGCCACCCGTACTGCTTGACGAAACGCAGCGCCTTGCCGCCCTGCGGGCGCTGGCTGTGCTTGATACACCGCCCGATCCGGCTCTGGATGTGATCACCCGCCTGGCCGCTGACCGGTTCGATACCGAAATTGCGTTGATCAGTTTGGTTGACGAGCACCGGCAGTGGTTCAAATCCCGCCACGGCCTTGATGCCTGCGAAACCTCGCGGGCTGACAGTTTTTGTGCGCACAGCATCACCAGTGACGACGTGATGGTGGTTCCCGATGCCACAGCCGATCCGCGCTTCGCCGCCAATCCGCTGGTCATGGGCGCGCCGTCCATCCGGTTTTATGCTGCAGCGCCCTTGATTGCCGCCAGTGGCCACCGCATCGGCACATTATGTGTGATCGATGGCCGACCGCGCACTGGCTTTACGCTGCGTGAAGCGGATGCGCTGCGCCTTATGGCCGGGCAGGTGATGGATTTTCTCAATTCCTCGCGCATGCGCCAGGATCAGTGCATTTCCCAGCTGATCGCCGAGACCACGACCGATGCCTTCGTCTGCTCTGACGCCCACAGCCGCATCATCCACTGGAACCGCGCCGCCGAAGCCATGTTCGGCTGGCCGGAATCCGAGGCGCTGGGCCAGTCTCTCGAATTGATCATCCCCAACCGCCACCGCCACGGCCACAACAGCGGCATGGAACGGCTGCGTCTGCGCGGACCCACCAAGCTGGTCGGCAAGACGGTCGAGGTGCCAGCCAGTTGCAAGGCCGGCCACGAGTTTCCGGTGGAATTGTCGCTGGGGATGTGGCCGGCCGAAGGCGAGGGCGAGCCCGAAGGCTTTGCGGCCATCATCCGCGATGTGTCGGCACGGAAGGCATTAGAAGCGCAGCGGGCCGCCACCGAAGCCCGGCTTGCCCAGCAGATCGCCGCGATCGAAGCCTCCGATGACGGAATTGCCGTCACCAATGCCGGGGGCCGCTTCATGTTCATGAACCGCGGCCATGCCACCATGTTCGGCTATCCCGACGCCGAAAGCCTGATCGGCCAGCCGTGGTGCGTGCTGTACGATGAAGACAACGCCCGTCACATCACAGAGGTGGCGATGCCGATGCTGACCGAAACCGGGCGCTGGCGCGGCGAAGTGCAAGGTCGCAGCGCCGATGGCAGCGCCGTGGAGCAGGAGGTCAGCCTGTCGCTCTCGGCCGATGGCGGCATCGTTTGCGTGACACGCGACATCGGCAGCCGTCTTGTGATGGAGCGCGAGAAGGCGCGGCTGCGCGAACAGTTGATGCTGGCGCAGCGACAAGAGGCTGTGGGCCAGCTCGCCAGCGGGATCGCCCATGATTTCAACAATCTGATCGCGGCCATCGCTGGCACCGCCAGCCTGCTTGAAGGCGTGGCCGACGATCATGTGCGTCGCCATGCCCTGCGCATCCAGTCCGCCGCACAGACCGCCACCGGCCTGGTGGACAAATTGCTGGCGCTGGGCCGCCGCGCACCCGATCTGAAGCTGGTTGATCTGCGCGCCATCCTGGCGAGCGTGCGCGACCTGGTGGCGCCCAGCCTGGCCGATGCCCAGCACCGGATCGAGGTCGATCTGCCGCCCGCCCCGGTGTTGGCGCGTGCCGATGACACTGAAGTGATGCAGGTGATCTTGAACCTCGCCCTGAATGCCCGCGATGCCCTGCCGGGTGGCAAGGACGGGCGGATTGCCATTTCACTACTGGATGCCGCAGACCATCAACCGGCTGGCGATGTGCTGGTGGGCAGCCTGCCCACCAGGCCGGCCGCATTGATCCGCGTGAGCGATACCGGTTGTGGTATTGATCCAGACGACCTGGCTCAGGTGTTCGAGCCCTTTTATACGCGCAAGGGCGATGCTGGCACCGGGCTTGGACTGGCGGTGGTCGCTGGCATCGTTGACAATGCCGGCGGTGCTATCGCCCTTTTCAGCCGGCTTGGCGAGGGCGCTGTTTTCGAAGTGTGGTGGCCGCTTCAATCCGCCGTTAGCGAACAACCCTCGCACTCGATCGTCGAGGCCGCCGATGCCGACGTGCTGGCAGGCAAGGCCGTGCTGGTGGTGGATGACAACCCAGCCGTGGTCGATACGCTGGTGGCCATGCTGGAACAGGCCGGCGCCGAACCCGGGCCCTGCCTTGATTCTGCCGACGCACTGGCGGCCGTGGTGGAAGACCCGCAAGCCTGGAGCCTGGTGATCACTGATTATGACATGCCGGGCCTGAACGGTGCGGCACTCGCGCGGCAGCTGCGGGAAATTCGCGCTGATCTGCCGCTTTTGTTGCTGTCTGCCCTGCCGCGCGCCCACCAGCGCCGCACCGGGGAAGCCGAATTGTTCGACGCCGTGCTTGGCAAACCCGCCAACATGGATGCCCTCGTTGCCGCTGCGCGCACTGCAATCGCCGCTGCCCGCAGAAGGAACGTGTGATGCGCATCCTCATTGCCGATGATCACGACCTGCTGCGCGATGTTCTGCGATCCTATCTGGAAACCGAAGGCGGATTTGTTGTCGAAACGGTCCCCGATCTGCCGCAGGCGTTGACCGCGATGGCCGCCGGGCCTGCGTTTGATCTGGTACTGCTGGACTATGCCATGCCTGGAATGAACGGCTTTGACGGTTTGGAACAGGCAATCACCGCCAACAGCGGTAAACCGGTCGCTTTGATGTCCGGGTTGGCGCCAGCCGGTGTGCCCGACAAGGTGCTGGCCTGCGGCGCCGCCGGCTATCTGCCCAAAACGCTGCCAGCACGCTCGGTCGTCAACGCCATCCGCTTTATGGCCGCCGGCGAAATCTATGTTCCGCTGACACTGTCCCGCCCGACGGCACAAACCACTGCGGGCGAGACCAGCCTTTCCCCACGGGAACGCGAAGTGCTGGCCGGCTTGTGCGCTGGGCACGCCAACAAGGAAATCGCCCGCCAGCTTGGCCTGCGAGAACCCACCATCAAGCTGCATGTCAAGCTGATCTGCCGCAAGCTTGGCGCCCGCAACCGAACACACGCCGCCATGATCGCCCGTGAGCGATCCATGTGCTGATCGAGGAATGGGCCTTTCGAGTTCCGTTTTCTACCAACAAGGTCTGATAGACAGCCAAGTGCGGAAAATCAGGAGCTGGGTCGAAAACGTCTGCAACCGGGCCGCGGATTAGCCGTCCCAAGGGCAGAAATCAGAGCGCGGGGCGGAAGTAGCCGCAAGAGGAGGAGGCTGCGCGGATCGCCTCCAGCTGCTCTCCCGCAAAGCCGCGTTCTGCCAGGCCCTCGATCGGCATGCGGGGGGTGTCGGGCGACCATTTGCTAGATTCGTTCGGCAAGATGCTGGCCAGGTGCGGCGGTTTCTGCGACGGGCGAGCGGCCAGCATTAGTGGCCGAAATGCCCCGCAGTGGCTCTAACGAGCTATTCGACATCTTTGAATTCGCGGACCAGCTCCGGCAGGAACTTTGCCAGGTGCGGCATCTCCTGTGCGCAGTGGACCATCAAGGCGCGGGCATCACTTTCTGTTACACTCAGCACCCGCTTGGCAACGGATGCTGCCATAGCGCCGATGAGGTTGCGCCCCGCGACGTGCCTGCCACCCATCCAAAAGCGCGACCGCATCTCGCTTCCGCCCGGAACCGCGCGGACATGGTGAGCTAGGTAGCCGATATCAATCGGCGCATCACCAAGGCCGATCCGGGCACAGACGATGGTGGCCCGGCAATCATCTTCCAGACTTTTGTCGGTGAAGCCAAGCGTTTTGGGCGGCACGAAACGGATCGCGCCGCGAACCAGATCGCTACCGATATATTCATCAACGATCGAAGTCTGCCCGACATAAAGCGCGCGCCCGCTGACGTGGGGGGGCGGCGTTTCGCGCCAACCGACATGGACATGCGCCTGCGGATGCCACAGCTTGTACTTTGCAGCGGCATCGCCATGCCAACCGAACCACCAATCGACCATCGCCGGGGTAACTCCCGGCATGGCAGTTCGCACACTGACCCGCATGCCGCCATCGCCGGTCAGCACAAAGCCATCTTCCAGTACGGGATCAGCCCCGAACAGATTGCTGGCAGCCTGATCGATGTCAGGGAGCAGGATGGCTGGCACACCGCCCCGATCCAGCGCTGCACAAACATGCGGGGCCAACGGCGCAAGCGCGGGGTTGAAGAAGCGGGCATAGGGCGTGGCGCGGTCTGCCTCGCGATAGCCCAGATAGCGACCGGCAATTGGCTTGCTGCTTTTCACGATTGGCGCCCCATATAGGGATTGAACCGGCTTTCCGGATCATAGTTTGCCCGAAGCGCGTCCAGCCGCGCCAGATTGGCCGGAGCCATGAACGGCATGGGTCTGCGCCCGAGATTTTCATCGGCGAGCTGAATGCCGACACTGTGCGCTTGCAGGGCGCGCATATGATCGGTTGCCCAGTTTTCATCGGCAGGCGATGCAGCCGTGCTGCGGAGCCCACCGTAAAGCGCGAGATAAGTGCGCGCCTCTAGTGAAAAGGCCATGTCCGGGCGGGAAGGTGGGGCATTCCAGTTCAGCCACAAGGCGTGGCTTGGCGCGGCGGGCTGGCTGTCTGCTACCTTGCGCAGTGCGGGCAGCAGCGGATCGATCGGGTCGTTCATCCACATGCTGTCGGCAGTCCAGCGGGTGTTGGGCAGGAACAGCGTTTTCTCGCCGGTCTTCATCATCAAGCCCAGCGACATCGGGATCAGCGGCAAGGTCAGGCTGGCCTTCTTGCGCAGCGGGCTGTTGTCGATGAACGCCACCGCCTCGCGCGCATCGCTCCAGCTTTCGGCCAGCACCGGGCCCAAGACTTCGATCCCGTGCGAGAAGATCCCGGCCGCCCGCCGGTTGAACACCAGCTGGAACTCGACGGATGGCGAAACACCCGGGCCCGCATTGTCTGCCCAAGCCATCACCTCTTCCAGATGGCGCATCCGGAAAACCTGCAGCTTCAGGCCGACAAATCGAGGGCGGGGGTGCACCTTCAGATGGAAACGGACCACCGCGCCGAAGAAGCCTGGTCCCGCACCCCGCGCCGCCCAGAGCAGTTCAGGGTTTTCCTGTTCGCTGGCATGAACCAGGGTTCCATCGGCCAGCACGACATCGATCCCGATCACGCTTTGGCAGGCCAGGCCGTCGGCCCGGCTGTTCCAGCCGAATCCGCCTTGCAGCAGGAACCCGCCCATGCCGACGGTATAGGCGTGGGCGACGGGAAAGAAGAGCTGGCACTTGGCCAGCGCGGCATCGAGTTCGCCGGCAAGGCAGCCCGGACCGATGGTCGCGGTGCCATCGGCTTCGTTGATGGCAATGCTGTTCAACCGGGAAAGATCGAGCAGCATCCCGCCATCGCGGATGTGGTTTTGCGCCCAGCTGTGCCCGCCCGAACAGATGCCGATTGTCAAACCTTCCTCGCGGGCGCGGTTCACCGCTGCGATGACCTCGTGCGTGTCATTGGCCTGGACGATCAGATCGGGACGACGTCCCGGGTCCTGCGCGTTGAAGCTGGTGCCGAGCAGTGTCGCGTCGAAGTCCGGCGCACCCCTGGCGATGCTGACGCCCCGGCTTCCTGCGCGCTTCACGACAATTTCCCTGCCAGGGGTTGCTTGGCTGGAGGAAGTGCCAGCCAGCGCATCGGCAGTTCGGGTGGGGGCGGAAAATCAATCGCCGCATGGGCCAGCCGCTCTGCTTGGGCTGGATCCAGGCCCAGATGCGTCAGGAGCAGGGCGGTTGCCGGATCAATCCTGGCAAAGCCCAAGGCACCGCGGTGCAGATCGAGCGCCAGTCCCGTGACCGCGCCAGCGACCATGGACGTGGCAAGATCAACGTCAGCCACCGTGAATTGGCCGCGCGCTACGCCTTCTGCAATGTCCATTCTCAACCGCAGCCGCAACTCGGCACCCAATCGGTCAGACGGCAAGCCAACGTCAAACATCAGCCGGCCAAAGTCGGGTTGCGCTGCAACGATCCGAAGGGTTTGGCGGGTAATCCGTGCAAAGCGTGCTGCCGGGTCGTCACAGACTTGGCCGGGTGTTGCCATCGCTGCCGCATGCGTGGCGCCGAGCAACTCGCCCAGATCGCCGATCAGCGCGGCCACGTCCGGATAATAGTTATAGAAACTGGCATGCACCATGCCGGCATGTGTGGTGATCTGACGAAGGCCGAGCGCGGCCGTGCCCGCTTCCATCAACAGGGATTGCGCCGAAACAAGCAACTGATCGCGCGTTCGTTCACGTTTGGAGCCCGGTCGGTTTTGCAAGATGCATGTCATCAAAAATGACATCATGTTATTTCTGACATTATGTCAATAGGTGCGGTGGGGATTGCATTGGCCATCCCATGTTTCGTAAGTTTGAAACATGGCGATCGGGCAGCCTGACATCCAGTTTGGCTGATTAGTTGGCATTGATAGTGCCATTAAAATGCGTTAGTTCTGCAGCCAGCAGTGTGGTGATCGCGCGATTGGCGACAAAGGGCATCAGGAACGGGCGCAGATCAGCCGCACCAGATCGAAACAGGGCACCATCACCATGTACATAATCAACGGCGCGCTCGGTTCACCCTATTCGATGAAGATGCGCGCGCTGATGCGCTATCGCCGTATTCCGCATCTCTGGGTCCACGGTGCGGACTCGCGCGAGGCGCTGGCCAGGGTCAAAGCACCGGTCATCCCGGTGATGGAATATCCCGATGGGACGTTCCACAATGATTCCACCCCGCTGATTTATGATCTGGAGGCGCGTCACGCCGAACGTTCCGTGGTTTCGCCAGACCCGGCAAGCGCCTTCATCGCGCACCTGATCGAGGATTTCGCCGATGAATGGGTGACCAAGGCGATGTTCGGCTACCGCTGGCTGGAGGATTTGGACCAGATCCAGATGAGCCGCTGGCTCGCCTTTGACGCGATGAAGGGCGGCGGGCTGGCGACGAGCCAGGGCTTTGCCGAACAGTTCCGCGCCCGCCAGGTCGGGCGGATGGCGATTGTCGGCTGCACGCGCGAGAATTTCCCGCTGATCGAGGCCTCGACGCACGCGCTATTGGCTGCGCTTGAGGCGCATGTGGTCGATCGCCATTGCCTGTTCGGCACGCGCCCCAGCCTCGCGGAATTCGGCATATATGGCCAGTTGTCGCAACTTGGCGTTGACCCGACCGCGCAAACAATGATGCGCAAGGACTATCCCTACAGCTTCCGCTGGCTTCTCCATATTGACGATATGTCGGGCATCGATGGGCAATGGGATGCATCCGATGCGCCCTTTGCGCCGATCATCACCGCATGGCTGAAGCAGGTGGGCGACATCTACATGCCCTTCCTCCTCGCCAATGCCGCCGCGATCGAAGCGGGCGATACGACCTTCAGCATGACCGCCATGGGCCTGCCCTACACCCAGGGCGTGTTCAAATATCAGGCCAAGTGCCTGGCTGATCTGCGCGCGCGCCATGCCGCGCTGGATGCGACCGCGCGGGGACGCATCGATCCGCTGCTGGCGGAGACGGGGTGTCTCGACGCCTTGCTGAACCGATGAGCCCGAAACGACCGGCGGCCGTTCTGGCCGCTCTGACCCTGCTGCACCTGCTTGCGCCCGGCACCCACGCGGCACCGGCGAAGCGCCCCAATATCGTCATCCTGCTGGCCGATGACTGGGGATTCAGTGATGTCGGCGCCTTCGGCGGCGAAATTGCGACGCCCAATATCGACGCGCTCGCGGCCAAGGGCGTGCGCTTTTCGAATTTCCATGTCGCCGGCTCCTGCTCGCCAACGCGGGCGATGCTGCAGACGGGTGTGATCAACCACCGTGCCGGCTTGGGCAACATGCCGGAGACGATCCCGCCGGAACATCAGGGCAAGCCCGGCTATGACGCGCACCTCAACAACCGCGTGGTAACCATTGCCGATCAGCTGCGCGCTGGCGGCTACCGCACCTATCTGACCGGGAAATGGCATCTGGGCCACACGACCGACAGCCTGCCCACGGCGCGTGGCTATGATCATGCGCTCGCGCTGGCCCAATCAGGCGCCGACAATTTTGAAGATAAGCCCAATCTGCTGCTTTATGACCGGACCGAATGGAGTGAGAATGGCAAGCCGGCGAAACTGCCGGCGCGTTTCTATTCCTCGACCCTGATTGTCGACAGGATGATCCGCTATATCGACAGCGGCAACGCCAGTGGAAAGCCGTTTCTGGCTTCGGTGAACTTCATCGCCAACCACACGCCGTTGCAGGCGCCCGATGCCGATATTGCTGCCTATGCCGGGCGCTACACCGCGGGCTGGACCGCGCTGCGCAGCCAGCGCCGTGCCGGTGCCATTGCCCGGGGCATGATGCCCGCCGGCGTTGCCATGGTGACCATGAACACCAGCGCCGACTGGTCGAAACTGTCGGATCAGGAACGGCAGCAGCGCGCGGGTGCGATGGCGGCCTATGCCGGCATGGCCACAGCGATGGACCGCGAAATCGGCCGGCTGGTCGCGCATCTGAAGGCCATCGGCGAATATGAGAACAGCATATTCGTTTTTCTGTCTGACAATGGCGCCGAAGCCACCGACCCGATGGCGATGGGGGCATTTGCGCGCTGGAACGCGCATTATCAATATGATCAAAGCATCGCCAGGCAGGGCCGCCCGGGCTCGCTGACCGCACAAGGCGCTGGCTTTGCCAGCGCATCAGTCTCGCCGCTGCGTGGATACAAGTTCACCGCCAGCGAAGGGGGCTTGCGTGTGCCGATGATCATGGCCTGGCCGGGCAATCCGGCGATCAGGGGTGGCAGCGTTGCGACCGGCTTTGCCCATGTCACCGATATGCCGCCGACGTTGTTGGCGCTGGCCGGGGTGACGGCGCAGCAAGGCGTTTTTGCCGGGCGCCGTGTCGAGCCCATGATCGGGTTGAACCTGTCGCCGATGCTCACCGGGAGTACGCCATCCGTCCATCCGGCTGACAGGCCCTTGGGCTATGAACTGTCGGGCAACGCGGTGCTGTTCAAAGGCGATTACAAGCTGGTCAAGAACCTGCCACCTTATGGCGATGCCCGCTGGCGGCTCTACAATATCAGCGCCGATCCCGGCGAGACTGATGATCTGTCGCGCGCCGATCCGGAACGATTTGCCGTCATGCAAAGCGATTATGCCGCCTTTGCCAAGGCCAACCAGGTGCTGCCGATGCCCGAGGGCTATGCCGCGCCCGATCAGATTCTGGCCAATGCGCTGCGCACGTTGTTGATCCCGCGGCTGCTCGAACTGTGGCCAGCTGGTGCCATATTGGCGATAGCATTAGCGACCTTGATCCGGTGGCGCCGCCGCCGCGCTACACGGTGAAGGGCTATTGGCCTAGCCGCTGGCCCTGCGAGGACGGCGGCCCGCGCCGGTTACAGTCGGTTCCCGATCCCCAGGCCCTAGCAGAACCTGCCAGTCTGCGGCTCGCGGCGACCTCGCGGCGCCGGTTGATGACGACGATGACCGTACTCGGCGATCCGGGCGAGATTTTTCTGCTGACCCATCAGGCGCTGCGATCGCGGATCGGGTTGCCTACCACCGCGCAGGTCGAGCGTATCGATCCGTTGACGCTGCGCCCTCTTGCCCGCAGCCCGCGCCTCGACGGCGGCCCGATCTGGCCGGGCGGGATGGCCGTCCACCGCAATGGCGATCTTTACATCGTCTATGGGCGCTACATCCATCGCCTAGACCGCGCAGATCTCGCTGTCCGCGCGGCAGCGCGATTGCCGGTCGATCAGCCCTATAACAGTTTCGTGATCCTCGATTCCGGGCTGATTGTGACGAAGAATCTGTCAGTTCGCTCCACAGCACAACTTTGTGTGATCGATCCGGACGATTTGACCATGGCCTGCCCGCCGCTCGATTTCGGCGAGCCATCGGTCGCGCGGCTCAGCGCCGTTGGAAATACCGTCTATGTGGTGGGTGTGCGTACGATAACCCGCTATCATTGGGATGGCACTGCCTTGCGCCGCGACGATAGCTGGGCCTGCCCCTATATCGGCAACAGCCAGCGCAGCCATGGCTGGGATGCGGTGATCGGGGACCGGCACCTTTGGCTGATGGACAACGGCCAGCATCGCTATCGAACAAGCATGGTCGGGCGCGGCGTTGCGCAGGCACCCAACCGGCTCATCCGCATTGCACTTGCAGATGCTGAGGACTGGCAGGGCATCGACGTCAGCGGCATACCGGGCGGTAGCATTACCAACCCGCCGCTCTGGGACGAAGCAAGGCAGATCGTCATCGCATATGACAGCGCCAATCGCGTCATCTGCGGCTTCCGGTTCGAGGAAGAGAAGCGCGCGCTCGTGCCACTGTGGAGGCGAGACGGTTTGGGCAGCGCCAGCCACATGTTGCATTTCCCCGAAAGTGGTCTGATTTGCACCAATGATTATCAGCGCCGAGAAGCGATCATCCTACTCGATATCGCTAGCGGAGCGACAGTTGCGCGGGTCGAAACAGGCGGGTTCATGCAAGGCGTGGTGTTTCCCTCGCCCGGCTGGAATGAAGATTTCTATTGGTGCTCGATGGACCAGGTGACGCGGATCGCGTTGACGTGATCCGCGCCGCCGAAAAATAGCCCGGCATGTTCGGGGCTGGGGTGAAGCTGATTGGTGATGTTCATAATTTCGCTACCTCCAATATCGCCTGCACAAAGCCCTGCGGGTCGTTTTCCTGGATGAAATGGCCGCCCTTCAGCGTGCGGTGCGGTTGGCCTGCGGTGCCGGGAACGCGGCCGATGAAACGCGCTTCACCGCCCCGGGTCACCGGATCGCCGTCGCTGAAGCAGCACAGGAAGGGCTTGTCCCACTGGTCGAACACCTGCCACGCGCGCTTCTGGTCCGGGATGGCCACATTGTTCTCGAACGGCACGAAACTGGGGAAGATGCGCGCACCGGCCTTGTAGCTGCTGTCCGGAAATGGCGCGTCGTAAGCGGCAATCTCGGCCGCGCTGAGCGCGCGCTTGGCCCCGGCGTTGATGATCCGGCCGATCGGGAAGACCGGGCTCCATTGGGAAAAGGCCCGCCACAGGGCAAAGGCGCGCGGGAGCGGGCCACCTTCGGGCAGGCCGCCATTGGACAGCACCACGCTGGCAAAACGATCCGGCATTTCCGCGACCAGGCGCAGGCCGATCAATGAGCCCCAATCCTGACAGACCAGCGTCATCCGCGTCAGGTCCAGCGCCTCGACCCATTGGCGCATCCAGCCGACATGGCGGGCATAGCTGTAGTCGGTCTTCTGGGTCGGCTTGTCTGATTTGCCGAAGCCGATCAGATCAGGGGCGATCACACGAAAACCGGCCGCCACCACCGGGCCGATCATGTGCCGATACAGATAACACCAGCTTGGCTCGCCATGCATCATCAGCACCACGGGCGCGTCGCGCGGCCCTTCATCGACATAATGGATGCGCAGGGGCGTGCCATCGCCGGGATCAGCGATCTCCGCATAATGTGACGCGAAGGGAAAATCGCTGATCGCCGCAAAGGCGCTATCGGGCGTGCGTAAGACCTTCACGATATATCCCCTGCTTTCGATAATATTGGCACTATTGGTGCCGTATTACCGCCGCAAGGTCAAGCCGAAGGCCCGGGTTTCGCCGTATCCACCAGCCGGAACCCGATATGATCGGTGCCCAGCCCGCGTTCCTGGAACTGGCGCGCGGCCGGGCGATAGCGAGCGCAATAATTGGCGGCGCACAGATAGGATCCGCCCTTGATGATGTTGACCGGTTCGCCAGCATCGGCGCGCGATCCGCTGGAACTGGTCCATTCCCAGACATTGCCGATCATGTCGTACAAGCCAAAGCCATTGGGTTTGAAACAGCCCACGGGCGCACGCCCGGCAAAGCCATCGGTGCCCAGATTCTTCACCGGGAAAATGCCTTGATAATAGTTGGCTTGCGGCTGGCCTTTCGCGTCAACCGGTTCCGGCAGTGCTGCTGCCCCGGCGCGAGCGGCATATTCCCATTGCGCCTCGGTCGGCAATTGCTTGCCGGCCCAGCGCGCATAGGCCTGCGCATCCTGCAATGCGATCTGGACCACGGGTTCGCGGTCATGCCCGGTGATGCTTTCTTGCAATCCGGATGGGTGCCGCCACTGGGCGCCCGTGACCCACCGCCACCAGTGCGGATCCGCTTGCGATGGAATGTTGAACACGGCTGACCCCGGCACCAGCATCTCGGGCGGGGTGCCGGGAATTTGGGGTGGTTCGCGCTCGGCCATTGTCCGGTAACCGGTGGCCTGCACAAAGGCGGCGAACTGGGCGTTGGTCACTTCATGGGCGTCGATCCAGAACCCCTTGACCGTGACCGTGCGCGGCGGGCCTTCTTCCGGATACTGCGGATCATCGCCCATCACGAAGCGGCCGCCGGGCACCCAGACCATCCTGTCATCGGGCAGGCCGGCGCAGGCTTTGCCGGGTGGCGCCGGCGCCTCCGTGCAGGCTGACAGCAGCAGCGCAAGACTGGCCGTGAACGTCAGACGTTGCATCAGTTGTCCGGCATCGCGGCCAAGGCATCGCCCAACAAACGCCGCACCACCGCCTTGGCCTCTTCAACGGGCAGTTCCTGATCATGGCGCAACAGGCGCCAGGTCTGGAAACTCAGGACGACATGCAGACCGCGGGTGCCGGCCAGATCGGCCTTCACCGTCGCCGGCAAATGGGCCTCCAGGGTTTCGAATTCCAACCGCAACATGCGGCGATAATCCTGCATCAGATAGGGCGACTGGAAGCGTTTGAGGCTGGCCGAAATCCGGTAGGGCAGGATGGTTTCAAACACCTTCGATCGCTTGTCGGCGATATCGAAAAGCCTTTCCTTCCAGTCTGCGCCGGCGGGGGCTTGCAGGATGATCGGCATCACCTGTGCCTCGATCACTTCGCCCATCTCGCGGTACAGCTCATCCATGTCGTCAAAGTGGCGGAAGACCGAACGCAGGCCGACGCCCGCCACTTCTGCAACGCGCGCCGCGCTGGGCGAAACATCGCCCTTGCTGACCAGATCGAGCATCGCGGCGACAATCTTGCCCCGGCTGGATCGGCTCCGTTCGCGTCGGCCATCGGCCAGCGGCGATTGCGAACGTGATGCCATCTTGTGCGATACATTGGCCATGAACCCTGTTTTGCGGCAAACCGGCAATGGTGCAAGCAACAATAGTGATTGCAAATATGTCTTGGCACTTTTAATGCCAATATCAGGGTTCGATCTGGCGGCAGCCGTGCGACGCGACGCCATGGACGGCCCGGAATGGAGCGGTTGGCGTGATGGCTGAAGGGATCATCATCTGGGGCACGGCGCTGCTGGCCTATGGCGCCTTCCGGCTCTGGTATGACAATTGGTCTGGCCCGCTGAAGCCCGCGGAGATCGATGCCTTTCTGGCCCAGATGGCCGGTCGTTTCGAAGCAACCGGGAACAGCCCGGATGTCCTGCGCGCCTTCCTTGCAGCCGATGATGGCCGTGAGTTCGTGATGCTCAATCTGGTCAAGGCGCAATTGGACCCGGTGGAAGATCCGCAGACCGGGCAGATGGTGCAAGGCTTTGAACTGCTGAAACGCTATTCGAAACGCTTCATGCCGGTGCTGTTCCGCAATGGCGGCCATCCCGGCATCGTCGGGCGCAAGGTGGGAGGCTATGTCGATGCCTGGAACACCGAACCCGATCCCGGCTGGACGGTTTTCGGCCTGATGCGATACCGCAGCCGCCGCGACATGATCAAACTGGTGATGGACCCGGCCTTCATGGCAGGCCACCCGGACAAGTTGCTCGGCACGCTGGCGACCTTTTCCTTCCCGACGCAGCGGGTGCTGTCCTTCTATGTGGGCCCACGGGTCACCGTGGCGCTGGTGCTGGCGCTGATTGCCGCCCTGTCGCACCTGATGATGCTGACCATCGCATCATGACCGCGCTGCTGCCGGCCAGCACCAACCACCATTATCGCGGCGCACGCGCTGCGGCCTGGTTCCTGGCGCTGTACGGCGTTGGCTGGATCGTGCCGGGGATGATCCACAGCTTCCTGCCCGATGGTGGTGCAGGCACGATTGCCGGGCTTGATCTGGGCCACAATCCGGCGCTGATCATTGGCCTGTTCGCTTGGGCCGGCGCCACGCAGATCGCGCACGGGATGGTGACATTGGCGGTCGCCCTCCATTATCGCACGTTGGTGCCCTTGTTCCTGTTGGTCAGCCTGCTGGAGCGCAGTTTGCTCAGTTGGTCGGCCTGGGTTGGCCGCGCGCAACCGGGCGTGCATCATCCACCCGAACATTATGCCAGCCTGATCCTGATCCCGGTTATCCTTCTATTCCTGCTGCTCGCCCTGCGCCCTGCCGCGATCCAACCCAGAGGTCCACGATGACACGCACGATGAAGTGGCTGGGCGCCTTGGCCCTGCTGGTTGGCGCGGGCTATTTGGGTTTTCAGCAGTATAAGATCTACCTTCCCGGCATCATCGGCGAATGGCGGGAACCAATTGCAGAGAATCGCCCGATCAGTTGGGCGCAGGGTCCTGCGGCGGCCCCTTCTGACGAGCGTCCGCCCAATGTCATCCTGATTGTCGCCGACGATCTTGGGATGAATGACATCTCGCTCTACGGCGGCGGCGTTGCTGGTGGCGCTGTGCCGACCCCCAACATCGATGCGATTGCCAAGCAAGGGGTTAGCTTTGCAAACGGCTATGCCGCCAATGCCACCTGTTCGCCGTCGCGCGCGGCCTTGATGACGGGGCGTTATCCGACGCGTTTCGGTTTCGAATTTACCGCCGTTCCAGCCGCCCTTGCTTCAAACCTGGCTCACAGTGGTGGCAAATCACCCTACCCACCAATCTACCATGAAGAGCTGAACCGCGATCTGCCTGCCTATGCCGACATGGGTGTGCCGCATGACCAGATCATGTTGCCAGAAATCCTGAAAGCCAAAGGTTATCACACGATCCACATCGGCAAGTGGCATCTGGGCGAGGCCGAACCATTGCGGCCGACGTCGCAGGGATTTGACGAAAGCCTTGGCATGCGTTCGGGCGCAGATCTTTTCATGGCCGAACACGATCCTCAGGTCGTCAACGGGAAGCTGCCATGGGATCCAATCGACCGCTTTTTGTGGGCGAACCTGCCCCATGCCGTTTACTGGGGAAACAGTCAGCGCTTTCGCCCAAAGGGCCATCTGACGGACTATTTCACCGACAATGCGCTGGCCGCGATCGAGGCCAACAAGAACCGACCATTCTTCATGTATCTCGCCTACAATGCTCCGCACACCCCGCTGCAGGCGCTCAAGAGTGACTATGATGCGCTACCGCAGATCAAGGACCATACCCAGCGCGTCTATGGCGCGATGATGCGCCAACTCGACCGGCGGATCGGCGATGTGATGCAAAAGCTGAAGGACACGGGGCTCGACGAGAATACTCTCGTGATCTTCACAAGCGACAATGGCGGCGCCTGGTATACCGGCATCAAGGATCACAACACGCCCTATCGCGGTTACAAGGGAACTTTCTTCGAAGGCGGCATTCATGTGCCGATGATGATTCGCTGGCCGGGCAGGATCGCGCCGGGCACGGTCCGCAGCGATGTTGCCCAGCACCTTGATATGTTTGCCACGATTGCCGCGGCAACCGGTGCGAACGTGCCAGGCGATCGCAAGATGGACAGCTTCAACCTGTTCGCTGCCGGACCGAAGCGCGAAATCACCTTCTGGCGCTCTGGCGACTACCGGGTGGTGCGTGCGGGCGATTGGAAATTGCAGGTTTCGAAGCGCCCTGACCAAGTCTGGTTGTTCAACTTGGCGACTGATCCGACCGAGCGCGTCAACCTGGCCGCGCGCGAACCGCAGCGTGTTGCCCAGTTGCGCAAGATGATCGAAGATCAGAACGCGCAAATGCCCAAGCCGCTCTGGCCCGGCCTGCTCGAAGGCGCGATCCGCATCGACGTCCCGCTCAATGCGGCGTGGAAGAAGAATCAGGAATATATCTATTGGACCAATTGACCGGGCAGAGATGTTTCGGTCATATCCGTCGCTTGTACAGCGGCCTTCACTTGGGGGCCATCTGGGAAATGTCGGCCTTCACAATCACCGAACACTTCATTCGACGCTGGGCTATGCCAATCCCATGGCGTTCGAACAAAAATGGCCTGCCAGCCAGATCAGCTCGGCAGCAAAATCACCTCGTCAAGGGAGACGATGAGCGCGGGAATGTTCATGGAGCTAATGGTTCAAGATGATATCAAATACTGATTTTATAAATACGGCGTCGATGTTCCAGTATATAATAATGGGGGAGCTCGTTATGTTCTCCATAAGCCTCATTGCCATACAAATAAGAACGCGCATAGTA
>Ga0164294_10002067_pt1 | contig 18356 bp, 7 predicted proteins | sample GEODES005metaG_FD_111479 | JGI IMG/M metagenome (GOLD analysis project Ga0164294, IMG submission 111479) | Oligotrophic lake water microbial communities from Sparkling Lake, Wisconsin, USA - GEODES005 metaG | ecosystem: Environmental > Aquatic > Freshwater > Lake | place: USA: Sparkling Lake...
AACAGAGGGTTAACACAGAACACAGCTGTGTTGAGCCTGTCAATCCAAGACTTAAAGGAGATTGTGATCTCGTCGCATGGTGGTCGTCACGATCACGGTCTTTGTCGGCACGGTCTTTCAGAGCCAACTGAGCGCGGCAGCGCGCGTGCAGCCTACATGTCGACGCTGCCAGCCTAACAAAATGGCCCTGCCGGCCTATGTGCCGCAAGTGGACATCGACGCAATCACCGAGGAGGCTGCCGTCGCTGCGATCGCGTCGCTGCGGACGGCGAGCGTGCTGCCGGACATGGCTGTCGCCAAGGGTCCCGTTGAAATGAGCTACCTCTGCACTACTGCAAGGGCCACCGGCGATGAGCCGCCCCTGCTGCTTCTGCACGGCTTCGACATCTCGTCGCTCGAGTATCGCCGGCTGTTGCCTTACCTCGAAGCGGCAGGCCTTGAGGCGTACGCGCCGTGCATACCAGGCTGGGGCTTCACCGACACGACCAATCTGAAGACGGTCGGCGTTGAGGGCAAGCGCGCCGCGCTGCTTGCCTTCCACGAGCGCGTGCTCGGTGGTCGCCCGGCTATTTGGATAGGTGCGTCGCTCGGAGCATGCATCGCGCTCGATTGCTACAAGGCGAAGCCGGCGGCATTTGCCGGGTTTGTCAACCTAGACCCGGGCTTCTTCACCGACGCACCGCCCGCGGTGCCCGCGCCCGTCGGTCGGCTGCTGCTCCAAAAGGTACTCAGTGCACCCGAGGTGCGCGAGTCGATCGCGAAGCAGGCGTACTGCGTCAAGGAGAACCAGAGCGCGGATGCCATCCGTGTCGGGAATTTGCACCTGCGCCGGCCTCAATGGGAGGCGGACTCGCTCGTCTGGCTGCTCGGTGGCGCGTACGGCGGCATCGCAGCCGACGTGCCGCGCCTGACCGAGCGACCGTGCTTGACCCTTTGGGGGCGTCAGGATGCAGTCATCCCGCCGAGTGGCGCAGTGCCGCAGCTCATCGAGGCGCTTAGTGAAGCGGATCCAGCACGCGCGCCGTTCCGGTGGGTCGAGACGAGCGGACACACGCCGCATCTCGAGCAGCCCGCCGTCACCGCTGCGGCCATTGTGGCCTTCGTCCGCGGCGACGTGATCGGCGGCGACGGTGACGTAAGTGAGTGCGTGACCGCCTATAAGCGTGTGCAACGCGTCAAAGAGGCGGCGCAGCGAGCGGGCGAGCTGTTGATGAGTAAGCTGGGCGAGCTGGGCGAGCTGGCGCTCGCAAAGGGAAGGGAAGCGCTCGAGAGGAGCCGGCGGTAGTCTTCGCACAATCGTTGGGCCTCCCGCGTCCCGGCTCGCCACGCCCCGGGCTGCGGGCTCCCGCCGCCGCGCCGCCTTCGCCTGTCTACTCGGCCTGCCTCTCCTTATCACTTTTTGTGTGTATGGTATCCTTCTCAGTTTAATTCTATTTTGGTCACTGCTCTCGCGTCTCAACCTCGGACCCGACCGAACGCTGCGCAGACACTGCACCGGCGGCTTTGTTGGGCTGTACAGTGGGCGAGAGGGGTCGCTCACGGCTCAGTCCGAGTCCAAGTCGATGACCACATCCTCTGGCTTGGGCGTTGCCTTGGCCTTCTTTCGGGGCGCAGCCGGTAGCGCTGGCGCTGGGCGCTTCAAGTTCTTGAGTTCTTGAGCTGCGGACGCTGCGGACGCTGCGGCTGCGACGGCTCCCGCTGCGGCTGCAGCTCCCGCTGCGACGGCAAGAAAGCCTGCGACTTTGGCATCCACGATGCCCTCAGTACTTGGCGGCAGCTTCCCGTGCATCCAACACGAGAGCATTCCATCTGACATCCCTACGGCGGCTGCAAGCTGCTTCTGCATCAGCCCGGCGGCCTTGCGTAAGTTTACCGCGCGCACGAGCTCCGTGTGTGAGGCGCGCGAGACATTTGATGCGCTTGCGGATGGGGCTGTGCCTGACGAGCCTGACGAGCCTGACGAGCCTGCGCTAGCAGGTGGTGCTGTTCCTGGTGCTGACGTGTACCACATCCGATTCTCACGGCCCTTGTGACCACTGGTGAACTTGATGACGTCCCCAAACTTCGAGTTCAGCTTCAGTATTTCCGAAGGCCAGCCTGAGCGAGGGAACTGTCCCTTATCGTACTGCATGAAGATGGACGACTCTGGAACGTATCTTGAAGCTGGTAGGGGTTGGTAGGCGTCTTTGAGCTTCCCAGTCAGGGATCTGCAATCATCTCCCCAAAAGCCCCACATGCACAGCGTACCGAGCTCCTTGTCGACCTCGAACTCGCTCAACTTTGAGACGTTGAGATACACGAGACCGTTGTCAAGGCCGATGTCTAGCCTGATTTGGTTGGGGTCGAACGTGACCATAGCCGCACCGGCGTCGAATTTGCCGAAGTACAATTGCGACATCATGACGCGAACATCCGAGGGGGCTGCATCCTGCGCCGTCGCGAACGGCTGATCAAACGGATTATTCGTCCCGAATCTCGTCGCAGCGGGCGCAGCGGGCGCGGACGCGGGCGCAGGCTGATCGCCACCATGGCCGCTGCTACCAACCTCGTCCCCGCCGCCGCTCGCGTCGGCCGCATTCGCGGCGCCAGCCTGCGAAGATGACGAGATGCATTCGAGCAGCGTCGCTCCAATTGGCCTTCGATGCTCAGAAGCGCCGGCGCCACCGCTGCCCGCAAGCTGCCGATCAGCTTGCGGACTCGTCTGCTTGAGCTGGAGCTCCTCCTTTGAGAACCACCAATGCTTGCCGTCGGGGAAGCCCACTTTGTAAGGGGGGAAGACGCTTCCGCTCTCGACGCTGTCTGAGAGGACCACGCCCTCCTGGCCCACACACGCTTGGTAAGATAGTAAGTAATTGGACACGATTGAGGAAGAGTCCGAGGCCAAGGCCCATAACAAGGCGGATGAGCGCGAGGCCGAGAGCACGACGACCTTGTCGCCCACCGTAGGTACCTTAGGGAAGCCGTTGTCAAGCACGGGGATCCCTACACCGCCACACTCTGTAGTCGTCGCCCGCATCGCCTCCGCCGCCTCCGCCGCGCGCCGATGATGCGCGAGCGCGGCGTACCGAAGGAAGCATAGAAGTGCCGGAAGCTCCGTCTCCTCTGGGCGTGTGAAGACCTGCGCACCGTCCTCGGCTGCGCTGCAGCCCACCTTATTGAGCTTGCTGTGCTCGACGGCGCTCACTGTGAAGACGGGGAGCTTGAACGGCACCCTGTGCCAGTGCGCAGAGCTGCCCAATCCCCCTACCCCGCTGGCTGCGGCTCGCGCGGCGAGATGCACGCCCTTGGTGAAGTCCTTCGTGAGCTCCAGCTTGGTGAACGCGTTGCGCGCGAGCGCCGCGTCGAGGGCGCTCGCGTCCTCAGCCAGCCCCAGGTTGTCGATGAGCTCCGAGCGGTTGAACACGTCGCTCTGCGATGCGACGAAGGCGAGCTCGCCCACCCAGCCGCGCTCGAGGAGGAGGCGGCGCAGTGCGAGCGGCAGCAGATCCTTGGCGCTCTTGTCGTTGCACGCGCGTCGGATGTTGGAGGTGAGCAGCACCGTGTGCGCCGACGCGATGACGCTCTTCATCACGCGCTCGCGCGCCGCGTTCTCGTCGTGCGTGCCTGGAACGTCGTACAGACACAACCCGCAACTCAGCAGCGAGAATGGCCCCAGCAGCGTCACCCTCTGGACGAGCGGCCAGAGGGCGCCGCTCTCGGCCTCGTCAGACGAGTCCACGTACGGCTGCACGAGCTTCGCGAACTCGACTTCGTCGCTTGCGCGCAGCACGACTTGTGTGCCCAGGCCGCGCGCGGCTGCGCGGCCCATGAGCGTCTCGACGAGCGCTTCGGACGCCCCTGGCTCGACGAGCGCCTCCGCAGTGATCTCGACTGATGCAGTGCCGTAGAATGAGGTCACGCGACTCCAGTCCGCAGCACCGCGGTGCGTGCCCACCTGAGGCGACTTGCCGCGGCCGGCCGCCACGGCGGCTGCGCACGCCGCGATGAGTGCTTCGCGCCACTCCTCGGCGCTGCAGAGAGCGACGCGCGCCTCGTACGTGGCGGCGCATTGCGCGTCGGGCCACGCCATCTCGATGACCGCGGCGGTGCAGGCACGCATGCAGCTGGTGGGCAGGATGGTGCACCCGAGCAGCGCGTTGATGAGCGTCGACTTACCGGCGCCCGTGCCACCGCACACGACCACTTTGAGGGGCTCGGCCGACGACAGGGGCAGAACGTCGACCACGCGCGAGGGCATCGCCTTCGAGAGTGCCGCGCACGGCTGCAGTCGCGTCCACAGCTCCTCTGCCAGCGACGCCGAGGCCGAGAGAAGCGACGACTGCGCGAGGGCCATCCACTCATCGTGCGCGAGGGAGCTCAGTACAGCGCCATCCAAACGCAATGCATGCATCTTCGCCTCATCAAAGTTGAGTCGACGCGACGGATCACGCATGCTGTCCGCACCATGCTCGCCGCACTGCTCGAGCCACTGCACCACCTCGGGCACGCCTACCGGCACCACTGGCCACGCTCGCGCACCACCAGCGCCCGTGGCCGCCTCCGCGGCCGCCTTGCGTCGCTGCAGCGCGAGCCACAGGCGACGCACGGCCACGAAGCGCTCCCAGAAGAGGGGGACGAAGCGCTCGCGCGCCTCCTCCGGATCGCGCGCCTCCTCCGCCGTCGTCGCCGCGGCGCGCTTCCCGAAGAGGACCTGCGCACAGTCTGCGTGGCTCATGCTCATCAGCACCTCGAGATCATCGACCTCATTCTCGCGGACAGACTGCGCGACGGCCGACTGCTCCGAAGGCGCGAAAAAGGAGGCGACCCACCTTATGATCGACTCGCTGTCCTGCAGGGCTTCGTCCATGTCGGCGTCGGCAGCCGTGCAGCCGCTCGCCGGAGCCGCCGCCGAGGCCGCCGCCGCTTCCGCGCCGCCGCCACCACCGGCACCACCGGCACCACCGGCGCCGGTGGCACCACCAGCGCCGGTGCCGCCCTCGAGCTCGCGCACGCTCGCATCGGCGAGGTCGTCGTCGCCCGTGCGCAGCGCGCTGCAGATTTTGACGAAACCGGCCACGTCGAGGGGCGCGTGCCGCGTGCGCTCCTCGAGCAGCTGCACGAGGCGCTCCTCGAGCTCCTGCAACGCCGCCACCTTGGCGAGCTCGACAGCACGACTCGCGATGGCCACGTCGCGCGCGCGCACTTGCTCCGCGCGCTGCAGCGCGCGCGCACGATCCGAGCTCGCGCGTGCCTGGAGCTCCGCCGCAGACTTGGCGCCGGGCACATCCTTGACGACATGGAGCTTGCCGTTGACGCGAGTGGCCTTACTGCTCACAGTCACTCTAAAGGTCGCATCAGCGGGAACCTTGGGACGTTTGGCAGCCGCGGTCAGCACAGTATGCAGGTGGCCGCCGTGGACACAGCGTTCGCCGTTGAAGGTTTTCTGGATTTCGGTTGGGCTTTGGAGAAAGTCCTTGGCTGCTTTGCAAGGGGAACAACCGCAAGCGATGACTGAACCCAGTGATGACTGAGTGCCCAACTCTACTTGTATGGCGTAGCCCTTGAGCGGCGGCAGCGACGCGGGCTCCAGAGGCAACGGTGCCGGTGCCGCGGGCACATTCCGGTTGGCCTCCTCGATGGCCGCGCCGAGAAGCCGCCGGAACCACGGGGCCAACCGCTCGTCCGGAGTGAGCGTGCCATACTTCTCCTTGATGCTGAGCAAGTACACGTCGGCCCCAAACGCGAGCTTCCCGCTCAGCAGCTTGGCGTCGATGACGAGGCTCGTCAGCTGGTTGCGGTAGGATGAGCTGCCAGAGGCGTCCGTGGCGGCATCTATGAGGCCGAGGAGAGTGTAGCTGCTCGTCAGGATGTTCGCGTCGGCGCCGAACGTGAGCTTGCCGGTATGCAGCTTCGAGGCGAGCGCTCGGATGGCTGCGAGGATGATCGCAGCCCACCGATGCGGCCCGAGCGGGGCCATCCACTTGCCATCCGACGCCGCACGAGAGCCCGTGATCCTCCATGTCTCGAGCGCATCGGTCAGGCGCGGGAAGAGCTCGGGCTTTGAAGCGATCGCCATGAGACACTGCTCGACGGCGGCTGGGGTGAGCTGGAGCGCGGGCGAGCGCAGGCAAAGCCCAAGGATCTGAACAAGCTCGGCGGGGCTCGTCTTGCGCACACCGCCTGGTGCGAGGAGACTCGCACTGCCCAGCCCGGCCACAACGGCATCCTGCAGCACCGTCTCCGAGGGCGTCATCTTCACGAGCAGCTCCGGCAGCGCCGGTGCGAGAGGTGCGAGCGCTCGAAAGTCCGCAGTGCGCAGCGCCAAGGTCACAGGGCTGCTGCCCTTCTTGGACCAGCTCGCAAAACTTCCCGTGGCGCTCGCGAGACGCATCATCGCGCTCTGCGGTGCGCCACGGGCAAAGAACGCCTCGGCAGCCTCATGGGCCATTCCGAGATGGTCGGCAAGATGGCCCATCTGCACAAAGTACTGCTCGCGTTCACTCTCGTCGGCAGCAGCGGCGAGCTGCTTGAGCTTGAGCAGCCGCGCCTTGCTCGCGGCTCGCGGCTCGTTGAGCGCGTCACCGTCTGCCGGTACGCCGTCGAGGATGCGCCGGAACTCGGGGTGCCGCCACGGCAGGCGCACCTGCGGCACGAGCTGCTCCTTGAACAGGCCCTCCAACTTCGTGATTGACTTCGCTCCAACAGGCGCTTGCGAGGTTGATCCACTATGGTCAGCAACGCGCAAGCATTCCTCGATCTCGCTCGAGCATGCCGCGAGGGCATCCGAGAGCGGTTCGGGTAGGCCACCGCTAAGCCGCCCGCCCTTGCCCAATCCGCCGCCGTCGTCAGATACGCCACCCGTACCGCCGCCTTTACCGCCGCCCTTGCCGCCACCTTTGCCGCCACCTTTGCCGACGCCGCCCTTGCCGGCACCTTTGCCGGCACCTTTGCCGAAGCCGCCCTTGCCGGCACCTTTGCCGCCGCCGCCGCGGCCTTCGCTGGAGCCTGCTACAGGAATGTGACTGAACCATGGGCGTAAGTACACTCGCGGCTCGCGTGGCAGCTCGAGCACCACCTCCGACCAAAGCTCACCGAGGGCCTTGATGACGACGCAGAAGCGACTCTTTGTTCGCAACGACGACGAATCCTCCAGCTCGCTGCTCACCTCCCGAATCGCCTCGTCGAGCCCCGCCGTGAAGGTGAAGAGACGGATGGCCGCGCGGAGTGGCCGGTCGGCCATCCGGGTCGCGCGGCGAGCTTGCTTGGCCTGCTTGCGCGCGACGCTGCGCTCGTCCTCCTCCTCGCCCTCGCCCTCCTCGCCCCCCTCGCCCTCCTCGTCCTCTTCGCCCTCCTCGTCCTCCTCGTCCTCCTCATCCTCCTCGTCCTCCTCGTCCTCATCTTCCTCATCTTCACCATCATGGAACGCCATCTTGATCTCGCCAAGGATCGTCGTTGCCGTTGTGATGAGCTCGTCGACACAGGCGTACGCGTTGGACGCCATCCAGCAGTCGCAGTCGTTGTCGTCGTCGTCGTCGTCGTCGTCGTCGTCGTCGTCGTAGTACCGGCCTAAGTAATGGCCGCGGTACCCATAGTTGCGTCGCTCGTACCGACACTCGTCGCAGTCGAAGTCGTCAGGCTTCTCGAGCGTCTCCTGGAAAGCGCTCACGCCGCTTTCCAGCCGCTCCGAGTAGTCATCGTGCGCGCGCTCCTCGAGTCGCCGATCGGCGTACAGCAGAGCACCAACGCGCTTCTGCAGCTGGGCGAGCCGCGCCTGATGCAGCGCGAGAAGCGTGTCGCTCCGCACTGCGAGGAGCGTGCACGCCGCTTGCTGCACGTCCCTCGCGACGCGCAGCGAGGCCTCGACGGCGGGTTCGTGCGCGCCGCGCAGCAGGCTGGCGCCGACCGTCGCCCGCCATCGCGCGCGCGCCTCGCCAGTCGAGGTTCCGCGCCGCGCAGCCTCCTGCGAGGCCGCCTCGAGCGCCTTGTTGAGTGAGCTGAGCTCCTCGGCCGCGGCCGCCTTCTCCGCGCTCAGCTCGACTTCGAGCGTCTTGAGACCGCGCCCAACGGCGTTCACGGCGGCCTCGAGCTCCTCCGCCGACGCGTGCGCCGCCACGCTCACGCGCAGACCGCACGCCACCGCGAGCGCGCGTGCCTCGGGAGAGTCGCCGAGTGCCATGTCGGCGGCAGCATCGGCGGCAGCGTCGGCGGCAGCATCGTCTGCGTCGACGTCCATCACCTGCTCCGTGTGCATCTCGGCCTCTTGTGCTGGCATGGTCGCCGGCGGCACGGAGGGCGTCGCAGCGGCGCCCGCAAACGCGGTCTGTGGCGAGACGAAGGGCTGGCGGTCCCTCTCACACTCGGCGACTTCCTCGGCGTCACGCTGACTGTTCGAGGCCTGCGTGCTAGGCAGGGGTGTGCTCGCAGCTGCAGCCGCCGCAGGAGGCGCTTCGTGCGAAGGCGGGGGCGGCCCTATGTGGAACACGTACTTGCAGTGCGAATGAATCCAGCTGCGCTTTGCGAGGGCTTCTACGTATTCGGGCTTCTTCGGCGGACCCCGCGTCCCGAAGATGATGGTGGAACCCTCACGCAACTCCGTGGGTACATTCTTGGCCAAGCTGGCGCCGTCCACTTCGCAGCCGTTGAGGCTCAGGTCCGTGATCTGAGGCGTGCCGAAGTTGGTCAGACGAGCATGCTGGCGGGAGAGCAACGCCTTCTTCCACTCCTCGGCGTGAGCGCCAAAACCAGGATCCAGGACTGCCGTGCCCTCGCGGCCGATGGTGACCTCCCCGTTCGCAGGGATGACGATGACGGCTGGCAGGCCCGGCTTCGCGGCCGATGGATTGACGAGCTCTAGGAAGCACGACTGCATGGCGGCAGCGATCCAGCAGCGATCGCGTTTTCTTGCGAAGTGGCGCGAACTGACGCGCTGACCCATGGACGCGCTGACGTCCGCTTCGAAACCCGCCGACGTCGCCTCTTGGCTGCACGCGCACCTCCCTGAGGAAGAATGGGTCAACACGGCCGCCGACGCCGCCCGAGAGAGCTCGATCGACGGCGCGGCGCTGCTCTCAATGTCCTCCGATGAAGCTGCATCCGCGCTCAAAGTGACAGTCTTCGGGCGAAAGCGCAAGCTCACGCTGCTGCTCGATAAGGCGAAGTCGAACGTCACTGGCTCCTCCTCCACTGGTTCTGCCTCATCTTCGTCAGCAGCCCTCGGCTCATCCTCATCTGCGGCCACGTCGACCGGCTCATCATCCGCCTCCAGCTCGGCTGACGTCCCGAGCGCCGACGTGCTGCACGCGGCGCCCATCGACTCTGCGACGTGCGACCAAGCGCTGCACGACGAGGCCTACGCGCTTGGCCTCTGCCGATGGGCGGGCGGCGCGCTCGAGAAGCTGCTGACCAAACCCGAGCACCAGGGTTGGGCGACGAGCGAGGTCCGTGCGAGCCGGTTGCGTGAGCTCGCCGCGCTGCGCGCGCAGAGCGAAGAGCTGCCCAGCGTCTCGATTGTCGTGGTTGGCAACACGGGCGCTGGCAAATCGACGCTGCTCAACGCGATGCTGGGCGAGGCGTCGATCCTGCCCACCAATGGCATGCGTGCATGCACGGCTTGCCTCATCGAGATGCGGTATGAGGACTCCGACCCGGTGCGCACGCCCGAGTACCGCGCCGAGATCGAATTCCTCACCAAGGAGGAGTGGGACAAGGAGCTCTCCGATCTGCTCGACGACCTGACGCCCAACGACGGTCCAAACCAAGGCAAGGTCAGCCTCTCAGTCGCCGAAGATTCGATGGCGTACGGCTCGTGGTGCAAGGTGTACGCCGTCTACGGCGACGAGTTCACGCACTCGCGCGTGCGCACCGATCGAACGGGGCCGGGTGGGCGCGTGATCTACGACAACCCGACGCTCGAGTCACTGAAGGCGAAGCTGCGCGGCGTGCGCGCGATCACGCACGCGCTCTCGACGACCATGCACGAGAGCGCGAAGGAGTCCGTCGCCTTCCGGCGCAAGTGCGAGCGCTACATGGACTCGCTCAAGGACGTGCACGGCGGCTCGTACTGGCCGATCGTGAAGCAGGTGCGCCTGTACTCGCGCCGCTGGGACAGCCTCAAGACGGGCGCAGTGCTCGTGGACGCGCCCGGAGTGCATGACGACAACAGCGCGCGTGATGCCGTCGTCAAGAGGCGCTTCAAGGAGGCCGACGCCGTGTGGATCGTGTCGAACATCGTGCGCGCGGTGAACGACAAGACGGCCAAGGACCTGCTCGGCGAGCAGTTCCGTCGGCAGCTGCTCATGGACGGACAGTTCGGCTCGCTCGCATTCATCGCGACGCAATCGGACGTCATCGAGCGCGCCGAGGCGCTGCGGGCGCTAGCGCTGCCGCCGGGCACCTCACTACGCGAATGCGCGCGTGCCCGCAACGCGTACACGGCGCGCCGGCTTGCTCTCGACTTCAAGGCAGGGCTGCGCGAGATGGCGCGCGACGCCGGCGAGGGCGTCGCGGGCGCCGACCGGTTGGCTGCAAAGCACTCGCTCCCGGTCTTTACTGTTTCGTCTGTGGAGTACCAAAAGCTCCGCGGTCTGCGGCCGGCCGATGGGCCCGCACGTGTGTGGGCCGAGCTTGAGGACACGCAGCTGCCGCCGCTCATCCGGCACGTGCAACGGCAGGCGCTCGTGCGGCGCAAGGCACTCTCGCTCCGCCGATGCGAGGCGATGCGCGACTTCGCCCTCTCGCTACTCTCGCTACTCAACCACGAGGCGCGACTGCCCCAGAGCGTGCGCGACGCAGCCAAGGCTGCCTTCGATGAGCAGGCGGCGACTCTCAGCGGCGAACTCGAGCAGCACACCAAGGCGGCCGAGGCCCGCATCCGCAAGGCCTTTGCCGAGGACGTAGCGCCCAAGCTCCACGAAGGTGCCTCGTCCGCCAAGACGGCCGCCGTCGAGACCGCGGCCAAGTGGGGCATTTCGGTCAACGAGGGTGGATTGCATTGGGCCACGTACAAGGCGACCACGCGCCGTCACGGCGTCTTCCGCATCAACATGAACGAGCAGCTCGTCGAGCCGATCTTCAAGGCGGTCGCGACGCAGTGGGAGCGCTCCTTCCTGACGGGACTGTCCTCTACACTCGACGGCCTGCGGCAAAGCCTCCAAGGGTCGCTTGGCGCCTTCCACCCCGCTCTGCTTACGCGGCTGGCGGCGGCCAGAGTGCCCGACAGCGCCTCGTCCGCGCTCAGCGGCGCCCAGACCGACAGCCTGCTGGCCTCTTTGCATGCAAAGGTGGCCGAAATCAAAACTGCCGCGCAGAAGCAGCAGCGCGACCTCTCGCGCTCGATGGAGCCCGCCGTGCAGACCGAGATGACCCCGGGCTACGACGACGCCACCGCCGAGGCGGGAACGGGCTCGCACCGTCGGCGCGTGGCCAAGCTGGAGGCTCACGTTGAGCGCGCGGCTCCCAAAATGTTCCAGACGGCCACTGACGGCGTCGTGTCCAAGATGCAAGCGCTCTCGGACGGCATCGGCCAAACGCTCCGCGATGACGTGGTGCAGGCAGCGCGTGCCGCGATGCGCACCGCCTACTCGCCGCTGTGGGACGAGATGGGGGAGGGCACCGTGCAGGCGCGACGTGCGCTCGTGCCCCACGTGGCCGCCGCACTGCTTGAGACAAAGAATGCCGTCCGCCGCCTCGTCGAGGGTGGCGGCGCCGAGGGCGGCCGCGGCGACAGAGGCGGCGGCGGCGATGGCAGCGGCGGCGGTGGCAGCGGCGGTGGCGACGGCGGCGGCGGCGAGGGCGCTGCCGACGGCGCCGCCGACGGCGACGAGGACGAGGAGCTCGTGGACGTGACCGAGCAGCGCCGCCAAGCCAAGCGAGCCAAGCAGCAGCAAGAGGCCATCGAGCTCGACGACGACGACGACGTAGTGCCTATTGACGAGACCCTCGCCGCCGTCGAGAACGTGCCGCCACACGCGAGCGCCGCGGGCACTTCCGGCTCCGCGGTCAAGACGGAGTCACGGGCGTAAGGCGTAAAGCCGGAGCCGTGCGTGCCATCTGCCGTCATGCCGAGGCCGGACTCACTCACAATGGCGCAGCACTGCGCTTTTGCGGCTTTGATGAAATGTTAATTGGACAGTTGAAGTCAAGAGTGAAACTTGGTTATGTCACAGTTTTCTTTGAGAGCTCAAAGTAGAGAGGCGGGGGTCTGGCGCTGGTCGCTGCACCTAAGTCCTAACTTACTCCCGTCCTAATCACACAGGGAGTTCAGTTGGAGTTGCGGTGGGGTGCGTGCAGGCTCCAGGAGCACGGCGCATGGCACCAAAAAACCAGGGAGTTGCCGGTCGGGGCCGAAGGTGGAGAGGCGAAGGGGGATGCCGTACGTACGTACGCATGATTGCGAACTTCATCAGCCCGGGCGAAAGCATAAAAATTCTAAAAATAGATCACGTCTTTTCGGGGCGCGGACATCCAACACAATTCGCTCAAGGCCAGGTCCGTCCCGGATCTTCCTCCCTCCTAGCACACAAGCAGTGCTCATTTGTGCATCGCGTCTTACGCCCCCGCGAGGCTGCTCACGTCCAGCTGCGTGAGCACGTCGAGCTGCGTGTGAACATGGAAGCACTTCCGACTCCCACGCATCTGCCAGCGCCTCAGGCCCAGGTGCAGGCCGCAGAGTCGGAAACACAGACCCTGCTAGACCACAAAGGCGAGCGCGGGCAGCGCACGCGCAGGAGCCGTCAAGAGACACCCTATTGCGATTTGTCCTCCGTGGAGCGTTGGATATGGGGAACATTATGCCTGCTGGGAGCCATCTCAGTGCCTTTCCTGGTTGCAGTGCTGTGCCACGAGGCAGGCTACAAAGCGTACGCCGTTGCGGCGGCATTTGCAATCTCGACAATCGGGGTCATCGGCTATCTCGTGTCGCCCCTCGCACCAGCTGATCCCAAGCCCAGTGCAAACGACGAGGAGGCACTGAAAGATACTGGGGTCTTTTCGGATTCCGAAAATCTCTTTTTGGCAGTACGGGACACTGCTGGCGAGAGGTTCAGCTGTCGTGAGTGGCGTCGAAAATGTGCCGAGCTCTGCGATCCGATGATGCCGTACCTGAAGTCTGCCTTGGCGATTAGCATCCAGTTAGCAGCGGGCTGGGCAGCTGTCAAGCAACTAAAGGCTCTACACAAGGCGGTATGCATCATCGATCAGCTCCGCCACCCCCAAAGCCTGTTGCCGCAGCGCATCCCTTGTCGACTCATTTTGCAATCGTTTTGCACGACAGGTTCGCACCCTGCCGCCAGCTGCAGCTTTGCTGATGAGCTTTTGCACGCTCGTCCCGCTATTGGATACGGCCACCTGGATGCTGGTCGAAGTCCTACAGTTCGGCTTGTTCATCAGGTGCGTGTGAAGGGGCTGCCAAACATCTCCCTGCTTCACGCCGCGCCTTGATTCCAGGTGCTCACGCGTGAACTTCGTCTCGCAGCGCCTATGCGCAGCTCGTATCCGCGAAGCGCAACTTTGCGGAGTCTAGCGGCATGGCTGCCGAGAATGTCCTGCAGACTCTCCGAGCGTTTGGCTTGGTCTTCTCTGGGCAGGTGGATGTGCACGGGGATGATTCAGCAACGCGTTCCAGCCATGCAACCCTAAACTCGTACGTGAAGTGGGGGGTAATCCAAATCGACGGTGCGGGCATCATGGCGCGTGCTTCCCCAGCCAAGGCGCTCGTGACGGCCTTGAATCTCGTCCTGTTGGTGAATACGTTCCACCCTTCGACTCTTCTGGACCCGATGCTCTTGCTTTCGACTATGGGCGTGTCTATCCCGAACCTTGGGCCAGTCACAGGTTGGCTCACGAGTAAGTTGAGGTCCTTCACTCATCAGCAGCTCTTGTGGGACGACGTCTGGGCTACGGACGCTTTTTTTGCTGATCCCCGGCTTCAAACGCTAGCCTGCGCACTCGGCCAGCCATGCCAGCTGATCGGTCCAGCAGATCGATGCACGAGTGTTGAGGAGATCGTGTGGCTGCCGAGACGCATCCCGTCGCCCACAGTGAAGGTACTCTTCGGGAGAACCCTCGAAGTGCAATCTATCGACATCTTTTATCAGCTGCGTGCAGGGCACATAGATCCAGAGGAAGCGATCGTCGATGACTTTGGCGCAGGGGGCGATGGGTCGCATCCTCATCCCAGACAGAAGCATAGCTCCTTCACTCTGCGGCTCAATGCCTTGGGAGTCAGCTACTACTTTCATGTCGAGTCCGATTTGCACTTGGGAGCTCGAAACGCGACACTTTTGACAGAGCCTGGGAATGCAGGTTTTCAACTCGTCCATGGGAGGGATTCAGAGAGCTGGTTCGAGAGGGCGCGAGAGGACGGGAGGCTGATCCTCGAGTCTTCGTGGCACCATCCGTTGTGCCCCGACAGCCTCAGACTGGCTTGGACTGGCAGCAACGTACCGCAGGTCGAGGAGCTGTCAATCTCTATGCAGAGCATTCACGGAATAGCAGAGGTGGGCATCGACGGAATTCGGGTCAGAGCTAAGCGGAAAAACAAGCCTGCAAAAGAGACAGAGAAGGCCGGAGGCGACGAAGAAGGCGAATACAACGGAATACTACGGAATGCTACGGAATACTACGGAAATCAGGGCGGCGGTGGAGACGGAGGCGGCGAGGGCGGTGGGGACGGGGATGGCGATGGTGGCGGAGAAGGCGGTGGTGAAGGCGGCGGTGAAGGTGGAGGGGACGACGGCGGCGACGGTGGCGGCGATGGTGGCGGCGACGGTGGCGGTGATGGCGGTGGTGAGGGTGGTGGCGATGGTGGCGGAGAAGGCGGTGGTGAAGGCGGCGGTGAAGGTGGAGGGGACGACGGCGGCGATGGTGGCGGCGATGGTGGCGGCGACGGCGACGGTGATGGCGGTGGTGAGGGTGGTGGCGATGGTGGCGGTGAAGGAGGCGGTGAAGGCGGCGGGGAAGGTGGAGGGGACGGCGGCGGCAACGGTGGCGGCGACGGTGGCGGCGACGGTGGCGGCGAAGGCGGTGGTGATGGCGGTGGCGAGGGTGGTGGCGGTGAAGGAGGCGGTGAAGGAGGCGGTGAAGGCGGCGGGGAAGGTGGAGGGGATGGCGGCGGCGACGGCGGTGGTGGCGGCGGCGGTGGTGAGGATGGTGGAGATGGGGGAGGCGACGGCGGAGGAGAAGGCGGCGGCGACGGTGGCGGCGATGGTGGCGGGGATGGCGGCGGAGATGGCGGCGGCGGCGACGGCGGCGGCGGTGGGGGCGAGGACGACGGCGGCGAGGACTTTTGGGAAGGTGGAGACGATAGTGAGCAGGAGAAGCCGCGTGAGGAGGGGCCGGGGGATAAGAATCAGGGGAAGACGAGTAAAGCACCTTACGATGGAACAGGAGGAGGTGCAGCAGCAGATCAGAGCACGGCTGGCGTAGCAGTGGAAGCAACCAGAACTGAGACCCAAGCGTTTGTACACGAGGACCTGTCCTTCAATGAGGAGGAGGGGGAGTCTGAGATCGGGGAATCCGTTGACGAATTGGGCAACCCGAAGAGGCAGGATTTGGAGTCTGAGATCGGGGAACCCGTTGACGAATTGGGCAACCCGATGAAGCAGGAGACACTCAAATCCCTCGATATTGACGGTGACGACGAGGAGGGAGAATTACCTGATGTGGAGGCTGCCGCAGATGCTGGAGGCGGTATGGGTGGTGGGCCAGGCAACATGGGTGGCGGCTTGGGTGGTGGTGGCATGAATGACATGATGAGTGGCTTGATTGCCACCGCGTTGGCTTCTACCGTGGCAACGGCCGCCTCGATGACGGAATTCGTTCGAAGTCGCACGCGCCCTGCCGAATACCAAGCCACGAAGGAGAGAGAGCAAGCAAAGCTGGAGGGCAGGTCGCGGCGCGAATGGGCCGAGATACGTTTACGTCGCGCGATCGTGCCGCCCATGGATGTCGGCAGGGCCCAGCTTGCTGTGGTCGAGGCGAAGGAAGCTCTCGTGGGCGCGCCGTTCATCAACCTGGCAGAGACGCGCATCAAGGAGCACCTTGACCGACTGAATCGACTTCGCGCGGGTCAGCGTCTCGAGGTTGCCTGTAAGACGGGCATACGCACGAGGAGCCTGCCAATGACACGTGGCGCTGGCTCTAGTGAAGATGGGCCCGTTGGAATGGCTCGGCGTATCTTAGATTCGGCCGAGCAAGAGCTGCAAGAAGCAATTCGGGAGGCGAAGGAGTGGGGCCTGAATGTGGACGCCATTCGCTTCGGCGAGAAGATCCTGAGGGACCTCAAGAGTATCTCGGCTACTGCAAGTAAGGCCTCCCCTGCAGGGGTTTCTTCCAGTCGCGCTCCGGTGGCTCGACCACCGAAGGCGCGGCCGCCGCCGCCGCCACCCATGTCACAACCCACGCCACCGCCCACGCAACCGCCCATCCCGTCCGCTGAGGCTGCTGCAGGCGGCGTAGTAGCGGCGTAGCAGGGGTGCGGGAAAGTCACACACAAACACGTACGGCATGTACAATCTAGGTGGTATTCAGCTGTCAATCACATACCGTGCTCCGCCAGTCACGCACAATCTATACGTCGGGATTGCTTTCGTTAAAAACCGAACCTGTGTGAGTGAACCGTGTGTAATCCTGTGTGTGTCTTGCTCCCCCCGGTGTCTTCTAACCGGTCACAATTACCAGTAAGCGCTGTACCACGCCGCGCGGCCCCCCAGGCCCTCGGTCCACGGCCGCTCCCTCGTCCATGCGATAAGCGGCCCCCGTGCTGGGGGGTCCGAAGGTTAAGCGCGTTGTGTTGAACAGCATTGCAGCAGCCCCGCGTTGTGTTGCAGCAGGAGCTCCGGAGTTTGAGAAAGGGTCAGTTGAATTCCCCCCCCGGAGTTTTCCGGAGTTTTTGCGGGTCCTGTTTCACAGTCATTGGTCATTTCGAACCAGCACTCCTTGAGCAATCCCATCCCGCGCCGGGAGAGAGGAGCGCTTCCCAGGGAGCGCTTCGCAGTCAGCCCACCAGCAGTTCCACCAGCCCACACAGCACCCACGGAGCAGGAACTGTATGCAGCTAATGATGCCGCTGCTTTGGCCCAACGTCGTCCTCATCATCGCGAACATCTTCAGCCTTGTCGGTGACATTGCCGTGATGCTGACGTGCTTTCTCGTGTGGATGGACGACGCTCCCGATGGAGGCACCACAGAGCGCGCACGGATTTCGAAATGCAACTTCTCCGTCCGGTATGTTGCCTACCTCGCTGCAGCCAACCTGATTGCGAGCATCGTTGGCATAATCAATGGCACGGTGTCGAACCAGCTGGCCCAGCCGCTGTGCGAGGCACTAGGCGCCATCATGTCCTGGGGTATCTGGGCCTCGTGGCTGTGGACCGCCGCGATTGCTTCGGCCTTCTACCGCTACTTCTCGCGGCCGATGACCTTTGGCGATGACGTATGGCACGAGCGCCTGTCACACGTCGCATGTTGGGGCGGCGCGTTGGCGCTAGTTGGAGTCACGTATGCGACACACAATCGCTTCGGCGCCAGCGCATTGGACAACGACAACGGAGCCTGCACCTTCGTTACGCCGCCCGCGGACCATAAGGTCGAGACCGTGGGCGCAAACGTGCTGGTGCTCGGCACGCTGCTCGTGGTGCTCCTGTTCAACATCTGGGCCTTCATAGGCGTGCATCTGGCGCTCGAGCGTTCCCTCAGCCTTGTCGATCGGCTCCTTGTCGAACAGCACGAGGAGCCGCTGGCCCCCGAGTCGGCGGCGCGAGAAGAGCTGAGCCATGCTGCGCGCGAGCATGGCGGCGCGGCGGCCGACGCCACGAGCGGACGCGTGTTCGTTCGCGTTCTCGACGACGCGGCAGCGGCGCCGCCACCGCCGCGACAAGCGCCGCAAAGGCAGCGACGTGTAGCTCTGTGGCCCACGTTTGCCGCGTACGTCGGCGTCTTCCTGCTGTCCCAGGGGCCCGGGGCACTGTGCAACCTCTTCCCGGGCGGCGTGTGCAGTGGGCCGCTCTCAACGCCCGTCCCTTTGATGAACCAGACGCTTGTGTACTTACATGGCGCATTCAATACGGTCGTCTATGGTTTCAGCAACAAGCATATCCTAACCCGCTGGCTGCTCTGCTCACCTCGCCGGTGGTGCCTTCGGTGGCAGGATAGGCGGAACAACCGAGCGAGCGTCCTGCAATGGCGCGTCTCGAACATGGCCGTCGGCTCGAATGAACACTTTCGTACGCCGTGAAAAACGTCACTACATGTTGGGACTCGATTAGCTAGCGTCTCGTCACTGCCGTGTGCACCTCCCCGCTCCACGCGTCCGGACCGCGGATAAGCGGTAGGAGCGTCTCTGGAGAAACCATATGGACACTGCGGAGGAAGATAACCCT
>Ga0164294_10002069_pt1 | contig 18328 bp, 13 predicted proteins | sample GEODES005metaG_FD_111479 | JGI IMG/M metagenome (GOLD analysis project Ga0164294, IMG submission 111479) | Oligotrophic lake water microbial communities from Sparkling Lake, Wisconsin, USA - GEODES005 metaG | ecosystem: Environmental > Aquatic > Freshwater > Lake | place: USA: Sparkling Lake...
GGGATGCCTCGACGTATTCCAGATTACCCTGACGCGTATTTAGGTTGAAATCAAGTAGCATCCGTTGGAAGCTATATTACTTTTTATGGGTTATTATTCTTCTTTTTTATAGTTTGATTATCTTTTTTTCAAACAAATAACTCTGCCGAAAATACTTCTAAACAAGAATATGTTTACGTAAATTAAAATTGATATATTTCTAATGCGTTTATAGCTCAATTGGATAGAGCAGTAGACTACGGATCTGAAGGTTGGAAGTTCAAATCTTTCTAAGCGCAAATATTATAATTTATGATTCAAGTACAATCATGATTAAAACCAAAAGATAATTCTGGAGCGAGTTATGTGGAGTGTATCAAAGTTTTGGGGGGTTTCAATAGAAAAGTTTCTTACCCTGGAGATTTTATTCTAGTTTCGGTAAAAAGGCTGCGATTAGTCCGAAAGGTACGTGCAGGGCAAGTACATTTAGCACTATACATTCGTAGTCGAAAAGAAACAAGATTTTTAGATGGTAGTTCAAGTCGCGCGGAAGAAAATGCGGTAATTTTAATGAACAGAAAAAAACGCATTCTAGGAACACGACTATTTGGTTGAGTTTCTCGTAGATTACGTAGAAAAAAGTTTTTACGCATTCTTTTGTTATGCGGACGTCACGTCTTATAAATGAAAACTGAAATGAAAAAAAGTTTATTTTTTCCAAATATCGATCGTTTTGCTGAAGAAACTTTTTTTAACGAAAAGCTTCGTGCAATTAGTTTATTTCCTTATACAAATTTACATGTTCGTGGTAAAATTAAACGTCTTGTATTAAATTTTAGTTTTAGAGAAATTGATTTTAGTAAAAAAAAAGCTTTACCGTTTTTTTTGGCAATGGAGCTTTTAACTCAACAAAAATGTATAGCAACTTTATCTTCTCGTAATTTAGCATCATGAAAATTACGTAAAGGTATGTTAGTTGGTTGTAAGGTTACTTTGAGAAAAAAAAATTTAGAATATTTTTTTGATAGTTTAGCTTTAACGTTACCTAGAATGGAAAAATTTCGAACCATAGAAAATAATTTCATAACAAAAGAAAAAACAGCATCTTTTTCAATTTGTTTGAGTGAAATTGTATTTTTTTTTCCTATGGAGTTAGGGCTTGGAATTAATTCTGATGTAAAACAAGTAGAATTCCATTTTCTATTTAACAGTATTAATTCTGAAGAAAAGGTTTTCCTTTTGACATCTAAAAAAATACCTGTGTCACAAAATAGATAATGTCATGTCATATAAAAAAGAAATATATAATAAGTAAAATTTCTGCTTTTTAGTTTAATGATATCCTATATATTAAAAAATGCATTCAAAACTATACTTAACTGTAAGATTAAAATCATTTCATCCTTATTATTCAAATAGATTTGTATTTATCATATCTAAAAAATTTCAAGCTTTTTTTCCTTTGATAAAAAATCAAGTATTTTTACCAAAACGTATCGAAAGATTTACGGTATTAAGTTCACCGCATGTAGATAAAAAAGCTCGTGACCAATTTGAACGTCGTGTTCATCAAAGAGTTTTATGTTGAGTATTTCCTTATATCGGAGAAAGCAAAGATTTTGCTTTTTTTTTTCTACGTAAGTTTCAAATCTTATCTACATCTGCGGTTGGAGTCGAATCTCGAATTACATATACTTTGAAAAAATAAGATTCTTTTGAGCCTAAGTACTTTAACATTTTATATAGATTTAAACTTAAAAAAAAGCAAAAAGAAAAATTTAAATAGAAATAAAATTGTATACTCTAATTATAAAAGTAAATGCAAATTAAAAAGAACGGAAATATTATTTTAGCAAAACAAAGACCAATATATCATTTACTTAAAGCTAAGCATAAAAATTCTGGTAGAAATAATAGTGGAAGATTAACAGTACGTCATCAAGGTGGTGGCGTAAAGCAATTATATAGAAATATTGATTGATTTCGTCAATATAAAACTAATCTTGTTGTTAACTTTGAATATGATCCGAATCGATCTGCGCATTTAGCTAAATTGGCTTATATCGATAATGAAAATAAAAAGGGTGGGCATTTGTCATTCGGATATGTTTTAGCAGTTAAAGGAATGAAAATATTTGATAAATTACAAACAATAAATGAACGTAAAATAAATGTGTTTCTTCGTCCAGGGGATGCTTCCATATTGGGTAATTTTGAGCCGGGTGATTTTTTAAGTTCTGTTGAAGCGGTTCCAGGACAAGGAGCAATCTTTGCGCGCTCTGCCGGAACTTTTTGTCAAGTATTACAATCTTCAGCCACACAAGCTTCTAATTATATTAAAGTTAGACTTCCTTCGGGAGATCAAAGACTTTTTTCGCCTATGGTAAAAGCAACTTTAGGATCAATTGCAAATGAAAAACATGGACAACGCAATTTAGAAAAAGCTGGAAGAAATCGTTGATTAAATAAACGTCCAACTGTTCGAGGTGTCGCAATGAATCCAGTTGATCATCCACATGGAGGGGGACAAGGGAAGACAAAAGGAGGTCGCCCTTCTGTAACTCCAAAATCTTGACCTACTAAAGGACAACCTACACGAAATCCTAGAAAAAGTAATAGGTTTCTTTCTGTAGTACGTTAATCGTTATATTGTAACTGTAATAATTTTATATATTTCATTATCTTATATTATTATGTCTAGATCCTCGTGAAAATGTTTGACGGTACATCCCGAATTTTTAAATCAATATAAAAAAGGCCTTGAAGGTGAAGAGATTATTTTATTGAATCGAAGCACTATATTAACTGAAGAAATGTTAGGGATTAAAATTTCTGTATGCAATGGCATTAGGTTTTTTTCTTTTACTGTTGACAAAGAAAAATTAGGGCATTGCGTAGGAGAATTCAGTCCTACGCGCAAAAAACCGATTCAAAAAAAGAAAAAGAAATAAATGGGACAAAAAAGTCATCCAACAGGGGTCCGTGTAGGTATCAATAGAAAATGAAATACTACTTGATTTGCAGAGGGAGAGGCTTATAAAAGTTCTTTTTTTGCACAGTATCAAGCCGAAAATTTTTTTAAATCTTTCTTTTATTTTTATTCTTCAATTAAAAGCTCAAAAATAAAAAGGGTGTGATTGGTGGATTTAAAATGATTTAGATCTGGGCTTTATCAACTTTACGTTTTTATTTTTTTTTATAAATTTAAAAGTAAAAAACGAAAATTAATTAAAAGAAAACGTCTTAAATCTTGAAGATCTTATACCAAAATCAACTTACGCAGAAATGCCAACAAAAACAGATCAAGCAACAATAAAAAATTTTTTGGTAAGATTAAAAAATAATTTCTTCATATGATTACACTATGTACCGTTTTATTATAAACAATTATGTCTAATCTTAATTTAAAAAAATCTTCATTTAGATCAAAAACTGACAGAAAAAAAAATATAACGTTAACAGAAACAAAAATCTTTAAACCTCAGTTAAGGTTAAAATTAACGTCCAAGTATTATAATAAGATTACTGATTTCAAAAGTACAAGCAATCGGAAAAAAAGCTGGTTTTTTTTATCAGGAATGTCTAAACATAAAATAAAAATTCACAATAAATCGTTATTTAAGAATAAATTCGTTTTTTCTAAAGATAACTATATTAAATCTAATGCAATAAAGTTTGAAAAAGAATTGCTGATTAAAGATAATAATTTGTGAGATTATTTTTTATTGAACAATAAAATGTTTTTAGGCGTACAAAGCGTAAAACCTGTTGAAGTTTTAAATGTGACTTTGAGCAAAGAATCTCTCGCTATGTCACCTAAAAATTCGCCATTTTCAGATAATAATCTTCGTGTGTTCCTTTCAACAATGTTTCTTTTTTATAGAAAACAGAAAATTCTATTAAATTTTGGAATTAAAAAACAATTTCTATACACTTTATTAGAAAATATTTGTGCTATAAAAGAAGACTTTTTTCTTTTGATTTCTCGAGAAACATTAAGAAATTATTTTTCTGTTGAAGGTGCCAAAAGAGAGTCTAATAATTTTAGTAACTTAAAAAATATTATGTTTTTTAGCATTTTCGGTACATTTCCTGTCCAAACATTAAAGTTATACATAGGGAAATTGTTCATATTTAACCAAAATAAATCTATTTGAAATTTATTTTTTTCTGCTATATATTTGAAATCAATATCTAATTATAGTAATAGAAAATTTGATCAAGCTAAAAACTTTTTATATTGTGGTTTCAATTCAAATGAAACTTTTATAGAAAAAATTCTTTTAGATTTAAGCAAATATAAGTTTAAAGGGTATACCGCGACTGAATCTAATATTACTTACTACAAATTACTTAAACAAGCTAAATTTACTACAATTTTTAATAGAGGAGGGGCAAACCTTTCGAATTTTAGCAAAAATACCTTATTGTTGTCTTTTATTAAACGAAACTTCGTTAAAAATAATTTGGGTCTTCTAAATTACATATGGAAAAAAAACTTTATTAAAAGAAATAAATTCTTTTTTTATAACAAAAAAAGAGGTTTTGGTTGAGAAAAAAAATATAACCCCTTCTCAAGAGAAATACCAAAAAGCATTTTATTTTTATTGTCTAAATTGTATGAAAAAAAAAAGTTTATTTCTACAGATAGTATCGCAGCCAAAAGTCTTGTGCAATTGAAAAATGTCTTGTTATTCGAAATTGGTAACAAAATTAAAAAACAAAAAAGCAACACTTTGATTTTATCTACAAGATTGGTCATAAAAAACTTACGTCGAAAAAAATGAGCATTAGTGTATTTAAAACATTTATATAATAAAGTTCAAAATATTAAGTTTGATTTTAATATTATAAAGAGTCCAATTAATTTAGATTTTAGAAAGAAATATACTTCGTTTTCTACAAAAAGAGCAAGCCTTTATACAATACGAGCCAAAAATGCCTTTTTATTAAAGAAACGAGATATTTCTGCTTATAATTTGAAGCTTTCTACTAAAAAACAATGAATGAGACGAAAAATCGTACGTAAAAAATCTTTATGGAAAGAAAAAAAACTTGTACAATCAGGATTAAATGTAAAATTTAATCAATTGAATAATTTTTTTTCTTTTTTGTTTAAAAACATTACTTCTTTGTATTTTATTAACGCGTTGTCTTTAACGAAATTTGCATTTATATACCCGATAAAAAAGAAAAGTGTATATAAATTTTTAAATCAAGTTGAGCGCGAAATGATTGGACGTTATAAATATGTTGCTGTATATATTCAAGATTTAGTTCGTATATGTTTTCTATCTTTATTTTTGAAAAAACCAACATTTTTAGCATCTTTTATAGGATTTCAAATTTCGAAGTTGCCAAAAAATCGTAAAGAGACCAAATTGATTCGTTTTATAATGAAAGTTGTAAAAATTTTTTCTTCACAACGGAAAGAAATGATTGGGTTAAAAATTGAATTTAAAGGGCGTGTAAATCGTTGACGTAGAACTAAAATTATTAGAGGCATTGGGGGTTCTAAAATTTTACTACCACTTTATAGCTATAATACCCAAATTGAGTTTGGTTCGAGTAAAGCTATTACAAGAAAAGGTGCTTTAGGTATTAGATTATGATTATGTTATAAATCTTTTTTTGGGTCTTTATTATCTGAAGTTGTTCTTGGATACGTTGAGTATTCGCAGAGATTAAAATCTAAGAAAGTTAAAAAATTTTTGAATAAATTTAAATCAAGATTATGTTAAATCCCACGCCACGTCGTTTTAGAAAGGTAAATCGTAAATTATTGAGGAATACTTATGAAAACAAAAGCACTAAACTCTGTTTTGCTCCAATTGGAATCCAAGCAGTTGAGAAAGGCTTTTTAACTGTACGTCAAATCGAGGCGGTACGTCGTACTATTACCGGACGCCTTAAAAGAAAGGGAAAAGTATGAATTCGTGCTTTTCCAGATTACCCTAGAACAGCAAAACCAAAAGAAGTTCGAATGGGTCGAGGGAAAGGAAATGTGGATCACTGAGTTTCTTATGTTAAACCAGGAAAAATCCTTTTTGAAGTCTACAGTAAAGAAATTGAAAAATTAAAGGAAGCACTTAAATTTGCAACAAAAAAAATTCCTTTAAATACTCAAATCATTACAAGAGACGTTAAAATTTAAATTATATAAATTAAATTATATGTCGAAATCTTTTATTATGCTACTAAATTTAGGAAACCTTATTTTGAAGCTTATTCACCAATCGTCACACGGGGTAGTTATGTACAGCTTGACTGTAATACAAGAATATCTCAGAACATTTAAATGTTGATCAGTAAGTCCGATTATGTCGGTTTGGCCATTTAGTACAATAATAAAAATTAATATAGTATGATCAGCTTTTTGAGCATTATTTTTTAAAGTAATGCTTTGATCTGAAGGTACGGAATTTTTAGAAGAAATGTTTACAAAAAAAGAACAGTTTGGTTTACTGGTTTTAATTTTGATGATTTTAGCAATTTTTATTTTAGTAACCCATAATACAACTATTCTGATTGCTATTTTAATTGGCGGTGGTATTTTATATTTTTTTCCTTCTATAGAAAAATCCCAGGATTTTTTTTGTCTTTCTATTCTTTTAATTGTAACCTCTATGATTCATTTTTATTGTAGAAATCAATTAAGCGCTTGACAGGAAAAAACTATTATTACGCTAGGATTAGTTGTTGTAAGCCCTCAACCGGCAATAAGTTTTTGATCTTCAATTAAATCGACATTTTTATACATTGGAAATGTATTTTTCCCACAATATAAATTCTTTATAGTGCAAGATCTTACAGCGCAAACCGAAAGACTTTCCGGGTTTAGAATTGTCGATTTATTAAATCAAAAACCAAGAGTAAGTTTTTGATCCTGAATTAAATCTTCAATGTCGTATATTGGCAATATATTTTTCCCGCAATACCAATTTCTTAAGCCTCAGCCCAGTAAATGTTCTATATCAGAGATGCCTACTTTGCAGTATAAAATTTATGCAAAGAAAAATCCAAATGTAATTAAACAAGAAGAAAAAATTAGTTTAATGATTAATTCAGATGGTCATCAGAATAGTATGAATTTAATAAACGAGAGAATGATATTACAAAGAATAAAAAATAATCCAAACAATAGAGTATATAGTTTAGATGAAAATCTTGTTAACACTCAAAAAATTTATGACCTTTTACAATTAGAAACTGATATAAAATATGATCAAGTTCTAGCATTAAAAAGTCAAGCGGTGTTTAATGAATATTGTGTTTCTCGTGGTTATGATATACAAGAAGATCCGATAGATTCTACTGCTAATTTGAATTCACATAATTTCATTGAATACGATAAGGTCTTAAAATTAGCAGAAAAAAAATATGAGGATGCACTTCAATTAACTAATAAATATGAAGAAAAGTTAAAAAGCTTATTAGTGTGTGAGAAGTCTGACAAATCTACACTTGTTTGAGATCCAAGAGAAAATTACAATCAAAAATTAAAAGAAGATAGTGAGGATTACGCCGATATGATCAAAAAAAAACATATGATGTCCGAAGCACTTCACGCTGAAAAGCAAATACCTTTCCCTACAGACGATTCGCAACGATATGTTGTTGCGATAGCAGATGTACAATTACAACGTGCAACGTTAAAATATGATTTAACAAATAAATTATTAAAAGAGGCGCAAAAACAGTTAAAACGTTTGAACCCTGATGATCCTTATAGTCATACAAGATATGTAAAAAAAGTAGACGATGTCAATGTAAGCTTTACCGACGCTATTGCTACCGGTGAGGTTATTTTTGTGGAAGATTAACGTTTACGTACATATTAAACATCAAAATTCTATCTCAACAGATTCGGCCAGGCCAGTACTAAATAAGATAATAATATAAAAAAATATTATGTTACATTTTAATTTTTTAAGTTTGACTCAAATTATCTGAATTAAAAATGAAATCTATTCTTTATTTTCTTTTGAAATTTTAAATTCTCTATTGTTAGATACATTTTTTTTTCCTTTGATAAGTCTTCTTTTGGTCTATATCGCAAAACCTTTTGGAGATTTAAAATTATATAATATGTCGTTATTTTTATCGATTATTTCTTTTTTCATGTCTTTATTATTATGAATTTTTATGGAAGATGTTAAAGGAGGTTTTCAAATTACACATTCATTTTATTTAGTACCATCGTTTTCGTTTTCATTACGTTTGGGTGTTGATAGTATTTCGATTTTTTTCATTTTATTAACTAATTTTTTTATATATTTATGTATTTTAAGTCTTAAAATAGAAACGTTGAAATTGTCAGAAGCGTTAATTTATTTATTTTTTTTACAGTGAAGTGTAATAGGATCTTTTCTTTTTTTAGATTTATTAGGTTTTTTTTTATTTTTCGAGATCACATTAATTCCGATTTATTTTTTGGTATTAATTTGAGGATCACGTGAGCGTCGCATTAGAGCAAGTTACTTGATTTCGATTTATACATTATTAGGATCGATTTTTATTTTTTTTAATTTGCTTTATTTATATTCGAAAACAGGAACAACAGATTACGAGTTATTATTAACAGTACAATTAAACGAATTAGATCAACGTTTCCTTTGAATTACTTTTTTTATAGCTTTCGCAGCAAAAATTCCAGTATTTCCTCTTCATATATGATTACCAGAAGCTCATGTGGAAGCACCAACATTAGGTTCGGTAATTTTAGCAGTACTTTTACTAAAATTGGGTACTTATGGTTTAATTAGATTTTCTTTACCATTATTTCCAGAAGCAACCTTATATTATACTCCTATTATATCTACATTCGCAATTTTAGGGGTCGTTTATACTTGTTTAACAGCAATTAGACAGATTGATTTAAAAAAAATCATTGCATATTCTTCAGTTGGACATATGAATATTGTTTTACTAGGGATTCTTGCTGGAAACAGTGAAGCTTTACAAGGTGGACTTTTTCAAATGTTAAGCCATGGTATAGTATCAGGAGCTTTATTTTTTTGTGTTGGGTCCTTATATGAGCGTTATGCTGTAAGATCTCTAAATTATTTTGGGGGTTTAAATTCAATGTATCCGTTATTATCTATTACATTTTTGATTTTTTCATTAGCAAATATTAGTTTCCCACTTACCAGTAGTTTTGTTGGGGAATTTTTAATCCTTATAGGACTTTTTATGCAGAATTTTTGAAGCACATTATTTGCATCAACGGGTATGGTATTAGGTGCTGTTTATACTCTTTGAACTTATAATAGAATCTTTTATGGTAATGTAAAATCATTAACAATAACATTATATTCAGATTTAACACGAAAAGAAGTAGCAGTGTTTTCTAGTTTAATTGCTGTATTGTTTTTAATGGGTATAGCACCATATATATTCTTAGATACTTTATTTATCGATTGTGTGAATATTTTAGAACATTCTAAAGCAGGTCGTAATTTTTAATAAAAAATATGGCACTTTTTTTCGTTGAAACTAGAGAATTGCGTAGTTTTCGTATGAGATCTCGTATAAAAGAACTTTCAACGGTTCTTGAAAATAAAAATACAGAAGCTGTTTTTTGTGTTACAAATTTTTTAGGGCCTAATGTTAGAAAAGAGTTACGATCTCAGTTTAATCAAGATGCGTTACTTGTAACTTCTATATCAAAAAATATTATTAGATTCTTATTTGCTAATAATGCGTGACAAGATGTTAGATCATTGCTTGAAGGACAAATTTTTTTATTAAGAAATAAAAATAATACTACGTCTTTTACAAGAAAGTTTTTAGTCACGTTAACAAAAGATGAAAAATTTACATTAAGATTATTTTTATATAAACATCAATTGTATCGACGAGAACGTTTAAAATTATTATTAACTGGTACAGAACAAAAGATTCCCGCAAGTTCAATTTTTTTCATGTTAAAAGAGTTTTTATTTCGACGTACTATTTTATCATCTGCAAAAAGATTATCTACGAATTCTATTTAAATAAAAGTTATTAATTTATCGATTTAATTTACTTGCTATTAAGAGAGCAAAGAATTTTTTATTTTACCAAGGAAAAATAGCTCAATGGCTAGAGCGTTGGTTTGTCTCACCGAAGGCTGCGGGTTCGAGTCCCGTTTTTTTCGTATATATAAATGTTGTCTCTACACCTCCGCAACGTTCAATATTATTATATTTTTTGAATATGTTTTCTCCAATTAAAACTTCACAACATTCATTTCATATTGTAGACGCAAGTCCATGACCAATCGTAACTGCATTTAGTGCATTTTTTATGTTATTTGGTATGGTATTATACATGCATTCTTTTGCTTTAGGTTTTCAATTAGTATCTTTAGGATTTTTAGCTACTATTCTTAACGCATCTTTTTGATGACGTGATATTGTACGTGAAAGTACGTTTGAAGGATTACACAGCGTTCAAGTACAAAACGGGTTACGTTTTGGAATGATTTTATTTATTGTTTCTGAAGTTATGTTATTCTTTGCTTTTTTTTGAGCATTTTTCCATGCGAGTTTAAATCCAGTACCAGAAATTGGTTGTGTTTGACCTCCAAAAGGAATTCAAGCTATTAATCCTTGATTGATTCCACTTTTAAATACAGCTCTCCTTTTAACTTCAGGAGCATCATTAACTTGATCACATGCGGCTCTTTTAGGAGGATATAAACTTGAAGCGATTACCGGGCTTGTACTTACGATTATTTTAGCTATTTTATTTACAGGTTTTCAGGTTTATGAGTACAGAAACGCTGAATTTAACATTAATGATGGAGTATACGGATCTACATTTTATATGTTAACTGGATTACATGGATTTCATGTGATTGTTGGAACATTATTCTTAATTGTAGCTTTATATCGAGCAATGCAACATCACTATACTTCTCAAGTTCACGTAGGTTACGAATCTTCCGCGTGATATTGACATTTTGTCGACGTGGTTTGAATTTTCTTATTTTTAGTTGTATATACTTGAGGTGAAGGTGTATAAATCAAAAAATACCATTTTCTTTGTTTTTTAAAATAATTATAATAACAAATGTTTGGTTCTTCTTCTATTTATAACGCAATAATGTTAGGTGCTTATATGTCATTTATTTATTCATTTCTTATTCTATTATTAGGTGGTTCATCTTGTATCGGGGAGAATATTACTTTAGCTCATGAATGACAAACAGGATTTCAATTACCAGCTACCGGAATTATGGAAGGGATCGTTTCTTTTCATGATGACCTTTTTGTATTTTTAGTACTTATTTTATGCTTTGTAATGTATATTATGTACGTATGTTTAGAAACTTTTTCTACTAAAAATACAAATGGAATTTCTATTCGTTTAGTTCATGCTTCTGTACTTGAAATCGTTTGAACAATTATCCCGGCATTAATTCTTATTATTATCGCAATTCCATCATTTTCTTTGTTATATTCTATTGATGAAATCGTTGAACCTATTTATACAGTTAAAGTAGTTGGACACCAATGATATTGATCGTATGAATTAGTAGATAATGAAGGATTTGTAAAATTATTGAATGATCTTTCGCCAGAAGGAAATTCATCTTTCAGTGGAACTTCTGGGGAAAGTTTCGACAGTTATATGATTCCTAGTGACGAATTGTTAGAACGTAAAGATTTAGTAAGTCAAACACGTCTTTTAACAGTAGATAATCATTTATATATTCCAACTGAATTACCTGCACGTATTTTAGTTTCTTCTGCAGATGTATTGCACAGTTGAGCTGTACCTAGTTTAGGTGTTAAAGTTGATGCATGTCCAGGACGTTTAAATCAAACTTCACTTTTTATTAAACGTCCCGGGATTTACTATGGACAATGTAGTGAAATTTGTGGAGTTAATCATGGGTTTATGCCTATCGGTGTATATTCATATGATGTAGGTTTTGCACATACCACATTAGTATTATCTCGAGAACTTATAGGGTCTTTAGATCCGTTATTAGCTGGACTTTGTTCAGTTGTCGAATTAAATGATGAGTAATTTTATACTTTATTTAACATAATAAATATAAATAACGTATTTTAGGGGTATTTGTATTAAAATTACAACTATCCCAAATTGTATAAAAGAGACTTTTAAATAAAATTATTTCGGTTTTCGAAACTTCTGTACCTTTTAGGTTTTAGATATTATGTATTTATTAATAGTCGCTCTTCCATTTTTTGGTACTTTATTTGCAGGGTTAGGGGGTCGTTGAATTGGAGATTTGGGTGCAGGTCGTTTAACATTAACATGCGTATTTTCATCTTTTTTATTATCTTTGTATGCATTTTATGAAGTAGCTCTACATCAATCTCCATGTACAATTTCCTTAACACCATGAATCATAACAGAAACTACAACATTATATTGAGGTTTTCTTTTTGATACTTTAACTTGCGTGATGTTAATAGTTGTAACCTCAATTTCAACTTTAGTTCATTTATATTCGACAGAATATATGGGTAAAGATCCACATTTACCTAGATTTATGTCTTATTTATCGTTTTTTACTTTTTTTATGCTTATTTTAGTTACAGCGGATAATTTTCTTCAGATGTTTGTTGGATGAGAAGGTGTGGGTTTATGTTCTTATCTTTTAATTAACTTTTGATATGGGAGAATTCAAGCAAATAAAGCAGCATTAAAAGCTATGATTGTTAATCGTATTGGGGATTTAGGACTTGCGATTGCAGTTTTTGCTCTTTATTTTTATTTTCAGAGTTTCGACTATGCGATTATTTTTTCATTAGCATCTGAATTTGCTAGCGAAGTTATTCCTTTTTTTGATTTTAATATTTTTATTTATGATTTCATCGGTTTTTTTTTATTTGTTGGGGCTGTTGGAAAATCTGCACAAATAGGGTTGCATACTTGACTTCCGGATGCCATGGAGGGACCTACCCCAGTGTCTGCATTAATTCATGCCGCAACTATGGTGACCGCAGGAGTATTTTTATTATGTAGATGTTCTCCGCTTTTGCAATATGCTACAAATATTTCTAGTTTGATTACTGTTATGGGGGGTATGACAGCATTCTTAGCTGCAACGACAGGATTATTACAAAATGATTTAAAAAGAGTTATTGCATATTCTACCTGTAGTCAACTAGGATATATGGTTTTTGCAGCAGGATTGTCAAGTTATTCTGTAAGTATGTTTCATTTATCTAACCATGCGTTTTTTAAAGCTCTTCTTTTTTTAGGGGCTGGTTCTGTAATTCATGCACTCTCAGATGAGCAAGATATGAGAAAAATGGGAGGTCTTGTACGTATTTTACCTTTTACGTATATCGCCATTTTAGTAGGATCTATGGCTTTGATGGGATTTCCATTTTTAACAGGATTTTATTCTAAAGATATTATTTTAGAGGTAGCTTATGGGTCTTTTACATTAGAGGGGCGCTTTGTTCATACTTTAGGGTCATTAGCAGCTTTTTTTACGGCATATTATTCAACGAGATTACTTTCTTTAACTTTTTTACGTCCAGTAAATGGTAATAGAGTTGTTTATGAACATGCACACGAATCACCTTTTGCTATGTTTTTTCCTTTATTTATTCTTTCTATTGCGAGTTTATTTGTAGGATATATGACTAGAGATATGTTTATTGGTATGGGGAGTGATTTTTGAGGTAATTCGTTATTTACTTTACCTACAAAACAATATATGTTAGAATCAGAATGGTTAGATTCCTCTGTTAAATTAATTCCATTAATTTTTAGTATTTCTGGGGCAAGTTTAGCTTTTATTCATTATCTTTTTACTTTTGAAACTCTTTTTGCATTCAAAACTATTAAATTTGGTCGAGATCTATATACGTTCTTAAATCGTAAATGGCTATTTGATAAAATATACAATGAGTGAGTATCTCAAAGTGTACTGAATATTGCTTATAAACAAACATATCAAGGGATGGATCGAGGGCTTTTAGAATTTCTTGGTCCAGATGGTATTGCGAACCAACTTTATCGTTGATCTAGAAAATTAAGTACAGTAGAGTTTTCTATGATATTTCATTATCATTTTATGATGTTATTAGGTCTTTTGACACTATTTATATTTTTGATTCAAGGTCTGTTCTTAATTACGTTTATAGATTTACGTTTAATTATTTTGATTATATTATTTATTGGAATTCAAATTGGATTTACAGAGTAATTCAAAAATTTTAATTAGATTTGGTTAGTTTATATTATGATACAAAGTACAATATTTTCCTGAAAAAATGGCTGAGTGGCTTAAAGCACCAGTTTGCTAAACTGGCGTGCGGAATACGCACCATGGGTTCAAATCCCATTTTTTTCGTAACCTTTTAAGGAGGATAGTTCAATGGCAGAACAATGGTCTTCAAAATCATCGGTTAAGGGTTCGAGTCCCTTTTCTCCTGAGTTATGTTATATTTTGATGGAGTAGTTCAGCGGTAGAACAGCGGAATCATAATCCGTAAGTCGAGAGTTCGACTCTCTCCCCCATCATCTATGTTAAATATGTTATCCTTTATTTATGCATTACTTTTAGGAGCCTCATCATTAGTTGTTGGAATCACAAATCCAATACACGCAATCCTTTTACTGATCTTTGTATTTTTTGTGGGAAGTTTAATTCTTTTTATATTGCAATTAGAGTATTTCGCCTTATTATTTCTGGTTGTATATGTAGGGGCAATTGTTGTTCTTTTTCTTTTTATCGTAATGATGTTAGAAATTCGTACGCTAAATGTCGCCCAACGTTTTCAAGATTTGTTTTCCTATCGTAGTTGAATTCTAGTTCTTTTTGTTTTGGAACTTTTTCTATTTTTAAGTCAAGGAATTTTTGATATCGTGCCATTATTTTCATTATTAGAAGAAGAAAAATTCTCTTTATTTTTTCGAGAATCAAATTTATATATAAATTATGGTAATCTTCTTCAACGTACAGATCATTTACGAGGAATAGGTGGGGTACTTTTTACGGAATATAAGCTTGCCTTAATTTTAGCCTCAATCCTTTTACTTCTCTCAATGATAGGTTCGATTGTTATGACTTTAGATAGCGTTTCTTTTACTACAATTAAAGTACAAAATGCTAATGTTCAGTCTTTAAGACAACCAATGCTATTAGGTAATTCGTATAGAAATATTAGCAGTCTCACCAAATAAATATAATATCTCCATAATAATATTTTATGTCTTTTTATTTATCAGCAATAAGAAACCCACTTTTAGCAACCGTAAGTAATCATATTGATGGCTACCCGACTCCCATTAACCTTTCCTATTTGTGAGGTTTCGGATCGATCGCGGGTATGGCTTTAGTTACACAAATTATAACAGGAGTACTTTTAGCTATGCATTATGCTCCAGAAATTCATTTAGCATTTACTAGTGTTGAGCATATTATGCGTGATGTCAGAGGTGGAACAGTCTTACGTTACATCCATGCAAACGGTGCTTCAATGTTTTTCATTGTAGTATATCTTCACATGTTTCGTGGATTATATTATGGATCTTATTTTCAACCTCGCGCTAATTTATGATATTCTGGAATCTTAATCTTTTTTCTCATGATGGCTACAGGATTTTTAGGTTATGTTCTTCCTTGAGGACAAATGAGTTTTTGAGGTGCAACAGTGATTACTAATCTTTTTTCAGCTATTCCTGGAATTGGAAATTCAATTGTACAGTTATTATGAGGAGGATTTTCTGTAGACAATCCAACTTTGAATAGATTTTTTAGTCTACATTATCTTTTACCATTCTTGATTGTGGCTGTAGTTTTTTTACATTTAATTTTATTACATCAAAATGGGTCCAATAATCCTTTAGGAATCACATCAATTTTTGATCGTATTCCATTTTACCCATATTTTTATGTAAAAGATCTTTTTGGTTTTTTGCTTTTTGTTTTATTTTTCTCTTTTTTTGTAATTTATGCCCCAAATTTATTAGGACACCCAGATAATTACATCGAAGCTAATCCTCTTGTAACACCAGCACATATTGTTCCGGAGTGATACTTCTTACCATTTTATGCTATCTTACGTACAATTCCGGATAAGTTAGGAGGTGTTGTATTAATGGGATTAGCTATTGTTATCATTGCAGTTCTCCCACTTGTAGATACTTCAGTATTTAGAAGTAGCTTCTTTAAACCATTGAATCTCTTGTTATTTTGATATTTTTTTGCAGATTCGATAAGTTTAGGATGAATTGGTCAAGAAATCGTTGAAAGCCCTTTTATTGAAATGGCAAATTTTGTTACATTGTCTTATTTTCTCTATTTCTTACCCTTATTACCATTTTTAGGTTTCTTAGAAAATGCTTCAATTTTATGAGGGGTTCGTTATTATAATCAAAATTTTGGAAATAGAACAAATCCTTATATTTATGGGGTTTTCAATTTAAGTTTAATTACTCCAACGTTTTTTGAAAATATTAATTTGAATCAGGATTGAATTGTTAATTTTGTTTTAGGGGTACAATTATTTCAAATATTTATCATTACTCTAAGTTTATTATTAGTCGCTTCTTATCTTCCGAGACGCGTAGAGTCTTTAGCGTTTTTACATCGTTTAGGATTTGGATATATTGCGATTAATTTTTTACTTACTACTGTGGATCGTCCTATCAGAATGAATAATGTTCTCGAAACTAATGTTGTTGAAACTTTAAATACTTTTGCATATGTTCAAAGCGATTCTGCATTGTTTCATCTATTTTTCATGTTTTTTACTTTAATTTTATTAGGATTTTTTTACGGAACTATGGATAAGTTTTTACTTCAAAATGGAGAAGAAATCGAGTTTCCAATTATTGTAGTTTTTATTGCCGGTTCTGCGTTGATTTTGTTTTATGCGCACACTTTAATTGAATTTCTTATTGCTCTTGAAACATTAACTTTAGCTTCATACGTATGTGCAGGGTATGAACGCCAAAATAGACATAGTACTTACGCAAGTGTTCAATACTTTATTTTGGGATCGATTCCTAGCGGATTCTTAATTTTGGGTATGGGGCTTTTATATAGTCAAACGGGTGTTTTAAACTTTGAAGATTTAGATTTAATGTGTTATAACAATTCATCTTTTCAAGCTGATAATTCTTTAATGATTATCAAACAAGAGCTTGAGCTTGATATAGATTCCGAATTACATTCAAATCTTGCACTTGAATATGTTGAAAACTATGGAAATTATTATCTATATAAAGATCCAGCCGCAACATTTTTTCAACTATTTTTCTGTCAAATGGATCAAACCTATGTATATCATTATGTTTATCGTGATGAGTTTTTCAAGTCGTTCCTAGATACTCAAGCAAATCCTGAATTAATTTTAACTGTTGAAGAATTGATCAGTACAAAAACACCAGCATTTTTAATCGCAATTCTTTTCATTCTCTGTAATTTATTATTTAAATTAACTGCGGCGCCTTTTCATTTTTGAGCTCCAAGTGTATATAAATATGCACCTACTGCAACAGTAGCATATATTTCAATTATTTCAAAAGCAATGGTAATTTTTTTATTATTTAAATTTTCATTGATATTATTTCAATCATTCAACTTATTGTTAACTCCGTTATTTTTAGGTATTGCGGTATTAACAGTATTTGTCGGGTTGATTGGGGCTTTATCTGAACGTTTTGTTAAACCTTTTTTTGTTTATAGTTCAATGGGGCATGTTGGTTTTATGGTAGCTGGATTAAGTCTTTTTTCTATGACAGGATTCTCTGCAACGTTTCATTATTTAGGTGTGTACGTTTTAAGTTCCTTTTTGATGTGATTCATTCTTATTTATTCTGGAAAAGATACTAAATATTTAATTTCTTTTAAATATTTCAAAAAAGGAGATCCTATCGTTGCGCTTATTTTTGCTTTTTTAATTTTTTCTATGAGTGGGATTCCACCTTTAGGGGGATTTTTTATTAAATTAGATGTTTTAGCTGCATTATTAGAAAATTCAAGATATGGTATTGATATCCTTTTGTTTTTTTTTACTGTTATAACTTTTTTTTATTATTTGAAAATAAACAAAATTCTATTTTTTGATAATGCGAAAGATTTTGTCAAAAGATATGAGCTTAATTCTGGAAGATTACAACTTTTTGTGTTATTATTTTTCTTTTTGATATGTTATATGATTTTAGTACAACCGTCTTTATACGAAATAGGCCGTGACTTTTTTATTGACAGTATTTAAAAACTTGAATATTTATAAAAATTAATATAATTTCTATATTGATTTCGTATGTCTCCTTTTAAGAGAGAAGATTTTGTTCTTGGGAGCAAAGGGCTTGTAACTCAGTTGGTTAGAGTGTACGCTTGATAAGCGTAAAGTCGGTAGTTCAA
>Ga0164294_10002070_pt1 | contig 18325 bp, 14 predicted proteins | sample GEODES005metaG_FD_111479 | JGI IMG/M metagenome (GOLD analysis project Ga0164294, IMG submission 111479) | Oligotrophic lake water microbial communities from Sparkling Lake, Wisconsin, USA - GEODES005 metaG | ecosystem: Environmental > Aquatic > Freshwater > Lake | place: USA: Sparkling Lake...
GGCTTTCCTCTGCAGCACGACATGCGCTGCGATTGTAAACGTGGCAACAAGATTTCATCTTGTTGGGCTTGGGGCCGCATTCGGCAAGTTGAAAACGTGCCGCCACGGTCGGAAGGAAACTGTCGTGCTGAACAGGATTGACTCTGCGGTCGTTTGTTCACAGCCCCAGCGGGCGGGCGAGCAGCTTGACGCTGGCAAATAGGAGCACGCCGGCCATCAAGAGCCGCAGCGTGCGGACCGGCAGCCGGAACGCGCCCCAGTGCGAGCCGACCGCACCGCCGAGTACGGCGGCTGCGATCACGGGCAGGCTCACGGCCTGCAGCGGGCGACCGGCGAGCAGGCCTCCCGCCAGCCCGGCCAGTGAATTCACAAGGATGAAGGGCGCCGTGACGGCCGCGATGCTTTTCACGGGCGCTGCCCGGAGGGCGAGCAACGCCGGCGTGAGGAACACGCCCCCGCCGACACCGGTCAACCCCGACAGGAGGCCAATGCCGCCGCCGAGCGTCGCCAGCGACACGGCCGTCCTCTGGCGGGCAGGCCTGTCTGCAGATGCAGTCACATCATCGACGTCGGGAGCCCCGAAGGACGTGCGGATGATCTGGACAGCCGACGCCAGCAGCACGCCGCCGAGCACTGCCTCGAATGCGGCTGTCGGCAACGTGAGCGTGCCACCGACGAACGCACACGGCACGCTCGCCACCGCCAGGGGCCAGAAGAGCCGGGGACGAAAGTGCCCGGCCCGGCTGAACTGGACAGTCGCGATCGTCGCCACGATGACGTTGAGCACCAGCGCCGTCGGCCGGACCGCTGACGGGGGCATCCCCAGCAGCGTCATCACCGCGATATAGCCCGTGGCCCCGGCATGGCCGACGGACGCGTAGAGCAGGGCAACAAGACCGATCGCCAGCGGCAGGATGAAGTGCATGCGGCGTGGGTGCTCACCCCGCCGGGGCGGCGTGCTTCTTGAGCAGTTCGAAGGGCACTATGTCGAGCGACTTTTCGTGCGTGGCCTCGAGCACCACCGGCGGTGCCCGACCCTCCCGGGCAGCTTCCAGCCAACGCGAGGCACACAGGCACCAGCGATCGCCTTCGACGAGTCCGGGAAATCCCCACTCCGGTCGCGGCGTGACCAGGTCATTGCCCGCGGCGACGGTGAACTTCAGGAAGTCCTTGGTCATCACAGCGCAGACGGTGTGCTGGCCAACGTCATCAGGCCCGGTACGGCAGCAGCCGTCCCGAAAGAACCCGGTGAGCGGCTGGCTGGAACAAGGGGCCAGCGGCAGCCCCAGCACATTGCGGTCGGGTTTCTTGCCGCGACTGGGGTCGGCGGGGCGGTCGAAGGCGATCATGCGGACGGTTCCAGTGGGCCGGGGAAGGCTTCAGTGAAAGCCAGTATGATGCAGGACGAAGAATGATGCACGGCAGAACCCGGCACCAATAATCCCACTCGCATGCTCAGCCTGCAATCCGACACCGACACGCGCTGGCTCGGCCAGGTCGAGACCCACCTCGACGACATCCTCATCGACCACGCCCACTGCGAGAAGAAGGCGGCCGGGGTGGCGATGAACCTGCTCTTTTCCTACGTGGACCATGTGCCTCTCGCCCGCGCGATGACGGAGATCGTCAACGAGGAATTGGCGCACTTCCAGCTCGTGCTCGATCTCCTCGATCGGCGCGGCATCCCCTTTCGGAAGCTCTCCCCCTCCAGTTATGGCCAGCGGCTTCATGCCTGTGTCCGCAAGCAGGAGCCGGCCCGGGCGATCGACCGATTGCTGGTGGCGGGCCTCATCGAGGCCCGCAGCTGCGAGCGGTTTGCCCTGCTCCGCGACCATGTCGCCGACGGTGAACTGCGGGAATTCTACGGGAGCCTGTTCGAGTCGGAGGCCCGGCATCACGCCACGTATGTCCGCTTGGCCTGCGATGTGGCGCCCGAGGAGGCGGTCCGGGAACGCCTGCGCGAGTTGTCAGCAGAGGAAGCTGCGATCATTGCCCAGGGTGATCCGTTCGCCCGCATGCACAGCTGACCTGGATTCACTTCGGGATAAGCTCTGGGATCAGAACGCCACCACCTGCGATAGCCAACGGCTCACTCCGCGGCTCACGTGCCATGACCACATCCACCCCGCCCGCCGCACCAGGCCCGCCTGCTGCCCGCCCACTACCGATCAACGAACTGATCGCCATCGGCGCCCTCGTGGCTCTGGCCGCCTGGGGACTCATCACCTGGTCGGGCCGCGGTGGGCAACCGATCCCGCTTGGGCCGTTGGATCCCGCCCGCGGCCTCACTCTGGCCGATCTGCCGCTCGTGGTGATGCTCGTGCTGGGGGGCGTGCCGCTGGTATGGGACCTGCTCGCCAAGCTCTGGGCCGGTACGTTTGGCTCTGACCTGTTGGCCGGCCTGTCGATCATCACGAGCATTCTCTTGGGCGAATACCTCGCCGGAGTGCTGGTCGTGCTGATGCTCTCGGGCGGTGAGGCCCTTGAATCGCGGGCTGTCAGCAGGGCCGGCGACGTGCTCAATGCACTGGCCCGCCGCATGCCAACGCTTGCCCATCGCAAGACGGCAGCCGGCCTGGCCGACATCAGGCTCGTCGAGGTGGCCGTCGGCGACCTGATCATGGTCCTGCCGCACGAGATCTGTCCGGTGGACGGCACGGTGGTGTCGGGCCGCGGATCGATGGACGAGAGCTATCTCACGGGCGAGCCCTACCGGATGGCGAAGGCCCCGGGATCGACCGTGCTCTCCGGCGCGATCAACGGGCAGGCCGCGCTCGAAGTCCGCACCGACCACGTGGCTGGTGACAGCCGCTATGCCAAGATCATGGATGTGCTCCGCTCGAGCGAGGAGAAGCGGCCGCAGCTTCGTCGGATGGCCGACAAACTCGGCGCGTTCTATACGCCGCTGGCAGTGGCGATTGCCGCCGCCGCCTGGTGGTTCAGCGGCAGCGCCACCCGGTTTCTCGCCGTGCTCGTCGTCGCCACCCCCTGCCCGCTCCTGATTGCGATCCCGGTGGCGATCATCGGCGCCGTGTCGCTGGCCGCCAAACGCGGCATCGTGATCCGTGACCCGGCCATTCTCGAACGTCTCGACACCTGCCGCACGGCGATCTTCGACAAAACGGGCACGCTCACCTATGGCGAGCCGAGTCTCACCGACGTCGTGCTCGTGGGCCGTTTGTCCCAGCCTGAGGTGCTGGCTCTGGCTGCGAGCCTCGAGACCTACTCCAAGCATCCGCTCTCCGCGGCAGTGGTTCAGGCCGCGACGGAGCAGTCGGTCCGGCTGCTGGACGTCGAGGCACTCGCCGAGAAGCCCGGTCTCGGACTGGTCGGACAGGTGAAACAGCTCAATGGCGGCATGGCAGTGCACGAGGTGGCGATCACCAGCCGCCAGAAGCTGCCGAACGTCGATTCTGACGGTGTCGCGAAGCTACCGGCGGTCACCGGCGGCCTCGAATGCGTTGTGGTCGTGGACGGCAAGACCGAGGCCCTGCTCCGCTTTCGCGACTCGCCGCGGGCCGATGGCCGGCCGTTCGTCAGCCACTTGAAACCGGCCCACGGGCTTTCCAGAGTAATGCTCGTTTCGGGTGACCGTGAGAGTGAGGTCCGCTGGCTGGCTGATCTGGTCGGCATCACCGAGGTGCATGCAGGCATCCAGCCCGAGGGCAAGCTCAGGATCGTGGAGCAGGCGACGGCTGAGGCGCCGACGCTCTTCGTTGGTGACGGCATCAACGATGCGCCGGCGCTGGCCGCCGCGACGGTCGGCATCGCCATGGGCGCGGCGAGCGACGTCACCAGCGAGGCGGCTGGCGCCGTGGTGATGGACACGGCCCTCGAACGCATCGACGAACTGCTCCATATCGGTCGCCGCCTGCGTTCGATCGCGCTGCAAAGCGCCGTGGGCGGAATGGCTGCCAGCCTGATCGGCATGGGCCTGGCTGCAGCCGGGTTTCTATCGCCGGCACTTGGCGCGCTGTTCCAAGAAGCGATCGACGTGGTGGCGGTGCTCAACGCACTCCGCGTGTCATGGAATCCGGGATCGCTCTCGGATTATCACGACCGGGACTGACGCTGGACCACAGCCGTCACCGCCTTCGTGGCCAGTCCGCCGCCGGCCCAGACCGCGGCCCCCGCCAGCGCCCCGGCGATCATGCCGCCCGGCCCGGCCGGCAGGCCGGCTAGAGCACATGCTGCGGCTGAGGTGGCCAGCCCCGCGGCCTCCCCGGCACGGCGACTGTCAGCTGCAGAGCGTCCGGCATGGTGGGCCGTCCACTCGGCGGCCAGAGCCGCAGCCTCGCCCGCGATCGCCGTGGGCACGAGCGTCCTCAGGCCCAGCCGTACCGTGGTGCCCAGTGCCGTCCGAATGGCAATCCGCTCTGCAGCACCGGCCGCAGCGGTCGACAGCAGCCCCCGGGCCGACACTGCTGCCATCACCCGTGCCGCCGCACCGCTGATCCGCTCGAGCACAATGTCCACCTGACGGCTGGACCGCTCGCCGGTCGCGCACCAGGTGGCGAAGTGCTCGCAATTGTCGACGACCGGGCAGTATCCCTCCCGCCCGACGTGGGCCAGCGCCCGTGCTACGATCTCCGCGGGCGAATACGTGGGGGACGGTTCCGTCGTGACAAGCACCGTGCCTCCGCCGGCAAACTCTGCCAGGCTTGTCCGTTCCACCCGGCCGCCTGCCAGCGGTCGTCGGAAGTCGTCGGGCCGCGCGTGCACGACCGTGCCGTCGCCGACATCGATACCGTGGTGCATGTACACCACTTTCGAGCCGGACAGCCGTCGTTCCACCCGCACGCGATCGCCACTGGCCATTCGTCAGTTCTCCCTCGGCGTATGCCTAGGCAAGAGCCCCACGGCCCTCACCGACCATATATGAGTGTACGCAGTTACGTTGGTATCGGTTCACAGGCCCGGCTTCAGGGGGCAGGGATCGCGACGCCGCTCAGAGTGTGAGAATTGCATGCGACTGCGGCGCGTCCTTGTATCAGCCCCCAGGCCGTCGTAGGTTCATTTCCCATGATTTCCCCGGGAACAGTTCGCAGAAAGTGGTAGCCATGGAAATATTGGAAGTCTTCAATACGCTCGGAACCGGGCAACTCTTTCTGCTCCTCATCGCCCTGGCGATTGCGTTCGGTTTCGAGGTCATCAACGGCTTTCACGACACGGCCAATGCCGTGGCCACGGTGATTTACACCAAGTCGATGAAGCCGACTCCCGCCGTCATCTGGTCGGGGATCTGGAACTTCATCGGCGTGCATGCCGGTGGCATCGGCGTGGCCTTCAGCATCGTGCACCTGCTGCCGGTCGACCTGCTTGTCAATATTAAGACAGGCCGTGGTCTGGCGATGGTGTTGTCGCTCTTGGGTGCCGCCATCATCTGGAACTTTGCCACCTGGTACCGCGGCCTACCCGCCTCGAGTTCCCATTCGCTCATCGGCTCGATCATGGGCGTGGGGATGATGAACGCTCTGATGGAACACGGCTCGATGGCCCGCGGGATCAACTGGCACAAGGCGACCGAGGTTGGAATCGCCCTGCTGCTCTCGCCGGCGATCGGCTTCGGCCTGGCGGCGGTGCTGCTGCTCGTCAGCAAGAAGCTGATTCCTGCCAAGGAACTCTACGAGCCGCCGCACGGCGATCGGCCGCCGCCATGGTGGATTCGCACGCTTCTCATCGGCACCTGCACCGGTGTGAGCTTTGCCCACGGCTCCAACGACGGCCAGAAGGGAATGGGGCTGATCATGCTCGTGCTGATCGGCATCGTGCCAGCCGCCTACGCTCTCAATATGAACTCGACGACCGCCGACCTCACGGCCACGGTGGCGGCTGCCAAGAAGCTGGAAGCCGAACTCTCCGATCCGGAACTGGCTGGCATGATGACCGCCCTGAGGGATCAGCATCTTGCCGAATCCAAGGTCGAGCGGCTGTCACGGAGCGAGGGCGTGTCGGCCGCTGAAGTGATCGAGTCAACGCTGGTGGACAACGTCCTCAACCCCTACCCGGCGAACGACATCGTCCTCGCGACACTCGATCCGCTGCCGCTGGTCAAGGGCGTGCTGGCGAGCCTCGAGGGCCGGCAGAGCTTCGAAGACCTGAAGACGGAGGAACGGTGGCAGTTGCGGACGAATCTGGTCGAGCTAGGCGCCTCGGTTCGCACGCTGTTGCGGCAGTTCGGCGACCGGCTGGCCGAGGACCGCCGCAAGGTGCTCAAGAGCCTGGCCGGCCAACTGGCAAAGCCAGTGGAATACGTGCCGGAGTGGGTCGTGATGGGCGTGGCCGTCTGTCTCGGGATCGGGACGATGTTCGGCTGGGAGCGGATCGTCAAGACGGTCGGTGAGAAGATCGGCAAGACGCACCTCACCTACGCGCAAGGGGGCGCGGCCGAACTGGTCGCTGCCACAACGATCGCGATGGCCGATCATCTTGGCATGCCTGTGAGCACAACGCACGTGCTCTCCAGCGGCGTGGCGGGCACGATGTGGGCCAACAAGTCGGGCATCCAGGCGGAAACGGTCCGCGAGATCGCGTTGGCTTGGATCCTCACGCTGCCGGTTGCGATGGCCCTCTCGGGCGGTCTCTACTGGCTGGCGACCTGGTTTGTGGGGTAGTTCACGCTTTGCGGCTCCGCCAGGGTGTCGCTATGCCGTTTTGGTTCGCCGGCTGCGGCATGCTCGTCGCCGGCGGATTTTGCTACAGGATGCTCGTGGGCGATGGTGAATCGCTTGTGAGTCGCAAAATTCACCGGCTCCTGCGCGTGCCTCCGACCGGCTCCTCAAGCGCAATCAAAGCAGTCTATTGCAACGACTTGGGGTCAGCGTGAGGGGCAGCCCCGACCCATGTGAGTTGGCGTCACCCGCGGCTGCGTTGGCGGAAATACTTGAGGCCCGGGACGAAAAAGCAGATGCCGCTCACGATGCCGAAGAGGATGTGAGCAAACGGATCCGACACGCACATCACCAGCGCCGTCGCGAAGAGCACTGCCGCCTGGATATAGAAGGCGCCCGAGAGGATCCCGGCCTTGGCAAAAAACACCAGGCCGGCCAGGAGCGGGAGAACGGGCGACAATTTGAGCACCGGCAGGTCCAGCAGGGCCTCGACCCAGAACAGCATCACGCTGGCGATCACACTGCCCGCCCAGACGTGCGCGATCTGTCGTTCGACAGCAGTCACGGGTCCTGTGCGATGCCGGAGTGCCCAGAAGATCGGTGCCCAGAGTGCAAGGCCTCCGGCCCAGAGCACCAGGTACGGCCAGCGGGTCGTCACGCCCTGCCAGGCCAGCAGGTCGGTCGTCACGCAGAGGGCGAGAACGACGACTGAGTGCCACATCCACAAGAGACCCCAGTTCTCGAGCACCACGGCGTGGTGGGTCTCCCGGAACAGTCGGGCAACGATGTCGGCAAGGCCGCCGTGGCGGGCAGCCACGGGCTCGCCAGCCAGGAACGCCCGCAGATCGGCCGCCAGATCGGCCGCTGAGGCGTAGCGAAGTTCCTGAGGCTTTTGAAGGGTTTTGAGCGCGATCATCTCGAGGTCGCGGTCCACCTGCCGATCGATGGACCGCGGGAGTGGCGGATCCGATTCGAGCACCGCCAAGAGCGTGTCCATCGGACTCGATGCCTGGAATGGCAGCCGGCCGATGAGCATCTGGTAGAGGATGGCACCCAGGCTCCAGACATCGCTGGTCGGCCCTACATCGCCGCGGCTGCCGGCCGCCTGCTCGGGCGACATGTAGCAGGGCGTGCCCAGAATGGCACCGGTGTGGGTGACCGATTCATCCGCCTCAAGCCGTTTCGCTAGACCGAAGTCGGAGACGTGGGGCTCACCGGTCGAGTCGATCAGGATGTTACTCGGCTTCAGATCACGGTGGAGCACACCCCGTGCATGGGCCGTGTGCACGGCATTGGCTACCTTGGCCAGCAGGAACGCAGCCTCCCGGGCCGGAAGCGGGCCCTGCAGGAGTCGCTTGGCAAGCGTCGTCCCCTCGACTAACTGCATGCTGTAGAAGGGGTGTCCATCGCACTGGCCGACTTCGAAGATCGAGACGATTCCTGGATGGTCGAGCTGGGCGGCAGCCTCCGCCTCGCTGCGGAATCGCGCCAGATCACCGGGCGTGGCCAGATCGCGACGGAGGAGCATCTTGATCGCCACCGTGCGGCCCAGACTCTTCTGAAACGCCCGGTAGACCACCCCCATGCCACCTCGGCCGAGTTCTTCGAGCAGTTCATAGTCGCCGAATGTCGCTGGTAGCGTCGTGACGCCGGGCAGCAGTCCGCCCGTTTCGGCCGATTGAAAACCGGATTCTGAAGCGACGTCGGAGGTATTGCGGTTGGCGTCAGAGCCCGCCGCCGTCGGGACGGAGCCATGATCCCGCGCAGAGAGAATTGTCGAATGCTCGGCGACCGCGTCGGTCACCATCATGGCCGCGAACAGTTCACGGAGTTGGCCAGCCAGGAAAGGCTGGGCTTCCATCATCTGTTCGAGCGCCATCTGGGCGGCTGGCCCGCGGAGTTCGGAGAGTTCTTCAACCAGAGTCGCCAGTAACTCCTCGTCGTCGGGCGGCAGGAGCGCATCGACGGCGCGGACGCGGGATGCGGTGATGGGGGTCATGCCGAAGCCTCGAGGACATACGCTGTCATAATAGACGTCCGTGGCTATCGGGGAGGCGGGCTATGCCCTGGGCTTCACGGCGGCACCCGGCCGCGACAGACCGCTGTCCATCGAATCGAAGCCGCCGTCGAGGAGCACCCTCAGCCGGCGCATGGCCCGTAGATACCGCATCCCGGCGGCCGGCTTCGCCAGTCCCAAAGCGGCAGCCGCCTCCGCGGTGGAAAGGTGTTCAAAGTGGCGCAGGAGCACGATCCTCCGATCGTCCTCGTCAAGCTGTTCGACCGCCGCGGCGAACCGGCGTTCGAGTTCATGCCAGGTCGCGGCCGCCGCCGGAGTCAGTTCGCGGTCGGCCAGTTGGCCGATGAGATCGGCCTGTGAATGATCCTGACCGTCGGCGACCGTCAGCGACACCTCCCTGTCGAGGCTGCGGCTGGCGGCGACGCGATGCCGACGATGGGCGTCGATAAGGTGATCCCGGGCCATGTGCCGCAGCCAGAGTTGGAAGGGCATGGTCGGGTTTGCGAGATAGTCGCCCAGGCGGCGGTTGGCCTCGATCATCACGTCTTGCACGATGTCGCTGGCGTCGACCCGCCGTTGCACGACCCGATCCATCCGCTGGTCGATCATTCTGCGGATCGCTGCCCGATGACGTTCCAGCAGCCCGTTGATGGCCGTGCCGTCCCCCTGTCGGGCGCGGTCGAGGAGCACCATCGTCGGTGGCGGTTCGGAGGCGGATCCGCTACCAGGTGCCTGGTCAGATATGGGACCGGCGACTGTGCCGAAGGGGGTAGGTGTGCGGATTGGGATGGCCATGCGGATACTGTCGAGAGACTGCGTATTTCTCAAGCCATTATGCATCGTACCAAGGTGTCGCCCTGGAGTGTCGTGGCGAACGGTGAGAAACGCTGGCGGTGGCATTCGCGGCCTCTCCGGGCGGGCGGGAAAATTCCCGATCGCACACGCCTCGATTTTTTGACCGACGTCTGAACGTGATCCATAATCGCGAGCGGTCAATGGAGAGACCGCATGCCTGCCGCGATGGTATGCGGCCTTGCGAATGGATTGCTGTCAGTGAGCGTCGTCCCCCCCCCGACGTGTGGCTACAACCGGGTCTGCCCGGTTCGTTCCGGCCCCAGGCTCAATGTCTGGCTGACCGCCAGGCTGGTCGTGATCGTGCTGGCGTTGGCAAGCGGTCTCGTGGCCGACCATGCCACGGCCGCGGAGGCTTTGGTCCCTCTGGCCCCGGCTGCGGTACGGGCTCCGGAGATCGCCACGGGACAAGACGATCTCGTCGCTCGGTCCTCCGTACTCGAACGCGAGCAGCGCTGGACCGACGTGGTCGCCGTCTGCGAGTCGGCGGCTCGTAAAGGCACCCTCTCTCCCGAATTACAGCAGCGGTATGACCTGGCCAAGATTCACTGCGATCTGGCCCGTCGACACTGCGAGCATGCCTTCCGCTCGCAACTGGGCAAACTCGCGGAGTCCGACGCCCGCCGGCTCTACGCAGAGGTGCTTGGACGCATCGGCTCCCATCATGTCGAGGCACCCGAATTCGCCCGGCTCGTCACGCGGGGCTGCCGGACGATGGATGTGGCGATCGACGATCCGACGTTCGTGTCGCTCTATGCTCCGCAGGCGACCCCTGAGCGGCGGGCGCTCTACCGGGATCAGGTGACGCGGATCACCGCCGGCCGCACGATCTCCTCCCCGGTCGAGGCGGAGACGTTGGCCGCCTGGGTGGCACGGGCCGGTCATACCACGCTCGGCATTCCTCCGGCGGTGACATTGATGGAGATGACCGCGGCTGCGGTGGGTGGCCTCGATGAATATTCGGCCTTTCTCACCAACGGGCAACTCGACGATCTGTATGCCCAGATCGAGGGCAACTTCGTGGGCCTCGGCGTGGAGCTCAAGAGTGCCGAGGACGGGCTGCTGGTGGTGCATGTGATCCCCGCCAGCCCGGCCGAGCGGGCCGGCATCCGTGCCGGCGATCATCTGGTGGGAGTTGGCAGCCGTTCGCTCGGCGGCATGAGCGTGGACGAGGCCGCCCAACTGCTGCAGGGCCCCGAGGGATCGGTCGTGACGCTCGCCATACTCAGAGCCCCTGCCCCCGCACGGGCTATCACCGTGCGTCGCGAGCATGTTGAGGTGCCGAGCATCGAGAATGTCCGGATGCTCGATCCGGCGACCGGGATCGGGTACCTGAAAATCTCCTCGTTCCAGAAGACCACCGCCGGCGATCTAGAAACCGCTCTGCGTCGGCTTGATGTCGCCGGCATGAGGTCTCTGGTCATCGATCTCCGCGGCAATCCTGGGGGCCTGTTGTCGGCGGCGGTCGATGTGTCGGATCTGTTCCTCGAGCGGGGACTGGTTGTCGCCACCCGCGGCCGCAGTCCCGAAGAGGACTTTAACTACTCTGCCAGCCGTCCCGGCACATGGCGGATGCCGCTGGTCGTGGTCATCGATGGCGAATCAGCCAGTTCAAGCGAGATTTTTGCCGGGGCCATGAGGGACCACGGACGGGCCACGCTCGTCGGTACCCGCAGCTACGGCAAGGGTTCGATCCAGGGCATCTTTCCGCTGGATGTGGGTGGCGTCGGCATGCGACTGACGACCGCGAAATTCTTCTCGCCCAAGGGTCTGCCCTATAGCCGCGTGGGGGTCGAACCCGACCTGCAGGTGCAGTCGGTGGCCCGGCCAGCAGCGGGGGTGTTCGTGGCGCAGGCTGGCGACCCGTTCCTCGATGCGGCTCTCGAGGTGGCCCGTCGCTCCACGGCCGCCCGACCCGTGGCGAAGCCGGTCAGTCGCGCGGGCGTATCGCGCTAGCCGGAATGACTCGCGTGTCGGCCGTGGCTACTTGAACGGGCCCTGTCGTGCCGCTAGTCTGGACGCGAATTGATGGAAATCTGCGGCCCATTGAAAACTTCTTCTGGCGATGGGCCGCCGAAATTTTTCATCTATGATCCCTCCTTGTGTGCGCGTCCCGATCGCCTCTCCCTTAGAAGAAGGACCATGCTATGACCAGCGCCCGTGCCAATGCCGTCTCCGCCATCAACAGCTACAAGTCAAATGGTCAGGCGTGGAACTTTCGCGAGACGCCCACCAGCGAGATCTTCGGGGCCAACGTCTTCGGTGACGCCGCCATGAAGGACAGGCTGCCCAAGAACGTCTACAAGGCGTTGCAAGCCACCATCAAGCAGGGCAAACCGCTCGATCCGGGGATCGCCGACGCCGTGGCGCTGGCCATGAAGGACTGGGCGATCGAGAAGGGCGCCACCCACTACGCACACGTCTTCTACCCGCTGACAGGCATTACGGCTGAAAAGCATGACAGCTTCCTCACCCCCACGGGCGACGGCCATGCGATGGCCGAGTTCTCGGGCAAGGAGCTGATCCAAGGCGAGCCCGATGCCTCAAGCTTCCCTTCCGGCGGCCTCCGTGCCACCTTCGAAGCCCGCGGCTACACCGCGTGGGATCCGACCAGCCCCGCCTACATTCTCGACAATCCGAACGGCACCACGCTCTGCATCCCGACGGCCTTCTGCTCGTGGACAGGCGAGGCCCTCGACAAGAAGACGCCGCTGTTGCGGTCGATGCAGGCCATCGACAAGCAGGCCCGCCGCGTGCTCGCGATGTTTGGCCACAAAGATGTCGGCCAAATCACGGCGTCGGCCGGTCCGGAGCAGGAATACTTCCTCATCGACCGGAATTTCTTCTTTGCCCGTCCCGACCTCGTGGTGACCGGCCGGACGCTCTTCGGCGCCAAGCCACCGAAGGGACAGGAATTCGAGGACCAGTATTTCGGGGCGATCCCGGAGCGGGTCCTGGCCTGCATGCTCGAAGGAGAGCGGGAACTGTTCAAGCTGGGCGTGCCGGTGAAGACGCGTCACAACGAAGTGGCACCTTCGCAGTATGAGATCGCTCCGATGTACGAAAATGCCAACATCGCGACCGACCACCAGCAGACGATCATGCAGACGCTGACGCGGGTGGCGCAGAAGTATGGTATGGCCTGCCTGCTGCACGAGAAGCCCTTCGCGGGCATCAATGGCTCGGGCAAGCACGTCAACTGGTCGATCGGATGCAAGCTCGGCAATCTTCTCGAGCCTGGCGAGACGCCCCACGCCAACATGCAGTTCCTCGTGTTCTGCGCGGCCGTGATTCGGGCCGTTCACCTCCACGGCGATCTGCTGCGGTCGGTGGTTGCGGCCAGCGGTAACGACCACCGTCTGGGCGCCAACGAGGCACCGCCGGCGATCATCTCGATCTTCCTCGGCGACCAACTGGCCGACGTCTTTGAGCAGATCGAGAAGGGGAAGGCCACCAGCAGTAAGTCAAGCGGCACACTGTCGGTGGGCGTGGACACGCTGCCGCCGCTGCCGAAGCACGCCGGCGACCGCAACCGTACGAGCCCCTTTGCTTTCACGGGCAATAAGTTCGAGTTTCGGGCCGTGGGCTCCAGCCAGTCGATCGCGGGGCCGCTGGTGGCCCTCAACACGATCGTCGCCGAGAGTCTCGACTACATCGCGACGGAGTTGGAGAAGGCGACCGGTGGTGATGTGTCCAAGCTCAGCGGTGCCATCGAGAAGCTGCTCCAGAAGATCGTGTCTGAGCACAAGGCGGTGATCTTCAACGGCAATGGCTACTCGGCGGAGTGGCAGGAAGAGGCAAAGCGGCGGGGTCTTCCCAACCTGAAGGCAACGCCCGAGGCGCTCGATGTGCTCGTGACACCGACGAACATCGCCCTCTTCGAGAAATACGGCGTCCTCTCGGAGAGGGAGATGCGGAGCCGCTACGAGATTTATCTGGAGCGGTACTGCAAGGACATTAACGCCGAGGCGAATTCGGCGGTGCAGATCGCCAAGACGATGATCCTGCCGGCCGGCTACCGCTATCAGGGCGAACTGGTCGACACGGCCTCGAAGCTCAAGGGGCTTGGGCAGTCCGTGCACATGGGGACGCTCGACAAACTCACCGTGCTGGTTGGCACCTTCGAGAAGCGAATTGAGGCCTTGGAGAAGGCGGTGGCCCACACCGGCCACGATCTCCGGGCCGAGGTCAAGCACTTCCACGACGATGTCATCCCGGCGATGGCGGCTCTCAGGGAGACGGCGGACCAGATGGAGTCGATCCTGCCGGATGATCTGTGGCCGCTGCCGACCTACCGCGAGATGCTGTTCATCAAGTGACCGATCAGAAAATGGCCCGAGCCGATCTCGCTACTGCGATCGCCGCTGACTGCGAGCGACTTGGGCTGTCTGTATCCTCCGATGCCATCCAGGGGCTCGCCGCGTATGCTGCGAGCCTCTGGTCTTGGAATGAGCGGCTGAATCTCACCCGCCACGTCGACGTCGAGAAATTTGTCTCCCGTGACGTGGCTGACGCCGTGGCGATCGCCCCTCATCTCGAGGCCGGTGCCCACGTCCTCGACGTCGGCACCGGTGGTGGCGTGCCCGGAGTGTTGCTTGCGATTCTACGGCCCGATCTCCGGGTTGAACTGTGCGATAGCGTGGGCAAGCGGGCCCGTGCCGTGCGGGAGATCGTGGCGGAGATCGGTCTGTCGATCCCGGTCCACGAAGGAGCCGCACAGAGGCTGGTCGCTGCGGCGGCAGTCGCGGGCGAAAACGCTGGTGAGCCTGAGCGGTTTGACGTGCTCGTGGTGCGGGCAGTGGCGCCGCTGGTCAAACTGCTGGGCTGGTTCGAGCCGTTGTGTGAGTCGTACGGCCGGATGCTCGTTGTGAAGGGACCGCGGTGGGAGGAGGAGAAGGGCGAGTCCCGGCACCGTGGCTTCGTCAAGCGGGTGGGTGTCCGCCGGATCGCCGCCTGGCCGATCCGTGGGAGCGACAACGAGAGCGTGCTCTTGGAAGTAAAGCGTCGCGAACCAGCGTAGGCACAGTGGGGGCGAGTTTTCAACTTGCCCTGGAGATCATGCCGGTGCTGATGGGCCGGATTGGTTCGCCGGCTGCGGCATGCTCGTCGCCGGCGGACTTTGACGTTACGGGCTCCACAGGCGTGGTGCGTCAACTCTTGCAGTCAAAGTGCACCGGCTCCTGCGCGTGCCTCCGACCGGCTCCTCAGCATCAGGAGTTGAGGAGCCGGGGGTCGGGGGAAGCCGAAGCGAGTCGGGCTATCCTGCCCTTGAGTCGGAGCCCCTCCGCGGCCGGGGTGGCGGACACAGTCGTGTCGCCGACTCCCGGAGGTTTGAGCCTCTCTCGAGTTCCATCGTCTCCTACAGGTTCATCCCGAGAAATCCGCCGCTGGCATCACTGGCGGCCTGTTCCAGGTTCAGCCGTTCCTGGGCGCGGGCGAGGTCGCCGGCGGCGATGTAGCGGTCGAACTCCACCTCCATCGCGTGCTTTGCCGAGAGCGTCAGCCACTCCACGGCCGGCTGCGTGAGCCAATCGCAGGTCTCCTTATCGAGACGGATGGCGAGATCGCTCCCGACCGTCCTCGTGTCGGCGGCATCGGTCAGCACCGTTCCCTCGACCAGAAAACGCACCCAGCCCACTGCTGGGTTGTTGGTAAACTGAAACGTGCAGGAACCGTTCGTGAGGTAATAGGTGTTGCGGGTGCCGTGCTGGCTGACTGCCTGTTGGACCCGCTCCAAGCGGCCGCGGTAGGCCGGTGAGGCGTCGGGTGGAATATCGATCCGCCGCACGCTCCGCAAGGGAGTGCAGTCGAACCGAATCGCCACGATCGGACTGGATGATGCATCGCTCATGACTACAGGATTCTATCGCGCCTGGGCCTTCAACGCAGCCCTGCTGGTCGGGCTGGTGGCAGGAGACCGCCTGCCCCTAGCCGTCACGGCCCGGGCGGGCCAGACCGACGCGGAGTGTCAGACAGAGCGAGTCAGCCAGACAGAGCGACTGATGGGGGTGCCCTGGACGATTACCGTCCACGCCAACACGGCTGCAGCCGGCCGGACGGCCATCGCCGCAGGTTTCGCTGAGGCAACGCGACTCGAACACATTCTCTCCGATTACGACCCCGAGAGTGAACTCTCCCGGCTGTCGGCCTTGGCGCCGATGGCCGATCCCAAACCCGTCAGCACAGACCTCTGGCGGGTGCTGGAGCGAGCCGTTGCGTTTCGGGATGCCACGGATGGTGCGTTTGATCCGACGGTCGGGCCACTGACGAGTCTGTGGCGGCAGGCCCGTCGGACGGGCCGGCTGCCGCTTCCGGGCAAGTTGGCGGCGGCCCGGGAGGCCGTCGGACCGGCATTGTTGCGGCTGGAGCCTGAGGCAGAGACGGTGCGGCTCACGCGTCCGGCCATGCGGCTCGATCTCGGAGGTATCGGCATGGGCTATGCGGTCGATCGAGTGCTTGAGGTCCTGGATCGCCATGGCATCGCCGCGGCGATGGTCGACGCCTCGGGTGATGTGGCTGTCTCGGCGGCTCCTCCCGGCACCGCTGGCTGGAAGATCGTCGTGGCGCCGCTCCGGCCTGGCATCGCGGATGACCCGGGCCCGGACCCGGGCGAGCATCTGCTCCTATCGCATGCGGCGGTAACGACCTCTGGCGATGCCTTTCAGGCGGTGGAGATCGACGGCCGGAGGTACAGCCACATCGTTGACCCGCGGACGGGGCTCGGCGTGGCGGGACCGGCGGCGGTCACGGTCCTGGCCAGAGACTGTACGACGGCCGATGCAATGGCCACGGCAGCGAGTGTCCTGGGGCCTGAGCAAGCAGCCGCGGTCTTGGCTCGCACGCCGGGCTGCGCCGCCCGGTTCGTCTGGATGGACGGCGGCGAGATTCGCCATACCCAGACCGCTGGCTGGCCGTCCCAGATCTCCCAGACTACCCGCTGACAGCCGCCCGAGCGTGCCGGTTGCAGCGAACGTGACGGTTCTCCCAAGTTTGACGGCTGATGAGCCGATATCTGTAGAGCCGTCGCTGCGCCTTGGCGCACGACTTGTGGGCACGGAGTCGGGGGGCACCGTGCCGGGCAGGTCTGCACACCACGTGAGACCATACCCCTTGGGCGCAGCGGCGGCGATTTGAAGAACGATTGAGACCACACCAACGCCTTGCGGAAGTCCCCCGTGCAGCGAACTACCCGACAACTCTGGGTTGCCCTCACGAGCATCTCGCTCCTCGCGGGTGGCTGTGCGCCTCAGCAGCCGTTCTACTTCTTCGAAGACGGCGACCTGTCGCACTACGTCGGGGCGATCCAGAAGCTTGAATATCCCGACAGCTGCGAGCAGCCGCTCGACGAGGCGGCCGGCACGACGGAGCCGCTCACGCTCTCCAATGCGAGGTTCGATCAGATCTGGGAGATGTCGCTGGAAGAAGCGATGAGAACGTCCCTCGAAAACGGCAAGGTGCTGAGAAACCTGGGCGGACGGTTCCAGAGCTTTGGAGGTCCCCGACCGCAGACCGGTGAACCCGCCGTGTCGCTGCTCACGGCTCCTTCGGCCACGCCCACGATCTACGACCCGGCGATTGCCGAAACCGATCCCTTCCGCGGCGTGGAGAGCGCGCTCGCGCTGTTCGATGCGCAGCTCTCCAGTTCACTGACGTGGGAGCGGCAGAATCGGCCGCAGAATGTTGGCGGTTTTATCGGGACGTCGGTCTTTCAGCAGCAGTTCCTCGGCGACACCGGGAACATGACGACCGGCATCCAGAAAAGGACGGCTACCGGTGCCACCGTGGGCGTTTCGAATACGACGCTCTACGACAACAACAATTCTCCGATTCGTCAGGACGGCGTGCCCTCGACGTTTACGACCAACTACGACTTCACGCTCAGCCAGCCCCTCTTGCAGGGAGCGGGCGTCACCTACAACCGGATCGCCGGCCCCGACCCGTTCGACAATATCTACGGCCGGCCTCTGTTCCGCGGCGTGTTGCTCGCCCGTATCAACGCCGACATTTCGCTGGCGGAGTTCGAGGCGGGTGTCCGCAATCTCGTCAGCGATACGGAGCAGTCGTATTGGGAGCTCTATTTCGCCTACCGCAACCTCGAGTCCCGTAAGGCTGGCCGCGACAGTTCGCTGGAGGCATGGCGGAAGGTGCACGCCCTCTATGTCGAGCAGTCGCGGGGTGGCGAGGCCGACAAGGAGGCCCAGGCCCGCGAGCAGTATTTCTTCTTCCGCAGCGAGGTCGAGCAGGCGCTCACCGACGTCTATCGCTGCGAGAACCGACTCCGATTCATGATGGGCATCAGCGCCAGCGACGGCCGGCTGATTCGGCCGTCCGACGAGCCGACCACAGCCCGCATCTCGTTTGATTGGCAGCAGTCCCTGGTCGAGACCCTGTCGCGGTCGGCGGAACTCCGCCGCCAAAAGTGGGTGATCAAGCAGAAGGAATTGGAGCTGACTGCAGCCAAGAACATGATTCTGCCCCGGCTCGACCTCGTGGGCCGCTGGCGGTTCCTCGGCATGGGCCAAGAGCTCATCAACCAGAACTACGCGGCGTACAACGCCAACGGCAGAGATCCTCTCAACGGCACCGACGCTTACTCGACCCTCCTGAGCGGCCAGTTCCAGGAATGGCAGGCGGGTGCCCAGTTCCTGATGCCGCTCGGCTTCCGCCGTGAACTGGCCACCGTCAGGAACTACCAGTTGCAGCTGACCCGTGAGCGGGCCCGCCTGCAGGACGAGGAGCTGGAGGCATCGCACGCGCTGGTCGAGGCGGTTCGGAACGTCGACACGAATTTTGCGCTGGCCCAGACCAACTTCAACCGCCGCGTCGCTGCGGAGCGGCAGGTGGA
>Ga0164294_10002073_pt1 | contig 18317 bp, 22 predicted proteins | sample GEODES005metaG_FD_111479 | JGI IMG/M metagenome (GOLD analysis project Ga0164294, IMG submission 111479) | Oligotrophic lake water microbial communities from Sparkling Lake, Wisconsin, USA - GEODES005 metaG | ecosystem: Environmental > Aquatic > Freshwater > Lake | place: USA: Sparkling Lake...
AGCTAGAAGTCTATAAATTACGGAGCCCGATCGAAGAGAGGGTAAGGCTGACTGGCGTCAGCCAGTCAGCCGGCCTGTCGGCACGGCTGTGTACGTAATTATAGACTTCACGGTACCGTTATCTTCGCATTGACGTAGTCGTTACACTCCTACCTGTCATGCTACGATACCCATGCAATACTCCAGAGTTGCCTCTTTCTCCGCAACCGGTTTGATCCTTCTCAGACGCAGCCCCTGCGCGCCTGGCCGATTCATTCTATCCATCTCCCACGGAATGAACGTATTTTTCATCGACGCGTCGTAAAAATCGATCGGCTTCGTGTCCATTACCTGAATGATCGAAATCATCGGCGGCGTCATTACATCAACCCTTAATCGCCGCTCTGTTAGATTGGATCGAAAATCGCTTATATCCAGTGTACCGCCAAACAGCCGCAACACCGTTCGTGCCGGAGCCAATCGCACAGGTTCCGAATCAAGTGCATACAGCCTGTTCAACAATGCATATCTCTCCCACTGCACATGTAAATCTATGCGCTCATGGAACAAATATGCAGCCGCACACTCCGGGCAGCAAAAATTCCCATATACACGCCAGATCCCCTCCTCAATCACTGTAGGAATCACATAGGGCTGACCTCGGAACGGATGACAATCCCAATAACACGCAACATCCGTCGATTCCGGCAATCGCTGATCGCGATTTGCATCCTGAAACCGCACCATGAGGCGCTCCGAATAGTGCAATGGTAGCGACGGTCGACTGACATGTTCCATTTTATCCTGTTTCTCCTGGGACGGTTTCGTCTGATCCTGGCCATACACTGCATAGGATTCCGTTGTAGAATCATATGGATTCGGAGGTCCATTCGATTCTGCCACGGGAGTCTGTGTAGGGGCAAACATATCATTGTCGATATCACTTGCATGAATGGGCAGATGTGCAATTAGGGGTCGTTGTTCAGACATAGGTGTTAGCGACCCATGGACCCCATCAGGTGTCACCTGCGCAATCACGGCCTGCTTCTTTGTCTTCTTCGCCTTCTTCTTTGGACTGGGTATAGCCTGTTCATGAATGTATTCGTGTTCTATCTCTTCAATAAATATAGCGGGGCTTTGTGAAATCTTCTCTTCTATTATTCCTCCAAACACACTCACAATCGATTCCTTGACCGGTTCGGTGACCGGTTCGGTGACCGGTTCGGTGACCGGTTCGGTGACGGGTTCGGTGACCGGTTCGGTGACCGGTTCGGTAACAGAGTTCGCGGTCTTTTTAGTTCGAGGTGCCCGTTTGGGTTTTGATGCAGTTGATGCAGTTGATACAGTTGCCTTTGATGCCTTTTCTGCCATTGAATACTTATCACCGACCATTGTTTAGGCTCTTTCTCTCTCGCACCGAGTCTAAACGGGCTTAAACGAATTCCGCTAAGGAATGGTTTCCACGTTATGGACGGAACAATACCGCCCCAGCACACTTTCCTCTGTTACCGGTCAGGAAATACTCAAACATTTCCTCAAAAATCTCATCGCGCGTACTAATATAGCCGATGCACCGCATTTGATTCTTCATGGCCCTCCTGGTACAGGCAAAACTACTCTGGCCCTCGCCTTTGCAGCCGACATGTATCCTGATGTGCCTCTACCGGCTGCATCCATGTATCTTAATGCCAGCGACGAACGCACAATGGAAACAGTCCGCGACCGCATTCGCGAGTTTCTACGGACACATTGGGTAGGTGTCAGTCGCAAAATCGTCATATTCGACGAAGTGGAAACAATGACAGAACCGGCGCAGCTCACTCTACGCGCACTCATGGATTCGCCTATTGTTCCTGGTGCGCCGCTGCCTCTCTTTCTATTCCTCTGCAACACTCTTTCGCGCATTATGCCACTGGTCCGATCCCGCGCACTGGCACTATTCTGCGGTCACCTCACGAGCCAGCAGATTCACGGGCTCCTAGCCAACGTGCAAGCCAAAGAGGGGCGTACAACGCCGCTGCCTACACCTCTGGCATGTCTCCTTAATCGCGGCGACATGCGCGCCTTTATGCAACGGGCACAACAGGGGGACAATCCAAATGTATGGCTCCCTTGGTTCCAGCGTCTCTTTAACGCCCCCGATGATCGCGTTCACATTGTATGGGCCGACGGGCTACAGCAAGTACCATCATGGATTCTTCTGAGGCATGTGTTAGTATTCTGTTATTCTATGGGGGTTCCGACGGCAGCAGGTGATACATGGCCGCCGTTTCTGCAGAATGTTATTCGAAATCGGTCACAGACGAATATCGAGCCTATCGTTGATGCATGGATCACGGTGATGAAATCACTTCGATCACACCCATAAACTTGAGGGGGCGAGTCTAAAGGAAGGATATTCATTACAATGAATCCAACCCCGTTACGTGTAAGTACCATGACGGTTACTGGAAATCTGGGTGCTATTCCAGATCTCAAGAAACTGTATGATCACGGTTCTTTTATTCCATATTGGTGGATCGGTGAAGGAATCATAAAGATCGAGTTCGGCGCACTAAAGAAAGGCATTTGCACAGATGATATTGTGCATACCTCCACGAAAAGTAAGAAACGGTTCTTCAATCAGTCATCCCTGGTGTTCCGCCTTCTTCTTCCGAACGGTTCTTTCAAAGAAACAAACATTAAACTCTTTAAGAACGGCGGCTTTCAAATGACGGGAATATCATCAGAAGAGATGGCCCGTGCTTCTCTTACACGGCTTATCGCGTTGAACAAGGATAGAGGGGTATGGGTAAGCAGTGACGGCTGCAGTGGTAGCAACGGCTGCAGTGGTAGCAACGGCTGCAACGGCTGCGACGTAAGCAGTGACGGCTGCAGTGGTAGCAGTGACGGCTGCAACGGCTGCAACGTAAGCAGTGACGGAAGCAACGGAAGCAGTAGCCAGACCCCCCATATCAAGACATTCCACATTTGTATGATGAATTCCGATTATTCAATCGGAAAGGCCATTCGCCGTGACCGACTCTATAAGCTCCTCGTCGAAAAATACGGTCTCTGGAGCTCCTTCGAACCCACAATTTATCAAGGAGTGAATACGAAATTCTTCTGGAACAAACATCATCCCTCCTCTGCTCCTCCCGGTATCTGTGTCTGTCCCAACCCCTGTGAAGGGGGTGGTGACGGCTATAGCATCGGCCACTGTAAGAAGATAACGATCTCTCCTTTCCGAACGGGCAGCATCATTATTACAGGGGCCCAACACGTTGAACAGCTCATGGACGCCTATGCCTTTATGAATACAGTTCTACAGGAACATGCTGCATTTGTTCTGCGAGATGAAGTTCAGACCGTTGCGCCTCGTCGAAAAGGGCTAGCGACCCCCACAACAGTGGAAGAGATTCTCCGCCAGAAGATGCGTGCCAGTCCGAAGAATATAGTGCGGTTAGCATCCACATAAACAACCCGATGTGCAATTCAGAATATGAGCACACCGACACCGCCCGCTTCCGAGCTTCCGAACGAGAAGGTTCTTGTACACGCTGCCAAGATTGCAATGGAGCAGGATAAGCCCATCCTGTTGGATTATTATAAGGATACGCGCGCGGGCGGCACGGCCTTTTTGGGCGAGGACAAGGAAACAAAGGAGAAGATTCTCGTAAAGAACCCCGAGGAATATACGAGCCCGGTCCAGAAGATGTTCAAGGCCAAGGACGATTTTATCATTGTTACCGAGAATTCTGTCTATATTGTGAGCGGTTCTATCAAGAAAAAGGAGATTAGTAGCGCGGGCATGTAAGATCTTGGGGGTACCGTGTTATCTATAATTATACCCGAAGGGTATAATTATAGACAGCCGATAGCTAGAAGTCTAAAATTACGGAGCCCGATCGAAGAGAGGGTAAGGCTGACTGGCGTCAGCCAGTCAGCCGGCCTGTCGGCACGGCTGTGTACGTAATTTTAGACTTCACGGTATAAAAAATACACATCCTAGATAGAAATGGTGCGCAAATCCGTGAATCGCAAGACCCGTTCGCGTCAGAATCGCAAGACCCGTTCGCGTCAGAATCGCAAGACCCGTTCGCGTCGGAATCGCAAGGGCTGTGCAGCCCGCAGTCAGAACCGCCAGTCATTCCAGCGTGGTGGTATGGCTCCGTTCGACTACAAAGATGCGCTTCTGCTAGATCAGGCTACGCGTACACAGGCAGGCATTGTTAACCTGGATCAGTATGTTGCAGAATCGCAGGTACTCGCGAAACAGGCCGGTGGTTCTCGCAATCGCAGCCGTCGCAATCGCAATCGCAACCGCAGCCGCAAGCAGCGTGGTGGAGAACTGGCCGACTTTTCGGGCAGCTATGAACTCCTCCCTGCTTCCGTCGCGCGTGGTGTGAACCCTCAGTTTGCCACCGAAGGCAGTGTAAATTCCTTGTATGGCGAGTTCAAGGGTGCCCAGGGCGTTTAATCGCGACGTGGTGTAACGGAATCCGCCTTAGCCACAGGATCCTTCCAATCCCCCCACACAGTTTTCAAGGCGCGTAGTTGTTCTTCCGACCACACTCCTTGAGCCTTCACATGACATACAATGCGTAGATCGCCCAACCCTCCCTGTGTAGGCATGCCCCACCCAGGAATGCACAACACCTCACCCTCACGAATAACGCCATCCTTCCATACCAGATGCAAAGGCCTCTCCGATGGATGTCCTTCTACAGAGCGTTCCCAACCAAGCAGAGCCTCGGCCAAACTAAATGATAGCTGAATTGTTAGATCTGCGCCACGTCGTACCCAGTCCTCTTTGTCACTTGCAGCTCGGATAACAAGGACCACATCCCCCGGTGCATCAAACATAGGTGATTCTGAACATTTACCCGGAAAGATAATGCGATCTCCTTCACTCATACCTGGTTGAATATCAACATCCAGTGCAGACTCCATTTCTACTACCCGTTTACCAGAGCAATCCTTGCATTTATCGACAACCTGCGAACCTGTATGCGAACATCGGTCGCACGGTATTTGTGTCATGGTCATGATTGGTCCCATTTGTTGGCCTCGCAATTGAAACCCTCTACCCTTGCACATCGTACATTGATCAAGTGTGCCACCTTTCCCGTCGCAACCTTTACAAAGCACTTCCCGCTTCATGTTGAGGGTGAATTTCTTACCCTTGTACAAGTCCGTCAAACTAACACCGATCTCGTGAATCTTGTTTGGCCCGCGGGGCTTTACTTCTTGCGATGGGCCTGGTCCGAATGGTCCAAATGGTCCACCTGGTCCGAATGGTCCGAATGGTCCACCTGGTCCGAATGGCCCACCTGGTCCGAATGATCCGAATGGTCCACCTGGTCCACCTGGTCCACCTGGTCCACCTGGTCCACCTGGTCCACCTGGTCCGCCTCCAAACATAGATCCAAAGATGGCCGAAAAATCAGGCATGCCACCTGGACCCCCTGGACCCCCTGGACCCCCTCCTTCTGAAGGTATGTCGCCGGTTATGTCATAATGTTGACGCCGGTCAGGATTAGACAGTACTTCATATGCACCCTGCAGCGCCTGGAACGCCACCTTGTCACCGCCGTGGTCTGGATGATGTATGCGCGCTGCCTTTCGATATGCCCGTTTAATTTCATCGGGCGACGCCGTCTTATCCACCCCCAGAACACTATACAGATCCGACATTGTTTATGTATGTAGGGTCTCTATTTAGATCGGGATACAGTACTTCTTGGCCTAAACCGCCCGCATCCATGTGAATAGTAATGGACACCGTTCTCGGCCAAGAACCAACAATCAAATTTCTGCGATCGCGTATCAACGATCCACCGCACATTATTCTATGTGGCCCAACAGGTGTAGGAAAGACAATGTTAGCCAATGCGTGGATCACCGAACATCTAGAGGCACAAGGTGTTAGTCCCATCCACCAGGCCACCATGACTCTCCGCCTCAGTTCCGCCGATGATCGCGGGATCGCAGCAATCCGACAGCGCCTTACAGAATTCGTGCGTCGTGTACGCCCCGTCGCCGGCTCCGTAGCATGGGTGCTCCTCGACGATGCCGACAACTTACCCGTAGTGACCCAGCAGGCGCTACGACGCATCCTGGAGCTCCATGCACATCAGACACGCTTCTGTTTCGTAGCACAGAGTTGCGAACACTTTATCGAGCCGATTCAGAGCCGGTGTGTTATGCTGCGATGTGCTCAAATTGACCTCGCCGAACACGGTCCCGCAATCCTCGCGAAGGAAGCGACTGTAAGCCTCGACGACGAGGCACTGCAGCTCACGGCGGGTCTCTGCCAAGGGAATGCCCGACAATTTGTCCTGATTTGTAAGGCACTGAGCATTTCGGCACATCGGTCCTCCGCCGATATTCAACTACTCATCAATGCACCGCCAGTGGCACTCCTTCTACGTCTCCAGAATGCCATCGTGGCCCGCGACCTGAATGGCATTACGGAATGTGTGTTGGCCCTCTGGAGCAAGGGCTACAGTTTCGAAGACTGCATTGCCATGCTGGAAATGGTGGTGCGGCTCTATAATGAGAGTCTCACGGCGGATCTCCAGTATGTGCTTCAGACATGTGCGGAGGGGCACATTTTTCAGATTCTGAACCGTATGACAACGCTGGATCTGATCGCTGTATTATCGGGCCAGGCCTCTTCAGAATGTCTTGCAGAAGTGATTTAGAGAGAAATCGATATCATACAATAAGTGGGGGCATGCACAATACACAATTCAAGGAGATCCCTCCACTGGAAGACGTGAAAGCGTTCTTCACGGCCTTGACAGGGCTATCGTTTCATGATTCCGCATCTTGGATTAAATGGACCTCCGTAGATCCGGATGATATATACGTGTTTCAGCCCTACATCCGCAAATGCCATCAAAAGATTCTCATGGATACGGCGAATGGTATTCAGAAGAATCCGTGTGCACTGTTGAGACAGCTCCTGCGTCCTCACGGGTTCAACATCGAGTATGTGAAGAAGCGCTATACAGTTTGCGAATATAAGGAGGAAGTGAAAACTGTTGGTAAGAAGAATGGAGGTATGGTTGTGTGGGAGGAATGACACGCGTGCTAACCCGATCCCCCGGTAAGGAATGTATCAGCTTGGTCCCATGGGGCAGCCTCTTGCTCTGATTTGCTTTCGCAAGCCGGTTAGCCTCTTGCTCTGATTTGCTTTCGCAAGCCGGTTAGCCTCTTGCTCCATTTGCTTTAGCAAATCGCGCCCACAAAAAGTCCGATTCCAGAATCTGCGCCTCAGACATCCGTGTAAACCACAGAAACGGCGACGCCATTTCCAGCTTGTCGCGTCCATCCGGCAACGGCACCCATAGACCCTGCTCCGTAGAACCCGTAGGCCACTCTGTAAGTTCAAACAGATCCTCATAATTCAGACGTTTCCCGTATGCATCACGGGAGATCTCTGCCTTACGATCCACCCGCGTCATGCCGCTGCAGTGTTTGCTCCAGAGAAATCGCAGGGATCGCCGCGCCTCGAACGACGACCACGACTGATCGCCCTCTGCCACCACGGCACTGATATCCGCCGCTAGACCGACCCACATGGGGTGACCGGGTACCATGGCCCAACCGGCCGAGCGACCCGCTGCGGGTCCTTGCCCGTCCTGCGCCGCAGAGGCCAACTCCTCATCGGCGTCGGCACCGAATGTCAGGACATCACCATGGAGCCGCCGCCGCAGCTCCGCACCAGACCCAAACGGCAGCACAGAGCCATCGACCCACAGACCGCCGAGGTACGCCAGCGTGGTAGCACGCAACCAGGGCATCCAGAGCGCCGGCGGTACCCGCTCAACCCCCGCAGGAATCGGCGCTTGCGCCTCATTGAGACGTGCAAGTGCCGCGCGCCGCCCAATCAGCGGTTGCACGTCAAAGTAGCCTCCCCAGCGCTCCCGTGCCTTGCGGAGGCACAGACGCAGATAGGGCTCCGTCGGTTCACGTGTCGCACGATCCTCAAAGGAGACCCATTCCTTCGTGTTCACCTGGTAATCATCCACACACCACCAGATAGTCGGGTTCCCACCCAACCCATGCGAACCGACGCCAATCATACCATGTATCTGATTACGAACACCATAGGCACTCCCTAACACGAGCACAATAACGGCAAGCGCGTAAATCCATGTAGGAACCATTTACCCTTACAAGGGGCCAATGTTTTCGCGCACCTAAATAAGGGAAAATGCTCTACGAGAAATTATCCGACTTGACGCCGGCGGTCGTCGATTCAATCTATAATATTAATGTGCCCCCCGTTGCAGAACCCACCTTTCTATTTGTGTTAGGTGTTCCGGGTTCGGGCAAGTCTTCGGTACCGGCTGGTAACTATGCGACAATCAACGTGGATCTCTTGTTAGAGAGCCTGTTGCCCTTTCGCGCATCGTCTGCCATTGCACATTATCTGAAACGACAAGGAAACCCCGTAAAGTTCTCGTCAATCGGTGCATATGGTACACGCAAGGAGAATCTGGGTCTTTTTAAATGGTACGACGAAATCGATCCTCAGGCAGTACAGGAATTCAAGCGTATTCGCCAAGAGTTCTTGCCTCTGCTAGGCCAGGAAGCGACCCATTCGCTGAATGAGCTTACTTCCGAGGCACTTGCGCGGGCCATTAAGAAGCACGTGAATATCGTCTATGAGACAACCGCCGGTGTCAGGAAGGTGGATGACGTCATGAGTTTCATAAAGAAACACAGGGCTCCGTATCATGTGCGATTCATTCACATCAAGGCCAGTGCAGAAGATATCGCCACCCGCATCAGGGCCCGTCAGGAGCACGGAATGCCACAGGAGCGCTTCCCCTTTTACCGTTATGTGCCGCCACATGTGGAGAAACTCCTTGCACAATCAGACGCGGCCTACGTCGCCTTGCGCAAAAAATATGCGAAAGTCGCAACGTTTGAAGAGATCGAGAATCCGCTGGATCTAGCGCGTCTTCCAGGGGAAAATCGGCGTACCGCAAGCGCCAGACGTCGGCATATTCTTGCCGCGTATGGCTCCTTAGTTCTGAGCGATCGCCCTAATCTGTATGTATCTCCCACAACATCAGAGCGCAGACGCCGTTCTACACAGAAACGAAAAACGAGCACTACCCCCACGGTAATTCCGTAGCCACTACTAGAGCAAACATGACGACTGAGATGAAACGAATACTCTTATTCCTAATTGGTTGTATTGGAACGCGATTATTTCTAGTATATATAGCCAAAACTATCAGTCTTCAGTATCTGCCGATACTAGGCTACTTGGCTCTCCTGCCGACCGTTGGATTCCTGTATTTTTTCATCACGGGAACCCGAACAACGGGCCCCGAGGTATTCGGTGACAAAATCTGGTGGAATAATCTCCGCCCCGTTCATGCTGCTCTCTACGGCACATTCGCCTACAATGCTATTCAGAAGAATCCGGATTCCTGGATATTTCTGTTAGCCGATGTGGTCATCGGTTTTGCCGCGTTTGTTCATCATCATGTCTTTGCTTAACTGTTCGTGACAAACATCCGCCGACGCATCTGTTCGGCCCACGACTCCGCCGCAGTATCCTGTTGGGCGAGCCGCATACGACGTTGGCGTTCCCGCTCTTCAAAGGCCGCGGCGGCGGCGGCTATACGCGACTTTTCATCCGGATCGACCCTCGTCATGGCCGCCTCACGCAACCGCTTCGCCTCTTCAATCGTCCTCGCCGACGTCCCACTAATCTTGACATCCGCCACTTCCTGGTAGCGAGTGGAACCGGTCGTGTAAGCCTCCTTGAGATCGACGAATTGTGTGTCGGCGCCAAAGGCCGCCGTGAAATTGGAATTGTCACCGCCGAGCTCTGTGCCCGACGTAGGCATGATGGCATCGGGTTCTAACCGGCGTACAATCGCGGTACCGGCAGTCTGGGCCGCCGCCTTTTCGCGAAATACAGTCTCAAACGTCTGTTGGTTGAATTTTCCCTTGAGACGCGGATCGGACGCAACCTCGTCACTGCCACTTGAGGCCAACCAATCGCCGTAACCGCTGTCGCGACCGGGATCGGGAAGACGATTATCCTCAAACAGCTTGTTAAATGTGTTCATGTCGAGCTTCTTGGCAGAGAGCTGGACAGGTGCAACATCATCGATTCCCTGACGGCCCGCTAACGCATTCTCCATGGTCACGGGAGTTGTGAGACGTGCTTTCTCTGTGGCTGACATCTTAGGATTGATGCGAAGCAGGATCTTTTCAACATACTTGTAGGCACGGACAACCTCGTCAAAGGCCTCTTTTGATCCTCCCTTGTCGGGATGCGCACGGAGGGATGCTGCACGATAGCCGGCCTTGAGACGCTCGGTGGTGATACCTTCGGCCTCGTCGATGCCCAGTAGTGCCAGTGACTCCTGGAAATAGTCGAGAGCTTTGGCGGCGGGACTCACGACCATTTGTGCCTCATGGCTCTGGCTTTGGCTTTGGCTCTGGCTCTGGCTTATAGGTGTAGAGTACATGGACCAACGGGGGGAATCATGTTGGATCGTGTCTCTCTGGACCTGGACCTGGCTCTGGCTCTGGGTCGCATACGGAAACCGTGTAATCCGCCCCTGATGACAATCCGATAGCCAGAACAATACGTGTCCATAGACCCCCGCCCGCTTCGCCTCATACACCATGTCGGGAGAACCGAGCACAGTCTCAATCATTTTTATCCGTGTATGTTCTGATTCTATAGCACATACATCGGACCATATACGTGACGCGGATGCACCCATTGCTCCGCCCCCCTCCTTTTATTTCGCACATCCTAACGTTCCGAACCCCCTATTTTTTCACATATGCCAGCGATACCAAGCCACCCACAACCGCCGCCATAGCCATCAGCCCCATGACGGATGTAAGATCAAGTGCGACGATACCGTGCTTTTCCATATTCGACGGAATGTTCAATATTCCTTGATCGCCGTGCTGAATATCACTGTCAGTGTACATTTGCCGGATATTCAGCCGGGGATGCCATAACATTGTGACGTGATTCATCCTCGCCATGAATGCCATATACGCATCCACATGCATTTCAATCGGATATGCACGCGCCAAAAGACGCGCTGCACCACGGCGCGATATCAGATATGCATGCGACCCCATCATACTTGTACAAGAGGACCACGCCGATCCTTCCATAGGAGTACAGCCCATTGCACCGCCTTCATATTCCGTATTATTGAATGTGATTATATCCCAGTCTGCAGGCAGATCCGTCAGTACTTCTGCAATCCGTGCCTTAAAATCCGCCGGCAGTTTAGCATCATCTTCCAACACAAGAAGTGCGGGCGCCGATGAATTCTGCAGATAATTCCATGCTTTGAAGTGCGACAAACTGCATCCTACGGCACCGGCAGAATCGATCTCGTAATGTGCTCGTCGAACACTGTTCTTGATATTATACGCCGTCAGCAAGCTCACGGCAGGATGTTGGTGTGCAACGAACTCCTTGGCATCCACTGCAGATAGTCGCTGGACTTTGTTCTGAACACCTGCGGCCTGTGCATCCTCCATAAATTTTGCCCAACGATCAGGCCTTCTATCCAGTGATATAACCACGACGGAGATGTCTTCCAGGTGCATCTCTCTCCTAAAATGTGTGGATAATTTTTGCTATCACAAGAAGATTCACGAGGGCGTTCACAACCGCTTGCGGTGTCGTCTGTGGGCCGCCGAGATACCCCGTGATAGAGGATCGCAGTCCCCCCACAAGATCACCGGGGCCCTGTGACACAAAGGCGAACAGGTTGATGCTGCAGAGTATCAAGAGACCGACATACCAGAGAGGTAATTGACTGGCCGTGTCATCTGCGAACTCCTGCAGCATTGCGTATGCCAACGACCCGAGACCCATAATAGACAATACGCCACCAATGGCGACTACTACATGGCCAGGTAGACCCAAAAACAGAGCGGAACTGGACGCCAATAGCAGTGGAAAAAATGCGGCAAACACGTAGAATTGTCGCGGTCGTATCTCCATCCTGTTAGATCCCTAGAAATCAGTATCTCCCTGGCGAAGCGACGCAGCCGTGATCGCCGTCTTCCATTCATCCAGAGTGTTCGCCGTGTAGGAGACCCATGATCCACCAAGTCGCATGCGAATCGTCGGCAGACTCTTGATCATGGTCTTCTCTTCCTCTTCCATTTCCTCGAAATCGACCACTTTTAGTGAGGCGCCGGCCGCCTTACAGAGTGCCTCTACCTCGGGCTTGATTGTATGGCAGCGCTTACACCATGCGGCGGAGATGACCTCGACCTCCATCATCGTACCCTATTGTAGGATGATGGAGGTTCGGTCAAATTTACCGGTTCAACCCACGGTACCGTGTTGTCTATAATTATACCCGAAGGGAGGTATGTACCGTGTTGTCTACATCCACGATCGCAGCACCTTCTCAGGAATCACGGGGATCACCGGCTCACATTCCCATAGTTGCGTCTTCCCCACATCATAGACCGACCACGACGACGGCCAGTAATAGGGCACCTGCGCCATGCGTCGCTGAGCCTTGGGCGGCAATAGGAGAGAAACCGAATCCGCAGGCAACACGGCCAACAGATGGAGCCAATCAGGGAGCGGTGTAGGATATTGAACCGGAGGTGCGGTCACCGTGCCCATAGTCTTCAGATGTGCAGCCACATCCGACCATAGCGGCGGCAAATGCTGATCAAAGAACCAGCTCTGATCCACCTGCTTTCCAGAATAATAATCCCAGACCCATGCCACCCCCCGTACATAGTCTGCAGCAGATCCCGGATGCCAGCTCTTGTATATCGCCGGCCAGGTTGTCTTGAGCCGATTCTGATCCAGCGGATCCAGGATCTTGCTGACTGTGGCCCATCGCGCGGGCTGAGCATTCCACTCACGCAGCGCCGTTTCTTCGGGTGTTGCACCGACGCCTGGATGCCGCCCTGCACATTTGCGTCCCGTAATGCCGGCGGTCACAAGATCCCGCTCCTCTTCGGCAGCCCATGCCTGCATCACGGCCAACAGCCCATCCCTACTGATTCCTTCCGCATTCACGAACCGTTTTTGCGCTGACCAGACATGGGCCCGTAGTACGGCAATGAGTTCTGGAATGCCGTCATCGCGCACCGTGTGTGTTAGGGATCGCGGGAGAAAGTCGTTGCCGAGGAGGCTCATAGCGGCCACGAAATCGCGCACCTGTGCTTTGGCATCTGCATCTGCAGATCCAAGGATCGCCTTTGTGAGTCCGGCAATAGTCAGAGACCGCCACTGACCTTGGCTTTTTTGGCCTTGGCTTTTTTGGCCTACTGCACCACGTGCAGTTTCGATTGTTGCAACGCCAGTTGCACCAACTGCGCCTCTAGGCGCAGTTTCGATTGTTGCAACGCTAGTTGCACCAATTGTAACTGCGCCTCTAGGCGCAGTTTCGAACTCCTGCGCTTCCCGCACCAGCCGCACATCGGCACCCGTGTCAGCCCCCAGCAGCATGGCCAACAAGATCAAGTCTGCATCGAGCCCATAGATTGCACACGTCACCGGCCGCACAAGACGCATATGCGCCAGCAACTTGTGTTCGCCCTCACCGGCCTCCGCCGTCGTACTTACCACAACGGGGACGCCCCGCTGTTTCTGTACACGCGCCCCCGCCGCGACCAACACCCCGCCGAGTTCAGCCATGAAAGCGGAGCCAGGTGTCAGGGCATTCTGATCCCACTTGTTAGGATCCACCGGCTTCCCTGTGATCTGCGCTTCCATTTTGGCAGCCCATGGCCCCTTGAACCGTCGCAGACGCTGTTGCCGACGCTTGGCGGCGCAAACAGCCCCATCGCAGCTCACGTAGATACCCTTCGTCGGTGCCACACGCACAATTATCTCTTCCATGTAAGCCGCAATAGCCTTACAGAATTTGGACTCCCATGCCTTCGTATCGTCACCGACGGGTTCCATCGTATGAAGCACGTGGTACATGGCGCAATTGAAGTCGAGGCAGAACCATTCGGGCGGGGCACCCACGCCTTTCGTGATCAAAGTCGGAAAGCGCCTACACAATTGTCGGTAGAAACTCGGAATACCCATTGTTACCGACCCCCCTTAGCCTTGTATGCCCATCACGTTTTCGCCCCCCTGAGTAGAGGACCATGTCAATCTACACGGATTACATATCGGCTGCACTCATGTTTAATCTTCAGATTCTTCCCGAGTCCGTCATGAGCGGCCTGTTGATTCTGGCCATTGTGCTGGCCAACCAGGCGATTCTGGCACTCGCCGCCGGCGGCGCGGCAACGCAATTCGTGACGGGTATGATAGGCCGTTTCATCATGCAGCACACGAAGGACGGTGCTACCACCGCTTCCGTGGATATATGCAACACGGGCTTCGTCGGTAAATCCTGGGCCCGTCTCCTCGGCGGATTCAAGGATCCAGAGCTTCTGTGGCATCCGTTGGCGCCCTCTGTCTTCATGGCCACGGTCGGTTATTTCGTCGGCTGGGGATTCGCCCTACAGCAGCTCTATAAGGAGGAAATCGACGCCAAAGTGGTGCCGCGCGTCACGCTCATAGCCACCGGCATCCTCAGTCTCCTTCTGCTGGCCATCGCCGTCACCTTCCGTGTCGCATCGGGCTGCGAATCGCTGATTGGCGCCGCCGGTGGCATCGGTCTGGGTCTGCTCTTCGGTTATTTCGGCTGTATCCTGCTGGGGTACGCCACGGATCGCCGCGCCACGAATATCTGGGGCATTCCACTACTCCGCGACCGTATCAACAGCGGCAGCGCGCTCTACATTTGTCCCCAGCCCACATGATCGTCCAAACCACATCAGATTAAATATATACTACAATTAAATGATTAAAAATATTTATATTTTATGGTTTCAAGGATTCGGTAATGCCCACGATGTTGTAAAACGATGCGTTAAATCGTGGAGACATTATAATCCAGACTGGAATATAATTTTACTCGACGATACAAATTTAAGCAAATATATTCAACTGGATACGTATGTTAATCTCAACAAACAAATAGATAAGACCGCGTTATCGGACATAGTTCGTATTGCATTACTTAAAAAGTATGGCGGCTTGTGGGTGGACGCCACTACTTTCTGTAATAAACCATTAAATGCATGGTTGCCCAAGTATATACACCAGGGTTTCTTTGCATTTAATAAACCTAGCCCAGATAGACTATTATCCAGTTGGTTTCTTTACGCGGAAAAAGGCAATTATATAATAGACAAATGGCTGTTGTCCGTAATAAATTATTTTAAAATCAACAACAAACCGCATACATATTTCTGGCTCCATTACTTGTTCGGCAACCTGTATTCGTCGAATAACATGTTTAAAACCATATGGGACAAAGTTCCAAAACTGTCTGCATCTGGATTGGGGCCGCATTATATCATAGAAAAGGGGATGTTCAATACTATAACAAATAAAATTAAATATACTATTTCTACCAAGGTCACACCTCTGTATAAGCTCACGTATAAATGCACCTTTCCAGCATATAATACCAAAAAAATTTTGTACTATCTGTATTCAACTATATAAAATCGCCCCGCACAGTAAGGGATATGTCGAGCGTCGCCGAACTTCTCACAGGTATTCTACGATTCTTCCCAAACACTATGATCGTCGCACTGTTCTTTGTGGGTATTGCCACCGGCAAAATCGCCTGGATTCTGATAGCCATTGGCGGAATCGTTGTGACCGTCGCAACGCTCATTGTCCAGTACATGTTAAACAAGGCGCTCGGCTGGGGCGCGCCTGAAGGCACCCCCGGTTCCTCTATCATCGAGGCGTGTTCAATCCTGCCAATCGCCGCCGGCACCTACTCCGCCGCACCGAGTCTCTGGGTTGCAATCAGCGCCTTCTTCGTGACATACATATTCACGAACGCGAGTCACGTCTACACGGCACCCGCCTCCCGCACCAGTAAGAATGCGCTTTCTGTGCAGCAGCGCAAGGGCGTCGGTCTCATCAGCATGTTGGCCGTCGTCATCCTGTTCGCCTTCCTGCTTGTTCCCAGGTACTGGACCACCTGCGAAACCACAATGGGAATCGTCCTGGGCCTCGTCATTGGTATGTTCGGCGGCTACACCTGGTGGAAGATTCTCGCATCGTGCGGCGATGTCTATCCCGATATCCACGGTGTTATGACGGGTCTAAAACCCGGCACACTCCACACGAATCCGATTGCCTGTGCGCCGAAAAAATGAGTGGGGGGCATCACGGCCTTACACTACGTATGACCACACCACATACGCTGCGAATACCACGCGGTCTCTGGGCCGACCTCGAGGAAACCGTTATCCATCAGGATCGGCAATTCCTGACAGAAGTTGCGCGGAGCCTGGGATTACCGGTGGCCGATGTGCTACGAAAATGTCTGGGGACCGGTGCCCCGCAAACAGTCCAGGTGCTCACCTCCGCCGCCGACTGTGATCGGTGCCCCTGGTGGTCGCGCGAGGGGGGTCTCTGGCGCCCATGTCAGCGACAGCGGATCACCTCGACATCCGCGTGTCAGATGCACGGCACCTCTAGCGATACCCAACAACTGGGTTCCAGCCAGTTTCTTGAATCCATTCCAACTGCGACTCCCGTGCATTACGATGGCGAAATCTATTGGCTGCACGAGCCCGATCAGACCGTATTCAATGAAGCGGGGATTAAGGAACCGACGATAGCATTCAAATTCATTGACCATCGAGGACAACGAATTTGTGTAAGGAGTCCAACTGCCTAAAGGAAACTCACCTTCTATCTCAGTAATGGACAGCTCTGGCAATGAGCCTACATCTATGCCGTTTCATCCCGGCGCGCATCTCACAACGCGAATCTATAGAAGAGTGCTCTGGTCACCCAGGTCACCCAGGTCACCCAGGTCACCCAGGTCACCCTCATATAAATATATCCCTTGGGCGGAGCGTATCAAGGAGCCACCGGCTCCTGGGTGCATTCGACTACTTGATCCCAGCACGACAGACAACATGGAGCTCGATATCCTCTGGAACGAAGATCTGTCTCTGACAGAATGGACGAAACGTCTGACCGATGCGAGAAATCCGCACCCAATTTCCGCCGCATTACGCGCCCCAGATTTTGTTAGTCGCATGGAGGCCATCTTTTACGGTAATCAGCGGAAGCGGTGGTTGGCGTTCGTCGTTCTGCGACGCTGGACGCAGCGTGTTTGGAGCCGCAGGACACAGTGTAACGTGGATATGATTGATATGCAGCCGATCGCCGACAAGGATGCCCTCTTCCTCACGGATACGAAACACCGCACAATATTCCGCTTTCATCGCAGCGATGTCTTCAAGAATCTACTCACGAATATCTGTATGGCTGATGAGATGTTGCCCGCTCCGCGATATCCGACAAATCCATGGACGAATTCGGTGCTAACATTGGCGCAGACATTGGGGCTCTGTCAGCAGCTCGTGGCAGATTATGCGACGCGAGGGCTTTGTCCGCCGGTGCTGTTTTCGGCGTTTTGGGCGGCGCGTTTCTGTCTCAAACGGTTCATGCAGGAGAATTCGGCGACGCTGGCACAGCATGCTATCCGCAACTACTTCAAGGATCTGCATGAATACAATATGCCGGTGGTGTTTGACACTATCTCATCTCTTCTATCAAACGCGGGGCTCGACTATTCACCGGTCGCCATTCGTCGTTGGCTCTTGCAAACACCGACTCCGTTGCACAGAGAATGGCTGGACTTTGTCAGAGATTATACATTATATATAAATCTACATATTCAGGTAAGGCCGTATTGGTACAATGAGTCGTTCATTGATGTGGATGTAGCACGGCTCTATGCTCGAACAATTCCGAGCACACGTGTCATTATAAGACCTGTGCGGCAGCTGGTTCCCCAAGGGATTCCTACAGAAACAGTTCTACCCCCTCTTTCCACAATTGATATATCTGGATCCGATATATCATATACTATGGCTATACAGTTGATCCATGCTGCGCTATTCCAATAGGCCACCGTGTTACCGTGTGAAGTCTAAAATAGTTGCCTACAGAGAGGATGAATTCCGCTGAAGATGCCGACGAAATCATACCCGGTGTGTGGATTGGTCGGTGGCAGCCGGCGCACAATGAGGCCTGGCTCAAGGCGCACGGCATCAAGACCGTCTTCAATTGTACGAAACAGGTGGGGTTTCATCCATCTGTGCCGTACCAGTATCGTATTCCGGTGGATGATAATCTGAGACCGGTCGAAATCAATAATATGGAGGCGTGGGCGCCTGAAATCGCCTACAAGATGCTCCGCGAATTCAATGCGGGTCATCCTATGCTCATTCACTGCCACGCCGGCATGCAGCGCTCGACGACTGCA
>Ga0164294_10002074_pt1 | contig 18315 bp, 10 predicted proteins | sample GEODES005metaG_FD_111479 | JGI IMG/M metagenome (GOLD analysis project Ga0164294, IMG submission 111479) | Oligotrophic lake water microbial communities from Sparkling Lake, Wisconsin, USA - GEODES005 metaG | ecosystem: Environmental > Aquatic > Freshwater > Lake | place: USA: Sparkling Lake...
CATCGGGATGCGCCTTCTCCACCTCGTCGAACAAGACGACGCTGTAGGGCCGACGACGCACCGCTTCGGTGAGCTGACCGCCTTCGTCATAGCCGACATAGCCGGGAGGTGCGCCGATCAAGCGACTGACGCTGTGCTTCTCCATGTATTCGCTCATGTCGATGCGCGTCATGGCGTTCTCGTCATCGAACAAGAACTCAGCCAGCGCTTTACATAGCTCGGTCTTTCCCACGCCCGTGGGGCCGAGGAACAAGAAGCTGCCGATGGGGCGGTTCTCATCCTGGATGCCTGCACGTGCACGACGCACGGCATTGCTGACGGCGAGAATGGCGTCCTTCTGACCAATGACGCGAGCACTGAGTCGCTCCTCCATCTTCACGAGCTTCGAGCGCTCGCCTTCTTGCAGGCGTGACACAGGAATGCCGGTCCAGTTAGCCACGACGCGGGCGATGTCTTCATCGGTGACTTCTTCGCGCAATAGCGTGTTCGCCGCGCGGGGCTCGCGATTCTCAGTGGAGGTGTCGCTGAGTTGCTTTTCGAGGTCGGGAATGAGTCCGTATTGAATCTCACCGGCACGACCAAAGTCGCCACGGCGCTGGGCCTGCTCTAGCTCCGTGCGCAGCTTGTCGATATGTTCCTTCACCTTGCGGCTGGCATCCACACCTTCCTTCTCCTTCATCCACTGCGCCTTGAGTGCGGCGGACTTTTCTTTGAGGTCGGCCATCTCCTTTTCGAGCTTGGCGAGGCGTTCTTTGCTCGCAGGATCGGACTCCTTCTTCAAGGCCTGACGCTCCATCTCGTCCTGCATGATCTGGCGCTCTACGACGTCGATCTCCGTGGGCATGGAGTCGAGCTCAATCTTGATGCGACTCGCGGCTTCATCAACGAGGTCGATGGCCTTGTCAGGAAGGAAGCGGTCGGTGATGTAGCGATTGCTCAGCGTCGCGGCGGCAATGATCGCGTTGTCCTGAATGCGCACGCCGTGATGCACTTCGTAGCGTTCTTTGAGTCCGCGCAGGATGGCGATGGTGTCCTCCACGCTGGGCTCACCAACCTTCACGGGTTGGAAGCGACGTTCAAGGGCGGGGTCCTTCTCGATGTATTTGCGATACTCGTCGAGCGTGGTCGCGCCGATGCAGCGCAGTTCGCCACGGGCGAGTTGGGGCTTGAGCAAGTTACCTGCGTCCATCGCGCCTTCGGCCTTGCCTGCGCCGACGATGGTGTGCAGCTCATCAATGAAGAGGATGATCTCACCTTCGCTGCTGGTCACTTCTTTGAGGAAAGCCTTCAGGCGCTCTTCGAACTCGCCACGGAATTTCGCACCGGCCATCATGCCACCGAGGTCCATGCTGATGAGGCGCTTGCCTTTCAATGAGTCGGGCACGTCACCGGCTACGATGCGACGGGCGAGACCTTCAGCGATGGCGGTCTTGCCCACGCCGGGTTCGCCGATGAGCACGGGGTTGTTCTTGGTGCGGCGACTGAGCACCTGCATCACGCGGCGGATTTCTTCATCGCGGCCAATGACCGGGTCGATCTTGCCCTGCTTCGCGCGAGCGGTGAGATCGGTGCCATATTTCTCCAGCGTTTGATACTTGCCTTCAGGGTCTTGATCGACCACGCGCTGGCTGCCCCGCACCACGGTGAGAGCTTTCGACACGGCATCATAAGTCAGGCCTGCTTGCTTGAGCAGCGCTTCGACATCGGTCTTGGTTTTGAAGAGTGCGAGAATGACATGCTCCACGCTCAGGAAGTCGTCCTTGAGGATCTTCTGCTGATCCTCGGCCTTCACCATCAGGTCGCGGAAGTCGCTGCTGAGATAAAGATTGCCGGTGGCACCGCTGACCTTGGGCTGGCGCTCGAGAGCCTCCTGAACGCTGGCTGCCAGCGTCTGGACACTCGACGGATTGGTCGCGGCTTTCTCGAAGAGCGGCAAGGCGATGCCGCCTTCCTGTTCAAGGAGCGCGAGCAGGAGATGCCCCGGCTTTAGCTCCTGATGGCCGAAGCGCGTAGCATTGGATTGGGCGGCATTGAAGGCCTCCTGGAGTTTGATCGTGAATTTTTCGGGTGACATGATTGGGATAATCCTTTGCCGTAACCGTGCCATGGCGTGCCGAAGCGTGCTAACCCTGGATTGCTGGGCATAGGGCGCGATTACTGTTCTTGCAGAGCGAGCCAGTAAGACGCGGTCGCTGGCGCAAGTAGAGACATGACGACACGGTAAGCATCCCGGGGTTGACCGGTTCGTAGCCATCTCCAGAATAAACCGATCACTCCCGCCTCACACCACGACATGGAAAACCTCATCATCATCGGCACCGGCTGCGCTGGCTACACCGCAGCAATCTACGCAGCACGCGCCAATCTGAAGCCACTCATTCTCGCGGGCAACATGCCGGGCGGTCAGCTCACGACCACGACCGAGGTGGAGAACTTCCCGGGCTTCCCGCAGGGCATCATGGGACCGGAGCTGATGATGAACATGCAGACGCAGGCCGAGCGCTTCGGCACTCGCATTGAGTATGAACTGGTCACCGGCGTGGTGAAGACCGAGGCGGGTCACTTTCAGATCACGACCGAAGGCGGCGCGGTGCGCGAGGCGAAGGCGGTTATCATTGCCACTGGTGCGTCACCGAAGCATCTGGGCCTGCCGAATGAAAAAGCGTTGATCGGTCATGGACTCACCAGTTGCGCGACCTGCGACGGGGCTTTCTATCGCAATGTGCCCGTGGCCGTGATTGGCGGTGGCGACTCGGCTTGTGAAGAAGCCGGGTTCCTGACCAAGTTCGCCTCCACGGTGTATCTGATTCATCGTCGTGAGGAGCTGCGCGCCTCGAAAATCATGGCTGAGCGAGCACTGGCCAATCCGAAGATCAAGCCCGTCTGGAACAGCACGGTCATCGAATACGTGACCGATGAGAAAGGCGAGATGAGCGTGGCTAAGCTACAAAACTTAGTGACGGGCGAGATCAGCGATCTGGAAGTGAAGTGCGTCTTCGTCGCCATCGGACACGTGCCGAATGCAGGCTTCCTTGGCGACCTCGTGGACAAGGACGAGAACGGCTACATCATCCAAACCCAAGGCACGCGCACCAAGACCGTGGGCCTGTTTGCCGCAGGCGACGTGGCCGACCATGTCTATCGCCAAGCGATCACGGCTGCAGGTCAAGGCTGTGCCTCGGCGCTCGAAGCGGAGCGCTATCTGGCCGAGATCGGTGTGCATTGATGGGAGTGCCGCCGTCCTCGTGCGGCGGCGCTTTCGAAAGAAGGAAGAAACTGCCGCACGGGACGGCGGCGCTCCCAGAGCTTACTTCAGCGTCGCGAGGTAAGCGACGAGATCGCGAACCTCCATGCGCGTGAGCAGCGAAGTCATCACGGGCATCGCGGTGGCAGGCTTGGTGCGGCTGACGATGTCGGTCTTTTTTACCGTGTTCGTGATGGGGGTGGCGGGCAGGCGCAGGGTCAGTTCTTCCTTGGTTTCTTTGACCAGTAGGCCGGAGACAAGGCTGCCATTTCTTAACGTGGCACTGATCAAGCCGTAGCCTTCGGCGATCTCGCCTTGCGGATCGACGATGGCCTTCAGCAACCGGTCCGGCGTTAGCTTGGTGGCGATCTTGGAGAGTTCGGGGCCGACGCTGGGAATGCCTGCGGTCAGCGTGTGGCATTGCATGCAGGCGGCGGTGGTGCTGCCGCTGAAGATGGCCTTGCCTTCCTCGGCATTGCCGCCGTGCAAGGCCAGGGTCCAGGTGCTGTATTTGACCTTCTTAAGGCTGGCATCGACGGCGCTGAGCTTCTTGTTCAGGTTCTTGGACTTCCGCGCTTTCACGGCCTCGTAGATATCGAGGGCGATCTCGGGCGGCGCTTCATTGTTGATCAGCTTGGAGAGCCAGGCACTGAGCAGTTTTTCAGCAGCACCGCTCTTCAACGTGCCGAGCAAAGCAAGCACGGGCTGTTGTTCGGAGATGACCTGGCGCTTCATGGCGGCGTCCAAAGCCGCGATGGTTTCGGCACTTTCAGACTTGATCTCGGTCATGGCTTTCAGAGCAGCGACGCGCAGGGCGGGCACGTCGGAGGTGATGGCTTTGTCGATGGCTTCCTGCACACGAGGCGCGCGGGCGACGGCGAGGGTTTGCAAGGCATTGGCGCGTGTGTCGGGATCGAGCTTTTCATCGAGCGCCATGGGCGTCAGCTTCTCAATTGCGGGTGTGTAATCGAGCGCCCGCACGAGCTTGGCCGTGGCCCGTTGCACATCGGTCGAGGCATCGACAATGAGCGTGTCGAAGGCCTTGGCGAAGTCTTCTCTCACAGGCGTGGCATCGCGCGCAGGCAGGTTGCGATGCATGGCCATGACGCGGTCAAAGGCGAGGCCCTTGGGCCAGAGCACCAGCGTTTCAAGGGCTTCGGCACGCAGTGCCGCTGGTGCCTCTTTGCGCAAGGCGTAAGCCATCAAACGATGTGCATCCTCGGTGGTGCCAACGCGAATATTCGCGCTGATGCTGCGGCGCACGATGGCTTCGTCGATGAGGCCGGGCTTGTCGATCAGCTTCGCCAAGGCGGGCAGTGCTTCAGGAATGGAAAGGTCGTCATGAATGGCTCGGGCCGCTTCGCCCACGACGGTCAGGTCCGCGTCGGCGAGGAAGGCTTCGGCTTGAGGATCGCGGTTCATGCGCGTGGCGACGACAGCAGCCAAACGCACGGTCTTGGACGAATGCTTGGCCAGTTCGCCGAGCTTCCCTTTGCCCGTGCCGCTGAGCGCCATGGCGGCAGCATGACGAAGGAACAGGTCGGCATCGTTGTTCTGCTCGGCGAGCTTCACGGCGGCATCGAACTGCGCAGGCGTGCCCAGCTTGGCCAAGGCCACGCCAGCGAGCGAACGCACGCGTGGGCATTCATCGGCAAGCAGCTTGCCGAGCGCTTCAGCAGCATCCGTATAGTTCGCATCGCTCATCATGCGCGTGGTCTGGGCGCGGACTTCGGGTTCCTTGTCTTCGAGCAGTGGTGCGATGGCAGCCATTGCACCACTGTCCTTGCGACCGAGCTGGCCGATGCCCCAGATGGCGTGAACGCGAGCGAGCAACGGCTGGCCCTCGGTCGCGACCTTCGCGAGTGTCGCCGCTTCGTTGCGCTTCACCAATTCAAACTGCGCCTTCAAGCGAACGCGTTGGTCGGCATGGCCGAGCAACTCCGCCAACTCGGTGGGTTTGCGCTTGGTCATGCCTTCCTTGATGAGCTTCTGCACTTCGCTGCGCAGGGAGTCCTTGATCGCTTCCTTGTCGTCGAGCTTCAGGATGCCGCCGTTCATGTGCGGCACCCATTCGTTGTTGCCCCAGTCCGCGCCGTAGAGCGCGCCATCGGGACCGAAGAATAGGCCGGTGATAAAGGGCCCCGTGACCACGGCTTGCGGCTCCAGCATCTTGAAGCCCGCGCCTTGCGGTTCGACCGTGAAGGCCTGGATGTCCTTGCTCGACTCGGCGAGGAAGAAAGTGTGCTGCCACTTGGCGCTCAAGGCGGTGCCGGGATTGTATTCGAGACCGATGGGGCCGACGCTGAAGTTCGCGAGCGAAGGCGTCAGATACGCTGGCTGATACTTGCCTAGCTCGGGGGCATTCCACAGATTGTCAGCGAGCCAGGGGTTGTAACCCATCGTGTCGCTCCACGAGCGGTCGCTGCGATACTGGTAGTGCGCGCGCCAGCCGGAGTCGCTGCCTTCCATGACGTAGTGCAGACGCTCCTTGTCGCCGAAGTCGCCGTCGTTATCGACCGTGAACAGATTGCCGTATTCGTCGAAGGCTAGCTCCTGCGGGTTGCGCAGGCCGTGGGCGAAGACTTCAAAGCCGCTGCCATCGGGCTCGATGCGAAACACGCCGCCTTGACCCGGATAGTAGAGGTGGCGGCCCTCCTTCAGCTTCACGCTGATGCCCTTGTCGCCCGTGCTCCAGTAGATGCGGCCGTCCATGCCCAGTGTGGGGCCGTGCATGTCGTGGCCGCCGTAACCAATGTGGTAGCCGATGCCGCGAACGAGTTCCTGCTTGGTCTCGAAGAGGCCGTCCTTGTCTTTGTCGGTGAGCTTGTAGAGGCTGGGCATAACCGTCACATAGAGCGCGCCATCGTGCCAGAGTAGGCCACCGGCGAGACCGTTGCCGAGTTCGTTGAAGCCCTCGTAAACCACCGCGCGCTTGTCGCCCACACCATCGCCATCGGTGTCGGTCACACGGATGATTTGCTCTTTGAACTTGGCCAGGTCCTGCCACGTGTCGGGCATCCGCTTCTTGATCAGGGCCTGACGATCTTCAGCGCTGGTCAGCGCCAGCGAGTCGAGCAGCCACGTCTTGTTCTTGCGGATGTCGATCTCGCCATTGTTGCGTCGATTGGTGTTGGTCACATACGCGCGCCCTTGATCATCCAAGGTGATGCCCACGCTGCTGCCGGTCATGCCTGTTTTGCCGAAGACACTGGCGCTCAGTTCGCCCGTAGTGGCTGCGGCTTGGGTGGAGGTGTTGCCTTCGGGTTCTTGAGCGAAGGCAACCACAGTGGCGAGCAGGGCAATGAATAGGGCTTTCATGGGGCGGCAGTGAACGAACGCGCTGCGGTCGGCCTTGCAACTGCGGAGGACGGCGACGGGAGGTTTAACCTCGGAACACGAAGAATGGATTAACCACGGAACACACGAAAAACACGGAAGGAGAAGGAGTCGTTTTCTGTTCCGTGTTTTCTGTGTGTTCTATGGTTGATCTTTACTTGGCACTATCCTTCGCAAACTGTGCATCAAGCGCATCCCACTTGGCTTGCAGTTCGTTGACTTTGCTCTGCATCTGTGGTGCGAGATTGTGCTGCTCGCTGCGGTCGGCTTTGAAGTCGTAAAGGTCCCAGGTGTCGGCATCGTCTTTGGATGACACCAGCTTCCAAGGACCGATCCGCAGGCCGCGATTGCCTTGATGATGGAAGAACAGGTAGTCGTGCTGCACGCTACCGTTCTTGGCGAAGGCCGGCACCAGGCTGCGGCCGGGGAAGTCGGGGGCCGATGCGCTGATCTTCGCCGCAGGCGCTCCGGCGGCATCAAGGATCGTGGGCATCAGATCAACGACGTGCCCGGCATCGTGACGAAGCTCGCCCTTGGCCGCGATGCCTTTTGGCCAATGCACTACGAGCGGCGTGCTGGTGCCGCCTTCATGCGTCCAGATTTTGTGGCGGCGGAAGGGCGTGTTGCACATCGTGGACCAGCCGGGGCCGAGGCACAGATGCGTGGCCGCGCTGCCCATGGGAGCGCGGGGATCGTGGCCATCGCCGCGCACCATGATCTCAGCGCTGGCACCGTTGTCGCTGAGGAAGACGATGAGAGTGTCTTCGAACTGCTTCATGGCTTTGAGCTGATCCAAGAGGCGTCCCACTTCGATGTCGATGCGGTCGATCATGGCCGCGTGGATGGCCATCTTTTCAGCCTGAAACCTGCGCTGAGCTTCGGTCAGAGAATCCCAGGGCACATAGGTGAAAACATCTTCGTGGTTGAGCTGGGCCGAGGTTTGGTCATTGCCGCTGGGCGCGCGGATCTGGCGTTCAGGGCTGGACAGCTCGCCATCGACCAAGCCGATCTTCTTCAGGCGCTCGAAGCGCTCCTGGCGCAGGGCATCCCAGCCGCGCAAATACTTGCCGCGATACCTTTCGATGTCCTTGTCCCAGGCCATCAGCGGGAAATGCGGCGCGGTGAAGGCGACGTAGGCGAAGAAGGGCTTGTCCGCGTGGTCTGCCTGGTGCTGCTGCAAAAATTCAATGGCACGGTCGGCGATGGCCACAGTGCCGTAGAAGCCCTCGTCGCGGGTGACACGGGATAGCGGCTTGTCATCCAGCATATGCGCAACGGGCGAGAAATGCCGGCTCTGATCGGCGAGGTGATAGCTGCGGTCGAAGCCGGTATCGGCCAGGATGCGGGGCGCGCAGCCGATGTGCCACTTGCCGCTGTGGTAGCTGCGGTAGCCCAGGGGCTTCAGCATTTGCGGGATCGTGCGGGTCCAGGAGGGAAAGCCGCGGTTCTGCTTCGGTCGCGGCTGCGGGTCCATGCGCACCTGCTGCGGGTAGTAGCCGGTCATCAGCGCCCCCCTGGTCGGCCAGCAGCGTCCGGTGTTGTGAAAGTCGGTGAAGCGCAGGCCGTTCGCGGCGAGTTGATCGAGGTTCGGCGTGGTAATCTCACTGCCGTAGCAGCCGAGATCGGAGTAGCCCAGGTCATCGGTGAGAAGGATGAGAATGTTGGGTTTGCCATCCGAGGCGAGCAGAGGCAGAGCCGCGACAAGCAGCAGCGTGATCAGGGAGCGGAACATGGAGACGTGTGTGAACGTCGCCGCTGCCAGCCTGTTGCCAGCAGATTTTTTAAAGGCGCGGGCATGAAATTGGGCGTGGAAATGTTTTGAACACTGCGGCGGGCGACTGCTACTATAACCGCCCCCTTCGAAAAAAATCCCCGGTAATGGTCAAGGTTAGGCAGCAAAAGTGGAGCTTCCTGTGCGTGGCGTGCGCCTGCGCGCTGGTCACGGGTGCTCGTGCGCAGACATCCCTGCCAGCGGTCACGCCGCCCGTGCTGGCCACGCAGGCCACGGCGGGGGCTGTGCCGCGTGTGTTCGCCCCGACCATGCCCCGGATCACGTATTCGCGCTACCCGTGGAAAACGGAGATCGTCGCGACGGTGTTTTGGGTGGGTGAGGAGCCGACGGAGAACAACCCCACGCCGAACAACAAAAGCTCCTGGGACACGCAGTGGCAGCAGAACTTCGGCGGCTACGACGATCCCGATCCGACCAAGCGCACCTCGAACTACCTGCCCGCTGCCTTCGTGCCGAGGCAGAACCCCTTCTACATCGCGCTGCCCTACAACGACGTGCTTGACTACAACACGACGAAGCCCGAGGCGAAGACCAAGATTCCTTGGTTTGCCCAGCGCTTCACCAAGCAAGGTCGGAGCGTGCTGAAGAGCCAGTGGCTGGCCATCCGCTATGGCAATCGCGTCTGCTACGCGCAGTGGGAGGACTGCGGTCCCTTCAACACCGAGGACGTGGATTATGTCTTTGGCCCGAACCGGCCGAAGAACGACAAGAACAACGGCGCGGGCATCGATATTTCCCCCGCCGTGCGGGACTACCTGGGCATCAAAAGCGGTGGCAAGGTCGACTGGCGTTTCGTGGATCTGAACGAGATCCCCGACGGCCCCTGGCGCTACTACGGCGACAACAATCACTTCATCCGCGCCAAGGCCAATGAAAAGAACGTGCTGGCTGCCCGCCTGGAAGAACTGCGCCGCATGAGGGATGAATACTTCAAGCAGAACGGCAGCTCCGAGTATCGGCGGAGGTAGGCTTGACCAGACGACGTGAACGCGGATGATGCCCGGCTCTCCCATCCATGTCTGACGAGCCCCTCATCCCCGCCACCAGCTCCATCGCCTGTCTTGGGCCGGAAGGCAGTTTCTCGCATCTCGTCACGGCTCAACGATTCCCCGATCATGAGTTGCGCATGATCGGCAGCGTGAGCGAGGTCTTTGATTTTCTCGCCGCGAACCCTGCAGCGCATGGCGTGGTGCCTATCGAAAACTCGTCTGGCGGGTTCATCATCGACACCGTGGACCGCTTGGTCGATGACCGCTGTCATCTGCACATTCTGGAGGAGCTGACGCTGGATGTGAAGCTGGCGCTGCTGGGCCATGCCGGGCATGAGGTGGAGGTGATCTACTCGCATCCCATGCCCTTCTTCCACTGCGATGAGTGGCTTCAGCAGCACCATCCGAAAGTGAAGCGTGTGCCCTTGGCCAGCACGGCTGCCTCGGCGAAGCGAGCGGTGGAAGAGATGAACGCCGCGACCATCGGCCCGCGCCAAAATGCGGCCAAGCACGGGCTGGACGTGCTGCAATTTCCCATCGCCGGCGAGGTGCCGAACATCACCCAATTCTTCCTCGTTGGCCCGCAGGCCAACACGCCAAGTGCCCAGCACAACCGCACCGCCATGGTGGTGGTGCTGCCAGACAAACCGGGCAGCCTATGCCGCTTCCTGCAACCGTTCAGCGATGCAGGCGTGAGCTTGAAAAGGATCGAGTCCCGCCCGCTGCGCGGCCAGCCGAACAAGTATCGCTTCTACATTGAGCTGGAGGGCTCCACCGCGCAGCCTTCGACCGCCGAACCGCTGGCCCAAGTGCAGGCCGATGGCGCGCAGGTGCGCATTGTGGGCAGCTACGTGTCGGGGCGGCGTTTTGAATCATGAGTGGCAGTTGATTGCCGCGCCAGCCTCGTTGATAGAATCCGCTCCATCCCGACTTCCCATGACTCGCCTCACCCTTCTGCTCTGCCTTCTCGTTCTGACCGCCTGCCAGAACCCCGCGATCCAGCAGCAGATTGACCTGCGCAATGCCAGCATCGCCCAGGAGCCGCGTGGGGATTACTACATCGGCCGCCGCTTCAGCATTGAGCGCACCCACTTCTGGGGCTACCTGCGCCGTCCCGGCCAGCCTTGGGATCAGGCGAAGCTGGTGGTGATGAGCGAGCGCTCGAAAGCCCAGCCGGACCGTCTGCCCGAGGAGCCCGGCGGCACCTCCAACGCCTATGGCTACGACCACAACTGGGATTATCAGGTGTGGGGTCGCTTCACCGGCCGCAAAATTTATGACCCGAACAGCGACCTGATTCTGCCGGAATTTGAAGCCATCCGCTACGAACTGATCAGCTCGACGCCGGGCTGGCTGTTCAAGCCGAACGAGAAGTTTAACGGCTATCAGCTGCTGCGTGCCGAGCCTGAGGCGATGCCGTAGTTTTGGTCAAAGTGGCTTGGCACTAGCCGAATCAGGGGACGCCGGGTTTCGACTGAACTCGAAGTTAAGTCGCCGCCACACTCTCGCCCACCCACCGCGCGTAACTCGCCGCCACCTGCTCCGGCTTGAGCACGATGATTTCCGGCACTTCGTAGGGGTGCAAGGCGGTCAGGAGTGCTTCAAACGCCGCTATCGCGTGAGCTGTCGTTTTGAAGATCGCGAGGACTTCGGCTGTCTGCTCGATCTGGCCTTGCCAGCGGTAGATGGACTCCACAGCCGGGAGCAAATTGACACAAGCGGCGAGTTGTGATTCGATCAGACTTGTGCCAACCTGACGCGCTTTCTCGAGGTCGGGAAAAGTCACCAGCACGAGCCGAAGGGATTCCTGATTCATCATGAACGATTGTTGATTTTGCTCCACGCATCCGCAGTGAACGTCTCATCCTGTAGCACGCATCCAGCATCCGCCAACCCGCCATGAAGTCCGGCTTTTTTGACAAACTGATCAAGCGCATGGACCGCCTGGAGCCGGGCGAGGTGCAGCATTTTCTGGCCGAGCTGTTGCAGGAAAAAGGCCTGCTGGAGAAGGTGTTCCAAGCCTTGCAGGAGGGGGTCATCCTGCTCGATCAAGAGGGGCACGTGACGTATGTGAACCGGGCGGCCTGCCACCTGTTCGGCTTCGAGGCTGAGCAAGTCATGGGTAAGCAGCTGGGCGAGGGCGTGCGCGGCCTGGACTGGAAGGAACTGCGCAAGCCGGGCACCGTGGTCAGCCGTGACTTGGAGGTATTTTATCCCGAGAACCGCTTCCTCAATTTCTACATCACCGCCATCGACGACACCCAGGACATCGGCTTCGTGATGCTGATTCGCGACGTGACCGAGACGCGCAAGCTGACGGAGGAAAAGATCGAGAGCGAGCGCATCAGCGCGCTGACCCTGCTGGCGGCCGGGGTCGCCCACGAACTGGGCAATCCCTTGAACAGCCTGACCATCCATCTGCAGCTGATGGAGCGCTCGATCAAGAAGATGGGCAAGGGGGCGGACAAGCTGCAGAAGCACCTCGACGTTTCGCTCGGCGAGATCAAACGGCTGGACTTCATCATCAGCCAGTTCCTGGCCGCGATCCGTCCCACGCAGCCGCAGTTGCAGCGCGTGCAGATCAATGAGTTGATCGAGGAGGCGGCGCGGTTCCTGAAGCCGGAACTCGACCAGATCAAGGTGAAGCTGAAGCTGGAACTGCGGGCGGATTTACCCGCCATGCCGCTGGACGCGAACCAGATGAAACAGGCCTTCTACAACCTCATCCGCAATGCCGCGCAAGCCATGAATGAGAGCGGAGGCAGGCTCACGATTAACAGTGCTTTCACAGACTTTGAGGTCATTGTCAGCTTTCAAGATCAGGGCAAGGGCATCAGCCGCGAGCACATGGGCAACCTCTTCCAGCCCTTCTTCACCACGCGCAAAACCGGCACCGGCCTGGGCCTGCTCATCGTGCGCCGCATCATCCGCGAGCATGGCGGCGAGATCGACATCGAAAGCCGCGAAGGGCAGGGGACCAAGGTCTCCGTCGTCCTGCCGTTGGTGGAGAAGAAGATGCGCCTGCTGGGCGCGGGGGATTCCAACAACGCATCATCATGACCCAAGACCTCGCCACCATCCTCATCGTCGATGACGAAAAGCACACCCGCGACGGCCTGCGGCTGTCGCTGGAGGATGACTTCGACGTCTATGTCGCCGCCGACATGGCGCAGGCGATGGAGGTGCTGAAGAACGAGCAGGTGGACGTGATGCTGACTGATCTGCGGCTGGGCGCGGACGACGGCATGAAGGTGCTGGAGGAGGCGCTGAAACTGCCGAAGCCGCCCGTGTGCATCATGATGACCGCGTATGGCTCGGTCGATACCGCAGTGGAGGCGATGCGGCGCGGGGCGTATCATTTCGTCACCAAGCCGCTGAACCTGGATGAGGTCGATTTGCTGATCAAACGCGCGCTGCGCAGCCGCAAGCTGGAGAGCGAGAACGTCGCTCTCAAGAAGCAGGTCGAGCGCAAGTATTCCGTCCAGGGCATCCTCGGTCAGGCCGAGGTGATGAAGCCGATCCTGGAGACCATCGAGCAGGTCGCGCCGACCCGCGCCACCGTCTTGATCGAAGGCGAGAGCGGCACCGGCAAGGAATTGGTCGCCCGGGCGATCCATCACCTGAGCGGACGGCCCAAGGAGAAACTGGTCATCGTTCACTGCGCCGCCTTGTCGCCGCAGTTGCTGGAGAGCGAGCTGTTCGGACATGAAAAAGGTGCGTTCACCGGCGCGGCGGAGAAGCGCATCGGGCGCTTCGAGCTGGCCGATGGCGGCACCTTGGTCCTGGATGAAATCGGCGAGATCGACGCCAGCACCCAGGTCAAGCTCCTGCGCGCCCTGGGCGAACAAACCATCGAGCGCGTCGGCAGTGCCAAGCCCATCAAGGTGGACGTGCGCGTGGTCGCCGCGACGAACAAGGACTTGGCCAAGATGGTCGAGGAAGGCAAGTTCCGCGAGGACCTCTACTGGCGCCTGCGCGTCGTCACCCTGCACATGCCGCCGCTGCGCGATCGCCGGAGCGACATCCCGGTGCTGACCGAGCATTTCCTCAAGGAGGTGGCCGAGGCGAATGGCAAGCCTTTCAAGCCGCTCGGCGAAGACGCCCTGCCCGCGATGATGGCCTACGACTGGCCGGGGAACGTGCGCGAGCTGCGCTCGGCCATCGAGCTGGGCGTGGTCATGAGCAACAGCCAGCGCGTTATGCTGAAGCATTTGCCGCCCTACCTCAGCGGTGGCGGGCATGGCGCACCCCGTGTCGCGGCCCCTGGCCCGGCCGGAGCCCCGGCGGCGAATGTGCTGCCGCAGGACCTGAGTTTGGAAGCCATGGAGCGCCGGTTCATCGAGGAAGCGCTGCGTCGCACCGGCAACAACCGGACGGAAGCCGCCGAACTGCTCGGCATCAGCCGCCGCACCATGCAGCGGAAACTGGCGGAGATGGGGCTGCTGACCCGCACCCGCAGCGTGGTCGAGGATTGAAACCATCCCGGCGGGGGCTTGAGTTAGCGAGCCCGGCGAAAGTCAAGCGACGCAAGCTTCGGCGCGGTTGATTTTTTTCTTCTGTTTGGGAGCCTGATTGCCCATACTTTAGCCATACAGAACGCCTAATTCTAGAAATCTGAACACCAAGCGCTTTCCGAAGCTCTCCCAGCATCGGAAGGCTTTGGTATTTCAAAGCCCCTCTCCGTCGCCCATGAAATCTAAGCAAAGTGCTGCACTCCGAGTCTTCCGCATTCATCTAAAGGTCCCGGTTAGTGCTTTGTTGCTTGCGATGTTTCCGTTGTGGAATGTTCAGGTGAAAGGAGCCACCCTAACGTGGGATGCCGCTTCTGGAGATGGCGCAGTGATCACGGATGGCCCTGGCACTTGGACCAACGGACTGGGCAACTGGAACAATGCTGGCACAGATGTGATCTGGAATAATGTGACACCTGACGACGCTGTTTTCGGTGGTGGCACGTTGGGAGCGGCGGGGATTGTGACGCTTGGCGGACCAATCACAGCGGGAACGCTGACCTTCAATGCGCCCAATGGCGGGGGAGCTTACACGATTGCGGGCATCGGGGCGAACATTCTGACAATCAATACTGGCATCACGGCCAATACCGCAGCCAATATTTCTGCTCCCATTACCCTTGGTGGAGCGAACGCATGGTCGAATACATCGGCGGGTCTGCTCAACATCTCCGGAAACATCACCAACGGCACCAATCTACTCACTCTTGGCGCATCGAGCACGGGCGGCATCACGCTCTCGGGCAATATCCTGGGTGCGACGTCAGGTGGAGTCACGGTGAATAGCTCGGGTGCTGGCGTGGTGACACTTTCCGGAATCAATACCCAGACCGGCACGACGACGCTGACGGCGGGCGTCCTTCGGGCCACCACCAATGCCAGTGCGCTGGGTGCTGGCGCTCTGGCTCTCAATGGCGGGCAGTTGCAACTCGCGAATGATGGCAATTTGACCTTCGGCCGCGCTACCACCGTGGGCGGGAATACGCAGATCACCTCGGATCGTCTGACCAGCGGCGCGGGCACGACGCACACCAACACCACCCTGAGCATGGGCGCGCAGACCCTAACCATCGGCGGCGGCAGTAATGTCACCAGCGGTATCGCTGGTGTGACCTTCTCCGGCGCGACGTCGCTGACCGGGGCTGCTGCGAGCACCAGCACCTTCACGGTGAACAATCCTAGTGGCGGCGGCGTCACGCTGCTGACCTTGGCAGCGATTACCCCCACCAATGCTCAGGTTATCGCCTTCGGCGGCACTGGCAACACCACCGTCACCGGCATCATCGGCACTGCGGCGCAGGCGTCCTCCCTCACCAAGTCGGGAGCGGGAACCCTGACCCTGGGCGGTGCCAATATCTTCACTGGCGGCACGACCCTGACCGCAGGAACGCTCAATATCAACGCCAATGCAGCGCTGGGCACGGGGACCTTCATCTATAACGGAGGCACGATCGACAACACCCAGGCTTCGACGACCACTGCCATCACCAATGCGATGACCTTGGGCGGCAATATCACCTTCACGGGATCCCGAATCCTCACTCAAGCCACCGGTGCCATTGGGCTCGGGGCCGCCGCCACCCGCACCGTAACGGTCAACAATAATTCGCTTACGTTGGGCGGTATCATCAGTGGTAATTCCAGCATCATCAAGGCTGGGACGGGCAATCTTACGCTTTCCGGCGTCAACACCTTTGGTAGTTCAGGTCAGTCAGTCACATTGAATGCGGGCACACTCTCGCTCGGAAATGCCGCTGCTCTGGGGGCCGCCGCGAACACTTTCATTATCAATGGCGGTGCAATTGACGCCTCTGCGGCCACGACCACTGCCGACGCCAGATACGCGCAAACATGGGGTTCCGATTTCGCCTTTCTCGGCACAAACGCCCTCACCTTCGGCACCACTCGAGGAGGCGGCTCCACGAATACGATCACTACCTCGACCCGACAGATCGATGTCCGCGCCAGCACCCTCACGTATCACGGCAACGTGCTTCAATCCGGCGGCACCTACGGCATCACCAAGGCCGGTGTCGGAACGCTGATCTTGTCCGGCAGCGCCAACAACTACGCCGGACTCACGACCATTAAGGGCGGCACCCTGCAGATTAGGCGACGGCTGCTTCCGCCGGGGGCACGCTCAGTTCCACGACCGGCCTCGACTTCCGAGGCACCAGTGCCTTCACCTATGCCAACGTCGCTATGTCTGTGGCCACCCGCGATCAGGATTTGGCCTCGGCGACTTTCACCTCTGGCGACGGCTCGATCAACCTCAGCCGCACGGTCAACAATTCGGGACTGCTCTCCCTCGACTTCGCTGCTGCTCCTACGCGCTCAGCGGGCGCGACCAGTCTCTTGGCGGCCTTTGGCAATGCAGCCGGCACCAACGGCACGAACTACCGCATCAGCTTCACCGGCCAGACGGCCAACGCCTTGATGGGGCCTGGCTATTTCGCCTCTATCACAGCAGCGACTTCGCCTTCCGGGGTTTATAACTTGGCTTGGTATGACACCGGCGGCTTTGTCCGCGAAATCAACTACGCCACTCTGGCGGAAGGCACGAGCCTAGCCGGGGGCAACCTCTCCGGAAACACAGGCGTCAACCTTCGGACGACGGCGGCTTCCACCCTGCTCACGAGCGATAACTTCAACACGCTCAACATCAACAGTGCCACGACCGCTGACCTCGCCCTGACCGCTGGCCAGACGCTGACGCTCGGTGGCACGGGGGCTGGCGTCCTCCTCCGCAACGGTGGGGGGGCGACGACGATTTCCGGCGGCACGGGCATCACCTCCGGCACCACCGGCAACCCTGAGTTGATCATTCGCTCGAACGCTGCAGCGGACATCATCACCCTGACCACCCCTATCCTGAGTTCCACCGGGGCAGTGACCAAGTCCGGTCTCGGCACCTTGAACTTCGGCACCACGGGTGCTACGGGCACGATGATCAACAATGCCTACACGGGAACCTTGTTCATCAATGCCGGCACGCTACTCGCCGTCGGCACCGGGGCGCTAAACTCGGGCGCTACCCAGGGCATCTCGCTCGCGGGCGGCGCGACACTGACCTTGCGCATGGATGGCAACAATACCGGCTCCACGCAGAACATCGATCTCAAGGACAATGTGAGCATCATCGGCGGCGGCGTGGCCACGATCAACATTGACCGCAATGCGGCGGGTTCCGGCGGCCTTTTTCTGACTCCGCTGAACAAGACTCTTCAGTTCGGCACCCTGACCATGGCCGAGCAGACCCTGTCCGTGGCTGCGGCCAACGGATACGGCCTTGAGTTCGCCGGCACCACCACGCTGACTTCGACACCGGTCTTCAGTGTGCTCACCAATGGCGCGATTGCTTCCAATGTTGTGCCGAGCCTCACCCTCAGCGGCCAAGTCACCGGCACGACCGGCGGTATCTTCAAGCTCGGAACTGGAACCATGGTGCTGAGCAACAACACCAACGATTTCACCGGCAACATCACGATTGGCGCAGGCGGCACGGGCACGACCAGCTTCGGTGTCCTCTCCTTCAACAGTGACGCCGCGCTCGGCAACAGCGCTAACACCATCAGCCTGAACGGTGGCACCGGCACCGGTGCCACGACCACCCTGCGCGCCTTTGGTGGCGGGGCGATCACCACCTCCCGCACGATCAACCTGGCCGGCATCGCCGCGAACAACATCCTCGAAGTCACTGCTGGCACCAGCCTGCAACTCAACACGGCCTGGACCACGCAGAACGGCTTCGTCAAGGCCGACAACGGCACCCTCATCCTCAATGCCGACAACGGTGCCTGGCTCGGCGGTGTTACCATCAACGCGGGTGCCTTGCGCATCGCCAACAACAATGCACTTGGCTCCACGGCGGGCATCACCACCGTGGCTGGCAATCAGGGCGCGGCCTTGCAACTGGCCGGGGTGAACATCTCTGAAGCCATCACCCTGACCGGCATTGCCGCCACCACCATGGGCATCAACGGCGGTGGTTCGTTGCAGGCGGTCAGCGGAACCAATAACGTAAGTGGCCTCGTGACTCTCGCGACGGCGCAGGTCACGATTGGCGCGGATACTGGAGCGACATTGAATCTTCAGGGCGGCCTCTCGGGCACCCAGGCATTGCTGCTCAATTCGGAGGGAACGATCAACCTTTCGACGATCGCGCTTCCCGCCCTTGGTTCCATCACGAAGTTCGGCGCAGGCACGACCAACCTAACGGTTTCCAGCCCAGCCTACGTCACCGCACTGACCGTCAACGCGGGCACCTTCTCGATCAGCGGAACTGGCACGATCGGCAATGCTGCCGTGGCCAACACAGTCAGCGCAGGTGCCGTCCTCACGCTCGATAACAGCGGCACCAACGTCCTTAACCGTCTCGGTGGAGCGACCACGCCGCGCACGATGACCCTGGGTGGCGGCACCCTGAATTTCCTTGGCTCTAGC
>Ga0164294_10002075_pt1 | contig 18311 bp, 9 predicted proteins | sample GEODES005metaG_FD_111479 | JGI IMG/M metagenome (GOLD analysis project Ga0164294, IMG submission 111479) | Oligotrophic lake water microbial communities from Sparkling Lake, Wisconsin, USA - GEODES005 metaG | ecosystem: Environmental > Aquatic > Freshwater > Lake | place: USA: Sparkling Lake...
ACGACCAGGCGGCGAGCATGGAGAAGAAGAAGCAGGAGGGGTATTTCTGATGGCCCGCTCTCCCGTCCTCGTCACCTCCGCTCTCTTTTCCGTCATCCCCGCGCAGGCGGGGATCCAGAGTCACGGAGAACCTCGCTTTGTTACCCTGGATCCCCGCCTTCTCGGGGATGACGGGTTGGGGGCGGAGGCGCGCGCATGACCTCCTACCGCCCCGACGCGTTGATCGCGTCCGACATCTCCGCCTATCTTCAGCTGCACCAGAACAAGTCGCTGCTGCGCTTCATCACCTGCGGCAGCGTCGATGACGGCAAGTCGACGCTGATCGGGCGGCTGCTCTACGATTCGAAGATGATCTTCGAGGATCAGCTCGCCAGCCTCGAAGCCGACAGCAAGCGCGTCGGCACCCAGGGTGGCGAGATCGACTTCGCGCTGCTGGTCGACGGCCTCGCCGCCGAGCGCGAGCAGGGCATCACGATCGACGTCGCCTACCGGTTCTTCGCGACCGAGAAGCGCAAGTTCATCGTCGCCGACACGCCCGGCCACGAGCAGTATACCCGCAACATGGTGACCGGCGCCTCGACCGCCGATCTCGCGGTGATCCTGATCGATGCGCGCAAGGGCGTGCTCACCCAGACGCGGCGCCACTCCTATCTCTGCCATCTGCTCGGCATCCGCCACATCGTGCTGGCGGTGAACAAGATGGACCTGATCGGCTACGACCAGGCCGCCTATGACGCGATCGTCGAGGACTATCGCGCGTTCGCCGAGAGCATCGGCATCACCAGCTTCACGCCGATCCCGATCTCGGGCTTCAAGGGCGACAACATCACCGGCACCAGCCCGAACACGGTCTGGTACACCGGCCTGTCGCTGCTCCAGCATCTGGAAGCGGTCGAGATCGATGCCGACGCCGATGCCGCGCGGCCCTTCCGCCTGCCGGTGCAGTGGGTGAACCGCCCCAATCTCGACTTCCGCGGCTTTGCCGGGCTGATCGCGGCCGGAACGGTGCGCCCCGGCGACAAGGTGCGCATCCTGCCTTCGGGCCAGACTACCGAAGTCGCCCGCATCGTCGCGTTCGGCGGCGACAAGGCGGAGGCAGTTGCGGGCGAGAGTGTGACGATCACGCTCGCCGATGAAGTCGATTGCTCGCGCGGCAACGTGATCGCCGCCGCCGATGCGCCGCCGCAGGTTGCCGACCAGTTCCAGGCGACGATCGTGTGGATGGACCAGGCCGAGATGCTGCCGGGCCGCGCCTATTGGCTCAAGCTCGGCACCCAGACGGTCAGCGCCACGGTCCAGCCGCCGCGCCATGCCGTGTGCGTCAACACGATGGCCGAGCTCAGCGTGAAGACGCTCGGGCTCAACGATATCGGCGTGGCCGAGGTCTATACCGATCGCGGGCTGGTGTTCGAGCCCTACGCCGACAGCAAGGACCTGGGCGGTTTCATCCTGATCGACAAGGCGACCAACGCCACTGTCGCTGCGGGCATGCTCAACTTCGCGCTGCGCCGCGCGCAGAACGTCCATTGGCAGGCCACCGAGATCAACCGCGAGGCGCATGCCCGCCAGAAGCACCAGGCCCCGCGCCTGCTCTGGTTCACCGGCCTTTCCGGCTCGGGCAAGTCGACCGTCGCCAACATGGTCGAGAAGAAGCTGCACGCCATGGGCAAGCACAGCTTCCTGCTCGACGGCGACAATGTCCGCCACGGGCTCAACAAGGACCTGGGCTTCACCGATGCCGACCGGATCGAGAATATCCGCCGCGTCGGCGAAGTCGCCAAGCTGATGACCGATGCGGGCCTGATCGTACTCACCGCGTTCATCTCGCCCTTCCGGGCCGAGCGCGAGCTGGTGCGGGCGATGCTGCCCGAGGGCGAGTTCTTCGAGATCTTCGTCGACACCCCGCTCGAAGTCGCCGAGGCGCGTGACGTCAAGGGACTCTATAAGAAGGCGCGCGCGGGCGAGATCGCCCACTTCACCGGCATCTCCAGCCCCTATGAGGCGCCGGAGAACCCAGAGATCCGGGTCGACACCCGCAAGGAAACGCCCGAAGAAGCGGCCGAGCGGATCGTGGAGACGATCATGGGAACCTGGAGCCCGGTGATTTGACCGACGCGGAACTGGCACGGGCGATCGCCGAGGAAGCGGGCGCACTGCTGCTGCGCATCCAGAGCGAGTGCGCCTCGGGCGACAAGGGCGACCGTGAGGCCAATGCGATGATCCTCGCCGGGCTCGCGCTGGCGCGGCCCGACGACGCAGTGCTCTCCGAGGAATCCGCCGACGACCTCGCCCGCCTGAAGGCGAAGCGCGTGTGGATCGTCGACCCGCTCGACGGCACCCGCGAGTTCGCCGAACGGCGTGAGGACTGGGCGGTGCATGTCGCGCTCGCGATCGACGGCCAGGCGGCGGTCGGCGCGGTCGCCCTGCCCCGGCTCGGCTGCACCCTCTCCAGCGACCAGCCGCCGGCACTGCCCGAGGGCGCCCTGCCCCCGCGGATGCTGGTGAGCCGCACCCGGCCGAGCGCGCTCTGCTCGGGCGTGGGCGAGCGGATCGGCGCGGTGCATATCGGCATGGGCTCGGCCGGCGCCAAGGCGATGGCCGTCGTGCGCGGCCAGGCCGAGATCTACCTCCATTCGGGCGGCCAGCACCAATGGGACAATTGCGCGCCGGTCGCGGTCGCGCTCGCCGCGGGGCTGCATTGCTCGCGGATCGACGGTTCGCCGATCGTCTACAACCAGGCCAGCACGAGCATCCCGGACCTGTTGATCTGCCGCAAGGAATGGGCACCGATCGTGCTCGAAGCGGTGAGGGACTGCGGGCTCTGACGTCTTAGAGTCACCCGCTAAGTGACTCCACCCGAATCCCGGCGACTCGCGGATTCACCGTGAGTCGCGCGTAGACGGCGATTCCCGAACATGGTAAACGCTCCGTTTGGGAGGGGCGTTTTTGACTGCCGATATCTGGTTCCTGCTGGCGATCGGATTCAGCTTTGCGGGCTATGCGACCTACCTGATCGGGCTGCGTCGCGAGCTGGTGAAGCCGAACCGTGCGTCGTGGCTGATCTGGAGCGCGGCGACGACGCTCGAGGCGCTGACCTATGCCGCGGTGAACCCCGGCGCGCCGCAGGGCTGGGTTTTCGCGCTCTCCTCGGTCGCCTGCATCCTCGTCACCCTCGGCATCTGGCGGCGCTCGTCCTGGGCCGCCCCCTCCGCCACCGAAACCTTCTGCATCGCCGCCAGCCTCTCGGCGCTGATGCTGTGGATCGTCTTCCGCGAAGCCTTCTGGGCGCACATGCTCGTCGTCCTCGCCGTGCCGGTGAGCTTCTGGCCGACCTGGGCGAGCGTGTGGACCGATCGCAGCCGCGAGCGCTCGCCGGCCTGGGGCCTGTGGACCTTCGGCGACCTCGCCACGCTGCTGATCGCCGTGCGCGGCACCGAGCTGGGCGTGGCCGAACTCGGCTATGTCATCGTCGAGTTCCTCTGCCATGCCAGCGTCTGGTTCCTGATCGGCCTCGCGACGATCAACCCGCTGCGCAGCTTCGGCACGCGCCGTGGCGGCCTGGTCTGGTTCGATCGCTACCGGCACTCGAACAACCTCTTCGAAGTGGGCGACAACCATCTCGGCAAGGCCGTCTATGCGGCCGCCCCCTTCGCCGAGGGCGATGTGCTGATCGAATTCACCGGCCGCCGGTTCCGCGCCGACCAGATCCCCAGCCTGATGCGCGGCCAGGGCGACCGCTTCGTCCAGGTGACGCCCGATCACTATATGGGTCCCTCCGGCCGGATCGACGACCTGGTCAACCATAGCTGCGATCCCAATGCCGGGCTGCGCTTCACCGATGCCGGCGTGTTCCTGGTCGCGGTGCGCGCGATCGCGCCGGGCGAGGAGATCGCCTGGGACTATTCCACTACGCTCCGGGAATCGAACTGGCATATGATCTGCCAGTGCCGCTCGGAAGACTGCCGCCGCGTGATCGGCAATTTCGACAGCCTCGATCCCGACCGCCAGGAGTGGTTCCGGGCGCGGAACCTCGTCGCGCCGTACCTGCGGCGCAAGGACGATGTGGCCGGGCCACGCAAGGCTGCTGGGCAGCGGTAGGCTTGTCCGAAATGGACAAGGTTGAATCCGGATTGGCGTGAGCGAGGCGTAGGCTCTCTTTCTCCCTCTCCCCTTCAGGGGAGAGGGTCGGGGAGAGGGGCATGCGTGACCGCCGCCTGCTGGGATATGCCAGGCAGATGCGCCGCGAGATGACGCCGGCGGAGCAGCGCCTCTGGTATGCGCTCCGGGCGAAGCGGTTCGAAGGCGTGAGATTCCGGCGGCAAACGGTGCTGGGTTCGTACATCGTCGACTTCGCCAGCCGGTCACAGATGCTGGTGATCGAGGTCGACGGCGACACGCATGCTGGGCGTGAAAGACATGATGCCGCACGTGATCGGGCGTTGCACGGCATGGGGTTCCGCGTGCTTCGGTTCGCTAACAGCGACGTGATGGGCAATTTCGAGAGCGTGCTTGGGGCAATCGGCGAAGCCATCCGGCAGGCCCCTCTCCCCGGCCCTCTCCCCTGAAGGGGAGAGGGAGAATGGCGCCTGCCGTCCTCGCCTTACCCCTAAGCCGCGATACCGCTCGGCTGGGCCAACTGTGCCGTCCCCAGCGTCAGCACCGCCACGGCGCCGGTGCCCTTACCGTCGCTGATCAGCTCGAGCTTGCCTTCCATCGCCAGCATCGAGTTGGCGCACCAGTGGAGTCCCAGCCCGCCCGACTTGTGCTGGCGGGTCGAGAAGCCGCGCTGGAACAACGTCGGCGCGGTCGACGGGTCGAAGCCCTCGCCATCGTCGCGGATATGGATCTCGGTGCCGTTGCCCCGGTCGTGGATGGTCACCGCGATCGAGCCGCTGTTGCGCCCGGTTGCCGCGATCGCTTCCGCCGCATTGGCGAACAGGTTGCCGACCACCTGGCTGAGGATCACCCGGTTCGCCATCACCCAATGCGGCTTGGACGGGAAGGTGAAGGCGATCGAGTTCTCGCCCGAATAGCGCGCGATCGTCGCGTTCTGGGCAACGATGTCGGTGATGTCGCAGGCGTCGAGCGGCGGGCGCTCGTGCGCGGCTTCCTGCTGCTGGCCGATGATCTCCAGCACATGGTGCAGCGCCTCGCGGCCCACGCCGATCTGCACGCGGCGATCGGCACGCTCCTGCTCGACGCTTTCGATCGCCGCGGCGAGGAAGGCGACCAGCTTCTGGCGGCGCACCGCGGGTACATCCTCGTTCGCCAGCTCGGAAAGCGCGCGATCGAGCAGCGCGCGGTCCATCGGGGCGCCGGTGCCCAACCCCTGGCTCAGGATCGTGCTGATCGGATTGAGCGCGTTGCGGACATTGTGCATCACCGCCACCGCGCTTTCGCTGCGGCCCAGCGTGAAGCTCTGTACCTCAAGCTGCTCGCGCAGGTCCTTGAGCTGCTTGAGCATCGAATTGAAGCTGGTGACCAGGCTGCCGATCTCGTCGTCGCGCTGCTTGTCGGTAAGCAGGCCGAGCGTGCCCGAGGCACGGACCACGCCCATATGCTGCTCCACCCGCTTCAGGGGCGCGAGAACGAGGCGCGCAATCATCCGGCGCAGCATCAGCAGCACGATGGCCAACAGGATCGACGACCCGACCACCGCCAGCACAAGCATGCGGGTGCCCAGCGTCGAGAGGTCGCGCGGAACCGTATAGGTCGCGGTGGCGACCGAGCGGCCATCCGCCCCGGGGACCGGCACGGCGATCCGCGTACGCGTCGCGCCCGGCGTCTTGGTGACGTCCGCCACCGGATTATCGAGCGCGAGGCTCGCCTTGAGCTGGAGCAGCGTGCTGAGCTGCGCGGCAGTGACGGTACGCGCCATCAGCACATAGCCGCGCGGCGCGCCGCTGCCGTCGCTCTTGCGGACCTGCGCGATACCGACCGCGGCGAGCGTGTCGCCGAGACGAATGAAGAAGCCCGCCGAGCTCTGTCCGTGCAGCGCCCGGGCGAAGTCGAGCCGCGCGATCGCATCGGTCAGCCGGGTGCGCATCGCGGGCACGTCGGCCTGCTTCTCCAGATCGAGCCAGCGGGCGATGACGATCGAACGGTCGGGCCGGATATAGGCCATGCCGTTGACGTCGAGATTGACCATTGCGAGCGCGGAGAAGCTCTCCTCCTCGAACGCGCGCGTCGGATTGGCCATGTACTCGTAGGACGAGGTCCAGTCGCCATAGTCGCGCACCGAATTCTCGACCTTGGCCGAGACGTCGTGGACCACGGCCTGGGTGCGCGCGACATGCGCGTCCACGGCGTCACGCTCGAGCTTGTTGAAGCTCGGGGTGATGACGGTGGCCAGCATCAGCGTAAGCGCGGCGGCGCCGATCACGCCGACGCCGGTGAGGATCAGGACCAGTTTCGCGCCGAGCGAGGCCGGCGCCTTCAGGCGCCTTGCGATCGGCATCAGCCGTGCGTCCCGTTGCTCAGCTCGACTTCGGGTTCATCGCTGCCCATGAAGCGCTTCTCGGCCAGCACCAGCGCATCCTCGGCGTCCATCGGACGGGCGAGGTAATAGCCCTGCATATGGCTGCAGCCGGCCAGACGAAGCGCCTGGAGCTGGGCCTGGGTCTCGACGCCCTCGGCAACCACTTCCATGCCCAGCGCGCGGCCGAGATGGATGATCGAATGCACGATCGCGGCGCTCTCGCGCTCGCGGCCCATGCCGTCGACGAAGCTGCGGTCGATCTTCAGGCAATCGAGCGCGAAGCGGCGGATATTGTAGAGGCTCGAATAGCCCGTGCCGAAATCGTCCAGCGCGATGCGGAAGCCCATCTGGCGCAGCTTGAACAGCGTCTCGGCGGCGCGCTCGACATCGTCGAAGATCGCCGTCTCGGTGATCTCGATCTGGAAGCGGCTCGGCTCGACGCCGGCATTGGCAACGCGCGCCATCACATGCGCCACGAAATTGTGGCGGCGGAACTGGCGCGGCGAGAAGTTCACCGAGACATATTGCCCCGGCCAGGTCTTCACCGTCTCGACCGCCTGATCGATCACCCAGTCGCCCAGCTCGTGGATCAGGTTCGACTCTTCGGCGATCGGAATGAACATGCCCGGCGAGACCATGCCATATTCAGGGCTGCACCAGCGGATCAGCGCCTCGAAGCCGGTGATCTCGAGCTGGTCGCGGCCGACGATCGGCTGGAAGACCAGCTTGAGCTCGCCCTTGGCGATCGCTTCCGAAAGCCCGCCTTCGATCTGGCGGCGGAAGCGGATCGATTCGTCCATCGCCTCGTCGAACAGGCGGACGATGCCGCGGCCGCCATGCTTGGCTTCGTTGAGCGCGAGATCGGCGCGGCGCATCACATCGATCGGATCGTGGATCGTGCCGGGTGCGACGACCATCAGGCCGACCGAGGCGCCGCCCTGCACCGAATGGCCGAAAACCTTGAAGCTGATCGACACCGCCTTGAGCAGGCGCTCGGCGATCATCGTCGCCTCGTCCTCGCCGGTGACCGGATAGAGCATCGCGAACTCGTCACCGCCCAGGCGCGCGACGAAGCCCTCGGCCGGGACATTGGTCTGGAGGATCTCGCAGACCATGCGGATCAGCTCGTCGCCGGCGAGGTGGCCGAGCGTGTCGTTGACGATCTTGAACCGGTCGAGGTCCATCATCGCCATGGCGAAGCACTGGTCGCCCTTCACGGCCTTGCCCAGCATGTGGAGGAACGAGAGGCGATTGGGCGCGTCGGTCAGCGAATCATGATTGGCGATATGGACGGCGCGGGATTCGTTCGCGGCCAGCTCGAGCTTCTGCTCCTCGAGCAGCGCGATCGCGCTGCGCAGCCGGGCGTCCGCCTCCCAGCGATGCGAGAGCGCGGTGGCGGTCTGGATCACTTCCTCGGCCTGGAACGGCTTGGCGATGTAGAAGATCTTGTCGGCCGGGCCGGCGGCGCGGCTGATGTCGAGCGGCGAGAAATCGGAATAACCGGTGACGATCACCAGGTTGATGTCGGGATCGAGCGCGCGGATGCGGCGGGCGGTTTCCTTGCCGTCGATGCCCGGCGGCATGCGCACGTCGATGAAGGCGACGGCGAAGCGCTTGCCGGTCTCAATCGAGTCCTTGATCGCCTCGACCGCATCGATGCCCTGGTTGAAATGGGCGCAGTCGAACGCGATCGTGTCGTTGGCGGGCTCGGGTTCCGGCGCGGCGTCATCGTCTCCGAAAAGCTCGGCCGCCATGGCATTTAGCGCGGTGACATTGCTGCCGCTCCGCGCCCCGAACACCTGGCGATACGACTCGTGCATCCCCGGCTCGTCGTCCACGATCAAAATGCGCACGTGCGATATCCCCTCGCTCAAACCTCCAAACGGGGTAAGCGGACAGCGTTAAGGAGGGGTAAAATCGTTGCGCCTCCGAGAGGAAATGACTCCGAAAACGGTTAAGACGCGCCGCTCGGTTTACCCGCCTGCCCCGGCACGATAGCAAGGCCGCACAACAGGAGGATGCATGACTGAAGTGCTGGCCGCGCGCTCGTTGCTGTTCGCGCCGGGCGATTCCGAGCGGAAGATCACCAAGGCGGGCGCGAGCGGCGCCGACCTGGTGCTGCTCGACCTGGAAGACGCCGTGGCCGAGGCGAACAAGCCTGCCGCCCGCGCGCTGGTCGCCGAGCACCTCAAGACCGCCGAGCGGGCGCAGCCGCAATGGGTGCGGATCAATCCGCTCGATACCGGCCACGCGCTGGCCGACCTCGCCGCGATCGTGCCGGGCCGGCCCGACGGGATCATGCTGCCCAAGGCGACGCGCGCCGAGGCCGAGCTGCTCCACCATTACCTGACCGCACTGGAAGCCGCGCACGGCCTGCCCCAGGGCGGGATCCGCACGATCGTGGTCGCGACCGAGACCGCGCCGGCGATCTTCGGACTGGGCAATTACGGCGGCTGCCCGCGCCTCGCCGCGCTGACCTGGGGCGCCGAGGACAGCGCCACCGCGCTCGGCGCGACGCACAACCGCGACGAGACCGGGGAATATGACTTCCCCTATCAGGTGTTCCGCGCGCTGGCGCTTGCCGGGGCGGCGGCGGCTTCGGTGACGCCGATCGAGACCATCCATGGCGACTTCCGCGATTTGGGCGGGCTGGAGAAGGTAGCGACCAAGGCGCGCCGCGCCGGCTTCCGCGGCATGCTTGCCATCCATCCGGACCAGGTAGCGATCATCAACCGCGCCTTTTCCCCCTCCGCGGCCGAAATCGAGAGGGCCAACCGCATTGTGGATCTCTTCAAGGCCAATCCGGGCGCGGGCACGATCGGCCTCGACGGCGAGATGCTCGACATGCCCCACCTCAAGCGCGCCCAAGCGGTGCTGGCGATGGTCCAAGAATAAGCGTTGCGTTGCCGAGACTTAGAGCTAGGAAATTGCTGATGCAGCTATCCAGGGCGCGATGATCGACATTTCGGCCGAACCGCTTCCGGTGGGCGAGGACGAGTTCCGCCTGATCGCGGACAGCGCCCCCGTCGCCGTGTGGGTGACTCGGCTCGACCGGCGCCGCAGTTTCGTCAACCGCGCCTATGTCGGCTTCCTTGGCGTCCCCTATGAGGAAGCGCTCGACTTCGACTGGCGGCGGATCATCCATCCGGACGACGCCGCCCGCCTGCTCGCGGAGTCGATCGCCGGTGAGGCGAGCCTCGGTACGTTCGAGCTGCAGGGGCGCTATCGCAATGCGCAGGGCGAATGGCGCTGGCTCCATTCCACGTCGCAGCCGCGCCGCGATGCGCAGGGTCGCCACATCGGCTTCATCGGCGTCGCGCATGACGTGACCGAGGCCAAGACCGCCGAGCTGGCGCTGCGCGAACGCGAGGCACAGCTCTCGGCCTTTATCAGCCAGACCACCGCCGGCTTCGGCCAGGTCGATCTCGAAGGCCGTTTCACGCTGGTCAACGACCGGTTCTGCGAGATCTGCGGCTGGAGCCGTGACGAGCTGATGGGCATGACCATGCAGCAGATCACCCATCCGGACGATCTCGGCCGCAATGTGCCGCTGTTCGACCAGGCGGTGCGCGAGGGCACCCCCTACACCCATGAAAAGCGCTATGTCCGAAAGGACGGCGGCGTGGTGTGGGTGAACAACTCGGTCGCGGTGATCCGCCGCCCCACCGGCGAGCCGTTCGGCGTGCTCTCGGTGACGCTCGACGTCACCCAGCGCCGCGAGGGCGAGGAAGCGCTGCGGCGGAGCGAGGAAACGCTGCGCCTCGCCACCGAGACCGCAGGCATGGCCACCTGGGAAGTCGACCTGGAGACGCTGGCGGGCGGCTGGTCGCCCAACCGCTTCGACCTGCTCGGCATGCCGCGCCGGCCGGACAGCCGCGGCACCTTCCAGGAATGGATCGACCGGGTGCACCCCGACGACCGGGAGATGGCCGAAACGGCGGCACGGCGCTGCTTCACGCAGGGCGTGCCCTACACGATCGAATATCGCATCCTGCGCGCCGACAACGGCAATGAGCGCTGGCTGCAGAGCCATGGCAGCCGGATCGACTATGCCGACAGCCGGCCGAGCCGCTTCGTCGGCGTCTCGTTCGACATCACCGACCGCAAGCAGGCCGAGGAGAAGCTGCGCGAGAGCGAGACCCGTTTCCGCACGATCTTCGAGCAGGCCAACGACTTCCTGATCACCACCACGCTGCAGAACGAGATCACTTCGGTGAACCCGGCGGTGATCGAGGCGATCGGCTATAGCGAGGCGGAGATCCTCGGCCGCTCGATCCGCGACTTCATGGACGAGGACCAGTTCGCGATCAGCATGGACGCGTTCAACCGCAAGCTGCAGCATGGCGGCTCGACGCGGCTGACCGTGAAGCTCCGGGCCAAGGACGGGCGCGAGCTGATCTGGGAAGTCAATTCGCGGCTCAGCCTCGACGAGCAGGGCCGCCCCACCGCGCTGCACGCGATCGGCCGCGACATGACCGAGGCGAAGCGCGCCGAGACGCACCTGCGCCTGCTGGTCGACGAGCTGAACCATCGGGTGAAGAACACGCTGGCGATCGTCCAGGGTATCGCCCAGCAGAGCTTCAAGGACGACGTTCCCCCTCGCCTCGCCCGGGCGGCATTCGAAGGGCGTCTGGCGGCGCTTTCCGAGGCGCACAATTTGCTCACCCGCGAGCATTGGAGCCTCGTCTCGATGCGCCAGATCATCGACGACGCGCTGCGCCCGCATGGCGGCGAAAGCGGGCGCTTCACGCTCGACGGGCCCGACCTGACGATCCAGCCCAAGACCGCGATCAGCCTGGCGCTGGCGATCCACGAACTGGCGACCAACGCGGTCAAGCACGGCGCGCTCTCGCGGCCCGAAGGCCATGTCTCGATCGCCTGGCGGCGTGTGCTCGGGGAAGGCCCGGCGCGGCTGTCGCTGCTGTGGAAGGAACGCGGCGGCCCGACGGTATCGGTACCCACCCACCGCGGCTTCGGCACCCGGATGATCGAGCGTGGCCTCGCCGCCGAGCTGGGCGGCAAGGTCGCCATCGAGTTCCGCTCCGAAGGGCTGGTCTGCACCGTCGACGCGCCACTGCCCGAGGGCGCCGAATGAGCCGCTTCGAGGGCCTGCGCGTGCTCGTCGTCGAGGACGAGCCGGTAGTGGCGATGTACCTCGAGGACATGCTCGAGGCGCTGGGCTGCCAGACGATCGGCCCCGCCAGCCGGCTGGCGGACGGGCTGGCACTGGTCGAGAGCGAGACCCTCGATGCCGCCATCCTCGACATCAACCTGGGCGGTGAGCGCAGCACGCCAATCGCCGAGGCGCTGCGCCTGCGCGGCGTGCCCTTCGCCTTTGCCAGCGGCTATGGCGTGGCGCCCGAGGGCTTTGGCGAGGGCGTGCCGATGATCGAGAAACCCTATCGCGAGGCCCAGGTCGCCGGAGCGCTCGACCAGCTGCTTCTCGGCTAGGCATCGTCGGGGCGAGCGGCCGGCGGCTGGCCCAGCAGGCGAAATCCTACATTGCAAGAACGAAGCCCGGGCCGGCGATGTGCCGGCCCGGGTTCATGGTCGTCAGAACGTCTTGGTGATGCGGATCTGCAGGGTGCCCGCCTTCTCGCCCTGACCGGTGCGCAGGCCGGTCTCGAAGTCGAAGGACCAGGCCCCCTTCAGGATGTCGAAGCGGGCACCCAGGCTGAGCTGGAGCTGCTCGCGCTTCCAGCCATTGCCGGTGAGGGCATAGGCCGCGGCACCCGGGATATCGGCATAGTCGAGCCACTGGGCATCGACATCGGCGAACTCATGGTTCCACTCGGCGCGAACGCGCGGGGTGACCGAACCAAAGCCCATCTTCTGACGATATTCGATACGGCCACCGATCGTACCGGTGATCGAGCGCACTTCCCGCGCATCGAAGCGCAGATTGTAGCGCCCGGCCCCGCTCTCGGCATAGGCGTCGAGATCGGCGTCCATATATTCGCCGCGACCGTAGAGCGACCATTGCAGGGCACCGCCGCCATTGCGGTCGATGCCGAGCGAGATCGCCGCCACGGTGTAGCTGCCGTCACGGCTGCCCCGCGCAGTGGCGTTCACCGCCGCGGCGATGCGCCGGGTGGTGAAGTCCAGCTGGCCGCGGCCGATCACGCCATCGATGAACGTGCCTTCCGCCGGCTGGAGGCTGGCATAGGCGGCATAGATGGTGCTGGTGCCGCGCACCTGCGCCGCCGTGCCGATGCGGCTGAGGTCATTGCCGTAGCCGCCGCCCAGGCCGACCACGATCCCGTCCGCCAGCTTGACGTCGGCGCCGGCACTGAGGCCCGCGGTCGTCGCCGTCACCTTGGTACGGTCGGTGGTCTTGTCGCGCGTGCCGATGTCGATGGCACCGCCCGCCCAGGTCGCCACCGAACCGGTGCGGCGGGTGCCGTCCTCGTTGGTGTCGGCGGTCTTCTTCGAAGCGCTCGCGCCCGGCGTGCCGTTCCCGTTCGGTCCGATCGCGCCGCCATAGCCGAGCTGGTCGGGCCGCGAGAGCGGCGATTGCGGGTTATTGGCGAAGCGCCCGATCGCGGGATCCTCGCCCGAGGCACGCATGCGATCGGTGATCGCCAGGCCCCAATTCTTGTCGTCGGGGCGCTGCATGCCCATCCTGCCGTCGCGCGAATTGAGCGTCATGCCCATGGCGAGGCCGGCCTGGCCGCCGCCATTGTGCAGCTGCTCGGTGCGCCGCATGAAGTTGGACACCTGCGCCCGGGCGAAGCGACGGGTCGCCTCGGACTGGGCATCGCTGATCGCCCCGACATTCGGATCGTTGCGCGGATCCGGACGGGCCTGGACGGTGAGCGTGACCGTCGACGGGGCCGAGACACCGAAGACATTGCTCAGCGTATAGGTCACCACGATCTGCCCGCCGAAGCGATTGTTCGGGGTCACATCGAGGCGGTAGCCGCCATTGCCGGTCGCGACGATCGCGGTGCTGGCCGAGCTGGCCGGCGAGACGCTGACCACGGTCGCCCCGGTGAACGGACCGCGGATCGCGCCGTCAGTGAGCATCACCGAGACCATCTGGCCGTCACCCGTGTTCGCCACCTTGGCCACTGCCACCGGCACCTGGCCGACGACGGTGATCGTCACCGTGGCCGGCGACGAGGTCCCGCCCGGTCCGGTCGCGTTGAAGGTGAAGCTGTCGGTGCCGGCATAGTTGGGCGCCGGTGTGTAGACCGCGATATAGGGCGAGGCCGGTGCCGCGGCGGTCGGGTTGAGGCTCGGCCCGGCGACTGCGCTGAGCGTCACCGTGCCGTGCTGCGGCTGGCTGGCGATCTGGATCGTATCGTAGACGCCGGTGACCAGGGCCGACAGGTTGATGCTGACGCTGGTGCCTGCCGTGGTGGTGCTGCCCGCGACCGAGCCGGTGCCCGGTGCCGCAGCCGGCGGCGGCGGAGTCGCCACGGTGAGGCTCACCGTCGCTGCCGCCGAGGTGCCGCCCGGACCGGTCACCGTATAGGTGAAGCTGTCCGCGCCATAATAGCCCGCCGTCGGCGTGTAGGTGACGACGTCGCCATTGACCGTGGTGGTGCCGTGCGTCGGCGCGGTGGCGACAGTCAGCGTGCTGTGGACGCCGCTGACCGAGGGCGCCAGGTCGATCGCGGTGCCGGCGCTGTTGTAGCCGACGGCAACCCCGCTCTTGTTGGCCGCGGTCGGTGCTGCCGGCGTCGCCACCGTCAGCGAGACGGTCGCGGGTGCCGAAGTGCCGCCCGGGCCAGTCGCGGTGTAGGTGAAGCTGTCCGCACCATAATAGGTCGCGGCCGGAGTGTAGGTCACCACGTCACCGGCAACCGTCACCGTGCCGTGCGCCGGTGCCGTGCCGATCGCGATCGACGCATGGACGCCGGTGACCGAGCCCGACAGGTCGATCGCCGTGCCCGCACTCGCATAGGGCACCGCCACGCCGGACTTGTCCGCCGCGACCGGGGCCGGCGGCAGGCCCACCGTGATGCTCACCGTCGCGGGAGGCGAAGTGCCGCCCGGGCCGGTAGCCGTATAGGTGAAGCTGTCCGGGCCATAATAGGTGGCTGCCGGCGTGTAGGTGACCACGTCACCTGCGATCGTCACCGTGCCGTGCTGCGGCGCCGTACCGATCGCGATCGACGAATGGACGCCGGTGATCGAGGTCGACAGATCGATCGCCGTACCGGTGCTCGCATAGGGCACCGCCACACCGGCCTTGTTCGCGGCGACCGGCGCCGCCGGCGTCGCCACGGTGACGCTGACGGTCGAGACGTTCGACGCGCCGCCCGGGCCGGTGGCCGTGTAGGTGAAGCTGTCCGCGCCATAATAGGTCGCCGACGGCGTGTAGGTGATCACATCGCCTGCCACCGTGGTGGTGCCATGCGCCGGCGCCGTGCCGACCACGACGCCCGAATGGACTCCGGTGATCGAGCCCGACAGGTCGATCGCCGTGCCCGTGCTCGCATAGGGCACCGCCACGCCGTTCTTGTCGGTCGAGACCGGTGCCGGCGGAAGGCCGACGGTGATGTTCACCGTCGCCGGCGCCGAGGTGCCGCCCGGGCCGGTCGCGGTGTAGGTGAAGCTGTCCGCACCGTAATAGGTGGCATTCGGCGTGTAGGTGGCGACGTCACCGGCGACGGTAACCGTGCCATGCGCCGGCGCCGTGCCGACCACGACGCCCGAATGGACGCCCGTGATCGAAGTGGATAGGTCGATCGCCGTGCCGCCGCTCGCATAGGGCACCGTCACGCCGTTCTTGTCGGCGGCCACCGGTGCCGGCGGGTTCGCCACCGTCACGCTCACCGTCGCGGGCGCCGAAGTGCCGCCCGGGCCAGTGGCCGTGTAGGTGAAGCTGTCCGCGCCATAATAGTTGGCGGTTGGCGTGTAGGTCACGACATCGCCCGCAATGCTCACCGAGCCATGCTGCGGCGGCGTGCCGATCGCGATGGTCGAGTGCACGCCGGTGATCGAGGTCGAGAGATCGATCCCGGTGCCGGTGCCGTTGTACGGGATCGCGACGCCGCTCTTGTCGGCAGCCACCGGCGCGGCCGGGGTCGCCACCGTGATGTCCACCTGCGCGATGTTCGAAGTGCCGCCGGCGCCCGTCGCCGTATAGGTGAAGCTGTCCGTGCCGAAGTAGCCGGCCGTCGGCGTGTAAGTCACCACATCGCCCGCGATCGTCGTCGTGCCGTGCTGCGCAGCGGTGCCGATGGCGATGCTGCTGTGCGGGCCGCCGGTGATCGAGCTGGACAGGTCGATCGCGGTGCCGGCGCTGTTATAGGGCACCGTCACGCCCGGCTTGTTGGCTGCGATCGGCTTGTCGATGAAGGTGAAGGTCGCCGAGGTCGTGCTGGTCTGGCCGTTGACGGTGACCGTCACGGCCTTGGCCCCCGAACCGGCAGCCGGTGCGGTGACGGTGAGCGAGGTCGCGCTCGCCGCCGTGACGTTGCCGTTGCCCGCCGAGCCGAAGGTCACGGTGTTGTTGCCCGGGGTGGTGCTGAAGCCGGTGCCCGAGATCGTCACGACCTGGCTGACCGGGCCCGAGTTCGGCGAGACCCCGGTCACCGTCGGGACGACGGCGAAGGCACCGCTACCCTGGGCGCTCGTGGTCGGGTAGCCGGCGGGCGTGAAGGCGCCGAGCGAGAAGCCCGCGCTCGAGCCGGCGGTGGTGCCGGTATAGTTGATCGTGACGGTGCAGCTGCCAGCGGGGATGCTGAAGCCGTTGAACTGGAAGTTCGCACCGCTATCCGAACCGCTGGCGCCGCAGCTGCCGCCCAGCGCACCGCGGCTGACCAGCGCCGAACCGCTGAACAGCGGCGCGATGTTGGGCGATGCCGAGGCATTGGGATTGGTGAAGGTGATCGTCGCGGTGCCGGTCTGGCCCACCCCGAGCGAGGCCGTCGAGAAGCTGACCGTCGTGGTGATCGCACCGGCCGCACTGACGGTGACGCTCTGCTGCACCTGGGCTGCGGCGTTCCAGTTGGAATCGCCGGCCTGGTTGGCGTTGATCAGGCAGGTGCCGGTCGCCTGGAAGGTGACCGAGCCGCCCGAGATCGTGCAGATCGCCGCCGAGCTGGCGTCGATCGTGAGCACCGGCGTCAGGCCCGAGGACGCGGTGGCGGTCGGCGTGTAGGCCGTACCGCCGACCGAGGCGCCCGGCGCGGTCGAGGTGAACCCGATCGTCTGGTTGCCCTTGGCGATGTTGACCGTGATGACCGGCGTGAACGCCTCGATGGGGGCCCCTTGCATATCGGTCGCCCGGACGATGTACGAGAAGCTGCCGGCGACGGTCGGCGTGCCCGAGACGAGGCCGGTCAATCCGTCGAGGGTAGTGCCCGGGACAAACGCGCCGGCGCTGAGATTATAGGCATAGGGAGCGACGCCGCCGGCGGCGCTGTTGGCCTGGTTATAGGTGGCGCCGACCTGGAGGCCGGTGGCCGGGCTATCGGAAATGGTCAGCGTCGCCGGAGTGACGGTGAAGCTCTGGATCACGTCGGACGCGGCGATCCAATTGCCGTCACCCGCCTGGCTGGCGGTGATCGAGCAGGTGCCCCGCGCGAGCAAGGTGACCGTGGTGCCCGAGACCGTGCAGATGCCGGTGGTGGTCGAGGCGAAGCTGACCGTCAGGCCCGACGACGCCGTGGCCGACACTGTCACCGGCGAGTTGGAGAGCGAGGTGTTGGGCGGCCCGGTAAAGCTGATCGTCTGGCTGCCCTGGCTCACGGTGACGCTGTACGACTGGGTCCGCGTGTACGGACCGCCGCTACCTGCGGTCGAGCTGTCGGTCGCGGTGATGTCGAAGTTGAAGATGCCGGTGGCGGTCGGCGTGCCCGAGATCGTACCGCCCGAGAGCGTCACGCCGGTGGGCAGCGTGCCCAGCGTGCGCGCATAGGTATAGCCGGCCGTGCCGCCGCTCGCGGTGAAGCTCTGCGAATAGCCGGTACCGACGGTGGCGCCGGGCAGCGCGCCCGAGGCAGGCGAAATGCTGAGCGTCGGTGCGTTGATCGTCAGCACCATCGGGCCGGTCGACATGGTGTAGGGGCCGGTGCCGAGCGAGCTGTCGGTCACGGTGGCGGTGAAAGTGAAGGTGCCGCTTGCCGCCGGCGTGCCGGTGATCGTGCAGTCGGCGTTGAGCTGCGTGCCCGCGGGCAGCGAGCCCGTGTTCAGCGTGGTCGCGCAGCTATAGGGCGCGCGGCCGCCGGTGGTGTCGATCCGCACGTTCGACAGCGCGACGCCGCGCGTGCCGCCGCCGACCGGGAAGGTGAACAGGAGGGTCGGGTTGCTGACCGGCACCGTCACCGTCGCCGGGGCGGAGGTGCCGCCGAGGTTGGTCGCGGTGAAGGTGAAGCTGTCATTGCCGCGGAAGCCGCTCGGCGTAGTGTAGGTGACCGTGCCCGAAGAATTGATCGAGACCGAGCCGCCCTGCGCCGTGGTCGCCGAGCCGACCGCATAGTTGGTCGGGCTGTTGGTGGCATGGCTGGCGACGCTGAAGGTCGTGTTGCTGATGTCATACGCAACCGCAGAGGCCGTGTACGAGCTGGCGACCGGCGGTGCGACATAGGTGTACTGGTCCGCCGCGCTGGTCGCGCTGGTGCCGCCGGGCGTGGCGACAGTGATGTCGTAGGTACCCGCCGCGCTCGCCGGGCTGTTGCTCACGGTGATCTGGGTGTTGCTGTTGATCGTGTAGAGCGCGGTGGTCGCGCCGAACTTGACTGCGCCCGTCGGGTTCGCCGCCGAGAAGCCGGTGCCGGTGATCGTCACCGTCGTGCCGCCGCTGGTCGGGCCTGCGGTCGGGGAGACCGAGGTGACCGTCGGCGCCGCGACATAGGTGTACTGGTCCGACGCGCTGGTC
>Ga0164294_10002076_pt1 | contig 18305 bp, 10 predicted proteins | sample GEODES005metaG_FD_111479 | JGI IMG/M metagenome (GOLD analysis project Ga0164294, IMG submission 111479) | Oligotrophic lake water microbial communities from Sparkling Lake, Wisconsin, USA - GEODES005 metaG | ecosystem: Environmental > Aquatic > Freshwater > Lake | place: USA: Sparkling Lake...
CAGGTCTCCGAGCCGGTGCCCTCCACCCTGCCGGTCACCTGGATTCGGGATCCCGATCAGTTGGGCGTGCGGCGCGTGCCGATCCAGGAGTACGCCGAGAACCTGGACTGGATGCTGCGCGAGGCCAGCGCCCGCGGCATCGCGGCGGTCTTCTTGACCCCCTGCAACCGCCTCCGCGCCGTGATGGAGCCGGGCGTGCTCACCACTTGGGAGTCCTACTTCGAGGTGGTCCAGCGCCTCGCCGATCGGCGCAGCGTGCCGGTCGTCCATGGCTGCGATGTGGTGCGGCGCCACGATCTGTACGATGACGCCGGCTTCCTCGACGATATGCACCCTACCGCTGCGCTCAACCAGGCCTACGCCGATCAGATCGCCGCGATGCTCTTCGCCAGCGGCTGGCCCGAGCGGCCCCTGCTGCCCGATCCGGCCCCGCCGCCCTTCAGCGAGCCCCTGGTCGACTCCTGGGTGGCCGCCGGGCACGAGTTGGGGCAGCTCAAGTAGGCCCCGCGTTCAGGGGAGGGTGGTCACCAGCGAGCGCAGCATGTCCATTCCCACTGGCTTGCGCAGCACCCGAAAGCGCCCCGAGCTCTCCACCCGGTTGCCCCGCGGCGTGAACGAAGCGCCGGTGCTGAAGACGAGGCGATCGATGGAGTCGGGGTGGTGGGCCTCCAGCCAGTCGAGCACGTCGGCGCCGTCCTTGCCGGGCATCATCAGGTCGCAGAGGATGAGGTCGAAGTCGCTGTCTTCGCGCAGCAGGGCGATCGCCTCTTCGCCGCCGGCGGCGGTGACCACGGTGGCCACGCGGTTCAAGACCCGCTGGTAGCTGCGCAGCAGCAGCGGCTCGTCGTCGATCACCAGCACCCGCCGGGCCTCACGCCCCTGCGGTCGGGGGAGAGAGGCGGCGAGGGGCGGGGTCGGCGGTGGAGCGGGGGCGATCACCGCCCGCAGGAGCGAGAGCTCGATGCCGATCACCTGCCCGTCGACCTGCAGCGGGCGGACGCGCGCCCCCGTCCGCTGGCAGAGCACCTGGATCATCCGGGCGTGGAAGGGCGCCTTGGGGCTGTTGGGGTCGAGGTGCCCCCAGGCCTGCTCGGCGCAGCCCTGAAGCGGCGCCGGGGCCTGCAGGGTGAAGCGCAGGCAGGGCCCGGCCGGCGGATCGGTGGCGACGATCTGGTAGTGGGAGGCATCGGCCTGGCCGGCGGGCAGGTGCTGGAGCAGCGCGTGGGTGATGGCGCTCACCAGCTCTTCGACCGCGGTGGGATAGCCGTCGACCACCGGGGCTCCCTCCACGGTGGTGGAGAAGCGGGCGAAGCGCCGGATCACGGCGCCCTCGCGGCGCTGGTTGTCGGCCAGCACGTCGGCGAGGGCGGTGCTGTGCGGGCCGGGGGGCTCCGGCTCCAGCAGCAGCATCAGGTTGCGCTGCACGCTCCGAAACCAGACCCCAGCGGTGAGGCTGTCCTGGTTGAGGCTGCGCAGTTGGGCGCGCAGCGGCTCCTCGTCGCCCTCGCCGGCGGGGCCCAGCACCGCGGCCGACTCTTCGAGGTTGGCCACCACCGTCGCCGCGACGTTGTTGAGCTCGTTGATCGCGGCCAGCAGCTCGGGGCGGCGCGCGGCCAGGGCGGGGCTGTACCCCAGGTCGCCACCCGCCAGAAGGCCGGCCGGGCCTGGCGCGGAGGCGGGCCCAAGGCCGGACGGTGGAAACTGGGGGTGGGACATGCTCCCTCCGAGGGCGGCTGTGAAGCCCGAATGGGACGCTTATTCGGCCTTAGGTTCGCGGACTAAAGTCACGCCCCATCATTCCGCGCTTTGTCCGTCGGCCTGCTGATCTGCGCCAGGGTTGTGTGATTGCAAAAGAGACGATTCAGGCGGATTGCCGCGATGAAGGATCGGTGAGGGGCTGACCGGTGATCGGCCGGCTCGCTGGCCTTCGCGTTGACGGAGCCCCCCGAAAGGCGGTAAGGCGCGCGCCCAAGGAGAGGATCTGATGCTGCGCCCCGAAAGCCTGGACTGGGTCGACATCCGCCGGCGCGCCGAGCAGGGCATCGGGCTGTCGGTTGACGAGGCACGCACCATCGGTGCGCTCACCGATGAGGCCGATCTGGCCGCGCTCTTCGACACCGCAGACGCGGTGCGTCAGGCCCACAAGGGCACGGCGATCAACACCTGCGGCATCAGCAACGCCAAGAGCGGCCGCTGCGCCGAGAAGTGCAACTTCTGCAGCCAGTCGGCGCACTTCAAGACCGAGGCCCCCCGCTACAGCACCAAAGAGGCCGCCGCTCTGGTCGAAGAGGCCAAGGCCGCCTTCGCAGGCGGGGTGCGGGAATTCAGCGTGGTGATGGCCGGCCGCGCCATCACCAACGAGCCCGACCTGCGCATCCTCGAAGAGGCCTTCCGGGGCATCCGCGCCGAGACGGGCATGCAGACCTGCGCCAGCCTCGGCCTGATGAAGAAGCCCGAGCTGGCCCGCCTCCAGGCCGCCGGCATGCAGTCGATGCACCACAACCTCGAGACCGCGCGCAGCTTTCATGCCCAGGTCGTGGAGACCCACACCTACGACGACGAGGTCGAGACCATCAAGGCCGCCAAGGAGCTGGGCATGTATGTCTGCTCGGGCGGCATCTTTGGCATGGGCGAGAGCTGGGATCAGCGCGTGGAGATGGCCGAAGACCTGCGCGCCCTCGATGTCGACAGCGTGCCGATCAACTTCTTGAACGCCCGGCCGGGCACCCCGCTGGAGGGCCGCCAGGAGCTGAGCGCGCTCGACTGCCTCAAGATCATCGCGCTCTACCGCCTGATGCTGCCCACCAAAGACCTCATCGTGTGCGGCGGCCGCGAGCTCAACCTGGGCGGCGAGCAGCGCAACATGTTTCGGGCCGGCGCCAACGGCCTGATGATGGGCAACCACCTCACCACGGCCGGGGCCGCGATGTCGGCCGATCAGGCGCTGATCGAGAGCCTGGGGCTCTTCATCCGGCCGCCGCCCCACCAGCCGCACCCGCCCAGCGTTCCCCCCGGCGTGCGGCGCGAAGGCACCGATCTGGGCGGCCTCGCCGGCAAGGCGGGGGCAGGCCCGGCGTGAACGCAGACCGCTACGCCCGCCTCACCGAGAGGGTGGCGGCGCAGAAGGCAGCGGGCACCGAGCGGAGGCTCGCGCCCCTGTCGATGATCACGGCGACCACCGCGGAGGTGGAGGGCCGCTACGTCGATGTCTTCTGCTCCAACGACTACCTGGGCCTCGCCCACCACCCCGATGTGCGCAAGGCCTGGCGCGGCGCCGGCGCCGGCTCGGCGCGCCTGATCGCCGGCGATCGGCCCAGCCACCACGCCCTCGAAGAGGTGCTCTCCGATCGCTATGGCCGGCCGGTCACCCTCTTCACCTCGGGCTACCACGCCAACCTGGCGCTCATGCAGGTGCTCCTCGAAGCGGGCGATGTCGCCGTCTCCGACGCCATGAACCACGCCTCGATCATCGACGGGCTGCGCCTGAGCAAGGCCACCCGGGTGATCGCCCCCCATGGCACCGCCGAGGTGCCGGCCGGCGCCCGCCTGGTGGTCACCGAGGGGCTCTTCTCGATGGACGGCGACGTGGTCGACCTGCCCCGCCTGGGGCGCAGCGCCGCCGCCGCGGGCGCCTGGCTGTGCGTCGATGAGGCCCATGCGGTCGGCGTCCTCGGCCCCGGGGGCCGCGGGGCCAGCTTTGGCGCCGGCGTGGTGCCCGACTTCGTAGTGGGCACCCTCGGCAAGGCCTTTGGCTCGATGGGGGCCTTCGTGGTGGGCCCACCCGCCCTGCGAACCTTGCTGATCAGCCAGGGCCGCAGCTTCATCTTCACCACCGCCCTGCCCGAGCCGGCCGCCCGCGCCGCCTTTGTCGCGCTGCGCCTCGCCGATGATGGGCTCCGGGCCCAACTCGCCGCCAATGTGCGCCGCTTGCGGGCCGGGCTGTGGGCCCTGGGCATCTCGGCGCCTGGCCGCGACCACATCGTCCCCATCGTGCTCGGGGCCCGCACCATGGCGGTGGCAGCGGCGCTCAAGGCCCGCGGGGTGCTGGTTCCCGGCATCCGTCCGCCCACCGTGGCGCCGGGGGCCGAGCGCTTGCGCATCACCCTCTCGGCCGCCCACACCAACGCCCAGATCGACCACCTGCTCGACGCCCTCGACGACAGCCTGCGGTCGGTCAGCCTGGATCTGGTGGAGGCGCCCTGATCCGGCGGCGGGTGCGGGTGGCGGATGGCTGCGGTAGCTTGGTTGCACCGATGATCTCGGGCCCCTGGGCCCTCGGAGCGCCACCATGCGATGCCTGCCCCTCCTCTTCCTGCTGGGCGCGTGTGACAGCGGCGGCTCGCTCCCCGGTGACGTCGACGCCGTGCCCTCTGCCGAGGAGCCGGCTCCGGTAGACCCCGGCCCCGCGCCCCCCGCCGAGGCCGGCGAGGTGCTGGAGGGATCGACGATCGACACCACCGAGAGCGCCTGGCTCTTTGACAAGAGCCACCTCCTCGCCATCGAGCTGACCATCCCCGAAGAGGGGTTGGCCGCCCTGGCCGCCGACTCCACCACCTATGTGCGGGCCACCGTCTCCATCGACGGAGAGGCCGTGCCTGATGTGGGCCTGCGCCTGCGCGGCAAGATCGGCAGCTTTCGCACGATGGACGGCAAGCCGAAGTTCAAGATCAAGTGGAATGCCTTCGTCGACGATCAGCGCTTCTACGGGCTGGAGACCCTGGCGCTCAACAACGCGGTGGTGGACTGCAGCTACCTGCGCGATCCGCTGGGGCAGGCCGTCTTCGCCCAGGCGGGCCTGCCGCACATGCGCACCGCCTTTGCCTGGGTCCGCGTGAACGGGGAGGACTACGGGCTCTACCCGGTCATCGAGTATCCCGACGATCGCTGGCTCCAGCGCAGCTTCGCCGACGCCAGCGGCAACCTCTACGATGGCAAGTACCACTGGTATGGCGACTGGGACTACCAGCTCGTCGACTTCACCCCCTCCCTCGATGACTACTTCGTGCTGGAAGAGGGCGAGGATGTCGGGCTCGCCGATGTCTTTGCGGTCACCGCCTCGCTCGAAGACAGCGCCGACCTGCTCACTGCCACCGCCGGCACCCTCGACTGGGCCCACAACCACCGCCACTTCGCGGTTGAACAGTGGATTGGCCATGTCGACGGCTATGTGACCAATGACAACAACTACCGGGTGTACTTCAACCCCGGCGCCGGCGGCCGCGCTCAGATCATCCCCTGGGATCTCGACTACGCCTTCTACAGCGCCCGCTCCTGGGGCATGAACTGGAAGCGGCCGGTGGGCGCCATCGCCGACGCCTGCTGGGCGGACGCCGCTTGCAAGGCCGATCAGGCCGAGGCTGCGATGGCCCTCGCCGATGACATCGACGTCGAGGCCCTCCTCGCCGAGGTGGAGGTCTGGAAGGCCCTCATCAACGAGGCCGCGCTGGCCGACCCCCGCCGCGAGTGCGGCGACCGGCAGATCAGCAATGGCCAGCGCGTGCTGGAGAACTGGCTCGCCGACGCCAGCGAAGAGCTGCGGGTGAGCTGGTCGGAATGAGCGGCGCGCGGCCGGCGGTGGTCCCCGCCCTGCTGGTGGCCGCCACCGAGGCGGTGAACGCCCGGGCCCGCAAGCGGCTCGACGCCAATCCCCGCCTCGCCGAGGGCTGGGCCTGGAGCGAGGTTCCGGGGGGCCTGGAGGTGCGCACCGACACCGGCGAGGTGGTGTGCCTGCGGCCCCAGCAGGGCCGGCTCTCCACCGCCGAGGAGCTCGGCTGTAGCTGCCTCCTCGGGCCGCGCTGCCTGCATGTGCTGGCCGTGGTGAGCCTCTTGCCGGCCCAACTGGCCGAGGCCCCCGTCGAGGTGGCGGCCCCCGTCGTGGAGGCCGCGGCGCGCCTGGCGCTGAGCCCGGTTCAGGCCCGCGCGGTGGCGGCGGGCCTCGCCGTGGTGGGGGATCTCCTGCAGCTCGGGGCCGCCCAGGCCGGATTGGTGCTGCTGGCCGAGCTGTCGCGGGTGGCGGCCGATCTGGGGGCCTGCGGGGCCTTCCGTCCGGCGCGGGCCCTGCTTGGCCTGCTGGGCGCGGCCCGCCTCGCCCGCGATGGCGATGCCGACGGCCTCGTCGAGGCCCTGGGCCTGGCGGCCCGTTCGCTCTTCGCCCTCGCCGGCTCCGAGGCCCCCGCCGCGGCCTTCGGCCAGGGGCGCCGCGCCTTTGACCCGTTGCCGGGGCTGCGTTTGTTTGGCCTGCTCGCCGAGCCCCTCGGTCGTGGCGATGGCGGGGAGGGGGTCCTCACCCTGCTCTGCGCCAGCAAGGGCGGGCTCTCTGCGGTCGCCGACTGGGGCGGGGAGGCGCGGGCCTCGGCCCGGCAGCTCTACCAGCGGGGCAGCCGCCTCGGCCCCGGCGCCCCAAGCCCCGAGGCCCTCAGCCGCGGCGGGCTTCACCTCGTCGGCGGCACGGTCTCCTCCGATCGGCGGCTCGGCGCGCCCGAGGGTCTCTCGCTGGTCTCTGCAGAGGGAGCGCTCCTCTGGGAGGAGCCGCTGGCCGCGCTCTTCGCGGAGCCCTGGCCCCAACAGCGAGCCCGGATGGCCGCCGCCCTCTTCGACGAGGCGCCGCCGGCTGGCGCCGACCTCGCCTACCTGCGCGGCCAGCTCGTCGGCACCCTGCCCGAGGGCCTCGTGCTGGCCCACGCCGGCGGCCTCAGCCTGCTGCTGCCCGAAAGCGACCGCCCCGAGCGCCCCGACCGCGAGGGCCTCCGCCGCCTCGCGCGGGTCGGCCCCATCGAGGTCTTCGCCATCGGCCGGGCGATGCGGGAGCGGCCCTGGGCCCTGCGCCTGCTCTGTCTGGGCAGCCCGGCCCTCCCCCTGCCGCCGGCGATGAAGGGGAGGCTCAACCTCGCCTTTGATCGGGTCAGCGGCCTCACGCTGCCCGACGCGCCGCCTCTGCCGGCCCTTACGCCGCCGCCGCCCCCGGCGCGCCCCACCGAGCCCCTGCTGCGGCGGCTGCGGGCCCTGGCCCAAGGCGGCGTCGCCGTGCTGGGCCCCAGCCTGCTCCCCACCGTGGAGGCCGAGGCCCGCGCCCTCGACGCCGCCCTGCTGAGCGGCGGGGCCGAGCGGCTGCGGGCTCTGGCGGCGGCCTGCCTGCCCGGCGTCGACCGCCGCCGCCCGGATCCCGCGCGTCTGCTGCGGGCCTGGGTCCAGGCCCAGACCTACACCCAGGCCGTCACCGCCTCGCTTTGGGCCGAGGCCGACGGCTAGCGGCGCTCAGGGCTTGGTCATGCAGAAGGTGTAGGCGCCGGTGCCCGAGGTCGACTTCACCACGTAGCGGTAGTTGGCCGCGGTGCCGCTGTAGCTCACCGACTCGTTGCTGGTGCCCGTGGTGTTCGACATGGCCACGTTCGTCCAGCCCGTGCCGCTCACCCACTTCTGCAGGCGCAGGTCGAAGTTGGTGCCGCTCGGGCCCACCAGCTTGCCCTTGTGGGTGCCGCTGGTGGAGGACACATAGTAGGTGCCCGACGGCTCGATCTTGAAGGTGCCGGAGGTCGAGACGGAGCCGGTCAGCGTGGTGGTGTAGCCGCTGCAGGTGCTGGTGGTGGCCGCCGAGCCCACGCCCACCGCCGCCCAGGCGTTCTGAACGGTGGCGTACTCCGTGCTGGTGGTGCCGTACAGATCGGAGGCGGCGCTCATCTGGGCGGTGCGGGCGGTGGCGAAGGTGGCGGAGGCGGTCAGGTAGGTGGTGAGGGCGCGGTACCAGATCGCCGCGGCCTTGGTGGTGCCGATGGCGGTGACGGTGGTGCTGCCGTAGCTGGTGGTGGGGTGGGAACCGCCTTGGGCCATCAGGTAAAAGGCGAGGTTGCCGATGCCCGAGTTGATGTGAACGCCGGCTGAGTCGGCGGAGCCGGTGTAGCGGGTGGAGTAGTGCTCGGTGCTCGAGCCGTCGGCGGTAGGATCGTCCATGTAGCGCAGGGCGTCACCGGCCACGCTGGGGGTCCAGCAGTCTTCGCCCAGGGCCCAGTCGGGAGACTGCCCGCTGTACAGCTCGACCATCGTGCCGAAGACGTCGGCGTAGCTCTCGTCGAGGGCGCCCGACTCGCCGTAGTAGGTGAAGTTGGCCTCGTTGGTGGTGATGCCGTGGGTCATCTCGTGGCCGATGATGTCGACCGTCACCAGGGGGTCGCTGTCCACGCCGTCGCCGTCGCCGACATAGATGGCGGTGCCATCCCAGTAGGCGTTGACGTAGTTGCTGCCGTAATTGACGAAGAGCGACACCACCGAGCCGGTGCCGGTGAGCGAGCTCACGTAGCCGGGGCCGTTGGCCCCATCGATGCCCTGACGGGCGTGGGTGTTCTTGAAGTAATTGTAGAAGGTGCGCGCGGCGTAGTGGGCGGTGACGCCGGAGAGCTGGTCGGGCTCGGTCCACACCGTGTCGGTGTCGGTGATGTAGTAGGCCGACGAATAGGTGCCTGCGTAGCTGAAGGTGCCGATGTCGCGGGTGGTGTCTTCGAGGTAGTAGTCGGCACCCGACTTGTAGGTCGTGAAGGAGACGGTGCCGTAGTAGTGGCTGTCGCCGGTGGCGGTGCGCAGATCTTCGTACTGCCAGATCGTCTCGCCGGTGTGGGCGTCGATGAAGACCCGCGGCATGGTGGGCTCACCGTGGAAGGTGTCGCGCAGGCGCACCTCGTAGGCGAGGTGGGTGCGGCCGCCGTGGGGCAGCACCACGAGGCGCACGGCCGGCTCCTCATCGAGCCAGGTCAGATCGGCGGCGGCGATGGCCAGATCCACCGCCTCGTCGGCCGCGTAGGCCGGCCGGGTGTCGATCTCTTCGACCTCGGCCAGGGTGTCGACGATGTGGGCCAGCTCGCCTTCTTCATCGAAGCTCACGATCGCCTCGCCGCCAAAGACCGGCAGGCCCCCCAGGCGCTGCTCGGTGCGCACATGGCGCATCGCGAGCTCGTCGATCTCCACCGCCGAGACGCGCAGCGCGCCGCTGCGGCCCACGGCGTGGCTGCCGAGCAACACGTCGAAGTGCGGCGCCGCCAGCGCGATCGCCTCGGCGGCAGCCTTCTCATCGGCGAGGACGGGTGCTGCGGGGGTGGCGGCCTCGTCACAGGCGAGGAGGAGGGTCAAGGGCAGGCAAAGAAGACGCATCGAGGGCTCCAGGTGACCGAGCAGACTTCCTCGGCTGCGCCATCGTAGCGCAGGGACCTGCCCGCGCTGGGGGGCCTCGCCGCCTTGACGGAGGATTTGCGTTCCAATCCTTCGGGTCACTTCGAGGGGGAGGGCTTGCCACAGCAAGTGCGATGGCCTAGGCCAGGAGGGTCGTGTGTTGCGCGCCGACCGGAGCCCCCGATGATCCCCCTGTTGTGGATGGCCGCCGCCCTGGCCGCTGAGCCCACCCCTGACCGGCCTTCGGTGTCGCGCAGCGGCTTCCTCGCTGCGCCCGGCACCATCGAGATGGAGGTCGGCGGCTACTGGAGCGAGTACGGCGACGCCGTGCCCGCGCTGGTCAAGCTCAACCTCGACCCGGTCGAGCCGCGCCTCGGCTTCAACCTCGCCGGCGTGGATTCGGGCAGCCCCGGGCTCTCGGCCGAGGCCAAGATCCGCATCGGCGACAGCCCGCACAACGGCTTCGCCGCCTTCCTCGGCACGGCGGTGCCGCTGTCCTCGGAAGAGCTGTGGTGGGGCACCACCCAGATGTTGTTCACCGGGCGCCTGCGGTCGGGGGGCGCGGTGCAGGCCAACGCGGGCCTGCTCTTCCATTCGCCCGACACGGGCATCGCCCTCGATGGGGTGCCCCTCGCCTTCCTCTACGCCCACCCCCTCGCCCGGCATGTCGATGTCTATGGCGAACTGGCCACCGTCCTCGACGATGGCTTTGATCGGTGGATCCTCGATGGCGGGCTGCGCTGGGGGCTCACCAGCGCACTGGTTGGTGACGCGGCGATCGGCTGGGACCTCGCCGTGGGCGCCCCCTTCTTTCAGCTCGGCCTGACCGGAAACCTCGGCAAGCTCCGCCGATAGCCGACTGTCTCATTTACGGTACGTCCTGGTGGGTGGGCTGGGACAGCCCTTCACCTCGGGGAGCCAGACCGACGAGGGGGGCGTAGTGGTGGGCCCTTCGGGCGCCGCGCTGTGCGTCCTGTCTGGCGGATGTGTACGAACAGTGGACCGCGGGGGCTCAACCCTGGGTGAGCAACCGGTTAGGCTCCCGCTGCAGGTCTCTCCGATTGGGGCTCCCGCTCCCCCTGCGCACGACCCGATGCACCCCATGAACCCCCTGCACCCACCCGCGTCCGACGGCGTCTTCGTCGACCCGCAAGGTGGATTGCATATCGCCGGCCACACCGTGCAGCAGGGGGGCGCGCTGGGGGGCTTTCGTTTTCTCCACCACCTTGCCAGCGGCAGCAGCGCCGAGGTCGTCGCCGCCCGCACCGCCGAGGGGCAGTCCGTCGCCCTCAAGATCCTGAAGAGCGCGGGCATGGAGGGCGAGGTCGGTCGGCGCTTTCTGCGCGAGGTTGAGGCGCTCGGTCGCCTCGATCATCCGCATGTGGTGGGCCTGCGCGGCCATGGCGAGCTCTTTGGCCACCGCTACATCGCCCTGGAGCTGGTGGAGGGGCGCGGCTTTGAGGAGGTGCTGCATCGCTTGCCGCACCTGCCCTTTGACGAGCGCTGGGCCGAGGTGGTGCGCCTGACCACCCAGATCGCCGACGCCCTGCAGCACATCCACCGGCGCGGCATGGTTCACCGCGACCTGAAGCCCGCCAACCTGCGCGTCGACCGCGTGGGTGCGGTGCGGCTCACCGACTTTGGCGTGGCCAAGGAGCTCGGCGGCGGGATGGGCGAAGAAGAGCTGGTGGTGGGCACCTGGGCCTATGCCAGCCCCGAGCAGGTGAACGGCCAGAGCCTCGATCACCGCTCCGATCTGTACAGCCTCGGCGTGCTCCTCTACCAGATGTTGACCGGCAAGCGGCCCTTCACCGCCGCGACCTTCTCCGGCTACACCAGTCTGCACCTGCGCGCCGAGCCCGAGGCCCCGCGCCTCTTTGAGCCGGCCATCCCCGCCTACCTCGAGGCCGCCGCCCTGCGCTTGCTGCGCAAGGCCCCCCGCGAGCGGTTTCAGAGCGCCCAAGAGCTGGTGCAGTTCCTGCGGTGGGAGGGCAAGGCCTCCACCGAGCCGGTCGACAGCGGGGCCCACCCCCTGCTCGACCGCGAGGCTGAGGTGGCCGTGATCGGCGAGAGCATCTCGGCCCTCCTGCGCGGCGAGGGCGGCGTGGTGATGATCGAGGGGCCGGAGGGCTGCGGCCGCACGCGCCTGCTCGACCACATCTGCGCCCAGGCCGCCGCCATCGGCATGACCGCCCAGCGCTTCGACGCGTCGGCCGAGGCCCTGGAGGCCCTGCACGGCCTCGCCGCCCACCTGCGCGACGGGCTGGGGGCCCGCTGCCCGCCCAGCCTCAGCCACGCCTTGGAAGGGATGACCCAGGCCGGAGACCAGCGCCAGCGGCTCTTTGAAGGGGTGCGGCGGGCGCTCAACGTCTTCCTCTCCGACGGCCCGATGATCCTGGTGGTGGACGACCTGCACCACGCGCCCGGCACCCTGGGCGCGCTGCTCGGCTTTCTGGCCCGCACCACCTTGGAGCGCGACCGCCGCCCGATCCTGCTGGTGGCGGCCCGCCGAACAGCCGCCGGGGTGCTGCCCCAGGCCCCTTCGATCAACGGCATCGCCGTGCGCGTGCTGCGGCCAGGCCCCTTGTCGCGGGCGAGCCTCGTGCGCCTCGTCAGCCTCTCGCCGGTCCTGGGCGCCCAGTCGGCCCGCATCGGCGCCCAGCTCTTCGACGCCACCGAGGGCTGGCCGCTGGCCGCGGTGCAGTACCTCTCGGCCCTCGAAGAGGCCGGCGGCGTGCCGGTCGACGAGGATGGCCGCGACATCATCGGCGAGAACCTCAAGATCCCGGCGCGGGTGCGCCAGGCCGCCATCAGCCGCCTGGGCCCGATCACCGCCGCCGAGCGCGAGCTGCTCGCCGCCCTGGCCGTCGCCGGCAAAGACCTCGAGCTGGAGGTTCTGGTGGAGCTGGGCCCGCCCGGCAAGGCGCTGGCGCTCATCGGTCAGCTCACCGACCGCCGCGTGCTCGTCCAGCGCAGCCGCAACGGCCGGGCCATCGTCGACTTCAGCGCCCGCCGCCTGGGGCAGGCCTTTTACTGGGAGACCCCGCCGGTGGCCCGGGCCACGCTGCACCGGCGGGTCGCCCTCTCGCTGGCCCGGCGCCGCGGCCGCCTGCCTTATGGCCCCGAGGTGATCGGCGAGCACTTCCGGCGCGCCGGCGACGTGGGCCCGGCCTTTGTTCACCTCTCGATCGCCGCGCTGGCGCTGTGGGATCGCGGCCTGCACCCCGAGGCCGAGGCGGTGGCGGTGCGCGCCGAGCAGATCGAGGCCCTGGCCGAGGGTCACCTCGACCCGGCCCTGCTGCGCGAGAGCCGCATCCGCCGCCTGCGCGTGCAGGTGGGCATGCTCTTGCAGCGCGGCGCCTGGCGTCTCGCCTTGGGGGAGGCCGAGGTGGTGCGGGCCGAGGCCCAGCGCATCGGCGATCCGATCACCCTCACCGAGTCCACGCTGGCCGTCGCCACCGCCCTCTTCGGCCTCGGTCAGGCCGACCGCGCCATTCGCCTCGCCGAAGATGTGCTGCGAGGGGCCCGCAACCGCCTCGACCGTCGTGGACAGATCTCCGCCTACCGCTGCCTGTCTGCCTTCGCGCTGGACTTGGGCGATCTTGCAGGCGTGGAGCGCCTCACCGCCGCCGCCTTGCAGGTGGGTGTGGAGGGGGAGTCCGATCCGACCCTGCTCGATCTGCGCATGGTGCGCGCCCAGGGGCTGGCCCTGGTGGGCGATCTGGCCGGCGCCCGCACCCAACTGTCTGAAGGCGAGTCGCGCCACAAGCGCGGCGAAGACGCGGCCCGCCTCTCCGTGATCCACGCCCGGCGCGCCGAGCTGCTGATCTGGGAGGGGGAGCTGGGTCAGGCCACCCGGCGCATCGATCTGGCCGAGCGCCTCGCCCGGGAGGTCGACCACGCGCCGGCCATCCGTCTGGCCATGCGCATGCGGGCCGAGGCCGCCCTGGCGCTGGGGGAGGGCGAGGCCCTGCGGGTCGCGCTCCAGGCCTTGCAGTCCCAGATGGCCGACGGCAGCGGTCACCGCGAGTTGGGCGCCCTGGCCCGCCTCGGCGTGATGGCCGCCATCGCCGACGCCCGTTGGGCTGAGGCCGATGAGCGCGCCCGCCACGGCTTGCAGGCTACCTCTCCCTGCGATGGCGAGGCCGTGGGCGCCGACATCCAGTCGCTGCTGGCCCTGGCTCTCATCCACCGCGGCCGGGTCGAGGTCGCCGAGCCCCTGCTGCGCGATCTGGGGCGCATCGTGCCCCGGGTGCCGCCGGCCCGGCGCCCCGGCGTGCAGCTCCACATGGCCTCGGCCTGGGCGGCCCTCGGCTACCGCGAGGCGGCCCACGCCCTGGCCAGCACGGCCCTGGAAGGGGCGCGGACACGGGGCTTTCGCCTGATCGCCGTCCACGCCGGGCTGCGGGTGATCGAGCAGGCACCCCCGGGGGCCTCGGTGGCCGAGATCCTCCAGGAGGTGGGCGCCCTGGCCGAGGAGATCGCCCAGGGGCTCCCTCCCGAGTTGGAGGCGCGCTTTCGCCAGCAGCCGGCACTGCGGCGGGTCTTCGACGGCATGCCCCAGGCCTGAGTCTCCGCGCGCGGTGCCCCCGGCCGCCGCCGCGTCGGCTACGCTTTGCGGGCCGTCGCCTGGAGTGCCCCCTGACCCTCATCTCCCTCATCGCCGCGCTGGGCTGGGCCCCGGCCCAGGCCGCCGCCCTCGACACCCCCGACCTCGCCGGCCCCTGGGGCAGCCCCACCACCACCGAGCTGGCCTCGCTGTGGTGGAACCCGGCCGGTCTGCCCGCCGGCCGCGGCCACCGGCTCTTTGTCGAGGCCGCCCCCACCTTTGGCGAGATGTCGCTTCAGCGCAGCGGCGCCAACGCTGGCAGCGACGCCTTCGGCTTTCAGGGCGTGCTGCCCTACCTCGCGCTGGCCTCTGACCTCGACGTGCCCGGCCTCGGTGTGGGCGTGGCCCTGGCGGTGCCCTCGGCCCGCGGCGGCGCCAGCGTGAGCGAGTCGGGGGTGGGCCGCTACCACCTGCGTGAGGGCTCCAGCACCACCGCCCACGTCATCTTCGCCGGCGGCTACGAGGTCAAGGGCAAGGTGGCCCTGGGCGTGGCCTTTCACCTTGTACAGAGCACCTGGAGCGCCGACCTCGACAACGACACGATGGTCGACCTGCACGACGAGATCCTGGCCCTCGAAGAGACCCCCTCCTACACCGACGCCGACCTCGAAGATCCGCGCTACGCCGCCGCCCTCACCTTCGACAGCCTGAAGAGCCGATCGAGCACCTACAGCATTGGCCTGCGTGGCCAGCCGATCCCCCGCCTCGCCCTGGGCGCCTCCTGGACCGCCGGCTACCGCCTCGAGCACACCGGCGACGCCTCCATCGCCTTTGGCTGCCCGCCCAACACCGACGCCCTGGGCCGCTTTGGCGCCGAGAAGTACGGCATCTGCGACCGCACCTTCGTCGCCGACGCTGGCGTGGCCTACGACATGCCCGGCCGCCTGCACCTCGGCGTGGAGGGCGAGCCGGCCCAGGGTCTCGTGGTCTCGGCCTTCGGCGGCTTCGTGGCCTGGTCTGTCTTCGACGACTACGAGATCTCCATCGCCAACATCGGCGGCCGCAACGACTTCGACGACGCCTACCAGGCCGAGAACACCCCGGCCCTCGTTGAGCAGGAGCGCCTGTGGGCCCGCGACGCCGTCGACAGCTTCTTCGCTGGCCTCGATGTGAAGGGGAGCCTGCTCGATGATCGCCTGCTGCTGGGCGGCCGGGCCACCTTTGACCGCGCGGCCATCCCGGATGCGAGTCTGTCGCCGAACAACTGGGACGCTGATGACATCGCGCTCACCGGACTTCTCGCCTTGCGGCCGGTGAAGCCTCTTCGGTTGGGGCTCTCTTTTACGCACCACATTCTGGCGGAGCGTATGGTTGAGGAGAGCGCTTTTGGGATGACGTTGGTCGAGGCGGAGCGTAAGGAGGACCGGTACTTCTACCCGGAGACGGCGGGGACCTACACGGGGCGGATCAACCGGCTTGGGTTGAGCCTGGCTGCTGGCTTTTAGGGGGCTTGCACGCGTTGGTGGGGGCGGCGTGGTCGTTGGGGGTGACCTTCGGCGACGCGAAGGTGAGGGCAGGGGGTGCGGGCGGCTCGACATGGCGGCGTTGAGCGGGTGGTTGACGGTGTCTTTGGGCAGGGCCTCGGCGAGGAGGTGGGTGAGGGACTGGGTGTGGGTGCGTCCGTTGCTGCCGCGTACGACTCTGGAGGAGTCGGTGGCGCTCAACTCGACGGAGAGGACGCCATCGGCGACCACCGGGTCAGGCGGGTCCACTCGGATGGGCCGAGTTGCTTCGGCGGGTGTTCGTTGTGGATGGGTGGGAGTGTCCTGAGTGTGGACAACGTGCTCGGAGCCCCAGCGACCTCGCGGGTGATCGCTGGTCTGCTGCGCGCGGGGGCCGCCCGATCACGAGCACCACGTCGAGGTCCGGGGGCGTAGCACAAGGTGCACGCGGGGCGGAGAGCCTCGCGTTTTCCGCAGATTCAGCCCAATTCAAGGCTTCAGAAGGGCCTGCAGACCGGTGCCAACACCTTGCACACGTCGGTGGCCGCGATGTAGTCTGCCGAAGTGACCTCCAGCCGACAGCGATCACCTTAGCTGTCTCCTCGGACATCAAGGGAGAATCGATCACCAGCGCGTGAGGCCATCTCCGAGCGAAGGATTGGGCTCGGTATCGCCCGAGACCGAGCCGATGGCGGCTCCTCAGCCGCGCCTTCGACCAACATGGCGACCGCGTGACGGTAGGCGGGCTGCGTCCTGGGACCTACCCCCCGGAAGGTCGACCCACAGCTTGGCATTCCTTTGTTCGAAGATCCGACGGCGAACGGCACCGTAAAGACTGGGCGATCCATCCTGGAGCAGTTACGGACTCCCGCCATCGACGGAGCGACGAAGGTGCTAACCCCCTCTGAGGACCAGATGAGCCCGGGCAAGGCCAGCGCGAGAGTGCTCGACCACGGGGATGCCTCGGTTTACAGTGAAGCCGGAACGGCGATGATCCGGTCAATGGGGGTGGGGTAATGATGGTTTTGGGCACCCCCCGACGGGCCTGTCAGCAGCCGAGAGGGGACGGTATGCAAGATTCATCCCACACGCTCGTGGCGTGGATGCTTGCTCTGGCATGTCGTTGTTGGTTAATGTGAACGGATAGGAGCACTTATGGGTTATCCGCACTGGCGACTTGGCAAAGGCTCCGACTACCAGGTAGGCATTGCACGGATGCTGGTGGCGAAGATGTTGGATGCACACGCGAAAGGGATTGAGGGGCCGCTGGCGATGGCGCACGAGGCTCCCATTGATGGTTGGGACGACATCGTCGAGTTCGGCGCAGACAATGGCCAACTCATCGCGACCCACTATCAAGTCAAGCGCCAGTACACCAACTTTGACTTTGAGTCCGATGAAAAGATTGGCACATTCACAGAATTGTTCACAAACGCAGCGGAAATTCTATCAGCCTCTGATCCCTATAATCATATGGACGTGAACAAAATAAATCGGACCTTCCGATTCGTGTTCCCGACCGACGGCATCAGCGTGGGGGCAAGTCTCGGCATCTATCCGCTTCGGTGTTTGCTTGAAGCATGCGTTGGCAATGCAGCGGACACAATCGTTGCCAACAAAGGCGCCAATCTTGGTGAAGCGAGCAAATCCACTAAGAAAAGAGCCCAGCCAACTGTTGGAGACCAAAAGCGTGCGTGGCTGGAGCTAATCCGCGCTGCGGCAGGGAATGATGACGCATGCGCGAATCTCCTTCGCCAGATGCGAATTGATTGTTATTCGGAGTCCATGGTTGACGACAACAAATCGCTCGCCGCCTTGTTTGACGACCCAGACCGAGCCCGAGACCTGATCGACAAGGCAATACGGAGTACTTCACCAGAAGGGTGGCTCGATGTCGAGGGATTACTCCCAGTACTCTCCGCAGCGAAACCGAAGCCGGAATTGTTGCAGTGTCGCATCGTACAACACGGTAGCAAATTTTATGAATACTCGCAGCGGCGAAGCGGCGATCTTCCCGTTGTGGCAAACACAATTGTTCAGCGAGTATGGTGCGATCACGGCGCAACTCGCCTGCACGTCGCTTTTCCCCACCCTAGTCGGGACACGCCACGTGGCGCTCTGGAACTACGGAGTGCATGTATTCGCCTACTCCTCCACGCCCAACTGTCACCAGTCCATGTGAGTGGAAGTTATGCTTGGTACGAGAGTTGTCGATCGAAGGTGCAGCGAACTCTCGGTGTCCAAGGACGGTGTCCCACCATGGAAGAAAAGCACTTTGCTGAACATGCCACGCCTCTTACCCTCCCCCCCAAATGGAGTTGGCCGCCTGACATACTTGCAACGGCCCTACACAATGCAATGAATGAGCATGTGTGGAGATCTGTGAGTGTTGAATGGGAGAAATTGGGTGAGGGTCTTGAGATGGTGCCTTTCGACAGCCTGTCCGAAATGCTAAAGAAGACACCCGATCTATGGGACTGCATTCTACGCGGATGGTGGGCGCAGGAGGCCGATGCGTCCGGCGTTGCCAGGGCGGGTCCCGGTATCACGTACCTTTTGGCGATGGTGGTAGGCGGACTCGCTGTTCTTCAATACGCTGGCTTTGACGTCCTCCCTTCCGATGGCCGTCAACCGAACGTGGCGAGGCTCGGAGCACTTTCGGTCCGCGCCTTAGCGATCGATGTGGCTGCGGTCAGAAACGTCGGGGAACTTCGCTCGACACGCTTAGCACACCACGCGCGACATGTGCTCGAATACGCGGGGGTGGTACTCATCGCTCAAGGCAACAGTCAGCAATTCTACGATTGGGCGCGCCAGCGGCCTGACAGTCCGGGTGCCGATGTAAGCCTACAAAGTACCCGCTCGCCCGCCTTGCTAATGGACTCGGATTTCTTGATGCAAGCAGCAGCATGGGGCCCTGAGGCTGCGAAGAATGATATCAGTGATTGGTGCAAACGCCTCACCAGCCACCATGTTGACGATCTCGAGGCCGCCTTGACACAATGGAACGAAGCAAATGTCGCAGCCTAATAAGACGCCGACCTCCGTCCTTCGGGTACGGCTTACTGAGGCGCTCGGGACTCGAACCCCTTCTGCCC
>Ga0164294_10002078_pt1 | contig 18294 bp, 17 predicted proteins | sample GEODES005metaG_FD_111479 | JGI IMG/M metagenome (GOLD analysis project Ga0164294, IMG submission 111479) | Oligotrophic lake water microbial communities from Sparkling Lake, Wisconsin, USA - GEODES005 metaG | ecosystem: Environmental > Aquatic > Freshwater > Lake | place: USA: Sparkling Lake...
CGGGCAACTACAACGGCACCGTGCTGCCGCTGAACGACAGCAACTTCTTCAAGAACGAATATGCCCATGATTTCGAACTGGGCTACAAGTTCAATGGCCGCCTCGGCGATGCGCCGTTCCGCTTCAACGTGGCGGCGTATGAGGAGATCGTGAAGAACGCGCAGCACGCGGTCTATGCGGTGGTCAACGGCAACCCTGCCGGCTTCACGCTGAACGTGCCGGAAGCCCGGACCCGCGGCGTCGAAGTCGATACGTCGATCACCATCGCCCGCTGGCTCACCCTGGGTGCGACCGGTGCCTACACCGACGCGAAATACACCAAGGGTGTCGTCGACATCGCGCGGCTGACCGGCGTCGCGGGCTCGACGATCAATTTCAATTCCTATCCGGACTCGCCGAAATGGGCGGGAACCGTGTCGGCCGACGTGAACCTGCCGGTGTCGGAGGACATGGGTAAGGTCATCCTGCACGGTGAGGTCTACAAGCAGTCGCATACCTTCTTCTCGAGCAACAACGGCTCGGTGACGCCGGGCACGGGCCTCGATGGCTATACGACGATCAACATGCGCCTGAGCTGGAATAATATCATGCGGAGCCAGTTCTCGGCGGGCGTTTACGTCAAGAACCTCGCCAACAAGCTCTATTATGTCTCGGGTTACGCGATGGGCGCGGCGGGCGGTTACAACACCGCTTATCCGGGCGCGCCGCGGACCGTTGCAGGCGAGATCTCGCTGAAGTTCTGATCTTTCCCCGGCGCCGGAGGGGCCGTTCCTTCCGGCGCAAAGCACCTGAAGCCCAGGTAAACTGATGGCGCCGCTCTCTCCCGGAGCGGCGCCTATTTTTCTGCGGTGCCGTCGCCTACCGATTGGTGGACATTGCGCATGAAGGCCTTCACGCGCAGCAGGCCGAAGAAGTCCAACATCAGCGGCAAGGCGACGTGGAGCATCGAGGCGGCGCGCTCGTCCGGAAGCTCGCCGCGGCTCATGGCGAAGAACACCTCGGCCTCGCGTCGCGCGACGAATTCGGCGCCCTCTAGATAGAAACCGATGTTCTCGGGCGGGAAACCGGTTTCCTCGACGAAGCCGGCGTTGCGGACTTCTCCCCAGATCTCGACGAGGCGGGAATCGGGCAGGCTGATGAGCAAGCCATCCGCGGAGTCCACCAGCGTCAGCATCCCCATTCTGGCAAAGACCGCGGCATCGTGGGCCGCCATCGGATAGCGCTCCTCCAGCGACGACAGCGCGATCATGCGCGCCTCGCGCAGGTCGAAGCGCGTCGAGAGCAGCTCTTCCAATTGCTGGTAAGCGGCGGCCGGCCCGGGCTTCTGGAGACCGTTGCCGTCGATCGCGTCCTTGATCTCTTTGATCGTCAGGCGCGACGTCTGCTGGAGTTGGCGGACCGCCGCGATCGCGCCGACGTGGCGCTCGTCATAGTCGGCGGCGTTGCGCGCGGGGCGCTCGGGTTGCGGGACCAGTCCCTCGCGGATCAGGATGCGGATCACCTCCCGATTGACGCCGGTGCGCTGCTCCAACTCCCGCATTTTCATCCGTCGATCCATCACCTCTGCCGCCCCGCCGACGCAACACATTTTTATCAACACTCGCGTTGAAATTTCTTGCGGCGCTGCGCTTGCGCGTGTAGCTTACACGCATAATCGCACAATCAATTGTGCAAGGACAGGAGAGCGTGTCGTGGCGACGATGCCAGAAGAGATTTCCCCGGCCATTGCGCGTCACCGCGCGTCGCAACCGTCGCATGTGCCGGATGACCGCGTCTTCGATATCGACATGTATGCGCTCGACGGGATCGAGGAGGGCTATCACGAAGCCTGGAAGCGCGTTCAGCGGCCCGGCGTCCCCGAAATGATCTGGACGCCGTTCACCGGCGGGCATTGGATCGCCACCACCGGCGATACCGTGCGCGAAATCTACCACGACCCCGCGCGCTTCTCGAGCGAGATCATCTTCCTGCCGAAGGAGGCGGGCGAGAAGTATCAGATGGTGCCGACCCGCATGGATCCGCCCGAGCATACGCCGTATCGCAAGTCGCTCGATAAGGGGCTCAATCCCGCCCAGATGCGCAATGTCGAGGCCAAGGTGCGCAGCCTTGCCGCCGAGCTGATCGAGGCTTTCGCCACGAAGGGCGAGTGCGAATTCTCCGCCGATTATGCCAACGTCTTTCCGGTCAAGGTCTTCATGGCGCTTGCCGATCTGCCGATGGAGGATGTGCCCGTCCTCAGCCGCTACGCCCGCATGATGACGCGGCCGGAGGGCAATACGCCCGAGGAGATGGGCGCCAACCTCGATGCCGGCAACAAGGGGTTCGATGCCTATGTCGAACCGATCATCCGCGCGCGTCGCGGCAAGGGCGGTGACGATCTGATCAGCATCATGGTCAATTCGGAGATCAACGGCGCGGCGATCGATCATGACAAGGCGATCGGCCTGATCTCGCTGCTGCTGCTCGCCGGGCTCGATACCGTCGTGAACTTCCTCAGCTTCATGATGATCCATCTCGCGCGCAATCCGGATCTCGTCGCCGAACTGCGCAGCGATCCGCTGAAGCTGATGCGCAGCGCCGAGGAGATGTTCCGGCGCTTCCCGGTCGTGTCCGAGGCGCGGATGGTGGCGAAGGACCAGGAGTTCAAGGGTGTGACGCTGAAGCGCGGCGACATGATCCTGCTGCCGACCGCGCTGCACGGCCTGGACGAGAGCGAGAATGCCGATCCGTGGCGGATCAATCTCGAACGGCGCGGCATCTCGCACAGCACGTTCGGTGGCGGGCCGCACCGCTGCGCCGGCATGCATTTGGCGCGCATGGAAGTGATCGTGACTCTCGAGGAGTGGCTGAAGCGTATCCCGGAATTCTCGATCAAGGACGGCGAGAAGCCGATCTACCATTCGGGCATCGTCGCGGCGGTCGATAATGTGCCTCTCGTCTGGAAGGCCTCGGTTTGAGCGACGGACAGATGGTGGGGATCACGGTGATCACGCGCGAGGGCGAAAGCGTCGCGCTATCGGGCGAGACCGGGCTCAGCGTGATGGAGGTGATCCGCGACGGCGGCATCGATGAACTTCTGGCGCTGTGCGGGGGCTGCTGCTCCTGCGCGACCTGCCACGTTCACGTCGCACCGGAATTCAGCGATCGCCTGCCGGCCATGTCGCAAGATGAGGACGATCTGCTCGACAGTTCATCGCATCGCAGCGCACTGTCGCGCCTGTCGTGTCAGCTGATCGTCGATGAATCGCTCGAAGGTTTGACGGTCACTATTGCTGCCGAAGACTAGGCGATGCTGCGCCCCGATCGTTCGGCTTGCAGTCTGAGCTCTGGCGCGGCACAGCCGATTCCATGGAGTCGGTAAGCAATATCTCCAAGCGTCGGCGGTCCGCCCAGTCGGAGGGCAGTGCTGACTATGCCGCCAAACGCGCCGAGCTCGTCCGCATCGCCGCGCGCCTCTTCAAGGAACAGGGCTTCCAGTCGACCCGTCTGATCGACATCGCGCGCGAAGCGGGGCTCGATCGCGCGACCGTCTATTATTACGTCGGCAGCAAGGAAGAGCTGTTCCACGAGACCGTCGAGGGCGTCCTCGACAGCATCATCGCGGAAGCGGGCAGGCTGAGTGCCGATACAGCGCTCAAGGCGATCGAGCGGCTCCATCGCATCTACATCGCGCTGATGGTGAGCTACGAGGAAAATTACCCCGCGACCTTCGTCTACATCAAGGAACAGATGCACGAGGTCGGCGCTGAGGAAACCGCCTGGGCACAGGAGATCATGAAGAAGACGCGGTCGTTCGACGCGACGTTGCTCGGTTTCATCCGCGGCGCGATGGAGGAGGGCGATCTGCGCAGCGATATCCCGGTGCGCCTCGTCGAGAATGCGCTGTTCGGCATGCTGAACTGGACGCACCGCTGGTTCGAGCCCGGCCGCGGCATGACCGGCGAACAGGTCGCCGAAGCCTTCTGGTCGATCTTCTCCGAGGGCGCCTTCATGAAACCGGCTCCCGCGCAGGAGCGCAAGGAGCCGGCCGGGAAAGCCAAGGCGACGGCCTAGGTGATCGATCCCGCAGTGTGGGTACATGTGCATCAAGCTTGGCGGGATGAGCTATGGGTCAGGTTTTACACGACAGAGCCCGGACGAGTGAGGTAGTCCGTCGAGCGATACAGCGGAGTAAAGAGAGAGTAAGGGCGACGGGATCGCCCACAACGACGTAGAGCGGCGCAAGCGGACGCCGACGACGCTCCGATGGGGCCTAAGACATTCATTCCACTGTCCTCACCGCTGACAAAGAGGCGACGGTCGTGGCGGTCCGCCGTACTGCTATACCGGGGAGCTGCCTCTACGCTCTGCAGCCGACGATCGCGCTCCTGACGAGATCATCGCTGCACGCTGTTTCCAGCGTCACGGCATCAGCCGCCTGCCCGCGCCGGAGGAGAAGCTGCGGGGGGAAGCGTTTCGAGGCCTTTCCTATCGGCTACTTCCACATCGACGTCGCCGAGGTTGTACCGAGGAGGGCGAGCTCCACCTCTACGTCGGCATCGACCGCACGTCGAGGTTCGCTTTCGCCCAACTCGACGAGAAGGCCGACCGAACGACCGCCGTTGCGTTCCTCGAGGTCCTACTTGAAGCGGCGCCGTACGACTTGCACACAATCTTGACCGATAGCGGCATCCAATTCGCCGATCTGCCGCGCAGCCGGGACGGGCCAGCCGCCGCTACCGGGTCCACCGCTTCGATCAAATCTGTTGCGAACACGGCATCGAACAACGGTTCACCAAGCCGAACCACCTGTGGACGAACGGATGAACCGCACCATCAAGGACGCCACCGTCAAGCGTTACCACTAAGACAGTCACGATCGGCTTCGACAGCGCTTCCAGCTCTTCATTGACGCTTATGATCACGGTCGTCGCCTGAAGACGCTACGCGGCCTCACGCCCTGCGAATACGTTGCTCGCATCCGGACAGAAGGTCCAGGCCGTTCACAATCCACCGTATCGTCACGTCCGCAACTAAACACTCAAGATGGCTGCTCTTAGCGGGGCGTTCGCTGCTTACACGGGAGCCGTATCAATTGATTGTCGCAAGAGAGTGACTTAATAGTCATAAATATCTTTGATATGCGACGACCCTGGCGTAATTATCGTTTGCGCCACTCATATGCGCGTGGTTATAAAATATGACTAGAGAGTCATTCTCTTGTCATAGCGAGAGGCAGGCTATGACTCATATCGTCGCTCTTCCGAGGGTTATGCGGATCGGCCGGGGTTCCTCGGAGGAATTGCCGCAGCTGTTGCAGACGCTGGGCCTGAAGAAGCCCTTCATCGTAACGGATCCCTTCCTTCGCGATACCGGGCGAGCCGACAAGCTTGTTTCCGTGCTCGGCACTGCCGGAATCGCCGCCACGGTCTTTGGGGAAACCGTTCCGGAGCCCACCGCCCAGTCGATCCAGGGAGCGCTCGCGGCGCTAGTGGCCGATGACCATGATTGCGTTGTGGGCTTTGGGGGTGGAAGTCCGATCGATAGTGCGAAGGCGATTGCGGTACTAGCGATCCATGGCGGCCAGCCACGCGATTACCGGGCTCCGCACATTCAGGATGCGCCGGGACTTCCGATCATCGCGATACCCACGACGGCCGGCACGGGATCGGAGGCGACGCGCTTCACCATCATCACCGCCGATGCCACCGACGAGAAGATGCTTTGCGCCGGGCTCGCTTATCTGCCGATCGCTGCGTTAGTCGATTACGAACTCACACTCTCGATGCCGCCGCGATTGACGGCGGATACGGGCATCGATGCACTCACGCATGCCATCGAGGCCTATGTGTCGCGCAAGGCGAATGCCTTCTCCGACAGTTTCGCCCTTTCGGCCATGCTCTCTCTGGCGCCCAACCTTAGGCGTGTCTGGCAGGATCCCGGCGATCGGGCTGCGCGCGAAGCGATGATGCTGGGCTCGACGCAGGCCGGTATCGCCTTTTCGAATGCGTCCGTAGCGCTGGTCCATGGCATGAGCCGGCCGATCGGCGCCCATTTCCATGTTCCGCATGGTCTCTCCAATGCGATGCTGCTTCCAGCCGTCACGCGCTATTCGGCACCCTCAGCGCTGCAGCGCTATGCGGAGTGTGCGAGAGCGATGGGCGTAGCCTCAGCCGAGGAGGGCGATCAGAGCGCGGTGTCGCGATTGATCAACGAGTTGGAGGCGCTCAACCGTGATCTCAAAGTGCCGTCGCCACGAAAGCACGGGATTGATGCCAACGAGTGGGACAGACTGCTACCCCTGATGGCCGATCAGGCGCTCGCGTCCGGTTCGCCGGGCAACAATCCGATCGTCCCGACGGCGGAAGAGATCGTAGATATCTATCGGCAGGCTTGGGCGGACTAGTCTCGAAGCGGAGGATCAAAAAATGGCCGCGACATCCCGAGATTCCGGCTTTCACGATATCAAGCGCGTCCACTTGATCGCTGCGGGGCGGTATCATGACATGGATTTCGCTCGTATCGAACTGCTCAAGCTGATTGGCGAGATTGCCGGCTCGCGGACGACGGTTGCGAGCGGATGGGGCGATCTGGAAAGTCTCGCAGCGGCGGATCTGCTGGTGACTTACACCTGTGATATTGCACCGACGCCCGCTGAGATCGCCGCTCTGCGAGCATTCATCGAGGCGGGCGGGCGGTGGATCGCGCTCCATGGCACCAACGCCTTGCTGCGCTTCCTTGACGATGGGCGGATCGGGGTAGCCGACGATGCCAGCGACTTCGTGGATCTGATCGGCACTCGCTTCTTGGCGCATCCGCCGATCGGGCCATTCCGGGTCGAGGTCGAGGCGCCCGAGCATCCGCTCGTGCAAGGCATCGAGGCGTTCGACGTCGTTGACGAGCTCTATCTCTTCGAACGCAGGGCAGAGATTTTGCCGCTGCTGGTCGCTCCATTTACCGGTAGCACGGTACCTTTCGCGGCAGACCGCTGGGAGAATGAGCGCTCTCCGGTCTTGTACCTCCGCCATCATGGCGAGGGCACGGTACTCTATTGCTCGCTCGGCCATTGCCGCAGCCACTACGACCCTTCGCCGAACGGTGCGTTCGTCACGCATCCGCTACGCTGCGCCTGGGATTATCCGGTCTATTACGAGCTGCTGCGCCGCAGTTTGCGATGGGGTATTCACCGCAACTGATTATGGATGGGGCGGGACCGTGCCCCATCCGCCGTCTGGATTAGAGCGCGATCGTCACCGCCTTGGTCTGGAGGTAGGCGTCGATGCCTTCCGCGCTGCTCTCTCGGCCCCAGCCTGATTGCTTGTAGCCGCCGAACGGCATGGCCATGTCGCTGGCACCCCAGCAATTCACCCAAACAATTCCGGCCTGGACGCGAGCCGCCAGTTTATGGGCTTTCGATACGTCACGCGTCCAGATCGACGCCGCGAGGCCGTAGATCGAGTCATTGGCCTTGCGGGCGATTTCCTCGATGTCGTCGACCGGCTGTGCCACCAGAACGGGGCCGAAGATTTCCTCGCGATAGACCCGCATGCGATCGTCGACATCGGCCAAGACGGTCGGACGCATGAAATAGCCGCCGCCTTCCATCGGGGTCCCGTCGGTAACGCGTCTTGCGCCCTGCTCCAGTCCGCTCGACACATAATCACTGACCGTTTCGAAATGGCCCTTGCTGACGAGCGGACCCATTTCGCTGGCGGGATCGACGCCGGGCAGCACCTTCATGTTCCCGGCAATCGCCGCAATGCCTTCCACCACGCGATCATAGATGCTGCGCGGTGCGAGCAGGCGGGTGCCGGAAACGCAGACCTGCCCGGCGTTGGCGAATATACCGGTTGCCGCCCCGGCGATCGCCGCATCGAGATCGGCATCCTCGAGGATGATCGTGGGTGCCTTGCCGCCTAGTTCGAGCGTGACCTTCTTCAGATTGCCGCCGGCGGCGTCGAGGATCTGCTTGCCGACCGGGGTCGAGCCGGTGAAGGCGATCTTGTCCACGTCGGGATGCGCAGCGAGCGCGGAGCCGATCGTCGAACCCTTGCCCGGCAGGATGTTGACGACTCCCTCGGGGAAGCCCGCCTCGATGATCAGTTCGCCCAGCCGCAATGCCGTCAACGGCGTCTGGAGCGCCGGCTTCAGGACGCACGTGCAGCCAGCGGCAAGGGCGGGGGCGAGCTTCCATGCCGCCATCAGCAGAGGGAAGTTCCAAGGAATGATCATTCCCGCCACGCCGACCGGTTCGCGACGGGTGTAAGCGTGGAATTCGGCGGGGAACGAGATCGTGGTGGTCTTGCCCTCGATCTTGGTCACGAAACCCGCGTAATAGCGAAAGGCATCGGCCGCCGCGGGCACGTCGTAATATTGTGCATGTGAGACGGGCTTGCCGTTGTCGAGGCTTTCGAGGCGCGCGAGTTCCTCGACATTGTCCTCGATGAGATCGGCCAGCTTCCAAAGTAGCTTCGCCCGTGCCGACGGTGTCAGGCCGCGCCAGGCCGCGCCTTCGAAGGCGGTACGTGCGGCAACGACGGCACGGTTGAGGTCGTCGACGCCTGCCGAGGCGACGGTGCCGATACGCAGCCCCGTCGCCGGGTCGATTACCTCTTCCGTCGCGCCATCCGAAGACAATCGCCACTCGCTGCCGATTAGAAGCGGGCGGGTGCTTTCAAGCCATGCGGAAACCTTAGCTGCTGCAGTCATCGCTTTCCCAATCCGAATGATTATCGATCGTTGCTGGTCATGAAGTCCGCAATCCGCGCATTCACCGTTTCGGCTTTCTCCATGTGCGCCATGTGGCCGGCGCCCGTGATGGTATGGGCAGCCGGAGCGCCAGGTGTCGGGACAATCCGGTCTTCGGCGCCAAACAGGGCGAGGACCGGGAGGTTCAGCCCGGCCGTCGCAGCCTCGAGTTCGGCAATGCTCGTGGCGCCGAGCGCGTTGTCGGCCACGGTGCGAAGCGCCTCGGGCACGCCATCGAGGCGCTTGTAGTCGACCAGCGCATCGACAAGCTCGCGCGTGACGAGCGCGGGATCGGCGAACAGCATCTCGGCGAACGGCTTCATGTCCTTGCGCTTCTGAGCGCCGACAAAGCCTTCGACATAGTCGCGGTTGACCGTGCCGCCGAACCCGACGCCGCAGACCGCGCTCAGCGAGGCGACCTTGCCGGGCGCGAGGCGAGCAATCGTCAGGGCGACGGCCGCGCCCATCGAATGGCCGACGAGATGCGCGGATTCAATGCCACGATGATCCATCACGGCGATCACGCGGCGCGCGAGAGTCTGGAGGCTGCCGTCGCCGACGTTCTTGTCCGACTGGCCGTGGCCCGGAAGCTCGACCGAAATGGTGCGCCGTCCTGTCGCCCATTCGGACTGGTTGAACATCCAATTGTCGAGATCGCCGCCGAAACCGTGGATCAGGACGGCGGGGATTTTGTTGTCATCGTCGCCCACAACGAGGATGCGCGTGCCCTGCCCATCGACGGTGACCGTCTCCGGAGAGGGGGCGGAGGGGCCGGTCTCGGCTTCGCTGGCGAAGCGCTGCTCATAGTCGGCGACGAAGGCGTCGATGGCCGCGTCCTCTTCGTCACCATCCGCGATCACGCCGATCAGCGCGCCGACCGGGCGCACCTCGCCCTCGGAGGCGACGATGCGGCGGAGCGTTCCGCTGGCTGCCGCCTCGAGCACGTTGGCGATCTTGGAGGTTTCGATTTCGGCGATTTCCTCACCCGCGGTGATGGTGGCGCCCTCGCGGACGAGCCATCCGGAGACGGTTCCTTCCTCCATGGCGAGTCCCCATTTCGGAACGATGATCGGATGCAGGCTCACTTCTTGGCAACCTTGCGAATGGCGTCGGCGATGCGATCGACCGAGGGCATGTAGAGATCTTCCAGCGTCGGCGAGAAGGGTGAGGGCGTGTGTGGGCAGGTGACCTGGATGATCGGTGCCTCGAGATGCTCGAAGCCGTGCTCGGCCACCTGCGCGGCGACGTCCGCGGCCAGCGAGCAGCGCGGCGGGCTTTCGTCGACGACCACCAGCCGACCGGTGTTTTCGATCGATTCCAGGATCGTATCGAGATCGAGCGGGCTGGTGGTGCGCGGATCGATGACCTCGACCGAAATGCCCTCCTTCTTGAGGAGGTCGGCCGCCTGGTTGGCGCGGTCGACCATCAGCGAGAAGGCGACGACGGTGACGTCGTCTCCGGAGCGCGTGATCTTCGCTTCGCCGAACGGGATCGCATAGGCCTCGTCCGGAACGTCGCCGGTCATGTCGTACATGGCCTTGTGTTCGAGGAAGATGACCGGATCGTCGTCGCGGATCGCCTGGATCAGCAGGCCCTTCGCGTCATAGGGATTACTGGGCATCACGACCTTGAGCCCCGGCACCATGGTGAACATGGGGTGGAGCGTCTGGCTGTGCTGGCCGCCGGCGCGAAAGCCGCCGCCGATCATCGCGCGCATCACCATCGGCGTGACCGCCTTGCCGCCGAACATGTAGCGGAACTTCGCCGCCTGGTTGAAGATCTGGTCGAAGCAGACGCCGAGGAAATCCACGAACATCAGATCGGCGACGGGCCGCAGCCCGGCGAGTGCGGCACCGGCGGTCGCACCCATGATCGCGCTTTCGCTGATCGGCGTATCGATCACCCGGGCGCGGCCGAATTCGCCGACCAGGCCCTTCGTCACCCCGAGAACGCCGCCATAGGCATCCTCCTCGCCCTCGCAACCGGCGCCACCGGCGATATCCTCGCCGATGAGGATGACGCGTGAATCGCGGCGCATTTCGTGTCGCAGCGCTTCGTTGAGCGCTTGCCGATAGCTTTTCTGCGGCATGTGGAATCCTCGCCTGGGCGGTCAGTAAGAGACGTAGACGTCGGCTTCGAGATCGGCCGCCGTGGGGAAGGGGGCGGCATCGGCCGATCGTGCGGCCTCGTCGATCAGCGACGCGACATCGGCATCGAGCGCGTCGAGCTGCGCTTCGGTCAGCAATTGCGCCTCGGTCACCTTGCGGCGGAAGACCAGCAGCGGATCCTCCTCGCGCATGCAGCGCTCGCGCTCCTCCGCCGTGCGATAGAGCATCGCATCGCCGACGAAATGGCCGCCGAAGCGCTTCGCGACGAGCTCGACCGCCGAAGGGCCGCCACCTTCGCGGGCGCGGCGAACCGCTTCGCCCACGGCCTCGTGAACGGCGAAGAAATCGGTGCCGTCGACCCGGGTCGCGGGCATGCCGAAGCCGGCGGCGCGATTGGCGATGTCACGCGAGCCGACGGCATAATCGTGCCCCGTGCCTTCGCCGAAGCCATTGTTCTCGAACACGAAGATGACGGGCAGCTGCAGCACGACGGCAAGGTTCATCGCCTCGAAAACCGTGCCCTGATTGGAGCCGCCATCGCCGGTGAAGGACAAAGCGACGGTGCCGTCGCCCTTGGTCTTGGCGGCGAGCGCGGCGCCGACGGCGAGAGGTGGTGCGCCGCCGACGATCGCGTTGGCGCCGATCATTCCCTTGTCGAGGTCGGCGATGTGCATCGAGCCGCCCTTGCCGCCGCAGACCCCGTCGCGACGGCCGTAGATTTCGTGCATCATCCCACGCACGTCGACACCCTTGGCGATGCAATGGCCGTGGCCGCGGTGGGTCGAGCCGATCTTGTCGTCATCGGTCAGGTTCATGCAGGCGCCGACCGCGCAGGCTTCCTGTCCGCTGTAGAGATGGACGAATCCGGGGATCTTGCCGTTCTCGAATTCCGAGAACACGCGCTCCTCGAACGAGCGGATCGTCCGCATCAACCGATAGGCCTTGACCAGCTCTTCACGACTCAGCTGCATTCCGCCTCTCCATGGTCCCTGATTCTTCCGGGCTTCGCCAATCTCTATCGTCATCGTGGCGCGTCTGCCAGCATTTTATGATCGATGATTCTAAAGTCATAAAATGCTAGCATCCGCGCGGTCTTCGATGTCACGATTTTGTAGTAAAGTAATGCCCCCGCCATGGACTCTCGGCGCAGTGTTACAGTATGATTGACCAGTCAGTTATCGCGGCCTAGGATGGCTTAGAAGCGCGCGTCTGAGCGGGCCATTGAGGAGAGAAGGATGGTCGAGACAACCCCGTCCGGGCCGCGGATATTGCCCCTCGAGCCTGAAGACTGGACGCCGGAGACCACGGCGGCGCTTGCCCGCTGGCAGCCGCCGATGAAATTCCACAAGACCATGGCGCACAATCCGCGCACGTTGGCCAATTGGATCGGCTTCGGTGAGCATATCCTGTTCGACAATCTGCTCCCCCCGCGCGAGCGGGAGATCGCCATTCTTCGGATCGCTGCTCGGCTTGCTTGCGACTATGAATGGGCCGCGCACCGCAGGCTCACGCTTGACCAGGGCTGGATGCGCGAGGACGAAGTGGATCGTGTCGCCTTCGCGATCGATCCCGCCGAATGGACCGCGCACGAGGCCGCGCTGATCGCCGCGGTGGACGGCATCAGGGACGAGGGCGAGATCGGCGACGAGGCGTGGCGTGTGCTGGCAGAGAGTTTCACGCCGGCGCATTTCATCGACCTGATCTATCTGGTCGGCGAATTCGCAATGGTCGCGACCTTCATGAAATCATTCCGCATCGAGATGGAGGATGGGTTCGCACCCATTCCTCGCCGATGACGCATCGGGAGTAAGGCGATGAGCGAACCCATGGACGAGGCCGAACTCGGTACGGCGCGGGCGCCGGGCGATCTGGTGCAGGATGTCCTCGATCGCGAGACGCGACCGGTCCCCGACTATCTGCGCGACGACAGCTTCACCTATCTCGGCTCGGAGGATCTGCCGGTCGAACGCTGGATCGGCCGCGATTTCTTCGACCGCGAGAATCGCGACATGTGGCCCAAGGTCTGGCAGCTCGCATGCTTCGTGGACGATATCGCGAACGTCGGCGATTATGTGACCTACGAAGTCGGGACCCGATCCTTCATCGTGGTCCGGGAGAGCGTGGACAGCGTAAAGGCCTATTATAACAGCTGCGTTCACCGCGCGACCAAGCTTACCGAGGGCGACGGCAATGCCCGATCGTTCAAATGCCCATTCCACGGCTGGGTCTACGGGCTGGACGGCCGCGTCACCGGTCTGCCGTGTCAGTGGGATTTCGGGCATCTGCCGCAGGAGGGCCGTGCCCTCGTCGCAGTGCGCGCGGACATCTGGCAAGGCCTGGTGTTCATCACCATGAGCGCCGATGCCCCGCCGCTCGCAGACTATATCGGGGACCTCTCTGCGGCGTTCGAGCGCTACCCGCTCACCGAAAAATACAAGTCGGCGCATGTGACCAAGGTGGTGCCCTGCAACTGGAAGCTGGGGCTGGAGCAGTTCATCGAATCCTATCACGTCATGGCGACGCATCCCGAAGGGCTGCCCTATATCGGCGATGCCAACGCCCAATATAATATCTGGGCCGACAAGCCGCACGTCAGCCGCATGCACACGCTGCACAGCGTTTCCAGCCCGCATCTGGGGAACCGTTATTCGCAGCAGGAGATGATGGATATCATCACCTCCATCTCCGACAAGGCCGGCGGCGGCGGGCAGATCGTCGTTCCCGACGGCAGCACGACACGCGAGGTGCTGGGCCAGCAGCGCCGCGACATGCTGACCGCGCTCGGCATGGACGTCGATCACCTCACCGATGCCGAGATGATCGACACGATCCACTATTTCATCTTCCCGAACATCGTGGTGTGGACGGCATTCGGATCGCCGATCGTCTATCGCTTCCGGCCCAATGGCGACGACCATGAGAGCCATGTGATGGATATCGTCTTCCTGTCGCCCTACGATCATCGCGAGCCCAAGCCCGAGCCCATGGCGCCTTCACGGCTGGACATCACCCAGAGCTGGACCGAGGCGCCTGCGCTCGGCCGTCTGGGCTGGGTGTTCGATCAGGACGTGAGCAATGCGCCGCTGGTCCAGGCGGGCCTGAAGGCCAGCGGCAAGCGCCGCGTGAGCCTGGGGAATTATCAGGAGATCCGCATCCGGCATTTCCACGCGACGCTGGATCGCTACCTGCAGCCGGCTGACGGCGCCTAGTCGGAGGCGAGACGGACCATCAGCTTGCCGTCGTTGCTGCCGTCGAACAGCTTCAGGAACATCGGCACGGCCTGATCGAGGCCGTCGCCGATCTGCTCGCGGAAATGCAATTGGCCGCTCGCGATCCACCTGCTCAGGTCGCGCAGGGCGGTGGGGAAGATGTCTGAGTGGCGGAGGACCGCGAAGCCCTCGATCCGCGCGGACTTGGCGATCAGCTTGAACAGATTGGTGAGCGCGACCGGCTCCGACGCGTTGTATTGCGAGATCAGGCCACAAAGCGCGACGCGCGCGCCGATGGTGAGCACGTCCAGCGCCGCATCCAGCTGGATGCCGCCGACATTATCGAAGAAGACGTCGATCCCCTCGGGCGCGGCCTCGCGGATCGCCGCGGTGAGCGCGGCGAGGTCGCGGCCACGATAGTCGATCGCGGCATCGAGGCCGAACTCGTCGATCAGCCGGCGGCATTTCTCCGGGCCACCGGCGATGCCGATCGCCCGGCACCCTTTGATCCGCGCGATCTGCGCCGCGACGGACCCGACCGCACCCGCCGCGGCCGACACCAGCACCGTCTCCCCGGGCTTTGGCTTCCCGATCTCGATCAGCCCGGCGTAGGCCGTCAGGCCGGTGGGCCCCAATATCCCGAGGTGATGGCTCAATGCATCGCCGTCCGTCCGGGTGATCCTGCGGGTGAGGGGCCCCGGCACGGTGACGCTGTAGTCGGCGATCGTGTGGAAGCCGACGATCAGGTCCCCGTCGGCATAGTCGGCGTGGCGGGACTGGACCACTTCGCCCAGAGTCGTCGTCGTCAGCGGATCGCCGATCGGGATCAGCGGCACATAGCTATCGACCTGCGAGAGCCGCTGCCGCATGCCGGGATCCAGCGAGATCAGGATGTTGCGGACCAGCAGCTCACCGTCGCCGAGCGCGGGCAGGGGCGCCTCGTCGATTGCGAAATCGGCGGCGGTCGGCAGGCCGTCCGGACGGCGCGAGAGAATGACGCGGCGGTTCAGCATGATCGTCTCAATTCAGAAAGAGGCCGCCGTCTACATTCACCGTCTGGCCCGTCATGTATCGGCTGTCGTCGCACGCGAGGAAAAGCGCGATCGAGGTATAGTCATCGGGCTGCGACATGCGGCCGAGCGGGATCGTGGCGACGAGATTGCGGGTCATGCTGCCGGGCTCGCCGCCGGCATGGGCGCTGTACTGCGCGTCCACCTTGTCCCACATCGCGGTTTGCACGCCGCCGGGCGCGATCGCGTTGACCCGGATTCCGGTCTTGGCATAAGCGAGCGCCGCCGATTGGGTGAGGCTGATCACCGCCGCCTTGCTGGCCGAATAAGCGACGGTCAGCGGATTGCCGCGCCGCCCCGCGCCGGACGCGATGTTGATGATCGCCCCGCCGTCGGCTCCCATCGCGGCTGCCGTCGCCTGCGTGGCGAGCATGAGTCCGCGCACGTTCACTGCGAAGATGCGGTCGAAATCCTCGGCCGCGATATCGCCCCAGGGCTGGAAACCGAAGATCCCCGCGCCGTTGACCAATATGTCGATCCGGCCCGCCGCGGCGACGGCATCGCGGACCATGGCATCGACCGAGTCCGCGCTGGTCACGTCCACCCCCAGGCCTAGGGCTGCGCCCCCGATCGAGCCGGCGACGTCGCGCGCGGCTGCTTGGGACATGTCGGCGATCACGACGGTGGCGCCGGCCGCCGCATAAGCGTGGGCGATGGCGCCGCCGATGCCGCCCGCGCCGCCGGTGATCAGCGCCACCTTGCCGTCCAGCTTGCCACTCATGCCGCGGTGAACCCGCCGTCGACGACGAACTCTGCTCCGGTCACGAAGCTCGCCTCGTTCGATGCCAGGAACACCGCGGCATGGGCGATCTCCTCGGCCCGCGCGACCCGTCCGAGCGGGTGCATCGCCGCGTAACGCGCCTTGCGATCCGCATCCATCCGATCGAACATCGCGCTTTGCGTATAGCCCGGGTGCAGCGAGTTGACCCGGATGTCGCGCCCTTCCTCCGCGCATTCCAGCGCCGCGGACTTGCTCATCAGCGTCACCGCACCCTTGCTTGCCGAATAAGCGAGGTGCCGTCGCCCGCCGACCTTGCCGTAGATGGAGGAGACGTTGATGATCGATCCGCCGCGACGCATCCGCGGGATCGCGTGCTTCATGCCCAGAAAAACGGCGTCGCAGTTGATGGCCATGATCCGGCGCCATTCCTCCATCGTCATGTCGACGAGCGGCTGATCGCCCGCGACGCCGGCATTGTTGACCAGCACGTCGAGTCCGCCGAACCGGTCGACCGTCGCCCGGACGGCCGTCTCCCACCCGTCTTCCCGGGTCACGTCCTGGTTCAGCACCAGCAGGGCCTCGGACGACGAGCCTTCTAGTGCCGAGGTCGCGATATCGGTCGCCGCCACCCTGGCGCCTTCGGCGAGGAAGGCCTGTACGATTGCATGGCCGATGCCGCTAGCGGCGCCGGTGACGATGCATACCCGATTGTTCAGGCGCGCCATTTCCCTCTCCTATGATGTGATCCTATAATCACTTATCAATCATTGTCCATCACTGAGATGGCCAATTTTCAGACCGACTTGCCCTTCATCGTAACAAGTGGGTGCATTCACCGCTAACATGATTGACTAGTCAGATATGGCGCGTACAAAGAGAAAAAATCAGGAAGGATGCTCCATGGATCTCGGGCTTGCCGGAAAGCGCATACTCATAACGGGCGGATCGCGGGGCATCGGTCGCGCGATCGCCGAACTGTTCGTCGCGGAAGGGGCGAACGTCGGCATCTGCAGCCGAGACGCCGCGGGCGTGGACAAGGCGGTCGCCGAGATCGGCGCGTCGGGCGGTGCGATCCACGGCCGCGCGGTCGACGTGGCGGACCGCGCCGCGCTGGAAAGCTGGATCAACGATTCGGCCGCCGCGATGGGCGGGCTGGACGCGTTCATTCCCGGCGTCAGCGTCGGTGGTGGGCCGGAAAAATGGGACGCGGCCTTCCACACCGATCTGATGGGCACGGTGCGCGGCTGCGAAGCGGCGATACCGCATCTGCGGGCGGCGGGCGGCGGCGCGATCGTCCTGATCAGCACGACGGGCGCGATCGAGATCTGGCGCGATCCCATGGCGTACAATGTCATGAAGGCCGGGCTGCTCAACTACGCCAAGAATCTCAGCAACAAGGTCGCGGTCGATCAGATCCGCGTCAACGCCGTCGCGCCCGGGCCGATCTATTTCGAGGGCGGTGCCTGGGAGACGATCAAGGCGAACCTGCCGGATTTCTTCGCGGAGGTCTCGTCGTCGATCCCGATGGGCCGGATGGGAACCCCGGCCGATGTCGCCAAAGCCGTCGCTTTCTATGCAAGCGACGCCGCCAGCTACATTTCCGGCACGACTTTGGTCGTCGATGGCGGGCGGACCCGGCGCGTCGACTATTAATCGCTAGCCCCTCATTCGTCGCGGCGCCCTTGCTCCCTTCGCCGCCGCGCTTCTTGCAGGAACCATGTCATGACCGAACCCGTCGTTCTTTATTCCGAACCCGCGCCGCATGTCGCGCGCATCATCCTCAACCGTCCGCGCGCGGGCAATGCGCAGAACGTGCAGATGAGCTACGAGCTCAACGAGGCCTTCATGCGGGCCGCGCACGACGATGCGATCAAGGTCATCATCCTCGGTGCCGAGGGAAAGAACTTCTCGGGCGGGCACGACTTGAAGGATACCACGCACGCAGATGTCGGCCAGACGCGCCCGCTCACCTCGACCTGGGGGCAGATCGACATCTCCACCGTCGAGGGCTGGTATGGTTGGGAGCGTGAGACCTACCTGGATATGTGCCGCCGCTGGCGCGACATCCCGAAGCCGACGATCGCGGAGGTCAAGGGCGCCTGCTTCGGCGGCGCGTTGATGCTCGCCTGGGTTTGCGATCTGATCGTCGCGGCGGAGGATGCGGTCTTCTCCGATCCCGTCGTCAATATCGGTGCGAACGGCGTCGAATTCTTCGCCCATGCTTATGAGATCGGAGCGCGGCGCGCGAAGGAGCAGCTGTTCACGGCGGGAAGCTGGAGCGCGGCCGAGGCCAAGGAGTGGGGCATGGTCAACCGTGTCGTCACGCGCGACGCGCTGGAGGCGGAGACGCTCGAGCTGGCGCAGCGTATCGCCAGCAAGCCGATGTTCGCGCTCAAGATGGCCAAGGAATCCGTCAATGCGTCGCTCGACGCGCAGGGCCAGCGGGAGGCGATCGACCG
>Ga0164294_10002079_pt1 | contig 18293 bp, 16 predicted proteins | sample GEODES005metaG_FD_111479 | JGI IMG/M metagenome (GOLD analysis project Ga0164294, IMG submission 111479) | Oligotrophic lake water microbial communities from Sparkling Lake, Wisconsin, USA - GEODES005 metaG | ecosystem: Environmental > Aquatic > Freshwater > Lake | place: USA: Sparkling Lake...
ATCAGGGTCTTCATAGGGCACGAATCTTGCAGAAAGTTTAGCCGACAAGTTCATGCCGGGCCCCTCTTGGCGGGCTTGAATTTGCCGGCTGACGGGCCGCCCGTTCAGCCGGGTTTGCGCGAACGCTGGATCAGGTAGTCGGCCACGCTGAGCGCCTTTTCGGGCGTGCCCGCCAGCGACGGCGACGTGTAGTAGCGCCCGTTGATGCCGAGTGTGGGCACGCCGTCGATGCGGTATGCCTCGGCAAGCTGCTTGGCCTGACGGGCCTTGGTCTGCACCGAGAATGAATTGAACGCCTCGGTGAACTTGGCCGTGTCCACGCCGTTCTTGGCCATGAAAGTCAGGATGTCTGGCAGCTTGTCGAGCTTGGCCTGATCGATCTGTATGGCGTTGAAGACCTTGCGCTGCATGGCATCGACCAGGTCCATCGCCTCGAGCGAGTAGTACAGCTTTTGGTGGGTGGTGAAGGGCTCTTCGCGAAAGACCACGGGTGCGCGGCGGAAGGACACGTCGGCCGGCAGCTTTTTCTGCCACGCGGCGAGCGTGGGCTCGAAGGCGCTGCAGTGAGGGCAGCCGTACCAGAAGAACTCCACCACCTCGATCTTGCCGCCAGCGGCCATCGGTATGGGCTGGCTCAGCTTGACGTAGCTGGTGCCTTCAACGGGCTCGCCCTGAGCGAACGCACGCGTGGCGGACACCAGCGCGCTGGCGCCAGCGGTCAGTGAAATCAGTCGGCTGGAAAACTCGCGTCGTTTCATGGTGCTCGGTTCCTTCGTGTGGGCGGGTTGTCGGCGTGTCGAGAGCGCGCGCCGGCGGGTTGGGTTTTACCTTGGCGCGCGCACGAGCGCGGCCTCGAAGCCGGCTGCAAACACTTTGTCCTTGATGTCGTCGGCCTCGGCCTTCTCCTCAAACGGTCCGAGACGCACTCGGTGGACAGTGCGCCCCGATTGTTCTCGCTCGACGATGCGCGCCGAGTAGCCCAGCAGCGCCAGCTTGCCGCGCTGCGCCTCGGCGTCTTCCACGCTGGAGTAGGCGCCGGTCTGCACGAAGTAGGTGAAGCCGATGTCGCCGGCCTTGCCAGTCTGTGCGGCGGACGCTGCGGCAGCAGCCGTCGCAGGTGCTGCACGGTCGGCCAGGATGCTGGCCGGATCGCGCGCCGTCGGGGCTGCCGCGCTGGCTGACTCGTCGGCCTGACTCGCCGGCGCTGCCGGCACGGCCACCGGGCGCGCCGGGTTCTTGCCGGCCAAGGGTGCGTTGGGCTGCCAGTTCTTGTTCTTTTCCTGTTCGGCCAGATCCTGCTCCGCGGTGCGCTGCGGCACCTTGTCGAGAAAGGGCACCGGCACCTTGGTCACATACAGCGCCACACCGAGCGCAATCGCCAGGCCGATCAGCAAGCCGATGATCAAGCCGGTCATGAAGCCGCCGCGTTGGCGGGAGCGGCGCGATGCGGGGGGTGCAGACAGGCGCATGGTGGACCTCACATTTTCTCGGGCGCGCTCACGCCGAGCACTGCCAGCGCATTGCGTATCACCTGCCGGGTGGCAGCCAGCAGCGCGAGCCGGGCGCGTGCGACGGCGTCGTCATCGACCAGGAAGCGCTCGGCCGCGTAGTAGCTGTGGAAGGCGCTGGCCACATCGCGCAGGTAGAAGGTCAGGTCGTGGGGCGCGAGCGTCTCGGCCGCGCTCGACAGCATCGCCGGGTAGTCGGCCAGCCGCAGCATCAGCGAGGTTTCGGTCGGGGCCGTGAGCACCGAGAGATCGGCGGTGGCGATCGCATCCACATCGCCGCCCTTGTCCGCGTACTGCTGGATCACCGAGCAGATGCGCGCATGGGCGTACTGCACATAGAACACCGGGTTCTCGTCGTTTTGCTTGAGCGCCAGATCGACGTCGAAGGTGAACTCGGTGTCGGCCTTGCGGCTGATCAGGAAGAAGCGCACCGCGTCGCGGCTGGTCCAGTCGATCAGATCGCGCAGCGTCACGTAGGAGCCGGCGCGCTTGGAGATCTTGACCTCCTCGCCGCCCTTCATCACGGTGACCATCTTGTGCAGCACGTAGTCGGGGTAGCCCGGCGTGATGCCCACACCCGAGGCCTGCAATCCGGCGCGCACCCGGGCGATGGTGCCGTGGTGGTCGCCGCCCTGGATGTTGATCGCCTTGGTGTAGCCGCGCGAGAACTTGTTGATGTGATAAGCCACATCGGGCACGAAGTAGGTGTACTGCGACTCGTCGCCGGTGGTGCCCGACTTGCGCATCACGCGGTCCTTGTCGTCGCCGTAGTCGGTGCTGCGTAACCACAGCGCGCCGTCTTGCTCAAAGGTCTTGCCGGCCGCCACCAAACGCGCCACCGTGGCTTCGACCTGACCGCTGGCGTACAGGCTCGACTCGAGAAAGTAATGGTCGAAGCGCACACCAAAGGCCTGCAGATCCAGGTCCTGCTCGTGCCTGAGGTAGGCCACGGCGAACTGGCGAATGCCGTCGACATCTTCGACATCACCCGAAGCGGTGAACTCGCGGTCATCGGCCTTGACCGTTTGCCGTGCCGTGAAGCCGGTGGCGATGTCGGCGATGTAGTCGCCGTTGTAGGCCGACTCGGGCCACTGTGCGTCGCCGGGCTTGAAGCCCTGCAGCCGGGCCCGCGTCGAGTGCGTCAGCGTGGCGATCTGCACGCCAGCGTCGTTGTAATAGAACTCGCGCCACACCGACCAGCCCTGCGTTTCGAACAGGTTGCAGATCGCGTCGCCGAGCGCAGCCTGCCTGCCATGGCCCACGTGCAGCGGCCCGGTCGGATTGGCCGAGACGAATTCGACCAGCACCTGCTGGCCATTGGGCGCCTGACGACCAAAGCACTCGCCAGCGGCAAGCACTTCGCGCACGACGGCTTGGCGGGTTGCGTGACGCAGTCGCACATTGACGAAGCCGGGCCCGGCGATCTCGAAGGATTCGACGTGGGCCTGTACGGCGCTGTGGCGCTGGAGCGCGTCGATGAGGGCTTGTGCGAGCTCGCGCGGATTTTTCTTCAGCGGCTTGGCCAACTGCATGGCCGAGGTGCACGCCAAGTCTCCGTGGGCGGCAAGTTTGGGCGATTCGAAGGCCGCCTGCAGCGTGCTGCCAGGGCTGAGTTCATGGATCGCTGAGGCGAGGGCCTTCAACAGGTCTTGCTTCGCTTCAATCATGGGCAGATTCTACGTTTCGCCCTGGGCCAGCCGACCCTGCGGGCCACTGCAGCCGCGGTGCGGCTCGAGGTTTGGTGCGCCTTTGGTGGCTTGTTCCGCCTTATCCATCGGCGCATCCTGCGCCAACATCGCAGCTGTGCGCGCGGCGTTTGGCTGCATCGCCATGCCCAAACCTCGAGCTCGATTTGAACGAGAACCCCACCGAAGTCCTCACACCGGCTGTTGACATACCGCTCGACGTGGCGAGCCAGGCCGCGCCTCGCGACGACCTGCCCGCGCGAATCGGCAAGTACCCGGTGATTCGCAAGCTCGGCGAAGGCGCCACCAGCGACGTCTTTTTGTGCCGGGACGAGTTCCACGACCGCGATGTGGCGGTCAAGCGGGTGCGCCTGCCGGCCAGCGACGACGCCGATGCAACCCGCTACAGCGAACGCTTTTTTGCGGCCGAGGCCACGCTGGTCGGCCGCCTTCAGCACCCCAACGTGGTGAAGATCTACGACGCGGTGATCGAGCCGTCATGTCAATACCTGGTGATGGAGTACGTGGCCGGCGGCACCTTGCGGCCTTTTTGCCGCGCCGATCAGTTGCTGCCGCTCGAGCAGATCGTCGAAATCGGATTCAAGTGCGCCATGGCGCTGGGCTACGTCTACCGCCAAGGTCTGATCCACCGCGACGTGAAACCCGCCAATTTGCTCACGGTGATGAGCCCTGGGGGCATCACCGATGTCAAGGTGTCCGACTTTGGCAGCGTGCTGAATCTGGGCTCCGACGTGACCCAGGTGTATCGGGTCGGCTCGCTGGCCTACATGTCACCCGAGCAGCTCGACGGCAGCACGCTCGACAGTCGTGCCGACATGTATTCGCTGGGCGCGGTGCTTTATCACCTGACCGCCGGGCGCCCGCCGTTCGACGCGCAGATCCAGTCGGCCCTGATGCACCAGATCTATCACGTGACACCGCCGTCTCTGGTCGGACTGCGTGAGGGTGTGAGTGCGGCGCTTGACGAGGTGTTACAGCGTGCACTGGCCAAGGACGCGCAGCAGCGTTTTGCCGATTGGGACGAATTCGCCAACGCGCTCGCGGGCCTGATTTCGCGGCAGGAAGTGCCGCGCGGTCAGCTGCAGGCGGTGATGGACTCAGAGCGCTTCAACTTGCTGCGGCAGCTGGAGTTCTTCTCGAGCTTTGGCGACGTCGAGCTGTGGGAGGTGGTCCACCGCGCCAAGTGGCGGCGCTTCCCCGTGGGCCATGGCCTGTATCGCAAGGGCGATCGGGGCCGCGCTTTTCACATCATTGCGCAGGGCTGCGTCGAGGTCTTTCGCGACGGCGAGAAGGTCGCCACGCTGGGCACGGGCACGTCGGTTGGCGAGATGGCCTACCTCGCGCCCAGCCCCGATCTGCGCACCCACACGGCGGATGTGATCGTCAGCGAGGTCGCCACCACCGTGTCCTTCGTGCCCGAGACGCTCGCGCAGCTCAGCGAAGGCTGCCAGCACCGCTTTGATGCCTCGTTCATCCGCGTGCTGGTGCGTCGATTGCACGCCGCGCACGAGAAGATGGCGCACCCGCGGCGCATTCTTTGACCGTGCGAGCGGGCCCGCGCCTTGCTGGCGTGTGGGCCGCCGTGATCCAATCCTTGCTGACGCATCCCGCGCCTGCTCTCACCACCCGCAAGGAGCCACCATGAAATCATTCCTGATCGCGATTGCCCTGGGCCTGGGCGTTCTGGCTGCACCCGCATTCGCCGTCGATGCTGCCAGCGCTCCCTTGACGAAGCAGCAAAACAAGATGACGACCTGCAATGCCGCCGCTGGCGACAAGAAGGGCGATGACCGCAAGGCTTTCATGAAGACCTGCCTTTCTGCCGACAGCAAGCCCACTCAGCAAGACAAGATGAAGACCTGCAACGCCGAAGCCGCCGGCAAGAAGGGCGACGACCGCAAGGCCTTCATGAAGACCTGCCTGAGCGCCTGAGTCGACACAAGCCCGGCTGGCGCCCTGCTCTGGGTCACAGCCGCCGGGCCATCCCCGCGACATTGAAGCCACGCGCATCGGCCGCAGCCTGCGCGATGAGACGAATTTTTTGAAACCTTGAAGGAGTTTTTCTGATGAGCCTTTCCACGCTGACCTTGCCTGCGGGCATGGAGATCAACGCGCCGATGCGTCCTAGCTTCGAGGCCGTCCTCAGCCTGCCCGCGCTCGAACTGGTGGCCAAGCTGCACCGTGCGTTCGAGCCGCGCCGCCAGCAACTGCTCGCCGCGCGCGTCGAGCGCAGCAAGCGCCTTGACGCCGGTGAGCGCCCCGACTTCCTGGTCGAGACGAAAGCCATTCGCGAAGGCGACTGGAAGGTCGCGCCGGTTCCGCCCGCGCTGCAGTGCCGGCGTGTGGAGATCACCGGCCCCGTCGAGGCCAAGATGGTCATCAACGCTTTCAATTCGGGCGCCGACAGCTACATGACCGACTTCGAAGACAGCAATTCGCCGCTGTGGACGAACCAGATTCAAGGCCAGATCAACCTCAGCCAGGCCATCCGCCGCACGCTCACGCTCGAGTCCAACGGCAAGACTTACAAGCTCAACGACAAGATCGCCACGCTGCAGGTGCGCCCGCGCGGCTGGCACCTCGATGAAAAGCATGTGCTGGTCGACGGCCAGCGGGTGAGCGGCGGCATCTTCGACTTTGCGCTGTTCATGTTCCACAACGCGAAGGAGCAGATCGCGCGCGGCGCCGGTCCGTTTTTCTATCTGCCGAAGATGGAAAGCCACCTTGAGGCGCGGCTGTGGAACGACGTGTTCGTGATGACGCAAAACGAACTGGGTCTGCCGCAAGGCACGATCAAGGCCACGGTGCTGATCGAAACCATCCTGGCTGCGTTCGAGATGGAAGAAATCCTCTACGAATTGCGCGAGCACAGCGCCGGTCTGAACGCCGGCCGCTGGGACTACATCTTCAGCTGCATCAAGAAGTTCAAGCTCGATCACGAGTTCTGCCTGGCCGATCGCGCCAAGGTCACGATGACCGCGCCGTTCATGCGTTCCTATGCGCTGCTGCTGCTCAAGACATGCCACAAGCGTGGTGCACCGGCGATTGGCGGCATGAGCGCGCTGATTCCGATCAAGAACGATCCGGCCAGAAACGAGATCGCCATGGCCGGCATCATTGCCGACAAGCGCCGCGATGCCACCGATGGCTACGATGGCGGCTGGGTCGCGCACCCGGGGCTGGTCGAAGCGTCGATGAAGGAGTTCGTCGAGGTGCTCGGCGATCGCCCCAACCAGTTCGACAAGCAAAAGCCCGAAGTCAACGCGACCGGTGCCGACTTGCTGAACTTCCAGCCCGAGGCCCCGATCACCGAAGCCGGCTTGCGCATGAACATCAACGTGGGCATCCACTACCTGGGCGCCTGGCTGGCGGGCAACGGCTGCGTGCCCATTCACAACCTGATGGAAGACGCCGCCACCGCCGAGATCAGCCGCTCGCAGGTGTGGCAGTGGATCCGCACACCCAAGGGCGTGCTCGACGATGGCCGCAAGGTCACCGCCGACATGGTGCGCTCGTTCGTGCCTGAGGAGCTAGCCAAGATCAAGGCCGGCGGCTTCGAGGGCAAGTTCGACCGTGCCGCCGAGATCTTCACGCAGATGAGCACGCAGGACGCCTTCGAGGAGTTCCTGACGCTGCCGCTGTACGAAGAAATCTGAGCCTGAGCAGCCACCTGTGCACGTTTCGTGCATGGGTGGGTTTTCCGCTCCCGTACGCACGGCTGCGGTTCCGATGAACTCGGCTGGGTGCCGCCGAGCCACTCTGGCTTTCCTTCGCGCGCATCGCGCCTGCTCGCCGTGAACTTTGCTGCTGTGACCCGAATCGTTGTCGTCGGCGCTGGCTTTGCCGGCACGAACATGGTGCGCGCGCTGAGCGCCCAGATGCCGCGCGGCTGTTCGCTCACGCTGGTCTCAGAAAACAGCTACACCACCTTCAACCCGATGCTGCCCGAGGCGGTGGGCGCCTCGGTGTTTCCCGAGCACGTGGTGGTTCCGGTGCGCGAGATGCTGCCGCAAAGCCCCATCCAGCAGTTCATCATGGGCTCGGTCACCTCGGTCGACACGCAGTCGCGGCGGCTGACGATGCAAGCCCTCAACGGCGAAATGACCCTGCCATACGACCACCTGGTGTTCGCGCTGGGCAATCGCGCGCGGCTCGACCTGATGCCCGGCATGGCCGAGCACGCGCTGCCACTGAAAACGGTGGGCGATGCCATGCACATTCGCAACACCGTGCTGCGCCGGCTGGCGTGCATCGAGCTCGAGACCCACCCCGAACGCCGCCGCCAGCTGGGGCACTTCATCATCGTGGGCGGGGGTTTTTCGGGCGTCGAGGTGGCCGGCGAACTGATCGACTGCCTGAGGGGCATCCGTCACTACTACCCGCGTGTGGCGGCCGATGAACTCAAGGTCACCGTGCTGCACGGCATGCCCAGGCTGCTGCCCGAGTTGTCGGCGCGCCTGGGTGCTGCGGCGCTCGAGTCGCTGCGCCAGCGTGGCGTGACGGTGCGGCTCGATACCTTCGCCAGTTCGGTGTCGGCTGCGGGCGTGCACCTCAAGGACGGTGAACTGGTGGCGGGTGACACCGTGCTCGGCACCATCGGCACCTCGTCCAACCCCTTGCTCGAGCGCATCGGCGTGCGCTGCCTGCAAGGGCGCATCGTGGTGAACGGCGACATGTCGGTGCCCGACTTTCCCGGCGTGTGGGCTGTGGGCGACTGCGCGGCCGTGCCCAATGCGCTCGATGGCAGCATCTCGCCGCCCACGGCGCAGTTCGCCGTGCGGCAGGCCAGGCATCTGGCGGCCAACCTCGTTCGCGAGATGCGCGGCCGTGCCACCGAGCCGTTTCGCTACCGCTCGCGCGGCGCGATGGCCTCCATCGGCCACCTCAAGGGGGTGGCCGAGGTGTTCGGCGTGCCCCTCACAGGCTGGCTGGCCTGGCTGGTGTGGCGCGCTTACTACCTGTCGCAAATGCCGTCATCGGGGCGGCGCTTGCGCATCTTCTTCGAGTGGAGCTGGGGCATGTTCTTCCCGTCGGACATCACGCACCTGCGTTTCACGCGCAGCGCCGAAGTCCAGTCAGAAGACCAAAAGCACCATGCCGAGGCACACGCCCATGCACTGACCTTGGTTTCAAACCAGGTCCCGGCCGATCAGCCTCTCAAGCACGCGCAACGGTGAGCGGTTCGGGTTCTTCATGCCGGCCACAGGCAGGTGAAGGGTCTGCTCGAAGACGTGTTGCCCCAGCATGGCGGCGTGCGACACCTGATCGGTGTAGACCAGCCAGGTGCTGCCTGGCCTGAACTCGCAGGTCTGCTGCGGTGCTGCGGCCTGATATGCCGTGTCGGCCTTCATGCGGTCGTGAAGCTGCAGCATGTGGTGGTCGTAGGCGCTGCGCGGGCCCTTGGTGATGCCCAGCAGGCTGAGCAGCTGGCGGCTGCCCCATGGCGGGGCTGACAGCGCGGGCATGAAGCGGCGCGCCACGTCCTCGAACGGTTCACCCACTCGCCAGACGCGGTTTTGCCCGTCGGGATTCACATTGGTGAACAACCGCAGGATCCTCTTGCCGCCGGTGGGTGACGACGGAAAACTGTCCACATGCAGCCGCGAGTCGTCCTTGCGCCAGGAGCTGACCCGCCCGGCAATCTCCACCGGGCGAAAGCTGGTTCGAGCCAGCCGGATCGTGGGGTCATAGTGGGGCAGCAACTGCCGCAACAGGCCGCGGCTGGCGGCAGCAAACCGTTCCATCATCGCGCTCAGCGCCTCGAGCTCGGCGCCTTGCGCGCTGCTGCCACTCACGCTGCCATCGGCGGGGCTCAGGCTCACGTTCTTGCCCGCACCGGCCGTGGCCGCCGACAGGAACTGCCGCTCACCATCCAGCAGCGCAAAAGGCAGATCCGGCAGCAGCAAGACGGCGCCGGACTCGAGCGCATCCATGGCCGCGGACTGTTTTCTCTCGGAACACGGCTGATCCCAGCTCGTGATGGGCAGGCTGATGATCGGCGTCATGGCGGACCCCGCAGTGGTGGTTGATGTGGATGGCGCGGGGCTGCCTGCACACGATGCGGGCAGGCTCATCGCCCCAGCACGCGACGGTACACCTCACGGTTGCCCGCGGCCATGATCTGGGGCGTGAAGTCAGACTCGACATAGGCCGGCCCGGCTGCACCCAGCCGCTGGCGCAAGGGCGCGTCGCCGAGCAGCCGGTCGATCGCCGCAGCCAGCGCGGCGGCGTCGCCCACCGGCACCAGCAACCCGGTGATCCCGTCGGCGATGGCCTCGGGGATGCCGCCCACCCGCGAGCCGATGCATGGCACGCCGGCCGCTGCGGCCTGCAGGCACACATTGCCCAGGCCCTCGGTGAAGGCGGGGTGCACCAGCACATCGAGCGCGCCCAGCCACTGCTCCAGATCGGCACGAAAGCCCGCGAAATGCACCCGCGATCCCAGACCACGATCTGCGGCGATTTGCGGCAGGCTGTCTGACAGCGGCCCGCGCCCGAAGACGATCAACTGCACCGTCGGGTGCTTGTCCGCCAGCATCTGCAGCGACTCAAACAGCAGCGCATGGCCCTTGCGTTCGATCAGCTGCGCGGCGATGCCCAGAATCGGCTGCGTCGCATCGAGCGAGAAAGTGGCCGCCAGCTCGGCGCGCGATCGACTCTGCTGACAGGGCTTCGGGTCGATGGCGCTGTGCACCACGGTGATGTCTGCGCTGGGCACGCCTTGGCTCATCAGCACGTCCCTGACGCCTTCGGCAATCGCCACGATGTGGCGAAACAGCGGGTACTTGAGCCACAAGGCCAGCCGCGCTTCGCGCGTGTCGTTGCGGCGCGTCATCACCGCCGGAACTCCGGCCAGCCGGGCGCCCAGCGCGCCCCACACATCGGCGCCGCGTCGGCTGTGGATGTGCACCAGATCAGGCTGCAGCCGCCGCAGCAGCGCCGCAAAGCGCCAGGTGAGCGACACATCCCCATCGCCGAAGGTGGCCAGCTCGATCACCGTGGTGCCTGCTGCCCGCGCCCGCGCCGCCATCTCGCCGCCTTTCGCGCACACCAGCGTGCTGCGGATGCCCAGCGATGGCAGGTGTTCGGTCAGGTACAGCACCTGCCGCGCACCTCCATAGACAAAGCGGCCGGTTTCCAGGTGAACCACATGAGGCTGCCCGGTGGCACCGCGCTGGCTTGGGGAGACGGGTGACTTGTCGGACATCACCGCGGCTCAGGCGTTGGGCGCGCTCGCTGGTTCTGCCACCGGCATGGGCAGCCAGGCGAGGACAGATTGCGCCAGCGCATAGATGCCAAATGCCGCTGCGGCAGCCACGGCCAGCGGCGGCGCAATGCCAAACGCAGACCAGGCCGTCACCGTGGCCACTTCGCGCGTGCCCCAGCCGCCAAAGCTCACCGGCAGCGCCGCGAAAAGAAAGATCGGCCCGGCCGTGAAGGCGACCACCCACCACGGCAGCACCACGCCGAAGGCGCGTCCGGCGCAGTACAACGCGCCCACCGCGAAGGCCTGCACCGCCAGCGAGGCAGCGGCCTGCCGGCGGTATTGCTGAAAGCTGTTGGGCCGGCGCAGCAACTCGACTGCCGTCGCGCGCCGCCCGCCGGGCTTTGCGCCATAACCCGCCGCGCTGGCCAGCGTGCTCAGCACCAGCAAGGGCAGCAGCAACACCGTGCCCAACAATCCGGCGGCGATCACCGCCGTGGACCAGGCTTCGGGGATGTGCAGCCGCTCGCGCAGGATCTCCATCTCGGCCGTGCCCGTGCCGGCGAACAGCGCCAGCGCGCCCAGGGCAAACAGGATCCACAGCCCGCTCAGGCGGTCGAGCACCACCGACAGGCTCGCCGCGCCCATCGGGCAGCCATCGCGGTGCAACTGCCAGGCGCGGAACATGTCGCCGCCCAGCACCGCACCCGGCAAAAGCGCATTGATGGCCACGCCGCGAAAGTACACGGCGATCGCCCAGCGCGCGCGCACCCGGTGGCCGAGCCAGCGCGCCAGCTCGGACCAGCGCAGCGACGATGAGGTGTTGCCCGCAGTGGCGCTCGCCAGCCCCAGCACCAGCCAGCTAACGTCGGCACCACGCACCGCCGCCAGCACAGCTTGCGGCCCGGCCAGCCACACCACGGCGGCCAGCAGCAGCGGTGCGCCCACCAGGCGCAGCAACTGCATGACGTGCCGACGCTCGATGGCCATCAGCGGATCAGCCCAGACACCGCCGACCACACGGCGCGGTGGGCCGTATCGGGCTGGGTGGGGGCAGGCAATGGGGTGTCAAGGCGAGTCGGCGAGGGCAGCGACGATTCTAGGAGGCCGACCGCGACGCACCCACAATCTGCATCGCACTCGGCGGCGAGACGACGTCCAGGCCCTCAGGCGAACTCACCGCAATCCCGGGCGTTCGCAGAATCTGGAAGTCTGGAAATACAAAATCACCCATGAAAAATGAAATCCAGAAATTTGTTGACTTGATCAACAGGATTGATCTGCGAATACTGATGTTCGCGGTTATTTTTCTGGCGACCTTTTCGATCAAATTGAGCGATAACGAAGAAGAATATTTCGTTTTCGCCAAGGCTTTTGCGGACCCGCACTGGATTTCTGGTGCCCTCAGCATCAAGGATGTGCCTGGCACCCGCATCATTTTCGACACTGTGGTGGGTTGGGCGCTGGGGTTTGCCAGCTTCGAGCAGGTTGCCGCTGCCGGGCGAACGCTGTGCGCGGTTCTGTTTGCATTTCCGCTCGCCTTGGTTTTCAAGAAATTGCGGCTCAGCCACCTCGAGGCTGTTTTTCTTCTGGCCGTCTATGTTTTGTCTCACCAAAGCTTTTTCGGCAATGAATGGATTTTCCGATCATTTGAGACCAAGGTGGTTTCTTACGCCTTCGTTTTTTACAGTATTTACTATTTGATCGAGGAGAGAATTCGGTTGTCCGTGATATTTTCTGCCGCCGCCATTTATTTTCATGTGCTGGTCGGTGGTTGGTATGTTCTGGCGCTGTTTGCCTATTTCATCTTTCGCCGAGTTCCCTTGCGGGAGGTGCTTGTCTCGGCACTGATGCTGGCCGTGCTGCTGACGCCTTTGGCCTTCTACCTGGCGGGCACTTATCTCGTTCACAACCCGAACGTCATCGACGGTGTGACGGTGAGCTGGGTCTATGCCTATGTTCGAAATCCCCACCATCTCGACGTGTTGGGCAGGCTGGTGCAGGGCAAGACCTCGGTGCAAATCGAGGTGGTGCTGAGTGCGGCCATGGGCTGGCTGTGCATCAAGACCTATGGCAAGGACACGGACCCTGCCATTCGAGCGCTCTGCCTGCTGAGCCTTGTTCTTTTTGCTCAACAGTTCCTCAGTCTCCTGGCCGCCAGCTTCGATACCCAGGGCGTATTTTTGAAGTTCTATCCCTACAGAACCAGCGCGCTTTCGCTTTTTCTGAGCTTGACCTTGCTGCTGCTGCTGTTCAAGAAATCAGGCTGGTTGCCATCGCGGGAATCCACATCACCCGGTGAACATTCGAATGGGCGAGCCCGTCAGCTGGCCGTGGGCTCGGTGATGCTGGCGTTGGTGGTGCTGGGTCTGGGCAGCCGGCTGTACATCAACGCGGTGGATTCGTATCGGGTGGCATACCCTTCGGCCAGGCAGTTGGCGATGAATTCGACATCCGACTGGATCAGGCTCAACACCGATGCGGCGGCCGTGGTTCTGGATTTAGAGGACCGTTCGCGAGGACATCTCGATTTCATCCGCAAAACGCAGCGAGACAGTTTTTCGGTCTACAAGTTTGTGCCGACCACCAACTTGCTGATCTACGAGTGGTACCAGCGGGTGCTGGCGCGCGATCGGGTCGCCAACGACATCTCGGTGTTGCCGACCATCCAGCGCAAGTATCGAATCGACTACATCCTGAGCGAGCGGCCGCTGTCTGGCGAAACCCTCAGGCCGGTGTATCAAAACGAGTTCTTCCACCTTTACGCGGTCTGATCGCGCGAGCACCGATTTGTCTGTGGACTCCACCTTGACCCTGGCCCCGAGCGGCGACATCAACCTGTCGCCCTCCGAGCTGCCTGCGCAATGCGATGTGATCGTCGTGGGCGCGGGTCCGGCCGGCAGCGCGGCGGCGCTTGAGCTCGCGCGCGCCGGGCTCGATGTGGTGCTCGTCGATCAGCACGCGTTTCCGCGCGACAAGGTTTGCGGTGACGGGTTGATTCCTGATGCGCACAACGCCTTGCGCCGCCTGGGGTTGCTCGATGAGGTGCTCGCGCAGGCGCAATCGGCCGGCCACGTGGGCGTGATCGGCTCGCGCGGTGGTCGTGTGAATGTGCCGGGCACGCTGTCGGTGCTGCCGCGCCGCGAGCTTGATCTCATCTTGTGCCGAGGCGCGGTGGCCGCGGGCGCGCGCATGTTCGCGCCGCTGCGCTTCATGGGCACGATCGAATCCACAGTCGACGGCGTGACACAGGTGGTCGGTGCGAGGCTGCGCTCGGGCGACACCATGCACGAGCTGCGCGCAGCATGGCTGCTGATCGCCAGCGGCGCGCCACCGCAGGCCCTGCTCGCCGCCGGCATGTGCGAGCGACGCACGCCCAGCGGGGTGGCGCTGCGCGGTTATGTGCGCAACCCGGCGCTGGTCGGGCGGCTCACCGAGCTCGAGGTGGTGTGGCATCCGCACATGAAGCGCGGCTATGGCTGGATCTTTCCTTGCCCGAACGGCGTGTTCAACATCGGCGTGGGGGTGGCGCACAGCCATGCGAAGCGCCGTGATGGCCAAGACCGCGGCGGCGCCACGATGCGCGATGTCAATCTGCGCTCGATGTTCGATGCCTTCACCCGGGTGCATCCCCACGCGCGCGAGTTGATGGCGGGCGGCCAGTGGGTGGGTGAGCTCAAGGGCGCACCGCTGCGCTGCTCGCTCGAAGGCGCAGCCCTGTCGCGCCCGGGGCTGCTGGTCACGGGCGAGGCCGCCGGCAGCACCTACGCCTTCACCGGCGAGGGCATCGGCAAGGCCATGGAAACCGGCATCCTCGCGGCCGAGGCGGTGATCGACAGCTTCAGGGGCACGAACGAAGCCCAGGCGCGCACGACCTACGAGCAACGGGTGCGTGCGCTCGTGCCGCGCTACCGGCTTTACGAAAAGGCCAATGCGGTCAACGATCACCCATGGCTGGTCGACCTGCTGGTGTGGAGCGCGCTGCGCAGCCCCAAACGCCTCAAGCGCATGAGCGGCGTGCTCGAGGAAACCCACATCCCGAGCAGCCTGATGAGCCCCGGCGCGTGGTGGCGGCTGCTGTTCGAGCGAGGCTGAAGGACCATCCCATGTGCCAACTGCTCGGGATGAACGGCAACACGCCGACCGACATCATGTTCAGCTTCACCGGTTTTGCCACCCGCGCCGAGGAGCATCAGGACGGATTTGGCATCGCCTTCTTCGAAGGCGCCGGGCTGCGCCTGTTTGTCGATGCGCAAAGCGCGCGCCACTCGCCGGTGGCCGAGCTGGTGCAGAACTATCCGATCCGCTCGCAGCACGTGATCGCCCACATCCGCAAGGCCACGCAGGGCCGCGTGGCGCTGGAAAACACCCACCCTTTCGTGCGCGAGCTGTGGGGCCGCTACTGGGTGTTCGCGCACAACGGCAACCTCACGGGCTATGCGCCGCGGTTGCACGCGTCGTTCCACCCGGTGGGCCACACCGACAGCGAGCTGGCGTTTTGCTGGCTGATGCAAGAACTCGCCAAGGCGCACGCCAGCTTGCCGCCGGTGGCTGAACTCACGGCCACGCTGCGCGAGCTGGTGCCGCAGATCGCCGCGCACGGCACCTTCAACTTCATGCTCAGCCAGGGCGAGGCGCTGTGGGCCCACTGCTCGACGCAGCTGAGTTACCTGGTGCGCCAGCACCCGTTTCGCGAAGCGCGGCTGCAAGATGACGACATCAGCGTCGACTTCTCTCGGCTGACCACGCCATCGGACCGGGTCGCGGTGGTCGTCACCGAGCCGCTCACGCGTGACGAGTCCTGGGTGGCCTTCGGGCCCGGTGAGTTGAAAGTGTTTGTGGGCGGCGAGCCGTTGGCGGTCTGAGGCAAGCCGGCGTGCAAGGGCCGCCGCGGCCGTCAGCGCGCTGCGTTGAGTTGCAGCCGAGTGGCTTGGGCCACCTGCCGTGCGGCAACGGCAAAGTCATCACCTGCACTGGCGTACAGGATCGCGCGCGATGAATTGACCGCGATCGCGCCGGTGGTGTGTCCGCCTTGCGATCGCCAGCCCGCGCGCACCGTGGCAGCCGCATCGCCGCCTTGCGCGCCCACGCCGGGGATCAGCAGTGGCAGCGTCGGCGCGATCTCGCGCACCCGCTCGATCTCGGCTGGGAAGGTCGCGCCCACCACCAGCGCGAGCTGGCCGGTGCGGTTCCAGCTTCCCTGCGCCAGCCGCGCCACGCGCTCGTAGAGCAGTTCACCAGGCCGCCCATCGGCGTCTTGCAGCCGCTGCGCCTGCAGGTCCGAGCCGCCCGCGTTCGAGGTGCGGCACAACAGGATCAGGCCCTTGTCGGGGTAATCGAAATACGGCTCGATCGAGTCATGGCCCATGAACGGCGACAGCGTCACCGCATCGGCGCGGTAGCGCTCGAAGGCCTCGCGCGCGTACTGCTGCGCGGTGCTGCCGATGTCGCCACGCTTGGCATCGAGGATCACCGGCACTTGCGGTGCGACCGCATGGATGTGCGCGATCAACTGCTCGAGCTGGTCTTCGGCGCGGTGCGCCGCGAAGTAAGCGATCTGCGGCTTGAAGGCGATCGCCAGGTCTTTGGTGGCGTCCACGATCGCAGCGCAGAAATCGAAGATGCGAGCGGCATCGCCTTTCCAGGCGCCGGGAAACTTCGCCGGTTCGGGGTCGAGCCCGACGCACAGCAAGGAGTCGTTGACGCGCTCGGCAGCGGCCAGTTGATCGGTGAACTTCATGGGGCTGCGGATCAGCCGATGCGCCGTGCCAGCTGTGCGGCCAGCCCGGTGTACGAGCCCGGCGTCATCGCGAGCAGACGCTCTTTTTCGGCCGCCGGGATTTCCAGCGTGGCGATGAACTGGTGGATCGATTCGCGGGTGATGGCCTTGCCGCGCGTCAACTCCTTCAGCCGCTCGTACGGGTTGGGCAGGCTATAGCGCCGCATCACCGTTTGTATCGGCTCGGCGAGCACCTCCCAGGCGTCGTCGAGGTCGGCGGCGAGCTTGGCTTCGTTGACCTCGAGCTTGCCCAGGCCGCGCAGCAGGCTGTCAGCGCCCAGCAGCGCGTAGCCCAGCGCCACGCCCATGTTGCGCAGCACGGTGCTGTCGGTGAGGTCGCGCTGCATGCGGCTGATGGGCAGCTTTTGGCTCAGGTGGGTGAGCAGCGCATTGGCCAGGCCGAAGTTGCCCTCGGCGTTCTCGAAGTCGATCGGGTTGACCTTGTGCGGCATGGTGCTGCTGCCGATCTCGCCGTCTTTGAGCCGTTGCTTGAAAAAGCCCAGGCTGATGTAGCTCCACACGTCGCGCGACCAGTCGATGAGGATGGTGTTGCTGCGCGTGATGGCATCGAACAGCTCGGCCATGCAGTCGTGCGGCTCGATCTGGATCGTGTACGGGTTGAAGTTCAGACCGAGCTGCTGCTCGACGACGCTGCGGCTGAAAGCCTCCCAGTCGACATCGGGGTAGGCCGCCACGTGCGCGTTGTAGTTGCCCACCGCGCCGTTCATCTTGGCCAGCAACTGCACGCCGGCGATGCGCGCGCGGGCTGTGAGCAGCCGCGCCACCACGTTGGCGACTTCCTTGCCCAGAGTGGTCGGGCTGGCGGTCTGGCCGTGGGTGCGGCTGAGCATGGGCAGATCGGCCAGGCCGTGGGCGAGTGCCGTCATCGACGCGATGATGCGGTCGAGCGCGGGCAGCATCACCTCGGCGCGTGCGGCTTGCAGCATCAGCGCGTGGCTGGTGTTGTTGATGTCCTCGCTGGTGCACGCAAAGTGCACGAACTCGCTGGCCGCGAGCAACTCGGGTGTGCCGGCGAACTGCGCCTTGAGCCAGTACTCGACCGCCTTCACATCGTGGTTGGTGGTGCGCTCGATGTCCTTGATGGCCTGCGCATCGGCTTCTGAAAAACCGCTCACCTTGGCGCGCAGCAGCGAGCGGCTGGCCGCTGACAGCGGCGCGAATTCGGGCAGGCCGGCGTCTGACAGCGCGATGAACCATTCGACTTCGGCCTGCACGCGACGATGCATCAGGCCGTACTCGCTGAGCAGCGCGCGCAACGGCGCGACCTTGGCGGCATAGCGGCCGTCGAGTGGCGACAGCGCGGTGAGGGGGGAAAGGTTCATGGATGGTGCGCCGACTCGGGGCGACGGCAAGGGCAGGGTGGGCGAAGTTTAGGGCGACCCCGTGCAGCGTCTGGGCCGGCGACGCTCGCTGAGGCGTCGATACGAATGACGCACCCGTGCCCTGCGCGAGCGGCTCAACCATAAAAACCCGTGACTAGAATGGTTTTCACGGCCTGAGGCATCGCAGCAGGCTTGCGTGTTCACATTCGCTCCGAGCGTCCCCACATGAAACTCATCGGCTCGCTCACCAGTCCTTATGTGCGCAAGGTGCGCGTCGTACTGGCTGAAAAAAAACTCGACTACCAGCTCGAGCTCGAAGACGTCTGGTCGTCTGACCGCATCATCGCTTCCAACCCGCTGGGCAAGGTGCCTTGTCTGGTGATGGAAGGTGGCGAGGCGGTGTTCGACTCGCGCGTGATCGTCGAGTACGTTGACACCCTGTCGCCGGTGGGCCGGCTGATTCCCGAGCGGGGGCGCGAGCGTGCCGAGGTGCGCACCTGGGAGGCGCTGGCCGATGGCGTGCTCGATGCTGCGGTCGCCGTGCGGCTGGAGCAGACCTGGAACGGTCGTGACGATGGTCAGCGCAGCCAGGCCTGGGTCGAGCGCCAGATGAGCAAGGTGCACGCCTCGCTGGCGGCGATGAACACCGGTCTGGCCGACAAGCCCTGGTGCTGCAATGGCAACCACCTCACGCTGGCCGATGTGTCCGTGGGCTGCGCGCTGTCTTACCTAGACTTCCGGTTTCCGCACATC
>Ga0164294_10002080_pt1 | contig 18292 bp, 10 predicted proteins | sample GEODES005metaG_FD_111479 | JGI IMG/M metagenome (GOLD analysis project Ga0164294, IMG submission 111479) | Oligotrophic lake water microbial communities from Sparkling Lake, Wisconsin, USA - GEODES005 metaG | ecosystem: Environmental > Aquatic > Freshwater > Lake | place: USA: Sparkling Lake...
ATGTCGGCTGTCGCCGGCTCCTGCGCGAGGACAGGCCGGAACCGGGTGGCAAGATCACCAGCGGTGAACAAGGTCGTGGGAACGATCGACAGCGTCCGCTCCGGATCGTGGGCGGCGATTCGGCCCGCGAGCCGGTCGACGAAGGCGGCGATCTCGGCACAGCGCCACTCGAGCCACACGTCGCGGAGTTGGCCTTCGACCAGCGCGGCCCGAACGGCGAACCGCAGATCGTCGGCCCGCATCGCATCCGGGCCCGCAACTGCCAGCGCCGCCGCCGCGGTGGGATGCGCCGCGATGAACCGTGCGAAGGTGGCGTCATCGAGCCCCCATGCCACGCCGGGAAGATGAAACCATCCATCGTGGGGAAGGAGCAGCGCGATTCCGTCGACAGCCTCACGTCCCTCGACCCGACTGGCAAGCTCGAACACGATCCCCTCGATCGCCTCCTGGACGCGGGGATCGAGGATGTTGTAGAGGGGCGCTCCGCCGCGCCGCGGCCGGCCGTCCCGGCCGACACAGACCAATCCCGTGGCGTCCGTCTGGGAGGCGAGCCGGGCCTCGACGGCGAGGAGCGGGCCGTGACAGGCGATCGCCGGCACAAGCCGCAATCCCTGGCGGCGATAGGTTCGGCAGAGGAGTTCGACGACGTCCTTCGGCACCGGATCGAACGGGGAGTCGAAGCTGCCCGTGCCATCCCAACGCGGGGCCGCCGCGGCCCTCGACGATGGCCAGGCCGCCGCGCCGTCGGCAAACACGGTGACCATCGCCCCGGCCGCCCCCTGCGCCGCGAACCATTCCGCGCTCGTCCGGGCCGCGACGAGCGTCGTCCGCCAGTCGGCGTGCATCCTGCCGCCATCCGATTCGACGCGGAACGGCCCACCAAAGCCGTCGAGATCCGGCAGGCCGATGACGCCGTAGGTGGATCGACGCGGGGCCTGACCGTTCGGGATCGTCGTCGCCATGGGGAGATGGGCGGGGCCGGCGAGGATCCGCACTGTGCCGAAGGAGGCGGGGGTGCGCAGCGACCCGTTGCCGATCACGACCAGTGGCGCGCGCGTGTGAGGCCAGAAGGTGCAGGCATGGCGGCCGACCCCGGTTGATTCGGTTTGCCCCTCCACCGCGAATCCTCCCTGATACGTCGCCACCACGCCGGGCCCCACCTGCTCGAGCACGGTGATGGAGACGATCTCGTCGTCGGCGAGCGGATGCTCGATCTCCAGCCGGTGCGGCGCGCCGGGCACGACACCGGAAAGCTGGATCGCCTCCCAGGCTGGCTCATCGGCCGATCGAGACGGCGGGAGTCGGAACAGGGCTCCCACCGGGTGCGGCTCGAGCATCGAGTGCCCGGCCGGGAGCAGGCCGGTGAGCCTGGGGACGACCGACCCGACACCGGGGATCCGCGAGATCGACACCGACGGCAGCGGCACCTTCGGGATCGTGACCGGAAGGGAAACATGCGGCAGGCTCTGGGCCGCCTGGCGCCCCATCGACGGGAGGCGGCGGAGACGCTCCATGAGCCGTGGGCTGGTCGGGTCGAGCTCATAGAGCACCCGCCAATCCCCCTCGGCTCGCGGCCGTGGCGTGGTCGCCGTGACGGCGACGAGCTGCACTGTCCGCGAGGCCAGCGGCCGAGCCCAGCGGAGCCCTCCGCGTTCGGTGATCTCCATCGTGACGTCGTAGGCCCCTTCGCGCGGCGGCAGCGGCACGTCGACGGAGAGCGGGTCGAAGCGCTGCGGGGGGCCCGACGGGCATTCCTCCCCGGGACTCGGCGCCATCTCGTGGAGGAGATAGGAGCGGGTGTGGGTCTCGCTGCCGTCGGCGGTGTCGCGGACCTTCACCCGGAGTTCCACCGTTGCCCCTGAGGCTGCCCTCGGGGGCAAGAGTGAATCGATCCCGAATCGAACCGTCTCCCCTGGAGATCGCAGCGATCCCCCGTGGAGAGTGACGCGGATCTCATCCCCCGGGGCACGGCGGATGGTGAGGCGGTTGGCAGCGTCGTCGAGGGGGTCGTGGGCCGAGGCCTCGATCAGGTCGGCGACGCGATACTCGGCATGGCGGGCCTGGTCGGCCCGACCATCCGGCATCAGGTCGACCACGACCCGCGCCGTCTGCCAGTCGGCAATGCCCAGTTCGACGCCATCGAGCGGGCATTCGACCGATTGATGAACGAACACCGTCCGACCGACGGCGTGGATCCGCGCGGCGGCCAGGGGATCGGCCGAGATCAACCGCCACGGAAGCGTTCCCCGATCCGCCTCGTCACGGCTCGTCAATGCCTCCTCGGGCTGCGTCTGACCAACGACACGGATCGTTCCCGACCAGCGCCGCGGCTTTCCCCCTCCCCAGATGACACGGATTGCCACCGTGGGCACCGTCGCAGCGCCGTTCGTCCCCGCATCATTCCCCGAGGTGACCACGGGGAGCGGCGTCACGGCCTCTGCGAGCGTCGGGGGCGCGGCCATCCCCGGCAGCGCCAGGATGATCATGACAACGGCAGCCAGCAGCGCCGCCCCGAAGGGGGCGACGGTTGGCAGACGCGGGCTGGAAGGACGGTCGGGCATGGGCGCGCGCGGGCTTGACACCGGAGGACCGGGCGGACGGGGCGGGGAGGATAGCGGCCCACGGCAGGCCTCACCACCGCTGTTTCCCGGGCAGAAACACCACTTCCGGCAGCTTCCCGGCCGCCGCCTGGGGGGCCCGAGGACCGCCGCGTGGATTCAGGCGATCTCACCGGCCGGCCCGAGGGGGGCCGTCCAGGCCCGGCTGTCGCCCGCGCGCGCCGCCGCGGCGATCTCCCTCAGGGCGGCCATCACCTCCGGGCATCGGCTGCCGACATCGGAAACCTCAAAGAAGTCGTCGGGCTTGGCATGGAGCCGACGGCGGGCCTCCGCGTCGGTGCCAACCTCCTCGAGATAAAACCAGTGCGTCGTCACGACGGCCGTGCCCCCCGGCACGACACCGATGACGCGGTCGCGATCGTCGTGCGTCCAGCTGTCGAGCAGGTCAGACATCGGCCGCGCCGGTTCCTCATCGGTGGCAGGAAGGCGCGCGGGCAACCCGACAATCTCCCGGAGCGTCTCTCCAACATCGGCGGGCATGACGAGCTCTGGATAGCGTTGCCCGGCCATCCGCCCCCGGCCGTCGACGACCAGCGCCGGCAGGTGAAGGCTCTCGCCGAAGGGCATCTCGGCCCCGTCGCCACCGGGGAGGCCGACGAGGCCGTGCAGCCCCAGCGGCATCCCGCGGACGCCGGCGAAACAGATCGTCCACGCCTCCGCTGACGGCGGCTCCGGCGGGAGCGCGGCGAGGAGCTCACCGAGACATCGATCGAGAAGCGACACCTGGGCCGCCAGCCGCTGGCGGTGCCCCATGACGAGATCGGGATCGGTGTCGGCGCCGATCCGCAACGACGGCACCGCGACACCTTCCGGCAGGGGTGGATCATCCGGATCGAGATACGGCTCACGGAACGACTCCGGCGCGTCCCAGGCAAGCCCGAGGCTGCCGGCATGGACCCACACGATGCTCTGTTCGCCGCCGGCCAAGGGCTCGCGGGCCGCGGCGAACAACCGGCCGAGATTCGTCTCCTCGGCGCGACGCGCCAAGCGGCGCGGCACGAGCGCGGGCACGACCGTCACCGACGCCTCCGCGCCGTCTCCCTCCGCAGCCAATCGTGCTGCGAAGGCGGCATCGTCGGTGATCAGCGCCGGGCGGAGGCCCGCCCTGGCGGCCGCATTGACAAGCGCACCGCCGAGGGCGTCGAGGGTCTGCCCCGGATCGAGGGAGCGGGCGATGAGGCGATCGAAGACGACGCCACGGCCGGCAAGGGCATCGAGTGCGGGGGCCGAGACCCACGTCGCTCCCCAGGCCGGGACGATCCAGGCCGGAAGGCGGTCGACAGTGACAAGGAGGAGCCGCGGGGGCATTCGCGAGCTCGGGGTTGGCTGGCTGGAACGGAAAGGGTCAGCCGCCCGATGCGGCGCGTGTGGACGGACGCAAGCCAGCGACGGCTTCGTTGCGGAACATCAGTGCCCGGTGCTGGGGCCGTCGTTTTGGTCACGCCCCTGGATGAGCGTCTTGAGCAGCGGCGTGGCCAGCGCCACAGCGACGCCCACCCCAATCGACGTGACGACGAACAGGAAGAAGTAATCGGCCTGCCCGCCGAAGTTCCACGGCAGCTTGATCTCGCCCCGTTCGATCGCCTCGACCTCCGCGGCGATCTGCCCCCCGGCGAGATTGGCGACGAAGCTCGATACCAGCCACACCCCCATCAACAGCGACACAAATCGCTTCGGCGCCACTTTCGTGACATACGACAGGCCGGTGGGGGAGAGACAGAGCTCGCCGACGGTGTGCCAGAAGTAGGTGAGGAAGATGAGCGCCATCGAAGCCTTCGCGCCATCCTTCACCGACATCCCGGCCCAAACCATGAACAGATACCCGACGCCGAGGGAGATCAGCCCCAAAGCGATCTTCATCGGCTGGCTGGGATCGAGCCCATGCTTGCCGAGGCGCGTCCAGAGGCCGGCGAAGAGCGGAGCGAGCGTGAAGATCAGCCCGGCATTCACCGACTGAAACCAGGTCGCCGGGATCTCCCAACCGAACAGCGTGCGGTTGGTGTTCTGCTCGGTGAAGACGTTGATCGACGACCCGGCCTGCTCGAAGGCCATCCAGAAGAAGACGTTGAAGGCCATGAAGAGGAAGATCGAGGCGGTGGGGCCACGATCCTCGGGCCGCTGGATCCAAACGAACCACACCACGAGGCCGAGGATCAACGCGGCGAGCACCGCCACGACCAGCGGCGAGAGGAGTCCGGCGAAGGCGTTCAGGAAGCCGTAGTGGTAGGCGAGGCCGCAGAGGGCCCCGAGGATGAGGCTCGCGACGACAAAGAGCGGCGCGGACGCCCCGCGGCCATCAGGGGGCAGGCCGATGTCGGCGAGGTATTTCGGCCGGAGGATCGTGTAGAGGACGAGGCCGGCGATCATGCCGACGGCGGCGGCGCCGAAGCCCCAGTGCCAGCCGACCTTCTCGCCGAGGGTGCCGCAGACGAATGCGCACAGGAACGCCCCGAGGTTGATCCCCATGTAAAAGATGGTAAACGCCCCGTCGCGGCGTGGGTCCCCCTGTTTGTAGAGCTGCCCGACCATCACCGACACGCTCGGTTTGAAGTGGCCGGTCCCGAGGACAATGATCGCCAGTCCGGCGACGAACACCGACATTCCCAGATCGCTGTGGGCAAGCGGCCCGAAGCCCGAGGCCCCGAGGACGACGTGGCCGATGGCAATGAGGAGGCCGCCAACGACCATCGAACGGTGGGTGCCGATGAGCTTGTCGGCGATGATCCCGCCGAAGATCGGGAACAGGTAGGCAAGCCCCGTGTACCAGCCGTAGAGGGTGCTTGCCGTCTTCTTCGTCCAGCCCGGCCCGGGATTGGCCCCCGGCCCCACCGTCATGGCCGTGATCTCCGCGAGCGGGATCGTGCGGCTCTCCGAGGTGCCGTCCGCCGCGGGGACGCTCAACTGCAGCATCCGTCCCTTGTCGGTGGCCTGTTCATCCTCGAACACGCGCACGACCTTTCCCTTCGCGATCCCGGCGGCCGTCGTCACCTCCACGGCACTGCCGGTGGCAAAGCGGGCCTCGGCGCCGTCGGGCAGTTTGGCGGAGTACAGGCCGGCGATGAGATAAAGGACGAGCAACCCGCGCATCCCGTAGTAGCTGAAGCGTTCCCACATCTCGACGAGGAAGAGGAGAAACAGCCCCGGTGGATGCCCGAGGATCGTCCCCTCGTCAGGCTTGGCCACGTGCCCCGGCTGAAACTCTCGCTGGTTGTCGCGGCTCATCAAGTCTCCCTCCGGCGTGGGCGGCCACCGCGGCTGGTGGCGATTCAGGGCCACTCGCAAGGATACCTGCGGGAAGTCGTTCGACCGAGGGCACAACCGACTCGACGATTGTCCTCGAGCCAGCGGCGCGTCCGCGTGCCCTCGTCAGCGCAGCCTCCCGTCCGGTCGGATGGTTGACGTCCGTCGCGGCCGACGGCTAGATTCCGCCAGCTGAGGCTCGCGGTCGCTCCGGAGCTCCCTCCCGCCCCATCTCCCCCGGACCTGCCACCGATGAGCCACGAGGCCGCGTTGTCCCGTCGTGCCGACCGTGAGCGGCTGCTGACGCTCGTTCAGCCCGGCCCCACCCACGTTGGCACCGGGGTTTTCGCCCGCCGTCGGCTGAAATCCGGGATGGTGCTCGGCGAGATCTTCGGTCAGGTTTGCGACGATCATCCCGTCGATCCCAGCTACTGCATGGAACTCCCCAGCGGCAAGGTGCTGGAGCCATCCGCCCCGCTTCGCTTCGTGAATCACAGTTGCGATCCGAACTGCGAACTCTTCTATTGGTTCGACGAGGACGATCCGCAGGCCGTCGTCGAGGATCGCCTCTGGCTCCAAACCATCCGCGACATCGAGCCGGGTGGGGAACTGCTCATCGATTACTGCTGGCCGGCCGATGCCTCGATCCGCTGCCAGTGTGGCGCGGCCAACTGCCGAGGATGGATCGTCGATCCGGATGAACTCCACCTCCTGAAGGACCGCGACCCATGCCAGGAGGAGACTCAGGCGGCCCCGACCCAGGCTGGCGACGCCGGGTGATCCTGGCGACCGTCGTCTGTTCGATCCTTGCCGCCTTCGGACTTTCCCGGCTGCGGATCGACGACGACCTCCGGTCGCTCCTCCGCAACGGCAGCGATGACTTCGTCGTCATCGACGAGATCGCCGATCGCTTCGGAGCCCCCGATAGCGACTGCATCGTCCGGGTCACCGCCGCGACCGGGCCCCTGTTCGCCCCCGTGCCTCTCGGGAAACTCCGCGACCTCGTCGACGATCTCGAGCGGGTCGACGGCGTGGAGGAGGTGCGGTCGATGTTCGATGTCCGGCGCCAGGGGGCGGCTGGCGTTCTCTTGCCGGCCATCCCCCGCGTCGCCGGGCCGCTCGACGAGGCAGACTGCGCTCAAGCGCTCGAGCGTTGCTCGAAGCACCCCCTCATCGCCGGCCACCTCCTCTCGGCTGATGCCAAAAGCGCGCTGCTGCTTGTGCGGCTTTCCCCTGGCCGCGACACGCCAGCGGCTGCCGAGAGCGTGCTTGCGGGAATCACCGCGGCGCTCGTGGGCCGCGACGGAATCGAGGCCGAGCTCACCGGCCTCCCCGCCCTCCGTGCCGAGGCGTCGCAGGCGCTCCGCCGCGACATGATCGTTTTCAACGCCTTGGGGATGTCGCTGGCCCTGATCCTCTCAGCGAGCGTGGCCCGCAGCTTCTCCTCGACGATCGTCGCCAGCTTTCCGCCGCTCGTCGGTGCGGTCTGGGCGATGGGCGTGCTGGGCTTGTGCGGCGCGAAGATCAACATTCTCACGAGCGTCGTGCCGTCGCTGGCCCTCGTCGTCGGGACGTGCGATTCGATCCACTTCATCGAGGATATGCGCCGCAGCGCTCGCCGTGGGATCGGGGCCTCGGCCGCCTCGGCCGGAGCCATCCGGCGCGTCGGTACGGCGTGTGGCCTGACGAGCCTCGTGACGGCGATCGGATTTGCGTCACTGGCTGCCGCGCGGATCGAGGCGGTGCGCACCTTCGGCGTCGCCGCGGCCGCGGGGGCGCTGGCGAGCTTCACGGCGGTCACACTCCTCACCCCCCTGCTCGCCTCGCTTCCCGCCTTTCGGGGCATGCGGCTCGGTCAGTCGTCGCGGGCCGCCTCGCGGCTGGCAGCCTTCCTCACCGGCTGGTCGGTGCGGCATGCCCGGGGGATCGTCGCGGTGAGCCTCGTTGCCACCCTCGCCCTCGGCCTCCTCTCCTCCGGCCTCGACGCCGACAACCGGGTCTCTGATGCCCTTCCCCGCGGCGCCGCTTCGTCGCGGGCCCTCCTCCACGTCGACGAGGAGTTCGGCGGGGCATTCGGCGCCGACGTGATCGTCCGCTGGCCTGCGGGGCTCGACTGGCGGGAGCCGGGCGTCCTTGACGGGATCGCGGCCGTTCACGGCGTCCTCGAAGCGGCCGACCCGGCGATCCGAGCGGTGTCGCTGGCCACCGTGGCGGGGACGATCGGCGAGCGGGCCAGGCGCCGTCTCGACGCCGCCGACTTTGCCGATCTCGTCGATCCTTCGGAGCGCGTGGCGGTGGTGCGGGCCCGGATCCGTGACATCGGCTCACGGACGCTCGAAGGGGTGTACGACCGGATCGATGCCGGGCTCACTGGGCTCGAGGCCTCGCATCCGGGGTGGCGATTCCAGCTCGCCGGGATGTCCGTGCTGTCGGCGCGGAACGTGCGACAATTGGTTCGCGACCTCGGCTCGAGCCTGGCCCTCGAGGTCGTCGTGATCGGAACGATCCTGGCGCTGGCGTTCCGTTCCCCGCTGGCCGGCCTGGTGAGCCTCATCCCCAACATCTTCCCGCTGGCGGTGATCGCGGCGGTGATGGTCGCCACAGGCAGGCATCTCGATCCGGCGACGGTGATCGTCTTCAACGTCTGCCTGGGCCTGGCCGTCGACGACACCGTCCATGTCCTCACCGCGCTCAAGCGGCAGCGCCGGCCGGGGCTGTCGATGGAATCGGCGATCCGCCGCGGCGTCGCCGAAACAGGCAACGCGATCATCCTCGGCGGCGTCGTGCTCACCATCGGCTTCGCCGCGGTGACGGTGTCGCGGGTGCCGTCGCTTTCGAGCTTCGGGATCCTCGCCTGCGCGGCAGTCGCCGCCGCCACCGTGGCTGAGCTTGTGATGCTGCCGGCGCTCCTCGTGGTCGCCGACCGCCTCTTCCGCCGCTTCCCGCCCCCGTGGCGGGATGGAATCTTTGGGATCGACCCCGTCGGCCCCGAAAGCGATCAGCCGATGGCGCGGATGGCCATCGGCACGACCTCCGAGAGCGCCTCGACCGTCCGCACGATCTGATCCTCGGTGTGCTCGGCGGTGAGGAAGAACCGGACCCGGGCCGCCGACTCGCGCACGGCCGGATAGAGGATCGGCTGGGCATTGATGCCCCGTTCGAGGAGCAGTTGCGAGACGAGGATCGCCCGGTTCGAGCCGCCGACGATGACCGGGATAACGGGCGTGTCGGCGCTCGAGCCGGTGTCGAGATCGCAGTCGGCGGCGAGCTTGAGGAACAGCTCCGACCGCTCGCGGAGCCGCGTCACGCGCCACGGCTCGCGCTGGATGACTCTGAGCCCCTCGAGGGCCGCCGCCGCGTTTGGCGGCGAGCAGGCTGTGGAGAAGACGAATGCCGGCGTCGTGTAGCCGAGGTAGCGGATGAGCCGCTCGCTCCCGGCGAGGTAGCCGCCGCCGGCGCCGAGGGCCTTGCTGATCGTCCCCATCCACAGGTCCCCCTCGCCAGGATCGACGCCGAAGTGGTCGCAGATCCCGCGCCCCTCCGGCCCCATCGTGCCGACCGAGTGCGCCTCGTCGACGTAGAGCATCGCGTCGTGACGACGCTTAACCTCGAGGAACCGCGGCAGATCGGGGAAGTCGCCATCCATGCTGTAGACCCCCTCGATCGCCACGACAACGCGCCGGTATTTCGGGCGGAGGTCGCGGAGGAGGCCGTCGAGCTGGTCGTAATCGTTGTGGCGGAAGCTCCGCTTGCCCGCCTTCGAGGCGACCGCTCCCTGGACCATGCTGTTGTGGGCCAGCTCGTCATAGAGGATCAGGTCTTCGGCGTTGAAGAGGTGGTTGAAGACCGAGGCGTTCGTGCCATAGCCACAGGGGAAAACGGTCGCACGCTCGGTGCCGAGGAACGACGCCAACTCCCGATCGAGGTCGTCGAGGAGCGTGTTGTTGCCGCCGACCATCCGGCTCGCCGAAGCGCTGCAGCCGAAGCGGTCGATGGCCGCCTTCGCCGCTCGCGTCACATCAGGATGGCCCGTGAGCCCGAGGTAATCGAAGCTCGTGAAGCTGATCACGTCGCGGCCGCCGATCCGCGCCGTCCGGCCGCGGACCCGTTCGTTGGCCCGGAGGAAGGGATTGGCCAGGCCCGCCTGCTCGAGGCCACGCAGCCGTGTCTCGAGGACGCCGATCTCAGGGAACGGATCGGCGCCAGCGGGAGGGGGCGTCATCCGCGGACGAACGGCAGGCTCACCGCCGGTCGGCAGTGGGTCGGCGGAGGTGTCGGGATCACCGGCATCGACCATGTGACGGGCAATACAGTCGACGAGGTCCCCGCAGGTCTGGATGCCGCGGAGCCACTCATCGTGAAAGCGCATCTCGTAGCGTCCCTCGATCCGCGCCACGACGTCGAGGAAGGCCGAGTCATCGAGGCCGGCATCGGCGAAGGTCGAGCGGTCGGAGAGCCGCCCCCGGCGCCCACGCGGCAGGCCGCGCGCAAGCTCCTCGAGCACCAGACGCGTGATCGCCGTCTTCGACCGCGAACGGACAAAGGCCTCCACACCCGGCAGCGGGGCCGTGCCGATCGCCATCTCGTCCGTGCCGTAGTCCGCCGAAAAATCTCGTGCCACGATCTTCCACTCCCCACGCTGGCGGACGCGTTGCGTCCCTGCACGTCGGATTCCCTCCGACGCCACCAACGGCGCGTCTCCCACGCCCCGCCTGCCATGTCCGCCACACGGCACAAAGGCACTCTACAGGAATGAGTCCGTTTCGCCTTCCCCTCCGGCTGGGCCGATGGCGAATCGCGGGACGGCAGCGCGCGGCCGATCGCAGCGGCGCCCGGATGAAAACGCCCGGCGTGAATCCGTACGCATGACGGAACGATTGCCGATCGAAGCGATCGAAGCGATCGCGAAATATCTGTGCCCGCGTTGCCCGTTTTCTTCAGGCGTCGCTCAGGTGGCGAGCAATTTCCGCAGCACGAACGGCAGGATGCCGCCGGAGCGGAACTGATCGAGTTCGACCGGCGTGTCGATCCGAGCCAAACAGGGGATCGTGAGCTTCGAGCCATCGGGCCGCGTCGCCACAACCTGAACGGTTGACCGGGGGGTGATCCCCTCGAACGGCACATCAAACGTCTCTTCGCCGGTCAGCCCGAGCTCCTGCCACGGCTTGGGGAGGACCAGCGGCAACACCCCCATCCCCACGAGATTCGAGCGGTGAATGCGCTCGAAGCTCGCCGCGAGGACGGCCCGGACACCGAGCAGCATCGTTCCCTTGGCGGCCCAGTCACGCGAGCTGCCCGTGCCGTATTCGGTGCCGGCAAGGACCACCAGCGGCGTCCCGGCGGCCCGGTACTTCATCGCGGCGTCATAGACCGGCATCACCTCGGTGCCGGGGAGGAGGCGGGTGATCCCCCCTTCCGTCCCGGGCACGAGGAGATTACGGATGCGGATGTTTGCGAATGTCCCCCGGGTCATCACCCGGTCGTTGCCGCGCCGGGCCCCGTAGCTGTTGAAGTCGACGGGAGGCACACCATGCTCGACGAGGTAGTGGCCGGCCGGGCTCACCTTGGCGATGCTCCCCGCGGGGGAGATGTGATCGGTGGTGACGCTGTCGCCGAGGGCGAGGAGGACGCGGGCCCCCTTCACGCTCTGTGGCGGCTTTGGCTCGTGCGTCAGATCGGCGAGGAACGGCGGCTCCTGGATGTAGGTGCTCTTCGCGTCCCAATCGTAGAGCTCGCCGGTGCTCGTCGGGACGGCGTTCCAGCGCGGGTTCGACTCCCACACCTTGTCGTACCGCTTTTGGAACTGCGCCGGCTCGACGGCCGATTCGACCGTCTTCCGCACCTCCTCGGCTGTCGGCCAGATCTCGCGGAGATAGACCGGCTTGCCGTCGGAGCCGGTGCCGATCGGCTCATGATCGAGATCGATGTCGGTCGTGCCGGCCAGGGCGTAGGCGACGACCAGCGGCGGGCTGGCGAGCCAGTTGGCCTTCACGAGCGGATTGACCCGGCCCTCGAAATTGCGGTTGCCGGAGAGGACGGCCGCGGCGACGAGATCCCCCTCCTGCACCCCCTTGGCGACATGGTCGGGAAGGGGACCGGAGTTACCGATGCAGGTCGTGCAACCGTAGCCGACGGTCTCGAAGCCGAGCGCGTCGAGGTCGGTGGAGAGGCCCGACTTCTCGAGGTAATCGGTGACGACGCGCGATCCCGGCGCGAGGCTCGTCTTCACCCACGGCTTGACGGAGAGCCCACGGGCCACCGCCTTGCGCGCCACGAGCCCCGCGGCGACCATCACGCTCGGGTTGCTCGTGTTGGTGCAGCTGGTGATCGCGGCGATCACGACGGCGCCGTGGTGGATCGTTGAAGTGTGGCCGTTCTCCGTCACCGTGCCGGTCTTCGCCAGGGCAGCAGCATCAAGGGCGAAGCCGCGCTTCGCCGTCGGGGCGGTAAGCGACTCGGCAAACGTCTTTTTGACCGCCCCGAGCGTCACCCGATCCTGCGGCCGCTTCGGGCCGGCAAGGCAGGGCACGACCGTGGAGAGGTCGAGCGACAGCGTCGACGTGAACTCGGGCGTGTGGGCAGAGGCGGTGCGGAACAGCCCCTGCTCCTTCATGTAGCGCTCGACGAGCTCGACCTGCGCGTGCGGCCGGCCGGTGAGCCGGAGGTAGGTGAGCGTCTCGTCGTCGATCGGAAAGAATCCCATCGTCGCCCCGTACTCCGGTGCCATGTTGGCGATCGTCGCCCGGTCGGCAAGCGACATCCCGGCGAGCCCCGACCCGTAAAACTCGACAAACTTCCCCACCACACCGGCCTTGCGGAGGATCTCGGTGACGGTGAGGACGAGGTCGGTGGCGGTGGCGCCGGAGGGGAGCCGGCCGGTGAGCTCGAACCCGACCACCTCGGGAAGGAGCAGCGACAGCGCCTGGCCGAGCATCACCGCCTCCGCCTCGATGCCGCCGACGCCCCAGCCAACGACGCCAAGGCCGTTGATCATCGTCGTGTGGCTGTCGGTGCCGACGAGCGTGTCGGGAACGGCGACGGGAAGCGACTTCGTGCCACCCGCGGCCGGATCGTCACGGAGAAAGACGCAGCCGGCGCGGTATTCGAGGTTCACCTGGTGAACGATCCCGATCGCCGGCGGGACGACGCGGAAGTTCTGGAATGCCTGCTGCCCCCAGCGGAGGAAGGCGTAGCGCTCGGCATTGCGCTCGAACTCGATGGCGATGTTCTCTTCGAGGGCCCGGTGGGTGCCGAAGTGGTCGACCTGGACGGAGTGGTCGATGACGAGATCGACCGGCACCAGTGGGTTGATCTTCCGCGGGTCTCCCCCCAGCCGGCGCATCGCCGCGCGCATCGCAGCGAGGTCGACGACGCACGGCACGCCGGTGAAGTCCTGAAGGACGACGCGCGCTGGCTTGAAGGGAATCTCCGACTCCGCCGGCTTGGCAGCGTTCCAGGTTGCCAGAGCGCGGACGTCGGCTTCGGTCACCTCGTAGTCGTCGCAAGTCCGCAGGAGCGCCTCGAGGACCATCCGAATCGAATACGGGAGCCGGGAGGTGTTGGTCACCCCCGCGTCGTCGAGCGCCCGCAGCCGGTAGAGCGTGGCCGGCCCGGAGCCGGTCTCGAACGTGCCACGGGCGGAGAACGGATCGACGGGACGGGCGGCCATTGGCGGGGCTCCGGTGCGGTGCGGCGGTGGATGGGGCAGGATGTGCCCAATGTATCGGCCACGCCACCCCCCGGCGAAGAGTCCAGCTTCCGTGTCTGCCCGGGGAGGATTGTGAGAATTGTGCGAAAAATCAGCCCAAAAGGGGAAAACAGCCTCTTTCAGCGTGAAAAAACGTTCGACACCGGGGCGTGGGCCGGTTATAGTTTGAGTGTCGCGAGCGTCATCCGGCAGCCCGCCCCACCATACAAGTGCTTCTCTTCAGCGGCTGTTCCCCCCCAAAGACCCACACCTCGATAGCCGCTCTTGGGCCCGTGGTTTCCCCAACCACGGGCCCTTTTCTTTTTTCAAAGCCTTTTTTTGGCGGGCAGGTTTTTTACAGGCCTTCCTCCCGCTCGGACTGGCCCGCGTCATGCCCGACGAAGCCCCGCCGCCGGTCGAGCCCGACGAACCCGACTTCACCGTCGAGCAGGGCTACGTCGTCTTCACCGCGGCGTTTCACCGCCGACGCGGCGAATGCTGCGGCAGTGGATGCCGACACTGCCCCTTTTCGCCCCGCCACCACCAGGGGGCGACCACGCTCGCCCCCGCCGGGCCGCCTCCACCAGGGCGTTGAGCCGCAGGGACTCACGGTTCCCCGACCGGTGGGCTAAAGTGTGACACCAGACCAACTGTCTTTTTTTCCCGGGGGGCCTCCATGACCACACTTTCGCTCCGTGTTGCGGCCATCGGCGCCGCGATCCTCTGCCTTGCTTCGCTCGGGGCGATGGCCCAGACCGTGGCCGACACGAAGGAGGAGGCTACAAAGAAGGACCATTTGGCGATCGAGGGCACGTGGCAGGCGATCTCGCTTGAAGTCAACGGCAACACGGTGGGGGCCGATGACGTCGAGAAGATCAGGACCGAGAACGGCCGCGACGGGGAATGGACACTCCTTGTCGACGGAAAAGATGTCGCCGAGGGGACGAGCACGATCGATCCCACCTTCACCCCCAAGACGATCGACTTCAAGACCACGAAGGGGAACAACGCGGGCCAGACCGCGTTCGGCATCTACGAGATGAGCGGCAAGACGAGGAAGCTCTGCATCGCCGAACAGGGGAGGCCGCGTCCCGCCGACTTCTCCGCCGCGGCGGGAAGCGGACGGATGCTCGTCGTCTTCGAACGCGTCGACGCGACAAAGTAGCTCGCTTCCCGAGGACGGAAACGTGTTTCCAACCAACCTCCCCCTCCATCGCCGCGGCGTGTCGCTCGTTGAGTTACTCGTCTGCCTCGCGATCATTGGGATGATGATCTCGATGCTCATGCCGGCGATCCATGCGGTGCGGATGTCGTCGCAGCGGACGGTGTGCGTCAACCACAAGTCACAGATCAACCTCGCCCTGGAAATGTACGCCGACGCAACCAAGGTGCTCCCCCCTGCCCCGCGTCCCGGATATCCGAGCGGTTGGACGTGGGAGATCCTTCCTTTTATGGAAGAGGGGGCGATGCAGGCGGCATTGGTCACCGGCCAGCCGATCACCGCCGCCGGCAATGCCTCCGCGGCCAAGTCGCGCCCGCCGCTCTACCGCTGTGCGTTCGCGTCGTCGTGGCGTTCGTCGGACGTCGCCGGTATCCTTCCGTCCGATTTCCTCGCCGTCGTCTCTGAGAGCAAGCCGGGCTCACGGAAGCGCAATGACATCTCCTTCTCGATCGTTCACTCCCCGGAAACGAACACCCTCCCCTGGCCGGTGGCAGCGGAGATCTCCTGGGACGATTATGGCCGGCTCCGCAGTCAGGATGCATGGAAAGTGTGGCATCCCGCGTCGTCGGGCACCGGCTTAAGCGGCCTCATCGACGGCGACGGTGCCGATTGACCGCCCCCCTTGGCGCATGCAACTCCTGAATGACCCATGACCCCAACCGCAGCCCCCGCACAAGCAACCCCGACACAGGCAGCTTCCCGCCGGCACCGTCGCGTTCCCCCACCGGCGCCTCTTGGCGACCTGGGAGGGATGAATGTGGCCGGGTTCTGTGCCGACATCGAGCGGCTCAAGGCCGACACCTACCGACAGATCGGCCCAGCCGATTTTGCCCACCTGCGGCGAATTGAAACGTACGGCAAGCTCGCCACGTTGCTTGGGTATTCCACCGCCTGGATCTTCCCCAATCCTCTCACGGCCTTCGCCCTGAGCCTCGGGCAAATGACCCGCTGGCTGCTCGCGCATCACATCACCCACCGCGGCTACGACCGGGTGCCGGGGATCCCCGCCCGCTACACCAGCAAGGCGTTCGCCCGCGGCTGGCGGCGGTTTGTCGACTGGTTCGACTGGCTCCTTCCCGCCGCCTGGGATCATGAACATAACTTCCTCCACCACTACCACACCGGCGAGGATACCGACCCGGACGTCGCCGAGCGGCACATGGAATCGCTCCGCGCCATCCACCTGCCAAACTGGATGAAACTGTTCGCGATCGCGGTCTTGGCCTGCACGTGGAAGATTATCTACTACGCTCCCAACTCGCTGTGCGTCCTCGACCCCGACAGCCGGAAGCGGCTGCAGCACGAAAACATCACCTATCTCACGGTCTGGAATCTCGTCGACTTCCGCCGTCGGTCGGTGCGGCGGTTGTGGCTGAGTTGTTATCTGCCGTATGGAATCGTCCACTTCGTCCTCGTGCCGCTGGCATTCCTCCCCCTCGGGACGACCGCGGCTTGGTACGTGCTTTTCAACAAGCTCCTCGCCGAGGCGTTCACCAACATCCATTCCTTCCTCGTGATCGCCCCCAACCACACCGCCGACGATCTCTACCGCTTCTCCTTCCACTACGACCGCAAGGAAGAGTTTTACGTGACCCAGGTGATGGGCTCGGCCAACTACCATTGTGGCGGGGAATTCACCGACTACATGAGCTGCTGGCTCAACTACCAGATCGAGCACCACCTCTTCCCCGATCTGCCGATGCGGCAATACTCGCGCATCCAGCCTGAGGTGAAGGCGCTGTGCGAGAAGCATGGCATCCCCTACCGGCAGGAGAGCGTCTTCCGCCGCTTCGGGCGGCTCCTCGACGTCGCCATCGGCAAGACGAGCATGCGGCAACTCGAGGCCTTCCCGCGGCCGGCGATGGCCGGTGACGTGCGCCCCAGCAACTGACGTTCACCGGCCCGCGGCCTCGACCTCATCGGCGGCGGCCGCGATCCCGTCGGCACCAGCAAACCGGTCGGCCGCGGCGCGACAGCGGTCGGCCACGCTCTGATCCGCGAGGAGCTTCCCGAGGAGGGCCGCAAGCGCCGGGCCGCGGAAGGACTTTCGGGCGAGCGCCAAGCCGACGCCGAGCCGCTCGATCCGCGCGGTGTTGTCGAATTGGTCGAAGCCCATCGGCATCACGATCTGCGGCACGCCCCCGGCAAGCCCCTGCGAGAGGGTGCCGATGCCGCCGTGGTGAACAAGCGCCGCCGACCGGGGCACGAGCCAGCGGAAGGGGACGAACGCAGCGTGCCGCACGCCAGCGGGGAGCGCCCTGGGGATCTGGTCGGGAAACCTCGTGAGGAGAAGGCCGCGGCGACCGAGCCTCTGGCAGGCGTCGGCAGCGGCGGCAAAGAACTCGTGGCCGTGGAGATGGGCGCTGCCGGGGGTGAAGAGGATCGGGGGCGAGCCCTCTTCGAGCCAGGCTTTCATCTGGTCGTCGGCATCGCTCACCCCCTCCTCGCTGTAGAGCGGGAAACCGGTGAGCCGCACCTGCCGCGGCCACTCGGGCTGCGGTGCGGCAAACCAGGCAGGAAAGAGCCCGAGGGTCCGCAGAGGCGAATGGATCCAATCACGCAGCAGCCCGCGGGCCGGTGGCAGGCCGAGAGTGGCGCGGAAGGGATTGAGCCAGCGGCCGATGAGGGGATCGATGAGGAGCCGGTCGGCAAGGGACCACTGGAGCTTGCGAAACCAATGCGGGCCGCGGTGGACGAAAACCCCGGGCACTCGCGGTGGATCATCGAGGCTGCGAAACAACATCGGCGACAGGTGGACGGTAACCAGCGCCACGCCGAGACGCTCCTGGGCGACGCGGGCCCCGAAGGCGAGGCTCGAGGCGACGACGACCGTGGCCTCGCCGGCGGCGGTGTCGACAGCGAGCGCCCGCTCGATCACGCGGTAGACCGGGTCGAGGAGGGGGCGGACAAACAGGTCGAGGATCACAGGAGTGCCGCGGAGCGGGTCCCAGATCCGTTCATCCTCGATCGACGCGACGAAGTCGAGCTCGGGGAGCGGGTCGATGAAGTCGAGCCCGGCCTTCTCGGCCACCTCGCGAAACCACCCGGCGGCGACGAGCGTGACGCGGATCCCGCGACGGCGCAGCTCCCGGCCGATCCCGATGAACGGGTGGACGTCGCCTGAGCTTCCCAGGGCAACGAGGATTGCGTGCGTCTCTTTGGGGGGGAGCGTCACGGGCGGGGTGGGAAGGGGGTGGCCGCGTCGAAGAGAGCGGGCGTTGCGAAGCAGCGCCCGCGTCCATCATGCCCGGTGGCGTCGAATCCGTCGCCGGGGCCCCGGCCATTGGCGGCGCTTGAGCGCGAAGCATGGTCGATTGACGCGGGCTTTTCAGCACTGGGAAGCGGGGGGGAACGGGCAACGAGGTTCCGGCCGCCAATTGTCCGGGAGAAAAGCAACGCCTCTCTGCGGGACGCTGGCGTGTGGCCGGCGGTGAGGGCTTGCCCTCCGCGCCTAGAATCGTGGCGGGAATCGACGGCGTCGTGCGGTCAGGCTCGTGTCACCGCTCAAACGCCGCTTCCGCCACG
>Ga0164294_10002081_pt1 | contig 18291 bp, 11 predicted proteins | sample GEODES005metaG_FD_111479 | JGI IMG/M metagenome (GOLD analysis project Ga0164294, IMG submission 111479) | Oligotrophic lake water microbial communities from Sparkling Lake, Wisconsin, USA - GEODES005 metaG | ecosystem: Environmental > Aquatic > Freshwater > Lake | place: USA: Sparkling Lake...
CTCCGCTTGCGGGGAGAGGGTGGCGAGGCGAAGCGAGGCCGGGAGAGGGGCAAGGCGCGATGCGGCCCCTCTCCCCGGCCCTCGAGAGGGAGAAGCGCTACCCCCCGCTATACGCCGCCCTGAGCTGCAGCTTGTCGATCTTGCCCGTCGACCCGCGCGGCATCGCGTCGACCCGCACCACCGCATCGGGGATCCACCAGGACGCGACCTGGCCGCGCAGCGCGCCCAGCAGATCGGCGTCCGAGATCTCCTGGTCCTCGCGCAGCTCGACCAGCAGCAGCGGACGCTCGCCCCATTTCACGTCGCTCCGCCCGATCACCGCGGCCAGCGAGACTTGCGGCAGCGCCCCGACCACCGCTTCGATCTCGGCCGGATTGATCCACTCGCCGCCGGACTTGATCAGGTCCTTGGCACGCCCGGTGATCATCAGATTGCCCTGGCGGTCGATCTTCGCGAGATCGCCTGTGTCGAACCAGCCGTCCGCCGCGGTCGCGCTGCGCTCCTGCCCGAAATAGCGGTCGATCACCGCCGCGCCGCGCACGTGCAGCCGCCCCTCGACGTCGCGCTGCTCGGCAAGCGGGGTGCCGCTCTCGTCCATCAGCAGCAGGTCGACGCCCAGCGCCGGCCGGCCCGAGATCGCGGCGTCGCGGTCGGGATTGCTCAGCACGCCGAAGGTGCCGACCGGCGACAGCTCGGTCATCCCCCAGCTGGTCTGCACCGGAATGCCCAGCTGCGTCTCGATCCGCTCCATCAGCGCCGGCGGCATCGGCGCGCCGCCGACCAGGATGCGCTTGAGCGAAGGCAGCGTCATGCCGGTCGCGTCGAGATGGTCGCACAGCCCCAGCCACACCGTCGGCACGCCGACGGCCAGGGTCACGCCTTCCGCCGCGATCAGCCGCGCCAGGCTGGCGCCGTCGAGATGCCGGCCGGGCAATACCAATTTGGCCCCCGCCGCCGGCACCGCGAAGGGCAGCCCCCAGGCATTGGCGTGGAACATCGGCACCACCGGCATCACCACATCGGCGCTGGTGATCCCCGACACGTCCGCCTGGAGCAGCCGCAGCGTGTGCATGAAGCTCGAGCGGTGGGTGTAGGTCACGCCCTTGGGCGCGCCGGTTGAGCCCGAGGTGAAGCACAGCCCGCTCGGCGCCTTCTCGTCGAAATCGCCCCACACAAAGGCATCGCTGGCGGCCGCGAGCAGCGGCTCAAGCGGCGTGATCGTCGCATTGCCCCGCGTGGCGGGGGCGATGTCGCCATCGATGACGAAGACACGCTCGAGGCCCCGGGCATCGTCGAGGATCTTGAGCGCCGGCGCCAGCAGGTCGGCGCTGACGATCAGGATGCGCGCGCCCGACTGGCCGAGCATCCAGGCGAGCTGGGTCGCGGTGAGCCGCGGGTTGAGCGTGTGGCAGACCGCGCCCATGCCCATGATCGCGAACCAGCTCTCGACATGCGCCTGGCTGTTCCAGGCAAGTGTGGCAACGCGGTCGCCCTGCCGAACGCCGAGGCTGGCGAGGAGCGAGGAGATCCGGCGCGCGCGGCTGCTCAGTTCGGCATAGCTGGCATGGGCGATCGCCCCACCTTCGCCGGCGGTCGCCACCTGCACCTCGGGATGCCATTTCGCCGCATGCTCGACGATCCGGTCGAGCGTCAGCGGGAAGTCCTGCATCGCACCGTCGATCACTTGCAGCCCTCCACAGCGGCGGGCAGCGGCGGCGCGATCACCCCGACATTCCAGTTCCACGGCAGGTTGCCCGCCGCCCGGCGGCGGCAGAAGACCTGGTCGTGCAGCGCATATTCGGCGGGCTTGAAATCGGCCGCGACCTGCGGCCTGTCTGTGAAGTGCATATAGGCGGCTCGTTCATTGTGGGAGGGCCAGGCGGGCTGGCCGGCGGCGCGGGGGGCGCCGGTGCGGGCGAAGCTCGCCCAATAATCGACCATCGCATCGGAGAGCGCGCGCTCGCCCGGCGTGTCGGGGATGGCCGGCCAGAGCGAGGTGACGCGGCCGATCGTGCCGAACATGTAGGGCACTTCGGATGCGTGGAAGGCGTGGATCCCGGCCGCGTCCGCCGCCGGGGTGTGGTGATCGAAATAATAGAGGAAGGTCGGCTGCCCGGCCTTCGCCTGCTCGCGCACCAGCTTTTGCGAATTCCAGGCGAAGAAGCCGTCGCGCGCCGCGGCGAGCAGGTTCGGCCCGATCGCATCCGTGGGATAGAGCCGCAGGAATGCATCGGCGAGTTCGCCGTAATTGGCGCGGATCCGCGCTTCATAGCTCGCGGGCGTGAAGGTCGACGCGTCGGGCAGACCCGGCAGGATTGACTTCATCGTGCCGATCTCGCCGGCGGTGAAGCCGGTCATCAGCGGCACCTTCGCCTGCTCGCCGCGCTCGAACGTGTCGAGCAGCTGGCGCGGGATCACCTTGCCATCGACGATCGCGGTCGACGCGAAACCCGCCTTCACCGCGCGCGCGACCAGGTCGGGGCCGGGCAGCGCACGCAGCTCGGCGAGCGTCTTCGCGCCCATCGCCACGGCATAATGCTCGCCCAGCGCCTCGGCCGAGGGCACGCCGTGGGTCATCGCCTTGAGCTCGGGCAGGTTCATCAGCGAGGCGCTCTGCACGATCGCCTTGGCGAACAGCCCGCGCGCCTGGGGCGCCACCAACAGGTGCAGGATAGCGAGCCCGCCCGCCGATTCCCCGGCGATCGTCACATTGCCGGCATTGCCGCCGAACGCGCCGATATTCGCCTTCACCCAGCGCAGCGCGGCGATCTGGTCCATCACCCCGTAATTGCCGGAAATCCCCTCGGGCGATTCCGCGCTCAGCCCGGGATGCGCGAAATAGCCGAGCACGCCGAGCCGGTAGTTGATCGACACCACCAGGATGCCGCGCTTCGCCAGCACCGCCCCGTCGAACATGGCCTGCTGCGACGATCCGCGCACCAGATTGCCGCCATGGATCCAGACGAACACCGGCGCTTTCTTCGCGTTCGCCGGCGCCCAGATGTTGAGCGACAGGCAATCCTCGCTCATCGCCGGATAGGTCTCAGCATAGATGCTGCTCGGCGGCGCGGGCGGCTGCTGGCAGGCGGGGCCGAACGCCTTGGCGTCGCGCACGCCGGTCCAGGCGGGCAGCGCCACCGGCGGCTTCCAGCGCCGCTCGCCCACCGGTGCCTGCGCATAGGGAATGCCGCGGAACACGCGCTGGCCGTCCGCCGCTACGCCGCGAACCGCGCCGGCCGGTGCCTTGACGATCGACTGGGCCTCGGCCGGTGTGACGCCGACGAGCGCCAGCCCCAGCGCCGCGAAGCGATGCGCTATCCCCATTCTACTCTCCTGAAATACGCGTCGTCAGGGCCGGCGGTCAGCCGATCACCTTGTTCAGCCGCAGCCAGAGCTGCTGATCGAATTCCTTGTCGCCGGCAGTCGCGCCGGTGCGCACCACCACCAGCTTCCGGCTAGGCACCACGAACAGCCGGCGGTTGAACGCGCCCAGCGCCGCGATCATGTCGGCCGGCGCGGCGGCGACCAGCGGGCCTTCCTTGCGGTTGCCGAGCGCCCCCATCATGTAGTCGCCGCCGTTCAGCCACCATAGCCGGCCATAGGCCGGGTTGGTCGGCGAGCGCGCGAACATCGCGGCAAGGCTGGCTTCGGAGACGACGCGCTTGCCGCTATTCGACACGCCCTTGTTGAGGATCATCAACCCGAACAGCGCGGTGTCGCGCGGGGTGGTGACGAGTCCGGTGTCGTTGCCGATGCTGGCGAGCGCAGCCGGGCGCTTGCGCCAGGCGGTGTTGGCCATGCCGGCGGGTACGGTCAGCCAGTCGCGGGTGATCGCCTCGAGCGGCTGCTTTGCGGCGGCGGCGACGATCCGCTTGGAGACCGCATAGACCGGCGTGTTGTAGAAGAACTTGGTGCCCGAAGGCGCTTCATAGCCGAACTTCTCGTCGAGCCCGGTGCTCATGTGGAGCACGTCGATCACCCGGATCTTCGCTTCCTGCTCGGGCGTCGCCTTCGACCAGCCCGTACCGATATAATCCGAGACCGGCTTGGTGACGTCGATCAGACCCTTGTCGATCGCGATCGCGATCAGCACCGAGACGAAGCTCTTCTGCTGCGAGGCGACATCCTCGAGCAGTGCGCCGTCATTCGCCTTGCCATAGACGAAGAGCGGGAACTGGCGGTCGCCCTCGGGCGCCGGGAAGTTCTTCTCGACCAGCACCTTGCCGTCCTGGATCACCAGGAAGCCGGTGGTGTTCTGGTTGCGGAGATAATCGAGCAAATTGTTCATCGCCGCGTCGCCTGCGACTGCGGGAGCGGCGGCGGTGCCCGGACGGGCGGGAGCCGAGGGCGCGATCGACACGGCCGCCAGCGCGGCGCCGAGCAAAACTGCCTTGATGTGCGATCGAGCCTTCATTCTCATCTCCTGTTTGCGGCACGCTTTTTTATCGGGGCGGCAGGGGCGGGAAGCGGCGCGTCTTCGCGGACGCGGGGACCGCGCGCGAGCATGATCCGCGCGACTTCGCCCTGCATGAAATAGAGAATGTCGCGCGCGGCCTGGCTCGCCTTGTCGGCATCGCGCGCGACCAGGGCGGCGCGCACCTGGCGCCAATATTCATAGGGGCCGGGGCCATTGGCGTTGATCGCCAGCGCGACATAGGAGAAGTGGAAGCGCGTCTTGCGGCGCACTCCTTCGATCATCTTCTGCGCATCGACGCTGGCCGCCTCGGCCATCTCACTGAAGATCGCCTCCGAGACTTCGATGATCTGCTCGCCGGGCACGCCGCTGGCAGCATCGCTCAGCAGCTTGTCGATATTGACCAGCATGCGGCGGATCGCCGCGTCGGAGGCGCGCTGGCAGGCGAAGCGCGCGGCCAGGCCATAGAGCGCGGCACGGACCTCATAGAGGTCGAACACTTCCTCGACGGTGGTGGCGGAGACGCGGGCGCCGCGATTTTCCTCGAGCTCGATCAGTCCGTCATCGGCGAGGGTACGCAGCGCGCGGCGGACGATCGAACGGCCGACGCCGAACGCGCTGCACAGCCGCGCCTCGCGCAGCCATTCGCCCGGGGCAAGCTCGCTCTTCTGGATCTGCAGCCGCAGCGCGTGCGCCAGATCGTCGGCAGTCGGCGCGGAACCGGCCAGCGCCGGCTCCACCGAGTCTCCGCCGTTGCGATCGGCTGCTGATTCCTTGTTGTCGCTCAAAGACTTGCCCTCTCACGGAATGGGTGCACCCTTGCCGGTGCTTACCAATCCTGCACGACCATTTCTATTGCGGCAACGAGGGGGTAGCAAGAGTTTTGTCAAACCATTGAATATAGATTGTCGTACAATCTGATTGACTCGAGGCCGCAACGGACCGATGAAAAGGGGCAGGCGCAGCAAAAATGCGCGCCATGGGAGGATGCATGCGAGATTTTCTTGCCACTACGGCAACCCTTGCGCTCGTCGTCGCGACGCCGGCCTTTGCGCAGACCACCACCGCCCCCGAGAGCGCCGACACCACGGCCGCTTCGCAGGACAGCCCCGAAGCCGAGAGCAAGCGCCAGGACGAGATCCTCGTCACCGCGCGCCGCCGCGAGGAAAGCATCCGCGACGTGCCGGGCACGATCAACGCCGTGACCGCCGACCAGCTCGAGGCCAAGGGCCCGGTTGCCGGCAGCGGCGACCTGCTCAACACCACCCCGGGCGTCCGCTTCAACGACGTCGCCAGCGAGAATCTCGCCGAAGTCTCGATCCGCGGATCGGGCACGGCGCGCGCCACCGGCGCCGATTCGGGCGTCGGCCTGTTCGTCAACGGCGCCTATGTCGGCAGCTCGACGCTGGGCGGCCGCAACTTCAAGACGCTCGACTATTTCGACATCGAGCGTGTCGAAGCGCTGCAGGGTCCGCAGGGCGCGCTCTATGGCCGCAATTCCGAGTTCGGCGTGGTCAACATCGTCCTCGCCAAGCCCAAGTTCGAAAGCTCGGGCTGGGCGCGCGGCATGTACACCTTCGGGCTCGACCAGAAGCGCGTCGCCGCAGTGATGAACGAAGCGCTGAGCGACACGGTCGCGGTGCGCATCGGCGGCGAGATCTACGGCCAGACCGGCGGCTTCTACTATGATCCCAACCACAAGAAATATTACGACAGCACCCGCGGCTGGAACGGCCGCGCGCAGCTGCGCTACCGCTCGGGCAATTTCGACGCGAACCTGCTGGTCGAGGGGCAGGACCTCAAGCTGCCGAGCTTCGTCAACAGCCTGACGATCGCGCCGGGCACCAACACCGCGGTGCCGCTCGGCTATTACCAGTCGCGCTACGAGCTGCCGCATGACGGCAAGGACGGCCTGATGCAGAAGGTCGGCCGGGTGATGCTCAACGCCAGCTACGACTTCGGCTGGGGCAAGCTCGAATCGACGACGATGGCGACGCGCTGGCGCTCGAGCCAGTTCTACGGCGCCGCGATCGACTTCGCGACGCTGCAGCGGATGCGCCAGCAGGGCCAGCTCGGCATCTATCCCTTCACCCAGGTCCACACCAACGTGGTCGACCGCACGCTCTATCAGGACCTCCACCTGACCGGGCAGACCGGCAATCTGACCTGGATCGTCGGCGGCGAGGGCCTGTACCAGAACGACGACTATCGCCTGGCGATCAACACCTCGCCCTGCGCCTTCACCACGATCAACCAGGGCATCTGCACCGGCACGCCGACCGAGAAGATCTGCCTCAAGCCGCTGCCGACCTCGGCGAACTGCCCGGCCAATTATCCGCTGGTGTTCGGCACCGACAGCAACACCCGCCAGCGCATCTACTCGTTCGCCGCCTATGCGTCGCTCGGCTACCAGATCGGCAATTTCTCGCTGAACGGCGAAGCGCGCATCTCGCACGACTACAAGACCGCCACGCAATATATCTACGCGCTTTACACCACCAACTACACGCGTCTGCCGACCACCTTCGTGTTCAAGGCCAACCAGCCCGCCTTCACTGCGACGGCGAGCTACAAGGTCCCCGGCGCGACCGGCACCCTGCTCTACGCCAAGGTCGGCACCGGCTACCGCGCGGGCGGCGTCAACAACGGCTCGTACAATGCGGCCGCGCCCAACCCGTTCAAGTACACCTACGACAACGAGACGACGATCGGCTACGAGGCCGGCGTCAAGTCGACGATCACGCGCGGCGTCTTCGTCCGCGTCGCGGCCTATCTGCAGCGCACCAAGGACGCGATCACCAGCATCAATGACGGCTGCACGCTCACCAATGCCTGCCTCCAGGGCGGCCAGCAGTTCAACGTCAATGGCGGCACGGTCGAGGCCAAGGGCATCGAGGCGGCGCTCGACGGGCGCTGGCGCGTCGCCGGCGGCATGTTCTCGCTCGGCCTGAACGCCGCCACCCAGCGCGCCCGCTTCGTCAAGATCCCCACCGGCGTGACCGGCCTGCCGGTGCTCGACAGCTCGGTGGCGCAGATCCCCGACTGGACGATGTCGGCGAGCGTCGATTACCGCCACCCGATCGGCGACAAGGCCAATGCCTTCGTCAACTTCAGCTATTCGGGCCAGCGCGGCGGCATCCAGGACACGGTGACCGCGTCCACCCCCGCCATCTACATGACCGATTTCGACATCTTCGGCGCGCGGGCGGGTCTCAACCTCAACAAGATCCAGATCGCGATGTTCGTCCGCAACATCACCGATCGCCAGCTTCAGGTGCTCAAGTTCATGCAGGCGGGCTATCCGCTCTCGGTGCGCTACAACAAGCCGCGCACGATCGGCGTGAGCATGTCGACCCGCTGGTAGGATCCGGCCCGAAATCCGGGCCAGAAATCCGGGGCGGTGTTTCCATCTCCGCTCACACCCTCCTGCCGGCTTCGCTTCCTCTTTCGCGAAGCCGGCAGTCTTTTCCTCAAGCACCAGCCGGGAGAGCCGATTTGGCCACGCCGCACGAGAAGCCCAAGCCAAGCCTGCGGATCGCCGCGATGGCGTCCGCCGGCGCCGCGATCGAATGGTACGACTTCTTCATCTACGGCACCGCCGCCGCGCTGGTCTTCCCCAAGCTGTTCTTCCCGGCGGACCTGCCGCCCTTCATCGCCCAGATCGCCGCGTTCAGCACCTTCGCGGTCGGGTTCCTCGCCCGGCCGATCGGCGGCATGGTCTTCGGCCATTTCGGCGATCTCTATGGCCGCAAGCGCGCGCTGGTCGCTGCGATGTTCATCATGGGCGTGGCGACGACGCTGATCGGCCTGCTGCCCAGCTATGCCAGCTGGGGCGTGGCCGCGCCGCTGCTGCTGGTGGCGCTGCGCTTCGTCCAGGGACTCGCGGTCGGCGGCCAGTGGGGCGGGGCGGCGCTGATGGCGATCGAGAATGCGCCGGCCCACCGCCATGGCTTCTACAGCAGCTTCGTTCAGGTCGGCGTGCCTTTGGGCGTCGTCCTCGCCAACACCGTGTTCCTGATCGCCAGCACCCTGATCGACCCGGTCAGCTTTGCCGCCTGGGGCTGGCGGATCGGCTTCCTGCTCAGCGTCTCGCTGATCTTCGTCGGCATCGCCATGCACCGCACCGTCGCCGAGCCGGAGGAAATCGCCCCCCGCGACGAAGCCCCCGCATCGCCGCTCTGGACGGTGCTGCGCGAGCACGGCCTGACCGTGCTGATCGCCGGTGGCGCGTTCATCGCCAACAATGTCTGCTTCTACATCGCGATCACCTATGCGGTGGCCTATGGCACCGCCGAGATCGGCATCCCGCGCGAGACACTGCTCGGCGCGGTGATGATCGGCAGCCTGGCGATGATGCCCGCGCTGATCGCCTGCGGCGCGCTGTCCGACCGCTTTGGCCGCAAGCCGGTCTTCGTGCTCGGCGCGATCCTCTCGGGCATCTGGGCCTTCGTCGTCTTCCCGCTGATCGAGAGCCAGTCGCCGATCGCCATCATTGTGGCGATCACCGTCGCGCTGATCTTCGTCAGCATGATGTACGGCCCGCAGGCCGCTTTGTTCGCCGAGCTCTTCCCCAAGGAGGTCCGCTATTCGGGCGCGTCGCTCGGCTACCAGATCGGTACCGTCGCCGGCGGCGGCTTCGCGCCGATCATCGCGACCGCCTTGTTCGCCCGATACAATTCCAGCCTGCCGATCTCGATCTATCTCTGCGCGACCTGCGTGATATCGTTCGTCTGCGTGTTGATGCTCGGGAGGAAGCGCGATGTTCGGGTCTAGCAGGCGGGGCTTCCTCGCAGCCGGCGCCGCCCTGCCCGCCGGCGCGGCGCTGGCCCGGGTGCCCGAGGACCAGACCGCCCGCGTCGCCGCCGACCTCGCCCGCTATATCGGCTTCGGCATCAAGCATGCCGGTGGCCCGGGCGACACCGCCTGCGGCGCCTGGCTGACCTCGGAGATCGAAGCGCTCGGCTTCAGGGTCGAGCAGCAGCCGGTCTCGGTTCCCTGGTTCACCGCCGAGCGCGCCGAGCTGCGCTGCGGCGAGGCAAAGGCGGCGGTCTGGCCGCAGCCGATCGTCGTCACCACCGGCCCCGACGGGGTCACCGGCCCGCTGGTCCGCGTCGATGGCGCAGGCCGCGCGGCAGGCCCGCTCGCCGGCGCGATCGCCCTGCTCGAGCTGCCCTATGCGCGCTGGTCGACCGCGATCGCCAGGCCGGTGCGCGAACCGATCGCCGCGGCCTTCGCCGCCGGCGCCAGGGCAGTGGTGGTGATCACCCACGGCCCCACCGGCAAGGTCATCGCGCTCAACGCCGATGGTCGCAAGCCGATGTTCGCCGGCCCGGTCGCACTGCTCGCCCCGAGCGACGCCGGCCCCTTCCTCGCCGGCGCGATCAAGGGCGACCAGGCCACGCTCACCGTCACCGGCGAGAATGGCCGCCGCCCGGCGTCGAACTTCATCGGCCGGCTCGATCGCGGCAAGTCGCGCTGGCTCGCCGTCTCCACCCCGCGCTCGGGCTGGACCGTCTGCGCCGGCGAGCGCGGCGGCGGCATCGCCGCCTGGCTGTGGATGGCGCGCTGGGCGAGCAAGGCAGTGACCACGCACAACCTCGCCTTCATCTGCAACACCGGCCACGAGTACGAGAATCTCGGCGCCGCAGAAGCGCTCAAGGCGACTGCGCCCAAACCCGCCGATACCCATTTCTGGCTCCATCTCGGCGCCAATGTCGCTTCGCAGGACTGGCACGACCTGACCGGCCAGGTGCTGCCCGGCGTCGATACCCAGCGCTTCCTCTCGGTCAGCCCGGCGCTGCTGCCGCTGGCGCGCGCGAGTTTTGCCGGCCTGCCCGGGCTCGAGGCACCCTATTCGAGCGACACCCTGTCGGCGGGCGAGCAGATCGAGATCCTCGCCGCGGGCTATCCCCGTGTCGCCGCGGTGTTCGGGCTGCATCGCTATCACCATGTCCTGGGCGACGATGCGCGCTGCGTCTCCGCCGCGCATGTCGCGCGCGCCGCAACGGCGTTCCAGGCGCTGGTCACCCGCGCCATCGCCTGACGGAACAGCCGGCCCCGCCAACGGTTCTGCCGTGCGGAGGTCGCTATGGTGACGACAGCGCAAAAGGGGTTGCTGGTCTGCGGCGCAGTGGCGCTGTTCGGAGGCTGCTTCGCCGGCGTCGGGCTCGGCAATTATGCCCGCTCGGGCGCCTTCGAATTCTACAAGCAGACCCTGCCGCCGCGCGAGCATACCGAAGCCTCCGCCACCGCAGACGGCGCCGGCTATTACCCGATCAGCCGCGCCGCGCCTGCACCCGCCTATCCCGAGAACCCCTATCCGCCGCGCCTGACCATCGCGCGCGCCGCCGAGCCCGCCGATTATCACCGCGCCGCCGCGATCGACTATGATCCGCCCGCGCCGGTGGAGGAACAGGCCGCGCTCCCGGAACCGGCAGCCGCGCCCGAGCCGGTGATAACGCCGCAGCGCGGCTCGTGGAGTGCCCCGGAACCGGAAGCCGCCGCACCCGCCGAAACGACGCCAAGCGATACCGCGTCCTGAATCCCTCTCCCTTTCAAGGGAGAGGGTGGCGAGGCGTAGCCGAAGCCGGGAGAGGGGCAGTGCAGCGCCCTCTCGATAAGGCCCTCTCCCCGAAAGAGAGAGGGAGAAGAAAGCCTAGCCCACCAGCTCCCGCCGCAACTGCGCCGCCAGCGCCTCCGCACCGGCACCCACAATCAGGTGCAGCCGGTTGCCCGACAGCACCGCCTGGCGCACCGCGCCGTCGAACGCCGCCAGGTCCAGCGCCGCCGGATCCTCGACATCGATCAGCACCCGCGTCGCATTGGCCGCCACTGCGCGCACCCTGGCGCCCGCCAGCGCGGTCCGGATCGCGCCGGTGTCGCCCCGTGCGGCAACGGCTTCGGCCGCCGGCACGGGCACAGCCACCGGCGCTGGCGCCGCAACCCCGGAGCCCACCGCCGCGCGCACTTCCGCCGCCACCTGATCTGCGATCGGCCCCAGCACCACCTGCAACCCGCCGGCCTGCAGCTTGAGCACGCCGCGCGCGCCCAGCGCCTTCAGCCGCGCTTCGTCGGCAATGCCATTGTCGACCAGCACCAGCCGCAGCCTTGTCGTGCAGGCATCGACCGAGCGGATGTTCGCCGCCCCGCCCAGTGCCGCCGCGATCGCCGCCCCGCGCTCGCCCGCCACCGGCACGGCCAGCGCCGCTTCCTCCACCGGCTCGCGCCCCGGGGTCTTCAGGTCGAAGCGGCGGATGCACCAGCTGAAGGTGAAGTAATAGATCGCGGCATAGACCAGACCGACGGGGATCAGCAGCAGCGGCCGCGTCGCCAGGCCATAGTTGAGCACATAATCGAACAGGCCGGCCGAGAAGCCGAAGCCCAGCTTCACGCCGAGCAGGTCCATCACCACCATCGCCGCACCGGTCAGCACCGCGTGGATCAGATAGAGCACGGGTGCCAGGAAGATGAAGCTGAACTCGATCGGCTCGGTCACGCCGGTGAGCAGCGACGTCAGCGCCAGCGACAGCAGCAGGCCGCCGACCACCTTGCGCCGCTCGGGCAGCGCGTTGCGGTACATCGCCAGGCAGGCGGCGGGCAGGCCGAACATCATCACCGGGAAGAAGCCGGCCATGAACGAGCCCGCGCTGGGATCGCCCGCGAAGAAGCGCTTGATGTCGCCGGTCGCGCCGTGGAAGTCGCCGAGCAGGAACCAGGCGATGTTGTTGATGATGTGGTGCAGGCCGGTGATCAGCAGCAGCCGGTTGAGCAGCCCGTAGAGGAACAGCCCGAGCGAGCCGGCGCCGAGCACCCAGTGGCTGAGCGCGTCGATCCCCGCCTCGAACCACGGAAAGCCCAGCCCGAAGACCGCGGCGAAGACGAGGCCCGCGAGGCCCGAGACGATCGGCACGAAGCGGCGTCCGCCGAAGAAGGACAAATAATCGGGCAGCCTGATCGCGTGGAAGCGATTGTAGAGCATGCCGGCGACGATGCCCGACGAGATGCCCACCGGCACGCTCAGCTTGGAGATTTCCTTGGCGCGCCACGCCGCCTGCTCGAGCGCGCTCGCCGATACCAGGTCGGGTGGCAGGTGCAGCAGCACCTTGGCGCCTTCGGTCGCGACCAGATAGGTGACCACGCCGGCAAGCGAGGCCGCGCCGTGATTCTCCTTGGCCAGCCCCACCGCGACGCCGGCGGCGAAGAGCAGGCCCAGGTTCGAGAAGATCGCGTCGCCCGCCGCGGCGATGAACGGGATGCCGAGCATGTCGGCCTGGCCGAGGCGGAGCAGCAACGCCGCGATCGGCAGCACCGCGATCGGCAGCATCAGCGCGCGGCCGAGCGGCTGGGCCTTGGCGAGCAGGGCGGAGGGATTGAAGCTCATGCGGCTGCTTCCATTGCCAGGGCGCGGACTTCGGCCGCGGATTGGGCGGCGCAGGCCTTGTCGGCGAGCGCCTTGCACGCCGCCATGTCGAACCGGGCGACCGCGGCCTTCACCGCCGGCACCTGCGCCGGAGTGGCGCTCAGCTCGGTGATGCCGAGACCGATCAGGATCGGTGCGGCAAGCGGATCGGAGGCGAGCCCGCCGCACATCCCGGCCCAGCGCCCGGCCTGGGCGGCGCCCCTGCCGACCTCGCGGACCAGCCGCAGCACCGCCGGGTGCATCGCGTCGATCCGCTGCGACACCGATGCGTTCCCGCGATCGGCGGCGAGCGTATACTGGGTCAGGTCGTTGGTGCCGATCGACAAGAAGTCGGCTTCGCGGGCGATCTGTTCGGCCAGCAGCGCCGCCGCCGGCGTCTCGATCATCACGCCGAGCTGGATGCGTTCGGTCACGCCGAGCTCTGCGGACACTTCGTCCAGCAAAGTTCGCACTGGCCGGTAATCGTCCAGGTCCGCGACCATCGGCAGCATGATCCGGCACTGGCCGGCGGGCACCGCGCGCAGGATCGCGCGCAGCTGGATGCGCATCAGGTCGGGCCGCGCCAGCGTCAGCCGCACGCCGCGCAGGCCGAGCGCCGGATTCTCCTCGCCGGCCAGCGGCAGGTAGGGCACCGGCTTGTCGCCGCCAATATCCAGCGTCCGGACGATCAGCGGGCGGTCGCCCAGGGTCGCGGCGATCGCCGAATAGGTCTCGCGCTGCTCCTCCTCGCTCGGCGCGGTCTCGCGCTCGAGGAACAGGAATTCGGTGCGCAGCAGCCCGCAGCCCTCCGCGCCCGCACTCACCGCGGCGGCGGCATCGGCGACCGAGCCAAGATTGGCGAACACTTCGATCCGCGCGCCGTCCGCCGTGTGCGCCGAACCATGCGCGGCGGCCAGTTCGCGGGCGCGGCGTTCGCGCAGCACCGAGAGCCGCGTGCTCGCATCGGCCAGCGCATCGGCATCGGGATCGATGCTGAGCGTGCCGGCATCGGCGTCGAGGATCACCGGCGTGCCGTCGGTGATTGCCAGCACGGATTCGCCCGCAGCGACCAGCATCGGCACGCCGGCCGAGGCGGCGAGGATCGCGACATGCGAGGTCGGCCCTCCCTGCGCCGTGACGATGCCCGCCAGCCGCGCCGTGTCGAGGCTGAGGAATTGCGAGGGCAGCAGATCCTCGCCGAACAGGATCGCGCCCTTGGGCAGGGCGGGTGCAGCCGGTGCGGTGGCGCCGAGCAGCCGGCCGATCACCTGGCGCTCGAGATCGATAAGGTCGGCGATGCGCTCGATCAGCAGCGCGTCGCCGGTGGCGCGCAGCGCTGCGGTCGCCTCGGCAGTTGCGGCACGCCAGGCGAACCCGGCACTGCGTCCTTCTGCGATGTGCCGGGCGGCGGTGGCCGCAAGCTCGGGATCGGCGAGCAGCGCGCGGTGCGCCTCGGCGATCTCGGCGGCGGTGCCCTGCGCACCGTCGAGGCTGGCGGCGGTGTCGGCCAGCGCAGTCGCCAGCGCGGCCTGCTCGGCGGCGATGCCCGTGCCGTCGGTCGGCACGTCGAGGTCGGCGCTGCGCAGCTGGAAGGCCTGGCCGATCGCGAGCCCCGGCGCTGCGCGCACCGGTCCGCTGTGCGTTGCGGACGCCCTGGGCACGGAAATGTGCGCGGCCTCGTGGAAGTTGGCGAGGATCAGCGCCGCGACCGCATCCACGGCGGCCTGGGCGTCGCTGCCGCGCGCGACGATGCGCACCTCCTCGTCTCTGCCGGCGCCCAGTCCCAGCAGCGAAATCGTGCTGCGCGCATTGGCGCTGCGATCGGCGGCGTGGAGCGTCACATCGGCAAGGAACGGACGGAGCGCGGCGACGATGCGCGCGGCGGGGCGGGCATGGATGCCATTGGGCGCCGTGACCCGGACATTGCGCTCGGCGCCAACATCCGCGTGCACAATGTCCGAAGAAACGGTCCGCTCGCGCGAAACCCGCCCTACCACTGCCCCCGCAGCCACCGAGCGCCCCGCGGAATCGATCTCGACGGCGTAACCTTCGGAAGCAATGATGACCGGAGTGATCAGCGCCTTCGCCCCGGTCGCGACGGCATCAAGGTCGAAGGCGATCAGCGGATCGCCCGCCTTGACCCGGTCCCCGGCGGCCACCCTGGCGTTGAACCCCTTGCCGCCCAGCGCCACCGTCTCCAGCCCGATATGCAGCAGCAATTCCGCGCCGTTCCCGAGCCTTAGCGTCACCGCATGCGCGCTCTCGGGCACGTTGATCACCGTGCCGTCGGCCGGCGCGCGCAGCATGCCCTCGACGGGATCGACCGCGAAGCCGTCCCCCATCATCCGTTCGGCGAACACCGGGTCGGGCACTTCTTCCAGCGGGGCCAGCCAGCCCGCGCACGGGGCGACCAGCGTGACGGTATCGCTCAAGGGACCAGCTCCACCGATTCCAGCGCCCACATCGGGTTCACGCCATTGGCGGCATAGTCGATGCAGATATTCTCATTGCCCTGCCGCAACGGGAACGGCGCCAGCAGCCGGGTCAGCCCCGGATTGCCCGCCGCCGAGGCCAGCGGCAGCGTCGCGAGGATCGGCCCGGTGCAGGTGCCGGCATGGACGCGGAACTCGCCCGCCGGGGTCGCCGCCGGCGGGATCTTCACATGGTCGATGTCCTTGCCGAGCTGGAAGTTGAACGGGATCTGCCCGACGGTCAGCGCAATCGCCTTCACCCCGCCGGTGGGAGCATCGTTCCACTGCCAGCAGGGCTGGAAGATATCGACCAGGAAGGTCGCCCGCGGCCCCGCCGCCGGATAGTCATCCTCGATGCCCAGCACCACCTTGCCGGCACAGGTCTTGATGTCCTCGTCGGTGCGGAAGCGCACCGCGCGGCCGTCGATCCTCCGGTCGATCGCCCCGCCGACGCTGCTGCCCTGGACGAAGCTGGCGGCACGCAGCCGGCTCGGCAGGGTCATGGTCACCGGCGCCGAATAGAGTGGCGAGCGCGCGGTCACCGGCGAGCCGTCGGTGGTGTAGCGGATCGGCAGGCCCGACTGGTTCTCCAGCGCGACCGACACAGTCTTCGCCCCAGCGCGATAGTCGAGCCTGGGATGGACTTCGAAGGCGCTGGTCGCGGCACCCAGCCCGAGCGGCTTCATCCGCTCGAGCTGCGGCACCAGCCGCTGGACGAACGCGTCATAGTTGCGCCCCTCGGGCTTCGACCAGCCGATCTCGGCGATCGCGTTGGCGCGCGGGAAGATCGCCCAGCTCGCGCGGGCATCGGTGCGCATCCGCTCGGACCAGAGATTGCCCTGCAGGCCCAGGATGTGGTGCTGCCGCTCGGCCGGGATCTTGTCGAGCGGGTCATAGCCATAGACCTGCCGGAGATCGATCAGCGTGCCGCGCGCCGGCGGCTCGTTCGGTCCCCAGCCCTGGCGGTTGTCGAGATAGAGGATCGGCGACGGGCTCATCACCGCGTCATGCCCCTTGCTCGCCGCCTCGATCCCGCCCTTGATCCCGCGCCACGACGTCACCGTCGCATCGGCGGGCATGTCGTCGCCCTCCAGGATCTCGTCCCAGCCGATCAGCTTGCGGTTGTGCGCTGTGAGATAGGTGGCGATCCGGTGGATGAACCAGGCCTGGAGCGCAGTCTCGTCCTTGAGGCCGAGCGATTTCATCTTCGCCTGGATCGTGGGCGAGGCCTTCCACTGATCCTTGGTCGCCTCGTCGCCGCCGACATGGATATACTTGCTCGGGAACAGGTCCATCACTTCGCCGAGCACATCCTCGAGGAAGCCGAAGGTCTTGTCGTCGACATTGTAGAGCCAGGGGAAGATGCCCGCATCGCTCTCGATCCCCTTGGGAACCGGCTGCGCGCTGGCGAGCTCGGGATAGGCGCGGATCGCCGCGAAGGCGTGGCCCGGCATCTCGATCTCGGGGACGATGGTGATGTTGCGCTTGGCGGCATAGGCGACGATGTCGCGGATCTCGGCCTGGGTGTAGAAGCCGCCCATCTGCGGCAGCTTCGGTGCGCCCGGCGCCACCGCCGGAGTGCGCCAGCCCGAGACGCTGGTGAGCCTGGGGTATTTCTTGATCTCGATCCGCCAGCCCTGGTCGTCGACCAGGTGCCAGTGGAGCGTGTTGAGCTTGTTGACCGCCATCCAGTCGATCAGCTGGCGGACATAGGCGGGCGAGCGGAAGTTGCGTGCCACGTCGAGCATCAGCCCGCGCCAGCCGAAGCGCGGCGCGTCGTTGATCGCGACGCCCGGGATCGTCACCGCACCGGTGCCGCTCGCCTGGGTCGCAGTCTGCCACAGCGTCACTGCGCCATAGAGCAGCCCGGCATCGTCGCCGGCGGTGATCGTCGCCCCGTTCGCGCCGATTTCCAGCCGGTAGCTCTCGGCCTTGCCGGTGGCGCCGCGGACGAAGCGGATTGCGGGGTGGGCGGAGCTAGCGGCGGTGCGCAGCGCCAGGCCGCGCGAAAGCTTGAGCAGCTCGACCAGCCGGTCCGCCGCAGCGCGGGCACCGGCGTCTCCGGCGGGCACCAGCACCGGCGTGGCCGCATTCAGCGCGAAATGGCCCGGAACGGGCTGCATTTCGGCGGGAGCCGGCAGCAGGCGCGGCAGCTGCTGCGCGGAAGCGGGGAGCGTTGCGGCGAGCGTGGCGGCAACGGCGAGGACGGCGAGACGGATGGAGATCACGCTAGGGGCTCCCGGCTTGGATCCTGCGAGCTTAGGCGGCTTCGCCCGCCACGCAATCGCGCCATGCCCGGCAGGCATGCCGCGCGGACAAGAAAAAGGGGCGGCGGGTGGTGCGATCGCTCGTCCATCCGCCGCCCCAGTGCACTACACCAGGTTGGAGATCAGAAGTTGACGTTGACCGTCGCGAGCAGCTTGCGGCCGCTCTTGTACACGCCGCGCGGCAGGCGCTGCGTGTTGGCATAAGCGTAATACTGGCTGTCGGTCAGGTTCATGCCCGAGAGGGTGAGCCCGACTTCCTTGGTGAAGTTCCAGGTCGCCGAGACATCCACATTGGCGGTATCGCGGACATACATCTGGTCACCGCGGTCGATGCCGGTGAAGTACTTGGAACGCCAGGTATAGGTGGCGCGCAGCGCAACCGGGCCGCTCTCGAAGAACGGGCTCAGGCTGGCCTGATGCCGCGAATTATAGGGCAGATCGTTGCCGGTGCTCGCCTGGCCGTCCGCATAGGTATAGTTGGCCAGGATGCCGAAGCCGAGCGGCAGGCTCTGCTGATAGGCCACGGCGAAGCCCTTCACCTCGGCCGAACCCGCGTTGAACGGGCGGCTGATCTGGTAGGTCGTCACCATGTTCTGCGAGGTGTTGAAATGCTGCTCCGGCGCGGTCTGCGTCAGGATGTAGTTGCTGATGTCCTTGTAGAAGACCTCGGCCGACAGGATCGACTGGCGCCCCAGATACCATTCGAGCGACGCGTTGAAGTTGTTCGACTTGTAGGGCTTC
>Ga0164294_10002082_pt1 | contig 18289 bp, 14 predicted proteins | sample GEODES005metaG_FD_111479 | JGI IMG/M metagenome (GOLD analysis project Ga0164294, IMG submission 111479) | Oligotrophic lake water microbial communities from Sparkling Lake, Wisconsin, USA - GEODES005 metaG | ecosystem: Environmental > Aquatic > Freshwater > Lake | place: USA: Sparkling Lake...
ATAAAAGAGCCGCTTCACTTTGGCATCACGCGAGGCCATCAGCAGATGAGTATTAATTAACACCGTCAACATACACTCCGCTTTATGGAGCTCGATAAAGCCCATGCCGCCCATATCTGCCGCCAAATTATAGACCCACTCCATCCCTTTCACCGCCTGATGACACGCAGGTAGCTCCCCTAAATTCAACGACAGATTCTCCACATCCTCAAACTTCTGGTACCACTCGCCAAAAGGCTTGATATCCACCGCTCGGATATTCTTGATCCCCTGCTTGCGCAAGTAAGCCACCAAATGCCCCCCAATAAATCCCCCTGCACCCGCTACGAGAATGTTCGCTTTAGGATGAGCTGTTTTTGTCATCCACCATTCTTCCCTTGCCGGCTTACTTTTTCAAGCTTCTCTGTTCAGCCCTAATTAGGGACACATTCTCGCAGCCCTTCGTAGCCTCTCCGCGAAGCGGGTTAGGAGCGTAGTAGGGCTAAAAATCCCCTTCCCCACACTATTCTACATCCTCATTATCTCAGGATGTCTTTCTGCCTCAAAATCTGGCTCCTTTACGCCGCCACCTGTTCCGCCGCTGGTTGGCTCTTCAGCTTCTTCCACATCCTTAACGCACCCGCATACCTAATTTTACACATCTTCTTTTTCATCTCCATCTGCCTCTTTTATCGTTCCCAATTAAAACACTTATTTTGCCTCCGTACTCTTCGCAAAATCGGAGCCCGCTTCTTCCCTGCCCGCCGATCTCACGAACACCCCCTCTCCCTTCGCCGACTCCTCTCTGCCTCTTTTTTCCTTCTGGCCATTATTGCCCTAATAGGTGGCCTGCTTTACGAGCCAAATAACCACGACGGCCTCAGCTACCGCATTCCGCGGGTTCTCCACTGGCTTACCCATGGCAGTTGGTTTTGGACGGGTAACCCTGACACCCGAATGGATACTCGCTCCGTCGGATTTGAATTTCTGTCCGCCCCTTTTTTGGCCCTCCTCCACACCGATCGTCTGATCTTTCTTTGGAACTGGACAGGATTCCTTTTCCTCCCCGGTTTAATCTTTCAACTATCACGCCGATTGGGGGCTTCCGGAAAGGTGGCTTGGAACTGGATGTGGCTTGTTCCCTCGGCATACGGAATTGTCCTCCAAGCTGGCAGTATTGGGAACGACTTCATCGCCGGCGTCTTTTTTCTTGCATCCCTCGCACTGGCCACAGGTCGCCAACCCATACCTTTTCGAGATTTGGCCTTCTCTGCACTGGCAATGGCCATCTGTGCCGGCATCAAATCCACCAACATTCTTTGGGCTCTTCCTTGGCTTTGCGTGATTGCACCTCAAACAAAAACCCTGCTGCGCCGCCCTTGGCTCACTGCTGCCCTCCTCTTTGTCTGCCTTGCCCTAAGCTCTTTTCCAATCTGGTTCTCCAATCAACTGCACTGCGGAGACTGGACTGGCGAAAAAGCTGAAGTAATAGCCACGCCCGAAAAACCAAACACAGTAACAAATCCGGCAGTTGGAATTGCTGGAAACCTTATTTTGCTTAGTATTCAAAATTCCGCCCCCCCGGTCTGGCCCTTCGTCCGTCAAACAACCGATTTCGTCCGCTCATCTTTACCTAAACCGCTTGTAGCGTCCTTATCAAAATCGTTCGAGTGTGGCTTTCAGGATTTAGCAATCCGTGAGTTACCTCAGGAGGAGGGCGCTGGCTTAGGCTTGGGTTTAATCATTCTATTCTCCCTCTCCATTTTCGCCGCGCTTGGGGCAAGTCGGTGGACATTCAGACCCCCATCTTCAGCCCTCGCCATCGCTTGGTTGGCTAACCTTGTCTCCATACTTGTCTATTCCTCTAAAATGGCGATCAGCTGTCCTGCTCGCATCATTCTCCCTGCACTAATGTTTCTCATCGTGGGCTTTTCTGCCCTGCCAAACCAATGCTGGTTGGTGCGCTCCCGAGTATGGCGGTGGACGGCTTTTTTTGCCATCGGCTCATCCCTGCTTGTGATGATATTGACCCCCTCCCGCCCCTTTTTTCCATCGAGAGCACTGATTATGCTTGTCCGACACTTGCCATTGTCGCCCTCCGTAAGCGAAAGGATATCAGCTGTCTATGAAGCATACGGGCACCGATCCCGGCCCTTTGAACCGCTGCTTCTCTCGCTTCCTGCCGATGTTCCCCTTCTCGGTTATACGGGCGGGGCCGCCTTAGAGGCCACTCTTTGGAAACCCTACGGATCCCGCACCATTGTTTATGTGCCTCCTGCAGCACTCTTGGCTCATCCCTCACTTCCACATCCATCTTTCCTCATCGCTTCCGCCTATACAATCCGACGGGATACTGGCCTTCTTGCTCAGGAATGGATCCAGCAAGTAGGCGCCCAAATTGTTGAGCGTAGAGAAATTGTCTTTCAAGTCCGAGTCGGCCCCGAACTTTTTTATCTTTTAAAACTTCCATCTTGGGAACCGGCATCACCATAATCAACTTCTTCCATGAAACTTTCCGTAGTCATGCCCTGCCTGAACGAGGCCGAAACCCTTGCCTCATGTATACACAAGGCTAAACAATCTCTCACCGACTTGGCCATCGAAGGGGAGGTTCTTATCGCCGACAACGGCAGTACCGATGGTTCGCAGGAACTCGCCCGTAACCTTGGCGCCAGAGTTGTAAATATCGAACAGAAGGGGTACGGCCATGCCCTCCGTGGCGGGATTGAAGCCGCCGTTGGCAAATTCATCATTATGGCCGATTCCGACGATTCTTATGACTTTTCCAAACTGCGTCCGTTTGTCGAAAAATTACAAGCTGGCCACGATCTTGTCATGGGATGCCGAATGCCTTGGGGAGGGGGCACCGTTCTTCCCGGCGCTATGCCCTGGAAGCACCGATGGATCGGAAACCCCGTTTTGAGTTTTATTGGCCGTCTTTTTTTTAAATGTCCTGTCACCGATTTTCACTGTGGCCTCCGCGGCTTCACCAAGGCCGCTTACCTAAAAATGGATCTTCGAACAACTGGGATGGAGCTGGCTTCCGAAATGGTCATTAAGGCGACTTTACAAAACATGAAGATCACCGAAGTTCCCATCACCCTCCATCCCGACGGACGATCCCGCCCCCCACACCTCCGCAGTTGGCGGGACGGTTGGCGGCACCTTCGGTTTATGATGCTCTTTTCGCCGCGCTGGCTTTTTTTAATTCCAGGAATTGCCCTAGGGTCCATCGGAGGCTTTTTTCTTTCCCTGCTCGCTTTTCAGCCCCTTTCGTTGGGGCCAATTGTCCTAGATATAAACTCAATGCTGGTGGCCGCCATGATGCTTTTGGTCGGCTTTCAGTTGATTTATTCCGCAGTCTTTCTTCGAATTTATGGCTTTACGCAAGGATTTCTTCCGGATCAGCCGCAACTGCGTGTATGGCTACGACGGGTCACTCTGGAAAAGGGGGTGATCACGGGAATATGTCTTGGATTGACAGGTTTTTTACTGCTTTTGTTGGCATCCCTAAAATGGAAAAGCACTGGGTTTGGAAACCTAGATCCGGTCTCCAGTGCACGACAAGTGGTTCCTGCAATTACCCTTCTGACTCTTGGGGTCCAGGTTGTCTTTGGAAGTTTTTTTCTAAGCTCCCTAGGAATCAACCGCCCAGTCGATTAATTCGGTGGTCACGCGCAAACCGAATCCGGCCGGAAAAGACTGGGTTGCCCCATCCTCTTTTTGCCTTCTTTCTGGAGCAGGACTTGAAGTTGCTTTAACCCACTTCGCCTTCATTTTCTTAAACCCATTATGATTTCTTCAATTTGCTGAATAGCCGATGCGCAATTTTCCTTTTGGAGCCCAATACATGCTCCTCGCACGCAAGCCCAACCCTTAGGGATTTGGGACGGCCATAGGCATGGCCATGGCGCACCTTGTGGCTAACAATTACTGCTCCGGCAGGACCGGATCCAGTAATTAGGATTTTTAACTTAAAAGCATCAGCCTAAGTAAAAAGCCTCTTCGTGAATTCTAGTAGATATTTTTATCCACTGCCTCTGGCATGATTTTTGTTATCATGCGGGCATACGCTTGCCAGTAAGTAACGATTCCTCGAAGATGATTGTCTAAACCGACCTCGCCGTCCCCCCGACCAGCTCTTCTGGCGTAGCGACCTCAGCCTCCTCAACCATGGCCTGCCGCATAATCACACACAGAGATTATGCCTCCAGCTTCGAATTCTCGCTAGCATCCGATTATGAATCATGAGAGGCGGCAACCCGCAAAGCGAAAAACTTGGGCTATTTTTTCAGAACCAAGCTCCCGTACAATTGAACACTGGTTACCTGAAGCAGTTATGACTTTTGCCTCGTGATTCTTTTGTAGTGCCTCGAAGGCGCTTCACCCGAAATATACTTCTGAGCCATGCCTCGGATTTAACGTGCGTGCCTAAGGCAAGATTTTCATTACTTCAAGCTTTCATGATTTAGCGCCTACCTTCGAAACGTTTCTTCTTCCGCTCAAATCCAGGCTTTTTTCTGGGACGCTTGAATGGTTAGATGCTTGGACGTGAGCCATAGCATCAAACCTTTGGGCTTATTTGATCAGTTGGGGTTTGCCTCCCGCCGTTGGCCGGGGGTTAACCGGTTTTTTCGTTTTTCGCGCCGAACAGTCTGGGCGGCATTAGTGCAAGGGTTTTGGGAGTTCGCTAGGGTCCTCTTCAGGGATTTTCCAAACTGGGGACCTCCGGGTCGGACTTTTTCTCTTTACCATGCCTTACGGTGGGGCGACCCGGCGGTCCGGGGGCGAATTATCCTGGAAGACCAAGGCTCTCCCAGCGTTCGTTCGGATTCCCTTGTCTTGCAGTGCGGCCTGCCCCAACACCTGGAACAACCTTGGCCAATTGTTTGGACAGAGCACGATAATGCCAGACTTGTTTCGAATTCCTTGGCTTTGTTGAACGAAGAAAAAAAACTTTGCCTGGAATCGGTTTACGGGGAAGCCTACTGGCGGGATGACCCTGCCAGTCGGACCCTTTGGCTTCCAAAACCTACCTTTTTAAAGGGTCGATGGACGAGTATCGTCTCCAACTGGAATCCCTTGGACGGCAGCCCTGTGTACGGCCATTGGCTTCACGATGCCCTGCCGCGACTGGCAATTCTCGCCGACCTTCCGAAAGACACCAGAATCCTTGTTCCTAAAAAACTTAAAGCGATTCATTGGGAAACACTTGAGCTTCTCGGCTTAAAAGATCGGTGTCGCCCCACGAGCGAAATTCATCTGGAAATTGAAAAGTACTTTTTTTCCTCCCCAGTAGGAATGATTAGTTGTTTCAATCCACACGGCACCAGCTTCATGCGGCGATCCTTTTTCCCAAAGGCAGCCCCTGATTTTCATGGGCCAAAGAAGTTCTTTTTTTTACGAACCTCAAGTCACCGTCGTTTGGCCAACATAGATGAAATTGTAAATCTTTTGAAAGAGCGGGGGTGGCCAATCGTGCGTGATGTTGACCTGAATTTTGCTCAAACCGTTGCCCTCTTTTCACAAGCAACGGACATATGCAGTTTCCTGGGAAGCAACATGTCCAACACGATGTTCTGTTCTTCTGAATGTAAGGTTCTTCAGTGGGTGCCCGATATATTTCTCGACGGCTTCACCGACATGATCGCCTCGGTTGTGGGCTTTCAATTAAAAAGCTTTATTTTGCGGTGTGGTGGCCCAACAGCCCATTCTCCCGTTATTAATCTTGAGGAGATAAGGCAAAGTCTAGCCGACGCGGGTTATCTGTCCTGATAAAATGGATTCAGATTTGTAAAATATATCCGCTTCCTATTTGTTCTGCTCCGAAGTATCTTTTCATACAAGTTACCTGTGACCCCTTCTTTTACGATTGTCGTAACGACTATTGCTCCGCCCACACGAGCGATGGAGGACCTTGCCTCAAAACTTTCCCAGATGAATGGCGCGCTTTACGTGGTCGGTGACTTGAAGGGGCCTGAAAACTACCCGCTCCCACGAACAAAGTTTTTGTCTTTTGCCATGCAGGGCCGGCAGTCATGGCAACTCGCCCGTCTTCTTCCCTCTGCCCATTATACGAGAAAAAATCTTGGTTACTTGCTGGCCTTACAAGACAAGCCCGATTGCATTATCGAGACGGATGATGACAACGCTCCCCTTCCCCCTTTTTGGACGCCAAGAGCGCGCCAACAAAAAGCTCTCCGTTTGACTTCTGCGGGCTGGGTAAACGTTTACCGATGTTTCACCGAGGAGATGATTTGGCCCCGTGGCTTCCCCCTAGAAAATCTCCAGGTCGGCCCCCCTTCTGCGTCGATGCTGGCCAAAGATTCAACCGAGAGTTGTGAGGCCCTTATCCAGCAGGGTCTAGCCAACGGGGACCCTGATGTAGACGCCGTTTATCGTCTAACCCGGGTTTTGCCGTTCAGTTTTCAGGATGCATCTTCAGTTTTTTTAGGGAAAGATTCTTGGTGTCCTTTCAATAGTCAAAACACCACGTTTTTCAGGGAAGCTTTCCCCCTGCTTTACCTGCCCTCTTTTTGCACTTTCCGGATGACCGATATTTGGCGCTCCTTTGTTGCCCAGCGATGCCTTTGGCAAATGGACTCGGGGGTTCTCTTTACTTCCCCTACCGTCTTTCAGGATCGTAACGAGCACCGCTTGCTAAAAGATTTCGAGCAGGAAATTCCTGGATATCTAGGAAACGCACGGATTGCCAAGATATTGTCTGCCATAAGTCTGGCTTCAGGAAGAAATATTGAGGTGGTTTGTGCAAATCTGTTGTCTTGTTATGAGAAATTGGTCGCCGAGGGGTTTTTCCCGTCCGAAGAGATTCCCCTTCTTCGAGCTTGGATAGCCGATCTAAAGCAGATCGAGTACTGACCTTCTAGACTTTCTTCGCTGCTATCCCCATCACTTCGCGAAAGGCATTTGTTTTAGGTCTACTTTCAGTTTTTTTGCGTCATCGATGGAGTGCTATTGCCATTTGTAGTACCCTGCCCTTCTTCGGATCTCCTTCATGCACAAAAAAATCTTCTTTTTTTGAAACGCCGACCCCGCTGCATATATGAGGGGCTTCGTTGCGTTTACCTCCCTTTTTATCCTCGTGACCGCTTTCGCCTCTCTGTTCATCTAAAGCTTCCCGATTGAAAATCCTTCTCTACACCGACCTCGCCATCCGCCATGGCCAACTCTTCTGCCATCGCGACCTCGGCCTTTTAACAAAAGCCTTCTGTCAACTCGGCCACAACGCCCTTCTCGTCGTACCCCCTGCGGGAGATTCCCCATCCAAAATTAAGCAGAATGGTCGGCTGGTGGCGGATGCGCTTGGCAATGCCGCCCCACAGAAAGGAAGCCTCTTAAAGCCTACAGCCAATTTTGAGACCTTCTCGGGGTAATAGGCAAAAACATTCAACAGGTTTTCAACTTCTAATTGGTGCCATTGATTTGCAGGTGTATAAAATATCTTGTTTTGATACGTAGGGTTCAATTGTTTTTTAACTTTTAACAATTACTGCGTCCTTTTTCTGTCAAACTTCCCGAAGGATTTAACTTTTACGAATCCAAAACGCCTGTCCTCGATCAACAGGACGTCCGAGCAGGCTAGCCACCATCCCTGGGCATTCCCGCCCCATGAGGTGCAATGGCAGGCAGACTTCAAATTTATCACCACCGCTCAGCAGCGCTTCCACAGCATATTGCTCGTTGGAGCCCCCTGGCGCATAACGCCCCAACAACCAGTCCTCAGGCTGTTCAAAGGGCGTGTAAATGTCGTGGAGGTGAATCATAACGCCATGACTTAGGGATGGCAGAATACGAAGCAGCTCATATTCAACATCGTTCTGACATTTCAAGACATGGCTCGTGTCGATAAAAAGCACGTCGTTTTCTCTTAGATCCTTAAATTTGCTTAATGAGACTTCTTGAATTTTTTGGATCAGCAGGGAACCGTAAAGGTGGATCCCTTCCAACCGTGGCCCCGGATAGGGCTCAATAAATACGGCTTCTGCCTTGCATCCCTCCCGCTCATTGGCACGAAGGGCCTCGGACGAAACCATTGAACTGACCCCACACCCAACCTCGATATAGCGACGCGGTTTCAGATGCCGCAGAAGACAATACAAAACCATGCTATCCAAAGTTGTGTATGTATCGGCCCATGGGACTTTGCCGGTAACTCTATCTCTCGGCGCCCAAGAAAATTCAGGCGCGTATTGAGAAATTTCCATAAGCCACTTCGATACCTTCATCATGTCGATTCGCACTCCTGGCAGGTCTCTCTTTTGACCCAATTGGGTCAGATCAATTTCTCTTGGATCTACCAAGGGGCTGTAAAAAACTTGCGGAAAGCAACGAAAGCCAGAAAGAAGGGACAGCCTTGGTTGATTTGCGTAGCTTTTTAAAATACCAGTGTGCAAAAATCGAGGCAATGTGGCAAATAATCTGTCAAAAACCTTTCGTAGAACTGCCTTGTTCACGATCCACTGCCCCTGACCATACCGCTGGTTTTTGTACGGATCTTCCAAAAAATCATCATGGGCTAATCCTGTGTTGCTGTGGGTTTTTTGCACGGCAAAAAAAGAACCCGTCGCCTTATCTTTCTGTCCATAATTTTAACTCCTGAAAATCCTTCTTTACACCGACCTCACCATCCGCCCTGACCAGCTTTTCTGGCATCGCGACCTTGGTCTTTTGACCAAAGCCTTCCGTGACCTCGGCCACGAAGCCTACCTTGTCGTGCATTTAGCGACCGAACCAAGTCCCGCCCCAGATTCCTGTTCCCATTCCGAAATTCGAAATTCGAAATCTCCCATCCCTCCTGTTCTCTGGGTTTCTCAACGGGACGTCTGCAACCCACTCTGGTGGAAGGATCATCATCCCGATCTCGTCATCCTCGGTCTCTGGACCCGCCCCAAATACGATTCCATTCGACGAGCCGCCCTTTCTGCTACACCCCGCGTTGTCGAACGCGCCGATAGCGACGGCATGCGCACTGCCTCCTGCGGATTACTGACCTACGCAAAACGTCGCTTCGACTACTTCCGCGACCGCACCTATCGCTGGCCATCTCTTCTCTCTATCCCTGCCTCAATTTTCTACTCTTTCACCTCCATCCTCGCTACCCCTTGGATCGAGACCCGCTTGGCCCGCACTCTTAAACTTCTCCCAGCAGTGGCGGTAGAAACCCCTCATGCCACCACACTTTGGAAATCCCTCGCTCGCCGCCTTGGTTCTGACCCAGAAAAGATTCACTGTGTTCCCCACCCCATTCAGACCGATATCTTTAAGTTCGACCCCGCCGTCACCAAAAAGAATCAGATCATCTCCGTGGGCCGCTGGGAATCTTACCAGAAGAACCTCCCTCTTCTCCTCAAAACCCTCCGCTACTTTCTCGATAAAAATCCCTCCTGGACCGCACTCGTCGTCGGTTCTGGGCTTCCCGCTAAATCCCCTCATCCCCGAATCACGTTTCTCCCCCCTCTTTCGCCTCCCGATCTCGCTCGCCACATGCAGGATTCAAAAATCTTCCTCTCCTCCTCCCGCTACGAAAGTTTTGGTCTCGCCTCTGCAGAAGCTTTGGCTTGCGGCACTCCTCTTGTCGCACCTAAAGCCACTATGCTTCATTCGGCTCTCACCTCACCAGCCGCCTGCCAGTTTTCCCTGATAGACCGGTTGCTGCTTGGAGCATTCCAAAACATTCCCGTGCCCGATGCAGAATCGGGAGGAGAGACATTTTCGGGTCGTGCGGTGGCCCAGTCTCTCTTGTCTTTCACGGCGAAACCGCCTCTTGATACAATTCAGCTTTTCTAGCGGGGATGAGCGCAGCACGGCGGGTACACCACCAACCACCTGCTCTTCGCAAAGAGCTCGGCGGCCTGTTCCGAAAGAATGCCATGGCTTACGCAGATACCCCTGCTTTCCCGCTTGCCTTGCTGGACAGATCTTCTGCTCTTATCATCTTTGCTTCATGAGGATCTTGTTCACATATCAGCTAGTTACAATGACTCGTAAGTTTTGTTTGTTTCCCTTTTAATATCTTAAACTGGCATGCCATTAAATTTTGAAGGCAACTAACATGTACTGGTTACATAAGCTGGATGGGTTTTTTCGGAATTTGTTTTTGTCTAATGGGCGTCTTCGTAAGTACCTCAGAGCTCTTGCTGTTGCTTATGGGAGCTTGGGGGTTGTTTTTCTTTTCACGGCAATTACTGTGCCGCTGGGGATCAACACCATGGGCCTTGAAGATTGGGGGGTATGGGTGTTTTGCCAGCAGGCATCCTCTGTCATCTGTTTGTTTGAAAGCTTTACCCAATCTGCTTTTGTCCGCCTCCTAATTCAGGTCAAAGACGACCGAGCATCCGAGGATTACAAAAGGATGGTTGTGATGGGGAACTTCAGCTTCTGTTTCCAAGGATTGCTTCTTGTGGCTCTTCATGCGGGATTTGCCGCCCTCCTTCCTCTTCTCTTTCCAAACTTTACAAGCATGTCTGGATATATCACTGTTTGGATTCTTGGCATGTCCGGCCTCGTCAATCAGGTCGGCAAAGTGAACGGCCAGCTTCTTTATGCCCACCAACACCAAGATCGCGCATCCTTTGCGGCTACGGTGGGTTTAGTTCTAAGCCTCTTGATCATTATCGTCTGCTTGCCCCGATATCCTCACCCTCAAACGATGGCTTGGGCTTTTTTGGCTAGCTCGATCCTCAGCCAGTTCCTTTATTGGCTTTTTGCCCGCAGCACTGGATGCCTGCCTTCTTACCCTAGTTTTCCCAGAATTCGACTCCACGACTTTCAACCACTGTGGTTTTGGGGGCGCCGATTTTTTCTGTATTCCCTTTTAGATAACTTGACCGCCAATCTTCCAATCCTCTTGGCGGGAAGATTCCTTTCTCTGGAAATGGTTGGCGTTTGGGGCGTCCTTCAGCGAATTGCGAATATGGTGTCCCAGACCGTTTCCAAAGTCTCACAGTTGGCCGTCCCCGCCCTGATGGAGATGCATGCCCGAGGGGAGGAGACCCAGTTCGCGAAACGGAGCCGACACATCCTTTGGGTACAAAATTCGTTAGCTGGTTTGTGTTTGGGTATCTTTGCCTCTGCTGGAGAAGTTCTGTTAAAAATTTGGCTATGCAAAGACATCCCTTTGGGGGCATGGGTGTTGCCCCTTTTCATGCTTGCTTTGCTGGCTGATTTTGACCAGCGGACTCGTTTTGGGCTAGAAACCCTCCGACTACAGATCCGGCGCCCAACGTTCGCATCGTTTGTAAAAGTCTTTTTGCTTCTCTTCACCATTCCTTTCTTGACTCACTTCTACGGCCTGACGGGAATGAGCATTGCTCTCTTGGCAGTCTATGCTGTTTTTCTTCTTCCATTATCCATTTCAAAAGGACTTTTCCCAAATTCTTATTCTTTATCTTGGCAGGCAACGGCTGGAGGTTTTGCCATGTTCATGATCGGCTATGCCTTGGGGTTGTTGGGTAAGTTTTTTTGGGCTGAGTAGCGCCATCCGTAACAGTTCATCGGTTCAGTTAAATCCCTAATTTTTTGCATGCTCTCCGCATGCTAACAATGTCTTAGGGTTTTGCAGAAAAGCCTCAACACGGGAGAGGGGGATTCGGCTGTTCGATTCTGATCCTTATCAGAAAATCTTTTTTAGAAACGTGCCAAATCTTTCGGAGAAATGCGTGTTTGCCAGCTTAGATAAATCCGTGTGGATAGAGTTCACTTGTTTGCCACACCCAAGGATTCGTTCCCGCCAGAAAAGCGCCTTTTCGACAATAGAGTTTGGTTCTCGAATCGGAACGATACTTCCGCTGACCCCCTCATGGAGCAGATCACTCGCTCCAGTGTTTGGGGTCAATATCACCGGCAATCCACACGCCATCGCTTCCAGTGCTGTTCTCGCCATCCCTTCCTCAAGTGAGGGCAAAATGAACAGATCCGCACTCTGGAGCCTCTCAGCAAGTTGAGAAGGCGGGAGAGTCTTGCTCCATTCGATCGGTAAATCCCCGTATTGGCCCAAAATGGGTCGAATACTATCACTGATCTGTCGCGTCAAAAGAATCCGAAGCCCCGGAACCTGTCTTTTCAGAATCCTCAGTGCTTCCAATAGGTAAGGCGTCCCTTTCCGCAGTGATAATCCTCCGGTATTAATCACCGTGAAAGGCCGATGACTCGGTCGCTTTTTAGCAGGCTTAAAGATCTTTAAATCGGTCGCATAGGGCAACCGCATAATTTGTTTGGCAGAAAAACCATTTTGCAGGAAGGAGTCCTCAACAAAACGGCTAGGTGCTAGAACCCAATCCACCTCCTTCAACATCTCCAGAGAGCGCCGGAAGTGCGCGGGGCTAACCGGCGGGTATTTGCAACCCCACCTTTGGTGCTCTTCCGCCATGATTTTCCAAAAATGGCTTGGATGACTGTTGCCGGCATCCAAAAAGGTCATCCCCCCGTATCGACGGACCCAGCGGAAACAGCCATTCGTGTGCCCATAACTCGACAAAATATGATCTCCGGGCTTAAGAAGGCTTTGGACCCACCTGTCATACAGGGGATGAAGGGCAAATCGAAAAGCCTCTCCATAGTAAGGAGAAAGAGTCCGGGCAGCCACATAGGAAAGCAAACCAAGGATTGGAGACAATTTTGTTTTTTCGCCTGGAATTCCTGCCGTACCTCTGCGATTCCAAGTGGCATAAAGCCGCAACATGCCCTGCTCCTCAAGGAAACGCGCGTGCTGGTCGCAAACTGAACGAAAAGGAACCGCCACGACAAAGGACGGTTTGGATCGATCCGTTTTCATGGATTTAGATCCTGCAGCATCTTTCGTAAATCTCACGATGGGCCAAGATCATGGCATCCCTCGTCATGCCGAGGGCTTTCACATGTCCGACCGCAGCCTCTCCATATTGCGCCCTGAGGTCCGGATGATGAATCAATGATTCCAAGCCTTGAGCCAAAAGAAAGGGATCCCCTGCATTGCAGATCAGTCCGCAACAGCGATTCCGAATGAGCTCCGGAATTCCTCCAACGTTTGAACCGATACAGGCACAGCCACAGGCCATCGCTTCTTGCAAGGCAAGCCCCAGCGCCTCCTCTAACGAGGGCTGGACAAAGATGGCACACTTCTTCATCCACTCCCTTGCGTCGGTTCTCGGCCCCATCAACTTCACCTGGTTTTCCAGCCCCTCTTTACGGCAGAAGCTTCGGATCCAATCGGCACAGCCGTCCGCAGATTCCGGCCCGACCAAAACCAGATTCCAGCTTGGATGCTGACGTGCGATTTTGGCGAAGGCTTGAACCAAAATGTGCTGACCCTTTCGGAGGGCCAAATGTCCGACTGCAAGAATCATTTTCTCTCTTGGGTCGCCTGATGCTCGAATTTCGCTACCCCCTAGCCTCGAATGATAAATCCGAGCGATCTTTTTTCGAAATGGGAAATACCAGCGGCGCATCTTTTCCGTATCATGATCCGAAACACATATTTCGATTGTGGTCGATCGCAACTGTTGGGACTTCCCAAAATAACTCCAAGGCAGCATCCCTAGCTTGAACCACCATGGCTTAAGATTCCCGCAAAATCCGTGAAAGAGGCCCACCACCGAATGGTTGGTCCAAACCGAAGGAATATTATTCTTTTTTAGGCAACCAGGCCAGCTTGCCCCGGGCCAACGGTTCCCCCAGGAAAAAACTCCTCCCGAATGAAAATGCACCAGATCGGGCTTGGCTGCCACCAAGCGCCCAAGAGCCTGATTCCGGGTTTGATAGAACTCGGGATGCGGGGGGCCTTTTTCTCCCTGCCAGGAAATATGCTTATCAATCCTCCGGAACAACGGGTCTTGGCTCAAATGGCCCTCCGCATCTCGGGAAACCAGCACGAATTGGTAGGCCTCAGGGAGTCCCTCCATGAGAGTGCGAACCACCATACTGACGCCACCCCCATATCCAAGGGGATTTTCGAGAATGAAAGCAACCCTCATGCGAAATCCAAAGCTCGGAAGATCGAAGGCACCAGGCCATATAAGTTGAGAAATACTTCTGCCGTTATCTCCGGCCTCAAAAGCCCGCGATGCTCTTCCCTCATAAACTTGCCCGTCGCCAAAGCCACTTTCGGTTTTAGTAAAGATTGCAGAAGGTCCTCCTCCCAAAATTCGGTGGACTCGAGTGGACAAATAAAGCCACTTTGGCCATGGAGAATGTGTTGTTTGTAGCCTCTTTGTGGGCTCGCCACAACCAACAAAGCCGTGACCCAGTCTCCATGACCACGTTGGCGTAAACGTTCGCCTGAACCACCGGAATCAGACATTCGGCTAACTCCGCTTTTGCCAAGGAGTTTCTTTTCATTGCCACACTTCACGCTCATTTGCTTGAGGGGTCGACAGAATCTGATTATAAAGATCTATAAAGCGCTTAGCTGTACGCTCAGGACGAAGAAGTTCTCGGTGTTTTTTCTGATCGATTTTGCCCATAAGCTTCGCCCGTGATAAATCATCAAACAAATAGCGAATCGCCTGACTCCAGACTTCAGGCGCCTCTAAATCACAAATGAATCCGTTGGCCTCTTTTTCCACATATTGAATATGGCCTCCATGCGGACTAGCAACAATCGGCAGCCCCATTACCCTCGCCTCTTTGGCTACGGTCGGGCCTGTATCCCCTCGAGTCGGCAAAAGTAAACACGTAGCACCCCCCATGAGTTGAGTAATCTCCACTTGTGTTTTTCTGCCTAGCCACTCGATATTTGCCGAGGAAGATTTTTTCCAAATCTCGCCATAGGAACTAACCCCGCCAACTACTTTCAAGTGAATCCCTGCTAGTTCAGGACGGCAAAAAAGTTGCACCGCAAAGTCGATGCCCTTTCGGTAATCTGCTGTCCCGACCATGATGGCATACGGGTTGTGCATGGCGGGGGCATAGTCTGCCGCAAAAAACTCATCCGGGACCCCGTATTCAACTAGCTTCACATCCTTGCGCCCATTAAGGCGTTCCACTTGCTGGATCGTCCAAGGGGACTCCGCCGTCAATACCATGGCTTTTTGCAATACCACGGCCTCAATTATTGCCATCATTCGTTCGCGTATTGAGGGGTGGCCTAATTTGCAGTAATAACCAAGTAGTCCTTGAATAGAAAAAATGTTTCTCGTGCGGCTGGTCACCGTGGCCCAGCCCCAAACATTCTCATTGCCCCACCCATGCACGAGAAGCGGCCCAATTTGCCGAAGCTTTTGACGGATTCTTTGCCGATCTGCATAAAAGAAGGTGGCCGCCCTACCGCGTTTCCAAGTGGGCAACACATGGAAAGTCTGATTCCAGGCCTTAATCTCTTTGTTCTCTTTAACTGCACAATTTAAAGTTAACCAGTGGAACTTGAACCCCTTCTCGCTCTCAAAAGACTTGGCCAGCTGGGGGAGCCATGTTGCAAAGTGACCTTTAGGGGCCTCAAAAGGCGAGTCAGGCAACAAGTGAATGGGAAAATCTGCTAGAATCGCAATTTTTTTTGTTTGGCTCAACAAAGACCATGTTACTTTGATACATGGGCTTGATGCAAATCGCTGGCAATTTACGCCAGTACCTTCGTATGGCTAGCAGTCCCTTGTGGCTGTTAGAACTTAAAATCCGCGGAGTCCAAACTAAAGCCCCCATTAATCTTGTTGGTCAGCCAATCTGTAGCCGCTATCCTGGCTCTTTCATCTCCTTCGGCTCTGGCGTGACTCTCGATAGCGCCATCCGCTCCAATCGGCTAGGTGGCTTCTCTCCCTGCGTCGTCCGCACGGTGACTGCCACCGCTCGCATCCAGCTTGGAGACCGAGTTGGGCTAAGTAATAGTGTAATTGTTGCCGGAAACTCTATTGAAATCGGTGAGGATACAATTCTTGGGTCTGGAGTCATGATCTTAGACAACGACTTCCACGTTATGGGCACAGGATTTTCTTGGGTCTCAGAGTGTTCTACAAACTCCAAGCCCATAAAGATTGGTCGCGGCTGTTTCATTGGGTCTCGTTCCATGATTCTTAAGGGCGTCACCCTGGGTGATCGAACCGTCATCGGCGCTGGCGCCGTCGTAACCAAAGATGTCCCCGCCTACTCGATGGCCGCCGGAAACCCGGCCCGAGTCGTTCGCACGTTTCCCAATCCTAATCTGCAATAATCAAAAGTTAAGCATCCGCGCGTGAGCGCGTCCCGCAACTGCGGGAGGCGGGACGTGGAAGGGGCACATTCGAACATCTGATAGCCCTGCAAAGCTCAGCGAGCCTGCCAAGACTGAGCGACGGAGGGTCACCTTAGGACATTCGCACTCTCCCGCCTGAAACTCTCCCTTTTCACCTGTCCCCTTTCAACCTTACACTATGTTTCGTGCATAACCTCACCGCCCAAAAGGTGTGCCTGGCTCTGATCACCCTCGGCTTCTTCATCGCTGCCCCATGGATGACCAGCCAAACCATTGATGGCAACACAACTCCTCTTCTCGGCTTTTTGGGTGTCGCCTTTCTCCTCGTCGTCCTCTTTGTCGTGCGTGACCGCTGCTGGATGATTATCCCTTTTACTCTTCCCGTTGAGGGCAATCTAAACTTTCTTCCTGTCAACTTCTCCATCCAAGAACTCTCAATCATCGGCGTTTCCCTTTACCTGCTCTACAGGACGATTTTTGGCCTGAACGTGGCCTGGCGACTCGGCCCTGCCTCGATCTGGGTTCCTCTTGCTCTTCTTCTTTCCATCATCGTATATCACTGGGTTGAATCCCGAGATATCGGAATCAAGCTTCTCGGCGGTACAGGCTGGGGCGGCCGCAAATACTTCACCGTTCTCATGGCATCGTTTGGAATGCTTCTGCTCAATTCTTTTCCAGGAATTAGGTGGGTCGATCTCCAAAAAGTTCCCCTTCTCTACTTCTTGGGTGCCCTCATTGATATTGTCCCAGGCGTAATTACAACCCTAGTTCCGGCAACCGCTCCCTACATCTATAGATTTTATAGCAGCGTTAACTTAAGTGAATACGGCGCTACTTTACGGGGAAACTTTTCCGAAGAAGCGGGAGTCACCCGCATCGGCCAATTGGCGCTTATTGGCAAAGCTGTGGGGCTTGTTACTCTTTGCTACATACCCCCGAAAACATGGATTCACCTCAATCGGTTGTGGGCTTTGCCCACAGTTCTGCTGGGGGGCATTATATGCGCTGCGAGCGGCTTTCGCAGTACTGTGGTAAGTTACTCGGTCACCTTTTTCGCATCCATCTATACCACCCTTCGCTCGTCTGCTTTTCTTCTTATTCCCCTTCCGATTGTTGCCGGCCTTGCCATCGCTCTGACTCAAGGCACCGTTTTCAATTACCCGCTCGCACTTCAGCGTGGCTTATCATTTCTGCCTGGCCAATGGGAAGCCAAAGCAAGTGTGGAGGCAGGTGCCTCCAGCAAGTGGCGCGAAAAAATGAAAACTCTTTTCTATAAAGAGTACTTTCAAAAAGCCCCTATCATCGGACAAGGCTACCACTACGACCCCAACTTGGCCAAAACTTCGACTGATATTTATTTGGCGATTGTCCAGCGTCAAGCGGACGCTGGAGATGAATTTGCCGATGTCCGCGGTTTTATTGAACAGCGCCAACCCCACGAGGGGGTGCTACATGCCCTCCTAGTATCAGGCGCACTAGGCATCCTTTTTTTCTCACTCTTCTGCTTCGGCTTCATTTTTTACGCTTGGAGAAGCGTCATCCACACCCCGCCTAACCATATTACCCCAATCCAAACATGGTGTTTTGCACTTCTGCTGGCCCAACTAGTTGCCTTTTTTCTGCTCTTTGGAGATTACACCAGTTTTCTAATCCAAGTCTGTCCTGTCACTGCACTTATTTATCGTGCTGAAACCTTGCGACGCGCCGCCCTAAAATCCCGCCCTCCCCTCGCCCCAATCCAAACTATCTATCCCCCCGCAGCACTCTCAGCTCAATCATAGGTCGAGGGAAGGCAACCGTTTCTCCTTCGAACCTTCACACCCTACCCCGTACCCGTGTCGGGGCCTGCCCCGTACTCCTGTCGGGGCTTCCGTTGTCTGCTAAGCCAAGCATCGAAAATTGAGTAGTGCTTGTACCTCCGTTCCTACTTGTTCATCTAAAGTCGGTCCCACCAAAGCGGACTCGCTCTGGTGACCTTAAACTCCGTCCGCTCGCCTGTTACTTTTAGGTACAATCCATATTCCATCGCTATTGGCCAATATTGCCCCTCTAGGAGCTTTCGTGCGCGATGGGCAAATTCCCACCACGGTCTTAAAACTTTGATCCATTTCGGTGCCGATTCGCGAAGCTCCCGCGCTTCACGCCGCGCAT
>Ga0164294_10002083_pt1 | contig 18285 bp, 17 predicted proteins | sample GEODES005metaG_FD_111479 | JGI IMG/M metagenome (GOLD analysis project Ga0164294, IMG submission 111479) | Oligotrophic lake water microbial communities from Sparkling Lake, Wisconsin, USA - GEODES005 metaG | ecosystem: Environmental > Aquatic > Freshwater > Lake | place: USA: Sparkling Lake...
GACGAAGCTCACCGCGACATCGCCGAGCTTCACGCTCTCGCCATAGGCCACGGGCTGGCCGTTCTGCGGGCCGTAGCGGGCGTCCATGATCGCCAGCGTCTCGGGCGTGGCGAGGACGGCGCTGTGGCCGCCCCGCGCGTGATCGGCATGGCCATGGGTGACGAGCGCGCGTTCGACCGGCTGGCTGGGATCGATCCACGCGTCCGCTGCGGGAAGGTAGAGCCCCTGCGGGTGCGGTTCGATCCAGGAGCCGAGGCGGGGCATGGAGGCTATATGGGTGAGCGGGCGCGGGGTTCCAATGATGCGGATCAGCAACCCCGGATGCGGCTAGTTCGCAACGTTCTCGACCATAGAATTGTCGTCATAATGCAAGGCGTGATTACGCGCTGATGCGATTTCGGGGTCTTTAGTGTCGAGATTTTCCACACTTCTGACCGTCTTTACGGAATAGCGAAACGCACCCTCATAGCTACTACCTGCATCAACGCTGACAAAATATCGGCGACCGGGGACGAGTGACTGTGGAGCAACTTCGACTTTCGCTCGTGGTGGAGCCTTTCCGTATAGCAAAGGAAAATTGTCGCAGTGTTCCGCATCCTTATAGGCTTCATAGGCGTCGAAGGACCAAACGATACGCCCCCCTTCTTCCGCGACCGTGACCCACGCGAGGCAATAAGGAGATTGCTCCGGTGAATGATGGTCGGAAACGAAGGCCAGTTTTCCATCAATGAACGTGGCTTCGAGCGGATAGGTTTTCGAGCAGCCGATCGTAGTTAGGCAAAGCGCCAAGGCGGAGAGCATCGCGATTTGCGTTCTCATGCGCTGATAGGAAGATGCGCGACGGCTGCTGTCAACTCTTGCGTGCCTGCTGCTTTCATTCCCTCTCCCCAATATGATGCGGGTACCTATGTTGGGCGCGTGACGCTTCCCCCCCCAATCGCCGGATGGTTCGCGGCGCGTGGCTGGTCCCCGCGGCGGCACCAGCTCGAGATGCTCGCGGCGGCGCGGGACGGAGCGCATGCGTTGCTGGTTGCCCCCACCGGCTCCGGCAAGACGATGGCGGGGTTCCTGCCCAGCCTCGTCGAACTTGCCGAGCGGCCGACCAAGGGCCTCCACACGCTCTACGTCTCGCCGCTGAAGGCGCTTGCGGTCGACGTGCAGCGCAATCTGCTCGATCCGATCGGGGAGATGGGGCTCGATATCAGCGTCGAGACGCGGACCGGCGACACGCCCTCCGATCGCAAGCAGCGCCAGCGGATCAGGCCGCCGCAGATGCTGCTGACGACGCCGGAGTCGCTCAGCCTGCTGCTCAGCCACCCCGATGCGGTGACGATGTTCGAGGGGCTCTCGACGATCGTGATCGACGAGGTCCATGCCTTCGCCACCGGCAAGCGCGGCGATCTGCTGTCGCTCTGCATGGCGCGGCTGCAGACGCTGGCGCCGAGCCTCCGCCGCGTGGCGCTGTCGGCCACCGTCGCCGATGTCGATGCCTATCGCGCCTGGGTCGCGCCCGATGGCGATATCGATGCGGTGCGGGTGGTGCAGGGCGATCCCGGCGCCGCACCCAACCTCGCCATCGTCATCCCGGAGGACCGCATCCCCTGGGCGGGCCATTCGGGGCGCTATGCCGCCGCCCAGGTGATGGCCGAGATCGAGACGCACAAGACGACGATCATCTTCTGCAACACGCGCAGCCTGGCCGAACTGATCTTCCAGGATCTGTGGGCGGTGAACGAACTGACGCTGCCGATCGGCATCCACCATGGCAGCCTCGCGATCGAGGCGCGGCGCAAGGTGGAGGCGGCGGTGGCGGCGGGGCGGATCCGAGCGCTGGTGGCGACCGCCAGCCTCGATCTCGGCGTCGATTGGGGGGATGTCGATCTCGTCATCCAGATGGGCGCGCCCAAGGGCTCTTCCCGCCTGATGCAGCGGATCGGCCGCGCCAACCACAGGCTCGACGAGCCCAGCGAGGCGGTGATCGTCCCCGGCAACCGCTTCGAATATCTGGAGGCGCGCGCCGCGCTCGATGCGATCGAGGCGGGCGAACTGGACCATGAGATCTTCCGGCAGGGCGCGCTCGATGTGCTGGCCCAACATGTCATGGCCTGTGCCTGCATGGGGCCGTTCGTCGAGGAAGAACTGCTCGACGAGATACGCTCGGCGCTGCCCTACAGTGCGCTGACGGCGGAGCGGTTCGGGCAGGTGCTCGAATTCATCGCCACCGGCGGTTACGCGCTGAAGGCCTATGATCGCTTCAAGCGGCTGATCAAGGAAGACGGCGTCTGGCGCGTCAGCCACCCGCAGTTCGTCACCCAGCACCGGATGAACGCAGGCATCATCGTCGAGGCGGCGATGTTCACCGTGCGCTTCAAGAACGGCCGCTCGCTTGGCAAGGTCGAGGAGGGGTTCGGCGCCACGCTCAGCCCCGGCGACACCTTCTTCTTCTCCGGCCTCAGCCTCGAGGTGCTGTTTCAGAAGGACGAAGACCTTGTCGTCCGCGCCTCCAGCCGCCCGGCGCGCATCCCGACCTATGGCGGCGCGCGCATGCCGATCTCGACCAACCTTGCCGAGCGCGTCCGCCATTATTTCGCCGAGAGCGAGCAATGGTCGCGCTTTCCCTCGGATGTCCGCGAATGGCTGGAGATGCAGGCGAAGCGCTCGGTCCTGCCGCAGCCGGGGCAATTGCTGGTCGAGACATTCCCGCGCGAGGGGCGGCATTACATGGTCGTCTACAGCTTCGAAGGCTGGAACGCGCACCAGTCGCTCGGCATGCTGCTGACGCGGCGGATGGAGACGGCGGGGCTGAAGCCGATCGGCTTCGTCGCCTCGGACTATGCCATCGCCACCTACAGCCTGGAGCCGGTGACCGATCCCGCCGCGCTGTTCAGTTCGGACATCCTCGAAAACGAGTTCGTCGACTGGGTCCAGCAATCGAGCCTGCTCAAGCGCGCCTTCCGCGAGGTGGCGGTGATCGGCGGGCTCGTCGAGCGCCAGCATCCCGGCAAGCGCAAGACCGGGCGACAGGTCACCTTCTCGACCGACCTGATCTACGACGTGCTGCGCAAATACGAGCCCGACCATCTGCTGATGCGCGCCGCCTGGGACGATGCCCGCGCGCGGATGACGGACGTCGGGCGGCTGGCCGACCTTCTCGACCGCGCGGCAGGCACGATGCTCCACGTCGACCTGCCGAAGGTCTCGCCGCTCGCCGTGCCCGTGCTGGTGCTCATCGGCCGCGAACGGGTGACGCAGGGCTCGACCGAGGATGCGTTGCTGATCGAGGCGGAGTCGCTGGTGCGGGAAGCGATGGAGGAGTGAATATCCTCGCTCAGGAACCTACCGCTTTCTGCCGCTCTTCCCGCGTGAACACCTGGCGGTCGCTCGACGGCATTTCGTTGGTCGGCGCCACGACGCAATCTCCATAAACCCGCCGTGATTCCTCGATCACGGTCTTCCTCTGATGGTCGGACAGGGCAATGCCGACGGCCCTCTGGGCGTTGACCAGCATCACCCGGCCACCCGCGGTCATCGAGACATTGTAGGTGCGCAGATCGTCGATCGCGTCGTTGATCTGGTCGGCGTCAGCCTGGCTGAGCTTGCGGCCACGGAAGTGCGACCGGTGCAGCAGGCGAAGCGCATCCTTTTCGGCTTCCTGGACGCGCCCCATGCCGGGGACGACCGAATAGGCCAACGACCAGGCCCCCAACCGCTCCGAGCTCATATGGGTGCTGAGATCGGATTGCTGGCCGGTCGCCAGCGCGAACATGTCCCAGGTCCGGTAAGGAGGGTAATAATCTGCCGCCAGCGCGGCGAAGCGCGTACCGTTCGCGCCGGGCCGTGCGGCCGCTTGCAGGGCATCGAGCTGTGCGACCAGACAATGATTGATCACGGCGCGTGTGTATGCCTGTGGCAGATCGTCTTCGAGAAGCTCGGCGCGCATCGCGTCCTCGATCGTCTCGATCTTGTGGTGCCAGTGGAGCGCTTCGATCGCCTGCTCGGCGGCGAGCGCGATCGACACGCCGAGGATGATGATCAGCACCTCGGACAGGAATTCGCGCCAGTCGTGGAATGGCTTCGGCTTGTGGATTTCCATGGGCACGCCCCCGCGCGTCGAACAGGCTCGACACGAAAGCCGATAGCAGCGGCGCATCTCGTTTTGGAGCCGAATCGACATTGGGCCCGCTCGGCCGTTGAACGAAGCCTTAAAATCACTATATGTTCTTATTGCTAATGGGAGGAGTATCGAATGGCTACGCAAATCAGCATCGCGGGCTCGGCTGTTTTTGTAATGATCTTTCAATCGCGCGCAACGGATGCCTATGTTTTGCCGTGACCTTCGCGACTTTTGCGGTCGGCCAAGCTTCCGCTTGCCGTAACGACGACTTGCAGCGATATGTGGGGCACCCGACCACCATGGCCGCCATACCCCAACCCCTTGCCCCATTCCCGTGGATCGATGTCGTCATCGTCCTCGCGCTGATGCTTGTGAACGCGCTGTTCGCGATGTCGGAGCTTGCGATCGTGTCTTCGCGCAAGCCCCGGCTGGAGGCGATGGCGAGGCGCGGGCGGACCGGCGCGCGGGTCGCGCTCAACCTGTCCGCCGATCCCGGCAAGTTCCTCTCGACGGTGCAGACCGGCATTACGCTGACCGCCGTGCTGGCCGGTGCCTTCTCGGGCGAGGCGCTGGGCGATCCGGTCGCGATCCGGCTCGAACGCTATTTGCATATCGGCCATGTGACGGCGCAGCATTGGGGCTTCGGCCTCGTGATCGTCTTCACGACCTATCTCAGCCTCGTCGTCGGCGAGCTTGTCCCCAAGCAGATCGCGCTGACCGCGCCCGAGGCGATCGCTACGTTCGCGGCGCGGCCGATGCTGTGGCTGTCGCGGATCGCGGCGCCTGTGGTCTGGACGCTCGAACATTCGAGCTGGCTGATCCTGCGGCTGCTGCGCCTGCACGAGCGGAGCGAGAATCAGGTGACGGCCGAGGAACTCCACCTCGTCGTCGCCGAAGCGTCGAGCGCGGGCGTGATCGAGGAGAATGAGCGCGCGATCATCTCGGGTGTCGTGCGTCTCGCCGACCGGCCGGTGCGCGAGGTGATGACGCCGCGCACCCGCGTCGAGTGGATCGATCTCGCCGAGCCTGCGGAATCCTTGCGCGAACGGCTGCTCGACATGCCGCACAGCCGGATGCCGGTCGGTAAGGGATCGGTCGACGAACTGGTCGGCGTGATCCAGGCGCGCGACGTGCTGGCGATGGTGCTGGCGGGCGAGCCGCTCGATCTCGACAAATTGACGCGCACCGTGCCCGTGGTGCCCGACCAGATGGACGCGATGAACGCGCTGGAGACGCTGCGCGCCGCCGATGTGCCGCTCGCCTTCGTCCATGACGAATATGGCCATTTCGACGGCCTGCTGTCGCCGGCCGATCTGCTCGCGGCGATCGCCGGCACCTTCGTCTCCGATACCGACGAGGAGGTGGAATCGCCGCTGATCGAGCGCGCCGACGGCAGCTGGCTGGTCGCCGGATCGCTCGCCGCCGATCGCATGGCCGAGCAATTGTGCATCACTCTGCCCGAGGATCGTGACTATGCGACCTCCGCGGGCTTCGTCTTGTCGGTGCTCAAGCGGCTGCCGCAGGAGGGCGATGCGTTCGAGGACAGCGGCTGGCGGTTCGAGATCGTCGACATGGACGGCCGCAAGATCGACAAGCTCATCGCGACGCGGTTGGACTGACAATGGTTCCACCGCGCGACATCAGGCTCTAGAGCGCAGCCATGTTCGGAATCGAACCCTCTGAATTCCTGCTCGTCGCGATCGTGGCTCTGGTCGTGATCGGTCCCAAGGATCTGCCGCGCGTGATGCGCGTGCTCGGCCAATGGGTGGGGCGTGCGCGCGGCATGGCGCGCCATTTCCGCTCGGGCTTCGACGAGATGGTCCGCCAGGCCGAGATGGAGGAGATGGAGAAGCGCTGGGCCGCCGAGAATGCGCGGATCATGGCCGAGCATCCCAGCCCTCCGCCCGAGGAAGCCGACGACGCGGCCTTCGCCTACGGTGCGCCGAAGCTCGAAGCCCCCGACAAGACCGAGGAAGCGCACGGCGAGGCGGTCGACAGCGCAGCGGATCAATTGCCGTTGCCGATGGGCGGCCCCAGCGTCGCCGATGAAGTCGCCGCCGCGCCCGGCACGCCTCCCGAGAAGGGCAAGGATCGGGCATGAGCAGCGAAGACGAACTCGCCGACAGCCGCGCGCCGCTGCTCGATCACCTGCTGGAACTGCGCAAGCGGCTGCTGTGGTCGATCGCCGCGCTCGCGGTGTCGTTCGGCATCTGCCTCTATTTTTCGAAGCCGATCCTGATCATCCTCGTCCATCCCCTCGTGTGGGCGGGGCAGTCGACTTTGGTCTACACGCAGATGTTCGAGGCCTTCTTCGTCCAGATGAAGGTCGCCTTCTTCGCCGGCGTGATGCTGAGCTTCCCGATCATCGCCAACCAGCTGTGGCAGTTCGTCGCCCCCGGCCTCTACAAGAAGGAGCGCAACGCGCTGCTGCCCTTCCTGTTCGCGACGCCGGTGCTGTTCATCCTCGGCGCCTCGCTGGCCTATTTCGTCGCGATCCCGATGGCGCTGCACTTCCTGCTGAGCTTCCAGACCGATCTCGGCGGGATCAAGCAGGAGGCGTTGCCCTCGATCGGCAGCTATCTGCAGATGGTGATGCAATTCCTGTTCGGCTTCGGCATCGCCTTCCTGGTGCCGGTGCTGCTGATGCTGCTCGAAAGGGCGGGGATCGTCACCCGCCAGCAGCTGATCGGCTTCCGCCGCTATGCGATCGTGGGAAATACCGCGGTCGCGGCGGTGCTGGCGCCGCCCGATGTCGGATCGATGATCCTGCTCGCGGTGCCCTTGATCCTGCTCTACGAACTCGCGATCGTCGGCATCTGGTTCACCGAACGCAAGCGCAAGCGCGAAGAGGGTGAGGCGACCACCGTCGACGGGCAATAGAAAGGGCACCTCCCTTTCGGGAGATGCCCCTCAGCCTCGAAAGGCTGTGCCTTACTTGGCGGCGTTGGAAATGGCGTTGCCGGCCGAGGACACGTCCTTGCCTGCGCCATGAACCGTGTTGCAGCCTGCGACGACGAGCGTGGCGGCTGCGAGCGCTACGGCGATTGCCTTGCGAACCATGAAATATCTCCTGTGAACCCAGCGACGCTTGCGCGCGCCCGGCAATGTAATGCCCAAGCGACGGACATGTTCCGCACCCGAACCAAGAATGGCGGGCAACGCTTTGACGGGGCTGAAAAATATTGGGCCCGGAAGCGCCACCGGGGGGAGGATTGGCGCGTCCGGGCCCATGTTTTTGGACAGCGAGAGCGGGGGGGCAAAAGGTCGCTATCCGAAGTGTAGAACGAGCCTTTTGAAAAACTGTTCCCGCGCGCAGGCTGTCCCGCGCAAAAAAATTTACGCGTCCGCAGCCTCGGACAGCACCGGGATCGGAATCGCATATTGTCCCTCGACCGGGTCGAAGGAAAGCGTGGATCGGAGCTGCCGTGCAAGACCCGTGATGATCCGACCGAAACGCTCCAGATCGGGATCGTCCGTGCCGAGATTCTGCAGGCCCCGCGAGGCGATGACGAGACGCGCGCGGTCGGGCTGTTCGTCGGGGATGAGCGTAATGCGGATATTGTCGGTCGGCGCGTGCGTCATCAGCAGCTCGACCAGCTCGGTGATGAGGAAGGCGACCGGCACGGCGACATCTTGGCTGACGTGCGCCGGGATCATGTTGAGCGCGATGCCGAGGTTGGCGGCCGGCGCGGGGGCGCCTGCGCGCAAATTCGCGGTCAGCTCGGCAACCAGCGAGCGCAGCGAGACGCCGTGGTGCTTCTCCAGCTCGGCATAATGGTTGCGGTGGACGATCGCGAGCGCGTCGACGCGGCGCTGGATCGAGGAATAAGCCGCCGCGACATCGCCGCTCGTGCCGCGCGCATGGAGATTGATCAGCGAGGCGACGACCTGGAGGTTGTTCTTGACGCGATGGTGGACTTCGCGCGTCAGCAGCACCTGTGCTTTCAGCCCTTCCTCGAGCCGAGCCTCGCGCTGCGCGATCTGGTCGGTCGCGATAGCGAAGGCTTCGGCGAGCGTGCGGATCTCGAACGCCGGCGTCTGGAGGCGCGGCATCGTGAAGTGGCCGGAGGCGGCACCGGCGGCGGCGGCCGTCGCGACCGAGCGCTGGAGGCGGCCGAGCGGGCGGAGCAGCAGTTCGTTGATCACCACCCAGCCGATCAGGGCGGCGGCCGCCCACATCATCAGCGGCAGCAGGATCAGCAGCACTTCGACCGCGCTGACCGCTGCGACCACCGACGTGCCGGTCAACGTCACCTGGCCGCCGCCGAACGGCACGTCGACGGTGATGCGGCGATCGAGCGACTGGACTGGCCCCGGCGTCGCGATCTGGAGCTGGACGCCGTTCTGGCGAAGCACGACGCCCTGGAGCGGATCGGCATTGCCGACGGCGGCATGGAGCGCATCGAGCGAAAGCTCACCGGCCGCGAAGCCGCCATTGTCCGATCGCGTCGCGAAGCGGAGGCCTCCGCCCGGCACCAGCGTCATCTGCGTGCCGATCGCGCGCGCCGGCGGGGTGATCGCGCCGGGCATGAAATCGGTGGAGGCGCAGCGCAATATGCCGCTGGGCGAGAAGAGCGCGATCTTGGTGCCGTTCGGCAACAGGCGTGCCGCGTCGGCGATGAGGGATTCACAGCGCGGGCCACCGCCAAGCTCGGCGCCGCTGGCGAAGCGCACCACGTTCGACGCGCGATAGATCATCACGTCCAGCTGGCGCGCTTCCGACGTCGCCAGCAGTTGGGCGTCCGAAATATGCTGGAGCCGCTTGGTGTGCGAATATTGGACCGATGCGATCAGCGCGATCAGCCCGAGCGGAAGCAGCGCGCCGCTCATGATGAACAGCATCTTGGTTCCGCTGGACAGGCGCGCGACTGCGGCACCTAGGCGCCGCAGCAAAGGCGTGTGCTCAGCCACGCCGATCAGAGGCCGCTATTCGAGTTTGCCGAGGAGGTCGAGAAATTCAGACGGAATATCTTCACGCACCATTTCCTCGTACGCGGTGCGCAATGCGCCGGCGACATGAATGTCCGAAGCTGGCGAGCCCCGCTTTTTCTTCCCGGAGGACTGGGTTGCATCCTTACCCTGACGCACTTTCTTCTCGTCGACCAACCTGTGCGCCCCCCGAGGCCTTGTTCCAATCGTTGCATGCGTGGCGAGCGGAATAGATGATCGTTTCATCTGCGCAACGCATGAGTTACGTGCAAGAAAATTCGTCAATACAGCTACCGTGACGAACTCCGTGCGCACCTTGAAACAAAAGTGCGGCCCGATGGTTCCGATGGTGGGCAAGAAAGTTCGGCGCCAGCCACGACCGGGGGAAGCATCCTGTTTCACCGATCCGGCAAACGCCGAAGTGCCTTTGAAAATGAATACAGGAGCATCAATCGATCATGTCGCTAGGCCAGGACCTCGCCCCGCACCTTCCGTTCCTGCGCCGCTATGCGCGCGCCCTCACCGGTACTCAGCAGCATGGTGATGCTTATGTTCGCGCGACGCTGGAGGCGATCATCGCCGCGCCCGGCGATTTCCCGCGCGATGTCGACGTCCGGCTCGGCCTCTATCGCACCTTCCAGCAGATCTGGAGCTCGACCAACGACAGCGACCGCAGCGATGCCGATCCGACCGATGCCGCCGGCATCGCCGATCAGCGGCTGTCGCTGATCACGCCGCGCTCGCGCCAGGCGCTGCTGCTCAGCCAGCTCGAAGGCTTCACGCCCGAGGATACGGCCTATCTGATGGAGACTGACGGCGCCGAAGTCGACGCGCTGGTCAAGGAAGCCATCGAAGAGATCGAGCGCCAGACCCGCGCCGAAGTGCTGATCATCGAGGACGAGCCGATCATCGCGATGGATCTGGAGACGATCGTCCGCGATCTCGGCCACAGCGTCACGTCGGTCGCGGTCACGCGTGACGAGGCAGTCGCGCAAGCGCTCAGCCATCGCCCCGGCCTCGTCCTTGCCGATATCCAGCTCGCCGACGACAGTTCCGGTATCGATGCGGTGAAGGACATCCTCGCCGAATTCTCGGTGCCGGTGATCTTCATCACCGCCTTCCCCGAGCGCCTGCTGACCGGCGAGCGGCCCGAGCCGACCTTCCTCATCACCAAGCCCTTCCAGCGCTCCACCGTCAAGGCGGCGATCGCGCAGGCGCTGTTCTTCGACTCCCAGACGATTCCGGCGTAGTTTCGATCGGCTCGCGCCGATAGCGGCACCGGCCCGCTCCCCCACCCGACCTCCCATAGCTTACGATGCCGTTGGGAGGTCGGGTGGGGGAGCGGGCCGGTGCCGCAAAGGTTCAGCGGATGCTGAACCTTTATCTAAAAAATGCGGAACCCTGGTTCCCCGTGACCGTTGGCTTGGGGTAACGATTTCGGGAGCCAATCATGGCCGACAATGAGCAGATCCACCTGACACGGACGGAGGCCCGCGCTGGCTCTTCCAACCACGTCACGCGTTACGTCCTGCCCATCTCGCTGGCGCTGGTCGTAATCTTATTCCTAGTCGTTCTCGTAGCTTACCGCTGAGATTGCTAACATGGGGCTTGCAGCGGCGGTACGAACGGCCCATGTCTCTCCGGCATGGGCGCAACCGGCCTTTGTTCGCCGGGGATCGGTTCAGGATATGATTGACGAAACCGAAGACGACGCCGACGGCGCCCCCATCGAACATGAGTCGCTTTCCGACGACGAATTCAAGGCCGAACTGGCCAAGGTGATCCCGCATCTGCGCGCCTTCGGGCGCTCGCTGTCGGGCAATCGCGATCTCGCCGACGATCTCGTCCAGGAGACGCTGTTGAAGGCCTGGGCGGCGCGGCTGCGCTTCCAGGCGGGCACCAATATGCGCGCGTGGACCTTCATCATCCTGCGCAATCTCTTCCTCAGCCAGATGCGCCGCGCGCGCTTCAAGGGCGAGTGGGACGATCTCACCGCCAGCAAGATCCTCGCAGCACCCGCCAGCCAGGATCGCCATGTCGATCTCGGTGACCTCCAGCGCGCACTGCTGCATCTGCCGCAGCCGCAGCGGGAAGCGCTGATCCTCGTCGGCGCGGGCGGCTTCGCTTATGAAGAAGCGGCCGAAATCTGCGGTTGCGCGGTCGGCACGATCAAGAGCCGCGTCGCGCGTGGCCGTGTCGCGCTCGAGCAGCTGATGAGCGGTGGCGACATGAGTTCGCGCCGGTCGCAGGCCGCCAATCCCGATGGTGAGACCGCTCTGCAGGCGATCATGGGTCAGGTCGACGAGCTCAGCCGGGGACGGTGAAGCCGGCTGTGTCATCCCGGCGAAAGCCGGGATTTCCCGCAGTGTCGTTCAGCTAAGCTTCGCCACCAGCCGTGCGATTTCCGGCGGAAGGTTGCCCACGCCGTAGCTCGCCCGCAGCGCCTGCGCGACCCCGATGTGCGGCGACGGGGCCGACACCACGATCGGCCTGCGATCGTCTTCCCCCGGGCGGGGATAAGGTTGGGCGCGTGATTCCATATGTCTCCAACGACCGGAGGACGCGCTGGTTGCGAACGTCGAACATCGCTAGACCGAAGTTATGGCGCTGATCCCCGATTTTCGGCCCGATGTGGCAGCTTTGGAACAGGCCGTCGGCCGTGCGCGCGCCGAGGCGCCGTTTCTCCGCCGGCTGCTCGATCGTCGCCCGGACGTCGTCGATCGGCTCGCGGGGCAGGGGCTGGCAGCCACGCTGGCCGAGGCCCGGACTGCAGGAGAAGACGAGGCCGATGTCGCCGTCGCGCTGCGGCACGAGCGGCAGGTGGTGGCGCTGGCCACGGCGCTGGCCGATCTCGCCGGCGCGCCGCTCGAAACCGTCGTCGGCACGCTCACCGACTTCGCCGATCATGCGCTGACCCGTGCGATCCGGGCCATCTTCGCCGAGCGCGCGCCCGATGCTCCGGTCGAGGGCTTCGTCGCGCTCGCGCTGGGCAAGCAGGGCAGCCGCGAGCTCAATTATTCGTCCGATGTCGATCCGATCCTGCTGTTCGATCCCCTGACGCTGCCGCGCAGCCGCAAGGAGGAGCCGGTCGAGGCGGCGGTACGGATCGCGCGGCGCCTCGTCCAGCTGCTGCAGGAGCCGACCGGCGACGGTTATGTCCTGCGCGTCGATCTCCGCCTCCGCCCCGCGTCCGAAGCGACGCCGCTCGCCGTGCCGATCGACGGGGCCATCGTCCATTACGAGACCAGCGCGCTGCCGTGGGAGCGGGCCGCCTTCATCCGCGCGCGGCCGGTGGCGGGCGATCTCGCGCTCGGCCAGTCTTTCCTCGATCATATCCGGCCGTTCGTGTGGCGCCGCGGGCTCGATTTCGGCGCGATCCGCGAGCTGCGCGGGCTTTCGCGCCGGATCCGCGATCATCATGCGCAGGGGCAGGCGCTGGGGCCGGGCTATGACGTGAAGCGCGGGCGCGGCGGCATCCGCGAGATCGAATTCTTCGCGCAGATCCACCAGCTGATCCACGGCGGCCGCGACCCTTCGCTGCGCACCCCCGCGACGCTCGATGCGCTGGCCGCGCTGGCCGGGGCCGGGTGGATCACCGCGGACGAGGCCGGGGAATTGGGCTCCACCTATCGCCTGCTCCGCACCGTCGAGCATCGGCTGCAGATGGTCGAGGACAGGCAAACCCACAGCCTGCCGCGCGACCTCGCCGCCCTCGATGGCGTCGCGCGCCTCGCCGGGCTGGCGGACGGCGAAGCGCTGGTCGAAAGCCTGCGTGGCCCCACCGAGCGTGCCGGGATCGCCTATGACGGGCTCGATCCGGAGGAGGGCGAGGAATTGCCCTCCGCGACCCCGGCACTTGCCGATCGGCTGGCGCAGGCCGGTTTCGTCGAGACCGAGGCGCTGGCCGCGCGGATCGAGGCGTGGCGGTCCGGCGCGGTCCGCACCACGCGCAGCGACACCGCGCGCCAGGCGCTGGAGTCGGTGTTGCCCGTGCTGATCGAGACGCTGGGGCGTTCGCCGTCGCCCGACACGGCGCTGCGCCGCTTCGACGATCTTGTCACCAAATTGCCCACCGCGATCAACCTCTTCCGCCTGCTCGAGGCCCGCCCGCAATTGCTGGGCCTACTCGCCAGCCTGCTCGCGCTCGCCCCCACACTTGCCGCCGAACTGTCCCGCCGTGCCAGCCTGATCGACGGGCTGATCGACGCCAGCGCGCTCGCCGAGCCGCCGCCGGTCGCGGACCTCGCCGATCAGCTCGGCACCGGCGCGGCCGATTACGAGCAATTGCTCGATATCGTGCGCCTCGCGGTGAGCGAGCGGCGCTTCGCATTGGGCGCACAGCTGATCGGCGGCGCGCGCGATCCGATCGACGTCGGCCGCGCTTATTCGCGCGTCGCCGAGGCCGCGATCGAGGTGCTGACCCGTGCGACCGTCGCCGAGTTCGAAGCCGCGCACGGGCGCATAGCGGGGTGCGAACTCGTCATCCTCGCGCTCGGGCGGCTGGGTGGCGGGGTGCTCACCCACGCCTCCGATCTCGATCTCGTCTATCTCTTCACCGGCGACTTCATGGGCGAATCGGATGGCCGCCGACCGCTCGGCGCCACGACCTATTTCAACCGCCTCTGCCAGCGCGTGACCGGCGCGCTCTCCGTCGCCACCGCCAGCGGCCCGCTCTACGAGGTCGATACGCGGCTGCGGCCCTCGGGCGCGCAGGGCCTTCTCGCCGTCTCGCTCGACAGTTTCGCGCGCTACGAGGCCGAGGATGCCTGGACGTGGGAGCATATGGCGCTGACCCGCGCTAGGCCTGTCTATGGCTCGGCCAAGGCGCGCGCCGCGACGCAGGCGGTGATCGACGCGGCGCTCGCCCGCCCGCGCGATGCGGCGCGCCTGACCGCCGATGCCGTGAAGATGCGCGGCACGATCGCCGAGCATAAGCCGCCCGCCGGGCCCTATGACGTCAAGCTGATCGACGGCGGCCTCGTCGATGCGGAGTTCGCGGTCCAGCTCATCCAGTTGCGCGAGCGGCAGGGCGTGACCCCGGATTTCCTGGCGGCCGCGCGTGCGCTGGAGGCGGCGGGGCTGCTGGGCGCAGGGCTCGCCGATGCGGTGGCGCTGATGCAGCGGATGCTGATCCTGCTCCGCCTGATCTCCCCCGACAGTAGCGAACCGCCCGAGCCCGCGCGTGCCTTGCTGGCGCAAGGGTGCGGGGCAGGGGATTGGGAGGCGCTGGTCGAGGCTTATGCCGTGGCGCGCGCCCTCATCGCTGCAGAGTGGCGCAGGGTGGCGGGACTGGGGTAGACCGAACCCCAACGGTGCTCCTGCGCACGCAGGAGCCCAGGGTCGCGAGCAATGCGCCTGTGGCTCTAGGCTCCTGCTTCCGCAGGAGCACGCAAGTGTAATGGAGATTATGATGCTCAACACCGGCGACCCCGCCCCCGACGTGACCTTCCAGATGGGCGACGGCAGCCTGCTGCCCTTGTCCGCGCTGAGCTTTCCTCTCGTCGTCTATTTCTACCCGAAGGACGACACCTCCGGCTGCACCGTCGAGGCCAAGGATTTCTCCGCGCTCTATGCCGCGTTCGAACTGGCCGGGGTCGGCGTGCTCGGTGTCTCCAAGGATACGCCGCAGAAGCACGCCAAGTTCACCGCCAAATATGGCCTGACGATCCCGCTCGCCACCGATCCCGACGGGTCGGTCTGCGAAGGCTTCGGCACCTGGATCGAGAAGAGCCTCTACGGCCGCAAATATATGGGCATCGATCGCGCGACCTTCCTGATCGACAAGGACGGCAAGGTCGCCAAGGCGTGGCACAAGGTGAAGGTGAAGGGCCACGCCCAGGAAGTGCTGGCCGCGGCCGAGGCGCTGAAAGGCTGAGCTTGCAGACCAGCGTCGGCGCCGCCTGCCGGGAGGTTCTGGAAACCCCCGATCCCCGCGCCAAGATCTTCGCCGCGCGCAAGGCCGCGCGCGACTGGCGGCTCGGGCGGCTCGACTGGCGCTTCGATGTCGCGATGCCCGATCGGCCTGCGAGCAACGGCCGCCCCGAACTGCTCCCGCCGGGCCGGATGCCCAAGCGTGGGCGCGGTGGATCGGCGGCGGGGCGCGTCGCGCTGCTCCATGCCATTGCCCATATCGAATGCGTGGCGATCGACCTCGCCTTCGATCTGATCGGGCGCTTCGGCGGCGATTTCCCGCGCGCCTTCGTCGATGAATGGATGAAGGTCGGCGCCGAGGAGGCTTTGCACTTCGCGATCGTCGACCGTCGCCTGCGCACGTTCGGCGTCGCCTACGGCGATCTGCCCGCGCACGATGGCCTGTGGGAAGCGGCCGAGAAGACCGCCGACGATTCGCTCGCCCGCCTCGGCATCGTGCCGCTCGTCCTCGAGGCGCGCGGGCTCGACGTCACCCCGCAGATGATCGAGCGGCTGGAAGCGAACGGCGATTTCGCCTCGGCCCGCCTGCTCGGCCGGATCTACCGCGACGAGATCGGCCACGTCGCCACCGGCAAGCGCTGGTTCGATCATGCCTGCGATTCCCGTGGAGTCGACTCCGTAACGACGTGGAAATCTTTGGTCGCGGAGCATTTTCGGAACGGTCTGAAGCCTCCGTTCAACGACTCGGCGCGGTCGAAAGCCGGTTTAACGCCCATTTATTATGCTGCGGTTGCGTGATCCGAATGGAGCCTACACATTTCGATCATCGCTGCGGGAGGGGCAATTCCAACGGCGGTTTGTAAGGTGCGTATGTGGCGGGGGCTGCGTGCGCTCCAGGTAAGTCAATCGCCGGGGAAATGATGACGAATCGTCAGTCGAAGATGCGTGCCCGTCACGCCACTGCCCTACTCGCCATTGCGGCATTCGGTATCGCCGCCGCGCCGGTTTCGGCCGCAGATGTCCAGACCCTGCAGAAGGGGGACAAGCTCCACGCGATCACCCCGTCCGCCGGCATCACCGCCACCGCGAGCGACGATCAGTTCCAGAGCATGTTCCAATCCTGGCAGAAGCAGGATGCCGTCGGCCAGCCGTCGGCGACGATGTCGGTGCCGTCGGCCCGTCCGCTCAACACCGCCACCTTCACCTCGGGCTTCGGCGTGCGCTCCGATCCGTTCCGCGGCCAGGCCGCGATGCACGCGGGCATCGATCTCGCGGCACCCACCGGCACCGCCGTCTATGCGACCGCCGATGGCGTCGTCGATCATGCCAGCTGGGAAGGCGGCTACGGCAACATGGTCGAGATCGATCATGGCAAGGGCCTTGCCTCGCGCTTCGGCCACCTTTCGCGCATCCTCGTCCATCCGGGCCAGACCGTGCACCGCGGCGACATGATCGCGCTGGTCGGCTCCACCGGTCGCTCGACCGGCCCGCACCTCCACTACGAAGTCCGCCTCGACGGCCACGCCGTCAACCCGATCCCCTATCTGCAGGCCGGCGACTTCGTCGTCGCGCTCCAGCAGAAGGCGAGCGAAGTGGCGCAGGGCGGCCCCGACGACGTCGACTAGGTTTTCCGGAACCGTTCGTCCCGAGTAGCCTTCGAGCCTGTCGAGAAGGCGTATCGAGGGAGCCTGTCTCGATACGGGCTCTCGTCTTCGCTCGATCCCTACTCGACACGAACGGTTGGGTTCTTGTGGACGCGGGGTCTCGCGCCTATCTCCCCCTCATGACCGCCGCCGCAGATATCGAACTGACCCCGTCCGCCGCCAAGCGCGTCGCGACGATCGCGGCGAAGCAGGGCAAGCCTGCGATCCTCCGCCTCGCCGTCGAGGGCGGGGGATGCGCCGGTTTCCAATATAAGTTCGGCCTCGCCGATACGGTCGATGGCGACGACACCACCGCCGAGGTCGACGGCGTCCGCCTCGTCGTCGACAGCGTCAGCCTCGATCTCGTGCGCGGCAGTGCGGTCGATTATGTCGAATCGCTCGGCGGCGCGGCGTTTCGCGTGACCAATCCCCAGGCGGCCTCGGGTTGCGGATGCGGGACCAGCTTTTCCATCTGAGCGCGAACGCCGATCACGCCCTGGCTGGGCGGCGTAATAATATTTCAAGGCTCGGCAATCGCGTCCCCTACTGGATAGGTGACTTTGTCACCTTTGCCGCGCCGAACTTCCGCATGACGCGCCCGGACGCGGCGGCTAAGTCCATCCCATGAAGATCGCGACCTACAATGTGAACGGCATCGGCGCGCGGCTGCCGCGTTTGCTCGAATGGCTGGAGGAGACCCAGCCGGACGTCGTCTGCCTGCAGGAATTGAAGGCCCCCGACGAGCGCTTTCCCGAAATGGAGATCAAGGCGGCGGGCTATAATGCCGTCTGGCACGGGCAGAAGAGCTGGAACGGCGTCGCGATTCTCGCGCGGGGGCTCGACATCCATTTGACCCGCAAGGGGCTGCCGAACGATCCCGATCCCTCGCACAGCCGCTATATCGAGGCGGCGGTCGGCGGGGTGATGGTCGGCGGGCTCTATCTGCCCAACGGCAACCCGATCCCGGGGCCGAAGTTCAAGTATAAGCTCGCCTGGTTCGATGCGCTGATCGATCATGCCGAGACATTGTTCATGACCGAGATGCCGGTGGTGCTGGCCGGCGACTGGAACGTGATCCCGACCGAATCGACCGACGACGTCTATTCCGCGCGGCGCATGGCCGGCGATGCGCTGATGCAGCCCGAGAGCCGCGCAGCCTTCCATCGGCTGGCGCACGCCGGCTGGACCGACGCGATTCGCGCGATCCACCCGGCGGGGCCGGTCTACACCTTCTGGGATTACACGATGAACGCCTGGCCGCGCGATGCGGGCTTCCGGATCGATCATCTGATGCTCTCGCCCGCCGCTGCCGACCGGCTGGTCGACGCGCAGGTCGACAAGGCGTATCGGGGCCGCGAGAAAGCGAGCGACCATGCCCCGACGTGGGTGCAGCTTCGCGATGCTTAAGGGGGGCCGGACGATGCGAAACCTGATGCTCCGTACCAGTGCTGCTTTGCTTTTCGCGACTATGGGCACCAGCGCCGCTTGGGCGCTCAGCGATCATATCATGACGGTCACGACGATGACCTTCACGCTGCCGAAGAAGCTCTCGGCCGCCTGCAACACGCGCGTCACCGCCGCCAAGACCGAGACGGATGCCGTCGCCACGCTCAACGACTGCAAGATCGCCTACAAGCGCGACACCTACAGCCGCCTGCGCTCCAAGACTCCGCCGGCCGACTGGGAGGCCGCGCTCGGCGGTGCGCCGATCGGCCAAGTGCAACTGAA
>Ga0164294_10002084_pt1 | contig 18283 bp, 13 predicted proteins | sample GEODES005metaG_FD_111479 | JGI IMG/M metagenome (GOLD analysis project Ga0164294, IMG submission 111479) | Oligotrophic lake water microbial communities from Sparkling Lake, Wisconsin, USA - GEODES005 metaG | ecosystem: Environmental > Aquatic > Freshwater > Lake | place: USA: Sparkling Lake...
CACCTCACGCTGGCCAGCGCAGACGACTTGAACTGGCTCTTCGAACGCATCGTTGACGCCACCGATCCCCAGGCCCTCCTCGACGCCTTCCTCTCCCGCCGCGCCGCCGACGGTTGAGCCCCAGCCCCGAGCTCCCCATGACGCCGATCCCCCTGGTCGATCTCCCTGCCCAGGTGGCGGCCCTGGAGCCCGCGCTGAGCGAGGCCCTCGCCCGCGTCCTGCGCGGCGGCGCGCTGATCCTCGGCCCCGAGGTCGCGGGCTTCGAGCAGGAGGCCGCCGCCTACCTCGGCTGCACCCACACCATCGGCTGCGCGTCGGGCACCGACGCCCTGCACCTCGCCTTGCGGGCGCTCGGCGTGGGCCCCGGCGACGAGGTGATCACCACCCCCTTCACCTTCATCGCCACCGCCGAGGCCATCGTCTACACCGGCGCCCGGCCCCGCTTCGTCGACATCGATCCACGCACCTTCACCCTCGACCCCCAGGCCGTGGCCGACGCCCTCACCCCGCAGACCCGCGCCGTACTCCCCGTGCACCTCTTCGGACAGCCCGCCGACACCACCGCGCTCCAGGCCCTCTGCGCCCCGCGCGGCATCACCATCGTCGAAGACGCCGCCCAGGCTTTTGGCGCCAGCATGGAGGGCCAGAAGGTAGGCGCCATCGGGCAGATCGGCTGCTTCAGCCTCTACCCCACCAAGAACCTCGGCGCCTTTGGCGACGGCGGCCTGCTCAGCACCTCCGACCCGGCGCTCGCTGCCCAACTGCGCCTGCTGCGCGAGCACGGCCACGAGGGCGGCTACCGCCACAGCCGCCTCGGCTACAACAGCCGCCTCGACGCCCTGCAGGCCGCCGTCCTCCGCCTCAAGCTCCCCCGCCTCGATGCCTGGAACGCCCGCCGCCGCGAGATCGCCGCCCGCTACGACGCCGGTCTGCGCGCCCTCGGCCTGGAGCCCCCCTTCACCGCGCCCGGCCGCAGCCACGTCTACCACCAGTACAGCCTGCGCTGCCCCAACCGCGACGGGGTGCGGGCCGCCATGGCCGCCCAGGGCGTGGCCACCGCCGTCTACTACCCGCTGCCCCTGCACCTGCAGCCCTCGCTGGCCCCCTACATCGACGCGCAGCGCCTGCCCATCGCCGAGCAGGCTGCCGCCACGCTGCTCAGCCTGCCGATCCACCCCTTTCTCTGCGAAGAGGCGGTGGAGCGGGTACTGCGGGCCTTGGAGCAGGCCCTCCACGCCTGAGCGGCCGGCTCAGGGCCAGCCACCGCCGAGGATCAGCCAAACCACGCCGGTGTCGGCCTTGCTGGCGCTGTCGTCGAAGTACGGCGCCCCGATGAGGATGTCGTCTACGCCGTCGCCATCGGTGTCCGGCGCCCCGGAGAGGGCGCTGCCGGCCTGATCGTCGGCGGCTTCGCCCAGGGTCTTGCCCGTCGCCGCCGACAGATCCCAACTCCCCGGGGTCGGGTCGAGGAAGATGTAGGCAGCGCCTGCGTCCGAAGCGGCGTCATCGTCGATGCGGGCGCCGATCAGCAGCTCGGCGGTGCCGTTGCCGTTCTGGTCTCCCACGAAGGAGACCGCGTAGCCGGCCTGGTCATCGTTGTTCTCGCCAGAGAGCACCACGTCGGCGTCGCCCAGGTCGCCGCTCGCCGCCATCGGGCCGAAGAGCAGGTACACCGCTCCCGAGCCACTGCCGCCGCCGTCCTGCTCGGGCGCCCCCACGAGGATGTCGGCGTAGCCGTCGTTGTTGGCGTCCATGCCGCCAGCCACCGCGTAGCCGGCCTGATCCCCGGAGTTGACGCCCGTGTGCTTGGCGTCGGCGTCGGACAGATCGAAGGTGCCGCGCGGGCCGCTGGTAATCAGGTAGGCGGCGCCGTTGTAGGTGCCCGACAGGTGCTCATTGGGCGCCCCGACCAGCAGGTCGCCCTCGCCGTCGCCATCGGTGTCGCCCGCCAGGGCCACCGACTGGCCGGCCTTGTCACCCGCCTGCTCGCCCACCAGCTTGACGTTGGCCGACCACAGGCGCCCCGCGCCGGTGTAGGGCCCGTAGAGCAGGTAGGCCGCCCCCGCCGCCGAGCCGCCCGAGTCTTCGCCCGGCGCCCCGATGAGGAGATCGGCCACGCCGTCCATGTCGATGTCCTGACCGCCGGAGAGGCTGGTTCCCGCTGCGTCGTAGGAGATCTCGCCGCTCCACTGGCCGGCCGCCTCGCTGGCAGACAGCTCGCCCGAGGGGGCGCCCGTGAAGAGGTAGATCGAGCCGGCCCCGGTCTCCGTGCCGCCGGCCGCGTAGCCGGTGGCCGCGAAGACCACGTCGTCTTTGCCATCGCCGTCCTGATCGCCCGCCCCCGCCACGGCCACGCCAGCGTGGTCGCCCAGCAGCTCACCAAAGAAGGCGGCGTCGGCGTCATCGAGGTCGATGTCGCCGCTGAGCGGGCCGTGCAGCAGGTAGACCGCGCCCGCAGCCGCGCCCGCGCTGTCTTCGCGATCGGCGCCCACCAGCACATCGCCATAGCCGTCGCCATTGACGTCGCCGGCGCCCGCCACGCTGACGCCCGCGAGGTCGCCAGCGCTGTGGCCCATCAGCACGGACTCCGGCGCGCAGGCGTCGGCCACGCCGTCGCAGTTGTTGTCGAGCCCATCGTCGCACAGCTCCAGCTCGCCCGGGCTGATTGTGGCGTCGGTGTCGTCGCAGTCGCCGGCCCCGTCGCCATCGTAGCCGTCGAGATCGGCGTCATCGTCCGACCGGCCATCGCAGTCGGCGTCGACCCCGTCGTACCAGACCTCGCTCTCATCGGGGTTCGCCCCGGCGTTGGTGTCGTCGCAGTCGGTGTTGTCGGTGGAGGAGTCGGCCGGCTCGTCGCACTGGCGGCCCAGGTAGACGCTGGGGTCGCCAAAGCCGTCGCCGTCGACGTCGGCGAACCAGTCGACCTCGCGGGCCCCGCTGTCATCGCCATCCACGCGGCTGTCGCAGTCGTTGTCGAGCCCGTCGCCGCACAGCTCGGTGGCGCCCGGGTTCACCGTGCGGTCGCTGTCGAGGCAGTCGGTGCCGTCCGCCGAGAAGCCAGGGGGCTGATCACAGGCGAACTCGGCCAGGGAGGCGTCGGGGTCGCCGTAGGAGTCGAGGTCGGCGTCGAGGTAGTAGATCTCCTGGCCGCTGGCGCTGATGTCGAGGTCATCGGCGAAGCCGTCGCAGTCCTCGTCGCGGTCGTCGTCATCGCACAGCTCGGCTGCGCCAGGGTAGGTGGCGCTGGCGTCATCGTCGCAGTCGGTGTTGTCGAGGACGTAGCCTTCGGGCTGGTTGCAGGCGTCGACCCGCACGGCCGCGTTGCCGTAGCCGTCGTTGTCGTCGTCTTCGTACCACTTGACCTCGCCAAAGGCGCCGAGCTCGTCGACCTCGCCATCGCAGTTGTTGTCGATGTCGTCGCACAGCTCGTCGACGCCGGGCGCCACATCCACGCGGCGATCGTCGCAGTCGAGCTCGTTGTCGACATAGCCCTGGGGCCGATCGCAGATCTCCCAGGGGTAGCTGGTGTTGCCGTAGCCGTCGCCATCGGCGTCGGGGTACCAGATCGGCATGTCGAAGACGTCTTCGTCGACAACGTTGTCGCAGTCGTTGTCGTAGCCGTCGCAGCGCTCCTCGGCCCCGGGGAAGATGGCCGCGTCGTTGTCGTCGCAGTCCACCTGACGGGTCCAGTGGTCGCCATCGGCGTCCAGCGGATCGGGCGTGGGCTCCTTGATGCCGCAGCCAGCTTGAACGCCGAACAGCGCGACCGAGAGCAGGGAAGGGAAAAGCATGCGGAACAACGGGCGGACCATGGACACCCCGGGGTGCGCAGTGTATCCGCTCCCGGTCCGATCGGCGGTGCATTGATGAGCGACGACACCTACGAACACGCGCTGCACCAGGATGGCCGGGACCTCGTTGACCTGGCCCGTCGCGGCAATCTGCCCGAGCCCATCGCGCGAGACGGCGAGGTGGGCATCTTGTGGGGCCACGCCCGCCAGGATCGCAGCGTGGTGCTGGTGGGGCCCTGCGGGGTCGGCAAGACCGCGATCATCCACGGCCTCGCAGGCCTCCTCGCCCGCAGCGGCCAGCAGGGCCTCTGCGAGCTGTCCACCGCCACCATCCTGGCCCGCACCCGCTACCTCGGCGAGTGGCAGACCAAGGTGCAGGCGATGCTCCAGGCCGCCGAGCAGAGCCGCACCCTGCTCTACCTCACCGACCTCGCCAACCTCTGGTCCGCCGGCCGCACCTCCAATTCAACGATGTCCCTCTGGGACGCCTTGGCGCCAGCCCTGGAGGCCGGCCGGGTCACCCTGATCGGCGAGATGAGCCCCGAGCAGCACGCCCTGCTCGTCCGCGATCCGCGCGCCAGCGCGCTCTTCACCATCCAGCGGGTGTCGGAGCTGTCGCCCACCGCGGTGCACGAGGTCCTCGCGCAGTCCGCCGCCGACCGCAGCCTGGAGCTGTCGGCCGAGGGGCGCCAGGCCCTGCTCCAGCTCACCCGGCGCTTTCTGCCCGACCGGCCCGCCCCCGGCGCCGCGCTGAAGCTGCTCGACGCCGTGGCCGAGGCCCGCCGCAAGGCCGGCCCCGCCCCGCTCACCTCGGCCTTCATCGAGCAGACCTTCGCCGACCAGACCGGCCTGCCGCCCTTCATCGTCAGCCGCGAGGCCACCCGCAAGGTGGCCGATGTGCGGGCCTGGTTCGAAGAGCGCATCATCGGCCAGGTCGAGGCGATTGAGACCGTCGTGGAGATGATCGCGCTGTTCAAGGCCGGGCTGCACGACCCCGACCGGCCGATCGGCACCTTCCTCTTCGTCGGCCCCACCGGCGTCGGAAAGACCGAGCTGGCCCGCAGCCTCGCCGCCTTCCTCTACGGCAGCGACGATCGCCTGCTGCGCTTCGACCTCTCCGAGCTCAAGGACAGCGCCGCCATCGAGCGTCTCGTCGGCACCGTCTGGAAGCCCGAGCTGCCCGCGCCGCTGATCGACCCGGTGCGCGCCCAACCCTTTCAGGTCATCCTCTTCGACGAGTTGGAGAAGGCCCACCCCAACATCTGGGACCTCCTCCTGCCCCTGCTCGACGCCGGCCGCCTGACCCCGCCCAACAAGCCCACCGTCGACTTTCGGCGCACCATCGTCATTTGCACCTCCAACGTCGGCGCCATCGACGCCAGCCGCGGCGTGGGCTTTGGCGCCGCCGTCAGCCCCGAGACCCGCCGGGCCCGCACCCGCGAGGCCTTGGAGAACCACTTCCGGCCCGAGCTGCTCAACCGCTTTCAGCACATCGCCGTCTTCCACCACCTGAACGTGGAGCAGGTGCGCGCCGTCGCCCGCCAGGAGCTGCGCCGGGTGCTGCTGCGCGACGGCATCGCCGATCGCAACCTCCACGTCGACGTCGACGACGCCGCCATCGATCTGGCCATCGAGCGCGGCCACGATGAGCGCTACGGCGCCCGGGCGCTCAAGCGCGTCATCCAGCGGCAGATCGTGCTGCCCATCGCCCTGTCGATCATGGAGCGAAAGGTCGAGCCCAACCAGATCCTGCGCGTCACCGCCGCCGACGGCCGCGTGCGGGTGAGGGTCCTCGACACCGAGATCTCCCGCGAGGTGCGCAAGGAGCAGGAGCCCGTTCGCCGGGCCGACGGCCAGCGGGCCAGCCGCGAAGAGCTGCTCGTGGCCGTACAAGCCGCCCGCCAGGAGCTGCTGGACCTGTCCGGCGCCGTCGACGAGGAGCGCAACCGCGCCGCCCGCCAGGACCTGCTGGAGCGTCGGCGCAGCCCCGACTTCTGGCGCAAGCCCGACGAGGCCGCCGCCGCCCTGGCCGAGCTGGAGCGCCTCACCTCCCTGCTCGACCGCCTCGATCGCACCCGCAGCAAGCTCGAGCAGGTCGGCGAAGATCTGCGCGGCGCCGACACCCGCGCCCGGCTCCAGCGCGTGGCGCTCCACCTCGACCAGTTCGACGACCTGCTGCGGGTGGCCCGCCGCGAGCTGGTGACGATGGGCCCCAATGGCCTCGCCGACGCCCTCGTCGAGCTGCGGCCGGTCGCCGGCCAGGGGCGGCGGGCCCGCGACTTTCTCTTCGCGCTCTACCGCGACTGGGCCCAGCAGCAGCAGCTCGCCCTCGATCTGCTCTGCGACCCCCTCTCCGCCGAAGAGCCCTGCCTTTTTCGCCTCAAGGGCCGCTACGCCACCGGCCTGCTGCGCCTGGAGAGCGGCCTGCACCGCGTCGCCGAGGGCGAGCGCACCAGCGTGGCCCGCGTGCGGGTTTGGGCCTGCGTCGAGCGCCTGGGCGAGCCGGCCTTGCTGATCCAGCGCATGGTCTCTGCAGTGGGCGCCAGCGGCGGCAAGGTGCGCAGCCGCCTGGAGTACACCGGCGGGCTGCTCCTTCAGGGCGACCGTCCCCCGGAGGCCGCCCGCCTGCTCGCCGCCGAGCTCGGCCCCACCTGGGCCGCCGGGCCGCCCCCCCTCGACACGCTGGTGCGGCGCTACCAAACCCAGCCGCCCCTGATGAAGGACTACCTCACCCGCGAGGTGAGCCACCGCGCCGACGCCCTCTCCGCCGAGCGCTTCGGACAGCTCCTGCTGCGCCGATTGGACAATGTCCACGAGGACACCGGCGGAGAGCCCACCGAGGAGCTGCCGCGCCCGTCTTGACCGCGCCCACCTTCCGCCAGAGCGCCGCCGCCTGGGCGGAGGTCGCCGCCCAGAGCTTTGGCGGGCCGGCCGCTCAGATCGCCGTGATGCACCGCGTCTTCGTCGAGCAGCGGCGCTTCATCGACGAGGCGAGCTTCCTGGCGGCGCTTCAGCTCTGCATGATCCTGCCGGGCCCCGAGGCCCAGCAGCTCATCACCTGGATCGGCTGGCGCCAGCATGGGCTGAGAGGCGGGCTCGTCGCCGGCTGGCTCTTCGTGCTGCCGGGCTTCCTCTCGCTGATGGCGCTGTCGGTTCTGACGGTGGGCTGGGGCCACACCCCGGCGGTGGGCGGCCTGCTCTTTGGCCTCAAGGCCGCCGTGCTGGCGCTGCTCGTCGAGGCGATCACCCGGCTCTCCCGCCGGGCGCTCCAGGGCCGGGCGATGGTGCTCCTCGCCGGAATCTCCCTGCTGGCGCGCTTTCTTGGGGTGCCCTTCCCGCTGCTGATCCTGGGGGCCGGCCTCTTCGGCGCGCTGCGGGCGCCCGCCTCGCCCGAGCCGGCCGCGCCCCTCTCTTGGGGCGGGCCGCTGCGGGTGGCGGCGATCGGCCTGCCGCTCTGGCTCGGGCCGGTGGCGATTCTGGCGGTGATCACGGGCCCATCGAGCATCTGGACCGAGCTTGGCCTCTTCTTCGCCCAGGCCGCCACGCTGACCTTCGGCGGGGCCTACGCGGTGCTGGGCTGGGTGGCCGAGCACGCCGTGGCCGACCGCGGCTGGCTCAGCACCGCCGAGATGATGGACGGGCTCGGCCTCGCCGAGTCCACGCCGGGGCCGCTCATCCAGGTGGTGCAGCACGTCGGCTTCCTCGCCGCGAGTCGGTCGCCCGGGGGCCTGCACCCGCTGGTGGCCGGGGCGCTGGGCGCCACGCTCACCACCTGGGTCACCTTCGCCCCCTCCTTCCTGTGGATCTTCGCGCTGGCGCCCCAATTGGAGGCCCTGCGGGCCCGCCCGCGCTGGGCGGCGGCGGTGGGGGCGATCAGCGCGGTGGTGGTGGGGGTGGTGGTCGAGTTGGGCCTCCAATTCGCCAAGGCCACGCTCTACCGCCCCGATCACGCGCTCCCCATCGACCTCCTCGCCCTGGGCATCGCCATCACGACCGGGCTCGCCCTGCACCGCTGGCCAAAGCAGAGCCTGCGGGTGCTGGCCGGGGCCGCCCTGGTGGGGATCGCGGCCCACAGCCTCTAAGCACAAGGCCCCGACGAGGGAGACTCGCCGGGGCCTTGGTGGGAGAGGAGGGGGAGGCTGGACTAGAAGTCCATCCCGCCGCCCATGCCGCCCATACCACCCATGCCGCCCATTCCACCGCCGCCGCCGCCGCCGCCACCGCCGCCAGCCTTCTTCTTCTCGGGCTTCTGGGCGATGACCGCTTCGGTGGTGAGGAGGAGACCGGCCACGCTGGCGGCGTTGATCAGGGCGGAGCGCACGACCTTGGTGGGGTCGAGGATGCCCATCTCAAACATGTCGCCGTAGGTGTCCAGGGCGGCGTTGTAGCCGAAGGCGCCGGTGCCGTTCTTCACGCGGTCGACGACGATGGTGCCATCGACGCCGGCGTTGGCCGAGATGGCCTTGATCGGCTCCTGGATCGACTCGCGGATGATGCGCACGCCGAAGGCGGCGTCGCCCTCGAGCTTGATGGCGTCGAGCGCGCCGAGGCAGCGGACGAGGGCCACGCCACCACCGGGCACCACGCCCTCTTCCGAGGCGGCGCGGGTGGAGTTCAGCGCGTCCTCAACGCGGGCCTTCTTCTCCTTCATCTCCATCTCGGTGGCGGCACCGACATGGATGACGGCCACGCCGCCGACCAGCTTGGCGAGGCGCTCCTGGAGCTTCTCGCGGTCGTAGTCCGAGGTGGTCTCGGCGATCTGGGCGCGGATCTGCTTGACCCGGGCGCGGACGGAGGCGGTGCTGCCCTCGCCGTCCACCATGACTGTGTTCTCCTTGGAGACCACGACGCGGCGGGCCCGACCAAGGTCGGCCACCGTGATGGTGTCGAGCTTGATGCCCAGGTCTTCCATGATGGCGCGGCCGCCGGTGAGGATCGCGATGTCCTCCAGCATGGCCTTGCGGCGATCGCCGAAGCCCGGAGCCTTGACGGCGCAGACGTTCATGTTGCCGCGCAGCTTGTTGACGACCAGGGTGGCGAGCGCGTCACCATCGACATCCTCGGCGAGGATGAGGAGGGGCTTGCCGCTTTCGTGCACCTTTTCGAGGACCGGGAGGAGGTCCTTCATGTTGCTGATCTTCTTCTCGTGGATGAGGATCAGCGCGTCTTCGAGGACGGCCTCCATGCGGTCGCCATCGGTGACGAAGTAGGGCGACAGCCAACCACGGTCGAACTGCATGCCCTCGACGATCTCCAGCTCGGTCTTGAGGCCCTTGGCCTCCTCGACCGTGATGACGCCGTCGCGGCCGATCTTGGCCATCGCCTGGGCAAGGATGTTGCCAACCTCGACGTCGCCGTTGGCCGAGATGGTGCCGACCTTGGCCAGCTCCGCCTCGTCCTTGGTGGGGCGGCTCTGGTTCTTCAGCTCGGCGACGACCGCGGCCACAGCCGCCTCGATGCCCAGCTTGAGGTCCATCGGGTTGGCGCCAGCGGCCACCATCTTGGCGCCGCTCTTGTAGATGGCCTCGGCCAGAACGGTGGCGGTGGTGGTGCCGTCACCCGCCACATCGTTGGTCTTGGAGGCGACCTCCTTGACCATCTGGGCGCCGATGTTCTGGAACTTGTTGTGGAGCTCGATCTCCTTGGCGACGGTGACGCCGTCCTTGGTGATCGTGGGCGAGCCGAAGCTCTTCTCGATGACCACGTTGCGGCCCTTGGGGCCCAGGGTCACCTTGACGGCGGCAGCGAGGGTGGTGACGCCGGTGAGGATCTCGGCGGCGGCGGTGTCGCGGAAGTGAATGTCCTTGGCAGCCATGGTCAGGTCTCCAGGAAGAGGGGGGGGTGGTTCAGGCGCGGACGATCACGGCGAGCACATCCTCTTCGCGGAGGATGATGTGCTCGACACCGTCGATCTTGACCTCGTCCCCGGTGTACTTGCCGAAGAGGACGCGGTCACCCACGGCCACCGAGACGGGGCGCACGCCGTCCTTGGTGACACGGCCGTTGCCCACGGCCACGACCTCTGCCTCGGAGGGCTTCTCCTTGGCGGCGTCGGGGATGATGAGGCCCGAGGCGGTCTTGTTCTCGGCGTCAATGCGCTTGACCACAATGCGATCGTACAGAGGACGGAACTTCATTGCGCTCTCCGTTGTAGGTTCTGGGTCTTCGACACCGGCGCCCTGCGGCGACCGGGCCGTTGATTGAGGGGCGGACGCCCCAAACGAGGAAGGCCCGAGGGCTGACCCCTGGCCCTGCACCCCGAGTGCGGGGCGTCGAGCGAGGAGGTCTCCAGGGACTTCCCTGACGGCCGGTGAGTTAGGCACGGCCCCGGGGAGCGTCAACGACCCCCCGGCAAAAAAAGCTCCCGCACAGGACCCGCGCGCATGAACCGCCCCCCCGCCCGACCGCCTGTCGAGCTGCCTGCCGCCCCGCGTCCCGCGCTCTGCGACGAGGCGCCCGGCCGCTACGCCTGGACCGAAGAGGTGCTGGGCGAGGGCAGCATCGGCCGGGTGCGCCTCGCGGTCGACGGCTTCCTGCAGCGCGAGGTGGCCATCAAGGAGCTGGTCTCGCCGGGCCAGGGCCGCACCGCCGACGACCGCCTCGCGCGCTTCTTTCGCGAGGCCCGCATCGCCGCCCGCTTGGAGCACCCCGGCGTGGTGCCGATCTACGAGTTGGGCCAACGCCCCGACGGCAGCGCCTACTACGCCATGAAGCGGGTGCGCGGCCGCACGCTGGGCGCCGCGATGGGCGAGGCGGCCTCGATGCAGGCCCGCCTGCGCCTCGTGCCCAATGTCATCGCTCTGTGCCAGACCCTCGCCTACGCCCACAGCGCGGGGGTCATCCACCGCGACATCAAGCCGGCCAACGTGATGGTGGGCGCCTTTGGCGAGACGCTGGTGATCGACTGGGGGCTGGCCCGGGCCTCCTGGGTCAACGACCCCGGCGCCAGCGAGGCGGAGCCGGCGGCCCGCACCCTGCCCGGCCGGGCGATCGGCACCCCTTCCTACATGAGCCCCGAGCAGGCCCGCGGCGCCGTCCACCTCGTCGGACCCCGCTCCGATGTCTGGAGCCTCGGGGCAGTGCTCTACGAGCTGCTCACCGGTCGGCCGCCCTATGTGGGCGAAAACGCGATGCAGGTTCTGAGGAAGGTGGGCAAAGAGCCGCCGCCACCGGTGATGATGGGTGCCCCCCAGGCCCCGCCCGGCCTCGCCGCCATCGCCGAGAAGGCGCTCCAGCTCGATCCCGAAGCGCGCTACTCCTCGGCTGCGGCGATGGCCGAAGACCTGAGCGCCTGGCTGGCCGGACAGCCGATCTCGCTCACCCCGCGCCAGCCCACCTTTGTTGAGCTGATGGCCGCCAAGCCGCTGCTCGCCTTCTCGGTGGGCGTGGGCATCGGCCTGCTGGCGTTGGGCACCGCCGTGGTGGGCTTCCTCGCCGGCAAGCTCAGCGGCTGAGGGCGCCGAGCGGAGGCGGCCAGCCTGGGGTCGCCATCTGGGCGAGGAGGGCGTCGAGATCGAGGCCCTGGCAGACCGGGCCGGCCTGTCGCGCCACCGCCACCCGCGCCTGGGCCCGCCCCAGGAGGCGAAGGGCGGCCTCGGGGGCGCCCATGTGGCCCTTGAGCAGGCTCGCCGCCCACTGGATCATCGCCTGCACCAGCTCCTTCTCGGCGCTGCCCGCCCGGAGCGCGAGCCAGAGCGGCTCCCAGACCTCATGGCTCTCCCAAACGTAGCGGTGATCGAAGAGATCGAGGCCATGGAGCCAGCAGGTCTCACCGCTCGGATGCTGCCCGGCGAGGTGTTGGTGGCCACCTTCGGCCCGGTAGGGATGCGGCTGGAAGCCCGGGATGTAGCGGTAGGCCGGCATCGGCAGGCCGGGGAGCCGCCGCGGCGGTGCGGGATGGGGCGGCGCGATCTCGTCCATGGGCTACTCCTCGGCGACCCCCTGCTGGAGCCCCCCATGATCCTGCTCCTCCTCGCCTGCGTCGGCAAGCCCGTCGCCACCACTGAGCCCGCCGCCTGCCCCGACAGCCCCAATTGTGTGAGCACCCTCGCCGATCCAGCCGATGAACAGCACTTTATCGAGGCCATCCCCTACGAGGGCGATGAGGCCACGGCCCGCGCGCGGGCGCGTGAGGCCCTGCTGGCGATGCCCCGGATGACCGTCATCGAAGACAGACCCGGCTACCTCTATGTGACCCAGACCAGCGCGCTCTGGCGCTTCGTCGACGACCTTGAGCTGTGGTTCGCCGACGGCCGCATCGCCCTGCGCAGCGCGAGCCGCGTGGGCCACGGCGACATGGGGGTCAACCGCGCCCGGGTCGAGGCCCTGCGGACGGCCCTGCAATAGTAGGCGCTACCAGGGGGCGGTGGCATCCTGGGGCGGCAACAAGGCCCACAGGCTGAGCCTCCCCGGTGAGGGTTCCCCGTGGAGCCAGGCCACGCTGGCCCGCTCGAAGGTCCAGGGAAACCGCGGCGGGAGCTGGCCAAAGAGGGCCACGCCCAGCGCCATCGGCAGGTAGGGGTCATGGCCCACCAGCGCCACCCGCTCGCCGCGCAGCAGGCTCCACAGCTCGCCGTCGGGGGGCCGGGCGAGGGCGCCGCTGACCTCGGGCCCACGAGAACAGAGCGGGGCCAATTGTTCGGCTGTCTCCATGGCGCGGCGCAGCGGACTGCTGATCAGCCGATCAAAGCGCACGCCTCGACTGTGCAGGTCTTGGGCCACGCCCTTGAGCTGGAGGCGCCCCTCGGCGGTCAGGGGGCGGGCGCCATCGCCCTGACCCGGCTGGGCGTCGGCGGCAATTCCGTGGCGAATGAGGAAGAGCTCCATGGCTGGGAAGCCTCCGTCCGCTGGGCTAACCAATCCGCTCCCCGCCGCGCACCGCCGCCCCTTGCCCTGAGGCCTCCGACATGCCCGATCGCGCCATCGCCGCACGCAACCCTCGCATGCCTCAGGTCGATGTGGAGAAGCTCAGCGGCGAGGAGACGATGGAGGTGCCGATCGTCAAAGAGGGCCAGGTGCGCGAGCCGCTCAACGATCCGCGCTACTTCATCAACCGAGAGCTGTCGCTCCTGGAATTCCACCGGCGGGTGCTGGCCCAGGCCCGTGACCCCCGCGCCCCGCTGCTCGAGCGCCTGCGTTTCCTCACCATCGTCAGCGCCATCCTGGACGAGTTCTTCGAGATCCGCGTGGCCAGCCTCCAGCAGGACGTCGAGCTCGGGCTCAATGCCCGCGGCCCCGACGAGGCCGACCCCGCCGAAGTGCTGCGTAAGATCGGCAAGACCGCCCACGCCCTCATCTCCGAGCAGTACCGGATGCTCAACCAGGAGCTGCTGCCCGCGCTGGACGAGGAGGACATCCGGCTGCTCAAGCGCAGCACCTGGAACGCCCGGCTGCGCACCTGGGTCGAGGAGTACTTCGTCGACGAGGTGCTGCCTGTGCTCACGCCGATGGGCCTCGATCCGGCGCACCCCTTCCCCAACGTGCAAAACAAAGGCCTCGCCTTCGTCGTGAACCTGGAGGGCGACGACGCCTTTGAGCGAGACAGCGGCATCGCCATCGTCCCCGTGCCCCGCTCCCTGCCGCGGCTGATCCCCCTGCCCCGCGAAATGTCCAAGGGCGCCCACGAATTCGTGATGCTCTCCTCGGTCATCCACGCCAACATCGGCAAGCTCTTTCCGGGCATGAAGGTCACCGGGTGCCACCAGTTTCGGCTCACCCGCAACTCCAACCTCTGGGTCGAGGAGGAGGAGGCCGACGATCTGCTCCGCGCCTTGAAGAGCGAGCTGCCGCGCCGCCGCTTTGGAGCCGCCGTGCGCCTGGAGGTGAGCGACGAGTGCACCCACCGGATGGCCGACTTCCTGCTCAACCAGTTCGGCCTCGATCCGGTCGACCTCTTCCGCGTGCACGGCCCCGTCAACCTGCACCGCCTGGCCGCGCTGTACGATCTGGTCGATCGGCCCGACCTCAAATTCCGGCCCTTCATGGCCGGCCTCGCCGGCAACCTGGGGCCCAAGTCCGACATCTTCGCCACCCTCACCGCCGGCGATGTGCTGCTGCACCACCCGTACCAGAGCTTTCAGCCCGTGCTTCACCTGCTGCGGCAGGCCGCCACCGACCCCACGGTGCTGGCCATCAAGATGACGCTCTACCGCACCGGCGCAGACTCTCCGGTGGTCGAGGCCCTCCTCGACGCCGCCCGCAACGGCAAGGAGATCACCGCGGTGGTCGAGCTGCGGGCCCGCTTCGACGAAGACGCCAACATCAAGCTCGCCACCCGCTTCCAAGAGGTCGGCGTCAACGTGGCCTACGGCATCGTCGGCTACAAGGCCCACGCCAAGCTGCTGATGATCGTGCGCCGCGAGGTCGCCGGGCTGCGCCGCTATGTTCACATGGGCACCGGCAACTACCACGCCGGCACCTCGCGGGCCTACACCGACTGGAGCCTGCTCACCGCCAACGAGGCCATCGGCGACGATGTCCACCGCATCTTCAACCAGCTCACCGGGCTCGGCGGCGAGCACCCCTTGAGCCACCTGCTGATGGCCCCCTTCTCGCTGCACAAAGAGCTGCTCCGCCTCATCGACGCCGAGGCCGACGCCGCCCGACGGGGAGACAAGGCCCGCATCATCGCCAAGATGAACGCCCTGACCGAGCCCTTGATCATCCGCGCCCTGTACGCCGCCAGCCAGGCCGGCGTCTCGATCGACCTCATCGTGCGCGGCGCCTGCCGGCTGCGCCCGGGGATGCCCGGAATCAGCCACAACATCCGCGTTCGCAGCGTGGTGGGGCGCTTCTTGGAGCATGACCGGGTCTACTACTTCCTGGCCGGCGGCCGCGAGGTGGTGCTCTGCGGCAGCGCCGACTGGATGGCGCGCAACCTCATTCGTCGCATCGAGGTGGCCTTCCCCATCCTCGATCCCGCCCTCAAGCAGCGGGTCATCGACGAGTCGCTCCACACCTACCTGGGCAGCGACGAGGCCACCTGGGAGCTCGACGCCGACGGCTCCTACGCCCTGGCCACCGTCCGCCCCGAGGCCGCCCGGGTCGCCCAGGCCACCTTGATGGAGCGCCACGCCCGGCCCGCCGCCGGCTGAACATCTTGCCTCCGCCCGCACCCTCGGGTAGGAGCCCCCTTCCGCGCACCTCGCCCAATCCAGCCGCGACGTGCCGCTTTTTCCTCCGAGACGCAGCCGTCGTTCGCGACGGTGTAGGAGCAGCAGATGTCGGATTACAACGCCCAGTGGGATGACAACGTCGGCAGCGAGTCCACCGTCGGCGGCAAGCGCGTGTCGTTCTTCGTCGACAAGGAGTGCATCCTCTGCTCGGTGTGCTCCACCGCGGCGCCCAACAACTTCCGCATGAGCGACGACGAAGACCACGACATCTGCTACAAGCAGCCCGAGAACGCCGAAGAGCTCAAGGAGTGCTACGAGGCCCGCGACAACTGTCCCGTCGAGGCCATCGGTGACGACGGCTTCAAGGGCACCAAGCCGGCCCGGAAGAAGAAGTAGGCCACCACGCTGGGCGCGGCGATGACGAGAGCCGACCGCGCCCTGCTGCTGGGCAGCCTCTACCTCGCCCAGGGCCTGCCCTACGGCTTCTACACCCAGGCCCTGCCGCTGCTCCTGCGTGAGCAGGGCGTGCGGGTGGCGTACATCACCGCCATCACCGCGGGGTTGGCCCTGCCCTGGGCCTTCAAGTTCCTGTGGGCCCCCTGGCTCGACCGCAGCCCCTGGACCCGCTTTGGCCGGCGCCGCACCTGGATCCTGGCCATGCAGGCCGTCTCGGCGCTGCTGCTCGTCGGGCTCGCTGCGGTCGACCTCGCCCAGGCGCCCACCCTCGTGATGCTCGGCATCCTCGCGGTCAACCTCGCCGCCGCCACCCAGGACATCGCCACCGACGGCCTCGCCGTGACCCTGGTGCCCCCCGCCGAGCGTGGGCTCATGAACGGTCTGCAGGTGGCCGGCTACCGTGTTGGCATGGTGCTGGCGGGCGGCGCCCTGCTGATGGTCTACGGCACCCTCGGCTGGACCGGCTCCCTGCTGGCGCTGGCCGGCCTCACCGTGCTGGCCAGCCTGCCCATTCTGCGCGCCACCGAGCCCCCCAGCCCGCCGCCCGCCGCCACCCGCTCGCCGCTGCAGGCGCTGGGCGCCTATGTGCAGCAGCCCGGCGCCCTGGCCTGGCTCGGCTTGCTCGCCGTCTTCAAGTTTGGCGAGGCCTTTGGCGTCTCGGTGCTCCGCCTCGTGCTGCAGGAGGGCGGCCGCAGCATCGAGGAGATCGGCTGGCTGCTGGGAACCGGCGGCTTTTCGGCCGGCCTCGTGGGCGCCCTCCTCGGCGGCGCCCTGGTGAACCCGCTGGGCCGACACCGGGCGGTCCTGGTCACCGGCGGGCTCCAGGCCCTCGCCGTCGCCGCCTATGCGATGGTGCCCTACCTCAGCGACAATGGCGTGCTCGCGCTCATCCTCACCGAGCACCTCGCCAGCGGCATGGCCAGCGCCGCCCTCTTCACCCGCATGATGGACGCCTGCCGCCCCGGCGAGGAGGGCAGCGACTACACGCTCCAGGCCAGCGTGGTTGTCATGGCCACCGGCAGTGCTGCGGCGATCAGCGGCCTCGGCCTGGAGGGGCTCGGCCCCAGCCCCCACTTCCTCCTCGCCGGCGCCCTCTCCGCCCTGGCCCTGCTGCCTGCCCTTCGGGCCCGGCCGCCGGGGGGCTGACTGGCCATCCATTCACCCGGCGATTACGCCAGCTTCCATTTCTCCGACAGCTCCAGGGCGATCAACCGCCTCGGCGCACGTTGATCCCCGGCCGCGGCATTGCACCCCGGCACAGCAAAGGCAGAGCGTATGAAAGATCCGATTGAAGCGCAGTCCGACGAGGCCGCCGCCCCCAGCGAGAACCCCGCGCCCCCGGACGCCGCCCCCACCGAGGCCAGCGCCCCCGCCGCCGAGGCCCCTGTTGAGACCGCCGCGGGCGACGACCTGCCCATCGGCGAGCGCACCATCGTGGTGCGCAGCGACTACCAGTCCAACCGCCCCTTCTCCGACTTCCCGCTGTCGCCCGAGGTGCTCCAGGCCATCGCCGACAAGGGCTACATCAACGCCACCGCCGTCCAGGCCGCCACGATGGAGCCGGCCCTGGCCGGCAAAGACCTCGTGGTGCGCAGCAAGACCGGCACCGGCAAGACCGCGGCCTTCAGCATCCCGATGGTGGAGAAGATCCCCAGCGGCGAGCGCACCACCCGCGCCATCGTGCTCACCCCCACCCGCGAGCTCGCCCGCCAGGTCGGTGACGAGATCGAGGCCCTGGTCAAGCACAAAGACCTGCGCGTGGCCGTGATCTACGGCGGCGTGCCCTTTCCCGCCCAAGAAGAGGCCCTGCGCGCCGGCTCGGCCATCGTGGTGGGCACCCCCGGCCGCATCCTCGACCACCTGCGCCGCGGCACCCTGCGCCTCAAAGAGGTCACCTTCGCCACCCTCGATGAGGCCGACGAGATGCTCTCGATGGGCTTCTACGAGGATGTCACCAAGATCCTCGACCAGACGCCCGAGAGCCGGCAGTGCCTCTTCTTCTCGGCCACCGTCGATGACCGGGTGCGCAACCTGATCCGTCGCTACGCCAAGAACCCCGAGGACATCCGCCTGTCCACCGACACCGACAAGGTTGATGGCATCACGCACATCCTCTACGAGACCACGCCGGACTTCCACAAGGCCCGCGCGCTGCTGGCGCTGATCGACATCGAGAACCCCAAGAGCGCCATCGTCTTCTGCAACACCCGCGAAGACACCGCCACCGTCGCCACCTTCCTGGCCCGCCAGGGGCTCGACGCCGAGCTGCTCAGCGGTGAGCTGTCCCAGAACAAGCGCGAGGCCGTCATGGCCACCGTGAAGTCGGGCGCCACCCAGTTCCTCGTCGCCACCGACGTCGCCGCCCGCGGCATCGACATCAGCGACCTGTCGCACGTCATCAATTACTCGCTGCCCGAAGACCCGGCGACCTACCTGCACCGCACTGGCCGCACCGGCCGCATCGGCAAGAAGGGCATCGCCATCTCGCTCGCCAGCGGCAGCGAACTGAACTCGCGCAACACGCTCGAGCGCCAGTACCAGATCGCCTTTGAGGTCCGCCCCCTGCCCAGCGTCGAGGAGGCCGCCAAGGCCCGCGTCGAGCGCATGAGCAAGGTGATCCAGGCGGCGATGGGCACCATGGCCTTCGAGGGCTACATCCCGCTGGTGCGCGCCATGCGCGAGCGCCCCGACGGCGACTTCCTCCTCGCCGCCTCGCTGCGCGCCTTCTTCCTCTGGGACCGCACCCGCCGCGTCGCCGAGGAGGGCTCCCCCGACAGCGTCGGCGCCCTGCAAGAAGCCCGCGAGCAGAAGTCCAACGAGCGCCGCGAAGAGCGCCGCGACGACCGGGGCCGCGACGACCGGGGCCGCGATGACCGCCGCGGCCGCGACGACCGGGGCCGCGACGACCGCCCCCGCCGCGAC
>Ga0164294_10002085_pt1 | contig 18278 bp, 19 predicted proteins | sample GEODES005metaG_FD_111479 | JGI IMG/M metagenome (GOLD analysis project Ga0164294, IMG submission 111479) | Oligotrophic lake water microbial communities from Sparkling Lake, Wisconsin, USA - GEODES005 metaG | ecosystem: Environmental > Aquatic > Freshwater > Lake | place: USA: Sparkling Lake...
TAACCGCTTGATGTTGATCTGCCGCTGCGCTGAAACATAACTCATAGTCATCGCCACCATTTAATGCCAATTCATAGCGCGTATCGATGGGTTGACTTGCTACTGCTTCACCGAAGGGCAGATCATCAGCGAACAGGGTGGTGCTTAGGGATGACTGATTCAGTAAATGACCCAGATCACCCAATAAGCCATCGGATACATCAATCGCAGCGCTGGCAATGCCCCGCAAAGCCAAACCTAGCGCTACACGCGGTTCGGGTCTGTGCAGCCGTTTAGAAGCCTTCGTTAACAGATCGGGTGCAAGAGTACGTTTATTTTGTAAAACTTCCAAAGCAAGGCGTGCATCACCAAGGGTTCCTGAGATCCATAATTCATCGCCCGCTTGCGCACCGCTGCGTTTGAGTGCCTGGGTGCTTGGCACACTCCCGATCACGGTGATGCTAATGGCGAGTGGTCCGCGCGTGGTATCGCCACCCATGAGTTCTATACCCTGTGCATCGGCCAGATGGAATAAACCCTCCGAAAATGGTTGAAGCCAATGCGGGTCTGACGCCGGTAAGGCCAGTGCCAAGGTAAAGCTGATGGGTTGCGCACCCATAGCCGCAAGATCGGAAAGATTGACTGCCAGTGCTTTGTGACCCAAATCGTAGGGGTTGGCGCCAACGAAAAAATGCCGACCTTCAATCAGCATGTCCGTGGAAACCGCTAACAGCTCACCGCTCAGTGGTTGGAGTAAGGCACAATCATCACCTACCCCAAGCTGTACGGGGCTACCTGCTCTTGAGCTGCGTTTGAAATAACGAGTTATGAGTTGAAATTCGCTAAGCATGCAGTGATTCTACCTAAGAGTGCCCCTAACTAAGCTATCTTGGGACAGGGTGTTCGAAAATCGGCCGTCTGATAAAATCCAGAACCTAGCATGACGCATCAAAGAAAGTTGCCCCTCCATGGAATCAGATCAGAACCAAAAAGAACTCCGTCAGCAATTTCGTCAGGCGGCTCTCGAGTACCACGAATTCCCCTCCCCAGGAAAAATCAGTGTCACCCCCACCAAGCAGCTGACTAACCAGCGCGATCTAGCATTGGCCTATTCGCCCGGAGTGGCGGCGGCTTGTGAAGAGATTGCGGCCGATCCAGCGAATGCGTTTCGCTATACCGCTCGTGGCAATCTGGTGGCGGTCATCACCAATGGCACGGCGGTGCTGGGTCTGGGCAATATTGGACCGCTGGCAGCGAAGCCAGTTATGGAGGGTAAGGGTGTTCTGTTTAAGAAGTTTGCGGGTATTGATGTGTTCGACATTGAGATCAATGAATCCGATCCCGATAAATTAGTCGACATCATTGCAGCCCTCGAGCCTACTTTTGGTGGTGTCAATTTAGAAGACATCAAAGCACCCGAATGTTTTTACATTGAACGCAAACTACGTGACCGGATGAAAATTCCGGTATTCCACGATGATCAACATGGGACCGCTATCATCGTTGGTGCAGCCATTTTGAATGGCCTGAAGGTTGTTGGTAAAGATCTAAAAAAATGTAAGTTAGTGGTATCAGGTGCAGGCGCTGCAGCCTTAGCGTGTTTAGATCTTATCGTCGATCTTGGATTTCCGATCGAGAATATCTTTGTCACTGATTTGGCCGGTGTGGTTTACAAAGGCCGCAAAGAATTAATGGATCCGGACAAAGAACGTTTTGCGCAAGATATTGCTGCACGTACCTTGGCTGAAGTAATTCCTGGCGCAGATATTTTCCTGGGTCTGTCTGCCGGTGGCGTACTCAAACCAGAGATGGTGCGCGCGATGGCCGAGCGTCCGTTGGTGCTTGCATTGGCGAACCCAACGCCAGAAATTCTTCCCGAAGAAGTACGTGAAGTGCGTGACGATGCCGTCATAGCGACGGGTCGTTCGGATTATCCGAATCAAGTAAATAACGTACTGTGTTTTCCGTATATTTTCCGTGGTGCGCTCGACTGCGGTGCCACCACGATTACACGTACGATGGAAATCGCGACGGTACATGCGATTGCAGAATTAGCGCAGGCAGAACAATCAGATGTGGTTGCAACGACCTATGGCGTGACTAATTTGGCGTTTGGTTCAGACTACATCATCCCCAAGCCATTTGATCCGCGCTTGATGCTGAAAATCGCACCTGCCGTTGCATTAGCTGCGCAAAAATCAGGTGTGGCGCAACGTCCAATCAAAGATATCGCTGCTTACACCGACAAGTTGCAGCAATTTGTTTATCACAGCGGTAGCTTAATGAAGCCGGTGTTTGCTATGGCTAAAAAAGCGCCGGCAGCAAAAAAACGTATCGTGTTTGCAGAAGGTGAAGAAGAACGCGTATTGCGAGCCGTGCAGGTAGTGATTGATGAAGGTCTGGCTAAACCTATCTTGATTGGTCGCCCTGCCGTGTTAGCGCAACGCATAGAGCGCTATGGATTAAGGCTGCGCCCAGAGATTGATTTTGATGTGATCAATCCCGAGCGTGATGACCGCTATCGCTCCTACTGGGAAACCTATTTATCGATGACCCGCCGCAAGGGCACCACCGAGCAGTACGCTAAGTTAGAGATGCGTCGTCGTCATACGCTGATTGGTTCCATGGCGATTCATAAAGGTGATGCAGACGGCATGATTTGTGGCACCTTCGGTACCGTTAATTTGCATCTGCATTACATTGATCAGGTGCTCGGCCGTCGTGCGGGTGTAAATACTTATGCGGCGATGAATGCCTTGGTGCTGCCTGATCGTCAGGTGGTGCTGGTTGATACACACGTCAATGAGACGCCGACAGCTGAGCAGATCGCTGAAATTACGATCATGGCCGCTGAAGAGATGCGACGGTTTGGTTTGCATCCCCGTGCCGCCTTACTTTCGCATTCCAACTTTGGCAGTAGTAATAGCGAATCCGCTTGCCGCATGCGCGAAGCACTGAGTCTGATTCGTGCACGTGCGCCGGAATTGGAAGTCGATGGTGAAATGCACGGTGATGTCGCACTTGATGCGCACACGCTGCGTCAAGCCATGCCGGATACACCGCTCAAAGGCGATGCCAATCTGTTGGTATTTTCTAGTATGGATTCGGCTAATATCGCTTACAACTTGTTGAAGGTGGCTGCGGGTAATGGCGTGGCGATTGGCCCGGTCTTACTCGGCTGCGCACGTGCTGTTCATGTTTTGACGCCGTCAGCGACCGTGCGTCGCATCGTCAATATGACCGCACTGGCCGTGGTAGACGCTGTATCGCAGCGCTAAGGAATGCTTATTTAGCTAAGGCCGTCGCGCCCCAATGGGGTCGACGGCCTTTATTCTTTTTATGCAGATAAATTCTCTGATTTACAATACGGCTCAGTTTCGTCCCTGAGGACCAGCATTTGACTGCCATCCCGCTCGCCGTTGATCTCGACGGAACACTGATACTGACCGATACCCTGCATGAGTCCGCGGTACGGGCTCTGCGTTCCCATCCGCTACAGACACTGCAAATTCCGCTTTGGCTAGCCCAAGGCAAGGCCTTTCTCAAGCAGCGGCTGGCGAACCTCACTGAATTTGATGCGACTGCACTACCTTATAACCACGATTTACTAGTCTGGTTAAAAGAGCAGCGTGCGCTGGGTCGGCGTTTAATCCTGTGTACAGCGTCCGATCGCTTGATGGCTGATGCCGTTGCGAGTCATCTGGGTATTTTTGATGAAGTGATGGCTAGCGATGGCGTTAATAATCTGAGTGCTCTTCACAAAGCAGCGGCACTGAAAGAGCGCTTTGGTCATCAGGGATTTGATTACGCAGGTAATTCTGCTGATGATCTGCCGGTGTGGAGCGAGGCTCGTCACGCGATTGTGGTGAATGCATCAACGAGCGTACAGCGACTAGCACGTGAGCGTGGTGAGGTTGAAAAAGAATTTCCATCGCTGTCGTCAAATGCCGGTGCCTTGCCATCGGTATTACGTATGCATCAGTGGCTAAAAAATTTATTGTTATTCATCGCGCCACTCGCAGCGCATCAAGCCCCAAGTGCTGATTTATCTAGCATGTTGTTGCTGGCATTTTTTTCATTTAGCTTATGCGCTTCGGCTGTTTATATCGCCAACGATTTATTTGATCTAGATAGTGATCGTCATCATCCGCGTAAACGACTACGACCTTTTGCTTCTGGTCGGGTCAGCGTCGCGAAAGGCGTGGTCTTATTTCCTTTGCTGCTACTGAATGCTTTTTTATTTGCCATCCCGATTGGCTCAGCGTTTGTAGGTTGGCTACTCTTTTATTTTTTACTGACGTGCGCCTATTCATGGGGCCTTAAGCGCGTCGTGCTGATCGATTGTTTAGTGTTAGCGATGCTCTACACCGTACGTATTATTGCCGGTGCCGCAGCAGCGGGAATTTCCTTATCGTTTTGGTTGTTAGCGTTCTCAGTGTTTTTATTTTTATCGCTAGCTTTTGTAAAACGCTACGCGGAATTAAAAACTCACGCCGATGTGGGTCGTGATCACGCGCATGGACGAGGTTACTGGACGTCGGATGCGCCGCTGGTGCAATCATTGGGTATCACTTCAGGTTATGCCGCCGTGGTAGTTTTGGCCCTGTACTTAAATAGCGATGCCGTGGTGAAGCTGTATCAGCAACCAGTGGTGATGTGGAGTGCAGTACCCGTCATGCTGTTTTGGATTAGCTGGATGTGGATGAAAGCCCATCGTGGCGAAATGCATGATGATCCGCTGTTATTCGCAGTACGCGACAAAGCGAGTTTATTATCTGGTTGTGCTTTTGCGTTGGTGCTGTTCATCGCTACGCGAGGTATCTCGTGGTAGCAGTCAGTTCCTGGGGCAGGCTAGGTCAGTTCGAGCATCAAGTGCATCGATTATCTGATCGATTGAGTGTCGCCAATCAATTGCAACGCGATCGTTATGGCCTTGCCTTTGGTATGGGTCGAAGTTATGGCGATGTCTGTTTAAATCCCGGTGGTGTGCTGTGGAAAACCACGGGCTTAGATCGTTTCATCAGCTTTGATGAAAACAGCGGAAAATTATTGTGTGAAGCCGGTGTGCTGCTGCGAGATATACAACGCCTATGTTTACCGCGTGGCTGGATGTTAGCTGTGGTACCCGGTACGCAGTACGTCACCGTAGGTGGCGCGATTGCGAATGATATTCACGGCAAAAATCATCACAAAGCGGGTAGTTTCGGCGATCATGTTTTGCAATTTACCTTGGCGCGTACCGATGGTAGCTTGATGCAGTATCGCCCCGCAGATGCCATGTTTGCGGCCACAGTGGGTGGGCTGGGATTAACCGGCGTCATTACCGAAGTCGAGCTGCAATTACAGCGCGTACCTGGTCCGTGGCTTGCGGTTGAAACGCTCGCGTATCGAAATTTGACAGAATTTTTTGACTTAGCCGATTCCTCCGAAGCTGATTGGGAACACACCGTTTCGTGGGTTGATTGTTTGAGTGGCGAAGGGCGTGGTATTTTTATGCGCGCTAACTCCGTTGATGCCGGTAAAGACCAGCCGCGTTCAGGGCGATCTATCAAAGTACCGTTTGTGCCGCCAGTGTCTTTGGTGAATCAATGGTCACTGCGTCCGTTTAATTCGCTTTATTTTCATCAAAAAAAATCCCAGCGCGCCTCGGTTCAGCATTACGAAACTTTTTTTCATCCGCTCGATAACGTCTTGGAATGGAATCGTATTTACGGGCCGCGCGGTTTCTTCCAATATCAATGCGTATTACCTCGATCAGTCGGTAAAGAGGCGACTCAAGCCATACTGCGGCGAATTGCGCGGTCGGGTACAGGATCATTTTTAGCCGTCCTTAAAACCTTTGGTGAGCGAGAATCGAAAGGCCTGCTGAGTTTTGCTATGCCTGGAGTGACATTGGCACTCGATTTTCCCAATCAAGGTGCGCCGACTCTGCAATTGTTATCCGCATTAGACGCGATAGTTCGTGAAGCTAAAGGTCGCTTATATCCTGCTAAAGATGCTCGCATGCCGGTTGATTTGTTTGAATCAGGCTATCCACGCTTAAAAGAATTTTTGACCCATCGTGATTCAGGTATTAGTTCAGCCATGTCACGACGGCTTATGGGTAATTGAGAAGGAATCGCATCGTGTCCAGACCGCGCATCGTTATCATAGGCGCTACTTCAGCGATTGCAGAGCAGTGCGCACGATTGTGGGTGCGTGCTGCTGTGGATATCGTGTTAATTGGGCGCGATTTAGTTCGTGTGTCACGTGTCGCTGCTGATTTACGAGTAAGAAGTCCTCATTCATCCGTCACAGCCCACGAAGTAAATTTCTTTAATCCCGCTAGCATCACAACCCTGGCACAAAAATTAGCTGTAGAAAAAGCGATTGATATTGTATTGATCGCACATGGCAATCTGCCAGATCAAAAAGAATGCGAGCAAGACATAACGCAGGCTCGAGAGGCGTTAGAAGTTAACGGCGTATCCCCCGTATTATTTGCTGAAGCATTTGCTCAACAGATGGAACCAGTGGGACGCGGAACGATCGCCGTTATCGGGTCGGTGGCAGGGGACAGAGGTCGCAAAACAAATTATGTATATGGCGCAGCTAAAGGCTTGGTTGAGCGTTACGTACAGGGCATGCAGCACCGGTTTGCTCATTCCAAAATCAATGTCGTACTGATCAAGCCGGGCCCTACCGCCACACCCATGACAGCGCATCTGCCACAGCGTGGTATGGCTTCAGCAGAAGCGGTTGCGAGTCGCATCATCGCAGCAATTGATGCGGGAACTCCTGTTGCCTATGTGCCGGCTAAATGGGCCATTATCATGATGGTGATTCGACATTTACCGCGTGCGATTTTCAATAAGTTAAATATCTGAATGAACCAAGAAAAAATCATTTTGCCGGGTGGTGCCGGTCTGGTCGGTCAGAATCTGGTGGTACGACTAAAAGAGCGCGGTTATAAAAATTTAGTCGTGTTGGATAAGCATCGCGCTAATCTAGCCGTGTTGCAGCAACTGCATCCGGATATCGTCATTGAATACGCCGATCTCGCTGAGCCGGGTAATTGGCAGCGACATTTCAATCAAGCTAGTGCCGTGGTGATGTTGCAGGCTCAGATTGGTGGGAATGACTACATCGATTTCGAGCGCAACAATTTGAATTCAACGCGTTTGATTTTAGAGGCGATAAAAGCAGGTCAGGTCGAGCAATTGATACACATCAGTTCGTCCGTGGTTGAATCGGTCGCTGATGATTATTACACGCAGACTAAAAAATTACAGGAACAGATGGTGGTCGATAGCGGTATCGCCTGTCCTGTGTTGCGCCCCACGTTAATGTTTGGTTGGTTTGATCGAAAACACTTGGGTTGGTTATCACGGTTCATGAAAAAAGTGCCGGTATTTCCCATCCCAGGCAATGGCCGCTATTTGCGTCAGCCTTTATATGTCGGTGATTTTTGCAACATCATCATCAGCTGCTTAGAAAATAAAATACGCAAAGGCGTATTCACTATTTCAGGCCATGAAAAAATTGATTACATAGATATTATTCGCACCATAAAAAGAACGACTAAAGCGAGTGCGCTGATTCTACGCATACCTTACAGCGTATTTTATTTTTTGCTGTGGTTATGGAGTCAGTTTGATCGTAATCCTCCGTTCACCACTCAGCAGTTAGCTGCATTGATAGCGCGCGATGAATTCGAAGTCATCGACTGGCCAACTATTTTTGGCGTGACATGTACTTCGTTTGCGGCAGCTATCGAAGAAACTTTTAATCATCCGGTGTATGGCCGGGTGGTGCTGGAATTTTAATCATGTCACAACGCATAGCGGTTTTGGGCGCTGGCCCCATGGGTTTGGCTGTAGCGTATCAGTTGGCGCGTGATGGCCATCGCCCCGTGGTATTCGAAGCGGATGATCGCGTCGGTGGTATGACCGCGTGCTTTGATTTTTCTGGCCTACAAATTGAGCGCTACTATCATTTTCACTGCACTTCAGATACCGCGTTTTTGCAAATGCTCGATGAGCTAGGTATTGCGCATCAGATGCATTGGGTCGAAACCAAAATGGGTTACTGGTATCAAAACCGTTTACAAGCTTGGGGTAACCCGTTTGCTTTATTAGGATTTCGCGGCTTGAGTTTGATCGCAAAATTTCGCTATGGCTTGCATGCCTTTTTGTGTACCAAACGCACGGATTGGAAACCCTTAGATAACGTCGAAGCTACTGGATGGATACGACGCTGGGTTGGTGAAGAAGCCTGGGAAATTCTTTGGCGCCGATTGTTTGACTATAAGTTTTACGATTACAGCAGCAATCTCTCAGCCGCATGGATATGGAGTCGCATACGTCGAATTGGACGTTCACGTTACAATTTATTCCGAGAAAAATTAGGTTACTTAGATGGTGGTTCAACCACACTCTTAAATGCACTGAAGACGGATATTGAGCGACACGGCGGCATCATTCGGCTGAATTCGCCGGTACATAAAATTCATTGCGAGCAGGGCAGAGTGACTGCCGTTCAAACGAGCGAAGGCCTCGAAACCTTTGACAAAGTTATCAGCACCGTACCCCTGCCGTATGTGCCGCGCTTGATACCAGATTTGCCGCAAGACATACTCCAAAAATTTCAAGCACTGAAAAATATCGCCGTGGTGTGCGTTATCGCTAAGCTTAAAAAGCCGCTATCGAAAAATTTTTGGTTAAACGTCAATGATCCAGAAATGGATATACCCGGTCTAGTTGAATATTCTAATTTGCGACCGCTAGAGCACTCCATCGTGTATGTACCTTTCTATATGCCCGGCGAGCATCCAAAGTTTGCAGAGGCTGATGAGGTATTTCTAGAGAAGGTTAAAACCTACTTAAAGAAAGTTAATCCTAAATTACACGATGATGATTTCATTGATATACGCGCCAGTCGGTATCGTCATGCGCAACCTATTTGTGATCCTGGGTATCTGAGTAAATTACCGCCAACGGCGTTACCTATTCAAGGACTTTGGGTAGCTGATACGTCGTATTACTACCCGGAAGATCGGGGTATTTCAGAGAGTATAGGATTTGGTCGTCAGTTAGCGCGCGAGGCAGTGCAGTGATCAGTCATTTTATGTCACGGCAATTCGTCATATTTTTAGTGACCGGCGGCGTGGCCGCAGCGGTGAATTTTGGCTCGCGTATTCTGTACAACCAATGGGTTAATTTTTCAGTTGCAGTGGTGCTGGCTTACCTGACAGGCATGGTGACAGCCTTTGTGCTGGCACGCTACTTTGTTTTTACTGAGAGTAATCAATCCATGCAGCGCAGCGCGCTGTGGTTTGTGGTGGTAAATATAGTTGCGGTCATGCAGACGTGGGTGATCAGTATGCTACTGGCTTACTATCTATTACCCCGCATGGGTTTGACGCAATTTATTCCTGAAATAGCTCATGCTGTTGGAGTAGTGGTGCCGGTTTTTACCAGTTACTTAGGTCACAAGCGTTTTTCATTCAAGCAGGCGTAAAACTTAACCTGCGGATGAATCATTCGAATTCATTAGCGATTCTGCCGTTCAAAATCATATTGCTCGAGAAAACGGCAGCCATTCAGCGGTAAGAATGAGGGCATACGATAGTAAGTCGCTGAAATTTTTTTCAGTATGTTTTCGTGGTAAGGCTCAAACTTAAATCCTCGTCCTTCAGCCACCCAAAAACGTGCGCCATCAACCGTCAGTTCACGCACAGACACCGATTCGAAATAAGGCACAAAACTAGCTTCGTTCATGCGGCGCGTTCCAGCAATCAAAATCGTCTTGCCTTCAAATGTAGAAAAATCAGTGATGTTGTCATCAAACCGCGCATGAAAACTGCCTTCGCCAAACACCGGCAGATAATCGTCCGCGTGAAACGATAGCAAAGCGGCTGAGCTGTACGAAGCTGTCATTAACACGCTGTCGGGCGGCACATCTTTTTTGATGGCGCTAATCAATACTTTTGCATCACGATGCATGACGATATCGGTATGTAGCTTCATTCCTTGAAATGCCGCGCTAGGCAAGTAGGCCAGTAACACCAACGCTATCAGATGCGGCACTCCCAGAAAAATAGTCCATCGGCTGTGTAAACGAAGTTCATCGTCATTCAGCATCATGCCGACCGCTAAAAACACAAACGGAAGAAATGCTAATACCCAGTGCAGACCGATTGTTTTGTAAAAAGAGAGTAGAAAAAATAAAACAAAAGGAACAGCAAACAGGGAGGCTAGTTGCCAGTTTTGGCGCAATGCTTGGGTACGCACTAGTCGCCAGCCTGTCCAGGGTGTGACCAGATAGATCATCATCGCGATGTAAATGGCGAGGTGACTTAGCGAAAAATGCGATCCTTCATTGCGATTAAAAAGATTAAAAAGAATATTGTTCCAGCAGTGCGTCGAATTCCATGCCAGATTAAGCAGCATAAATGGCAGAGCACACAGAGCAATGATTACTAGCCTTAGCCAGCCGCGCGGCCCACGCGTCATGAAATACACCGCATAGGCAATCGCCAGCAGCCCAGCAAAGTATTTCGATAGTAGTGCGAGTCCTAACAAAACACCGCTCAAAGCATGCCAGCGCAAGCTGTCCGATTGCTCGCCGCGCATGAAGGCATAGCCTGAGAAGAATAAGAAAAAAATCAGCGGCGTATCAGTCGTGATCAGATTCAGCGACCAGGTGAAAGGCAATAAAAGAAACAGACTGCCGAGTAACCAGGATTTTTCTTCGCTGCCCGGTTGCAGTCGCCTCAATAGATCCATCATGCCGAACGTAATAACGATCCACAGCAGGACGGCTGGAAGGCGCAGTACGAGCAGCGAGGAGGAAATCTGCTGTAACCCCCATAGCCACCAGCCCACCATCGGTGGGTGGTCGTAAAAACCGCCCCAATCGACGTGCCTACCCCATTGGTAGAAATACGCTTCATCCCCAATCAATGGAATAGTGAAAGCCAGCCACAGCTTGATGGCAGTGGTTATCACAAGTATCAGTAAAAACAGCTGGCGGTTGCTAAGGCGGGTTGGGTGCATACCCGAATTGTCCGGTAGATGGCGATTTATTGCGAGTGGTATGGCCCGATTGCGTTCGTCTAGGCGAACTAAGGGTAGATCGTTATCAAAGTGAAATTGATTTACTGTATGCCCACAACGGTTAAGCCGAGATTGGACGGCGGTTGAAGTTACATTTAATAAATGTTACCGTTTCCTGTTTTTGACGCAACGCAAAATATCCCATTTCAATTTACATCCTATCTATGCGCTTACTATCAACCATTCCTTTTTCAAAAAACGTCATCGCTGTGCTGATAGGCTTGGCTTCGGCTTTGATGGCGCCTGTGGCATCAGCTTACGATTGGACTGACGGTTTCGACCTCTCCTCCAAATCGGGTGATCGTTGGAGCCTGATCGCTTCTCCTTATACCTATCACTTTCGCCCCAGTGATGATCATAAAACCGTCTGGCTTGTTGGTGCTGAACGCGAGCGTGCTAATGGGTCAATCGCTGGCGCTGCTTTCTTTAGCAATTCATTTGGTCAAGATAGCGGCTACTTTTTCCCGTGGGGTCAGATGTACCGTGGCGTACTTGGCCAGCCCCAGATGTATGCGCAATGGACTGCGGGTATTCTGTATGGCTATCGCGGCAAGTATCAACATAAAGTGCCTGCAAACTATGAGGGATTCTCTCCCGCGATCGTTCCAGCGCTAGGTTGGGAATTCGATAGTAATCAGCGAGTTCAAGTGAACCTGTTAGGCTTGAACGCAGTGATGTTCCAATTTACTCAACCGTTTAAATAATTTAAACAAGTTAGGTAAAAAAAAGCCCCGCGACGTGCGGGGTTTTTTTCTAGCGGCTACGGTCAGCGTAATTATTTTTCCAAGCCTTTGCTGACGATTTCACCGCGTACTTCCTTCAGCGTTTGCTCAATAATCTCGATATCTTCAGGGGTAACACCTTCTTCCTCGAGCGCAGCAAAGAAAATTTCCATGATCTGATTGTATGAAGCTTTTGTCACACCAGCTTGCATGTGCTGGTCGTGCATTTTCTTCATCGTGAAGTCTTGATTCGGTTTGCCAAGAGCATAAGAAACGTAAGCGATGTGATGTTGGATGACCTTATCCATTTCCATCTCTTCAAAGTAGCGACGTAAGTTAGGTCGACGCATCAGTCGTTCATGAAAGTCGCGCACTATCCGTGTTACTGCGGGTACACCACCATATTTATCAAAAAGAGCAACGGTCATTTTTTATCGAGAGTTATTTGGTATTCGGAGCCGAAGGTCTAGGGCCAGCGGGCGCCACTGGAACGACAACAATGGGGTTGATATTCGGGGATTGCTTAACTACTTTAGCAGGTGCACCGTGCTGATGTGATGTCACCGTGTTGTATTGATCTTTTTCTGTTCCGGTATTTCTTGAAGATGAAATTGTTTCAGCAAAACTAACTTTAAATAATGGCAACCCGATTACAAATAATATCAAAAAGATTTTACGCATGATTACCTTGTCAAATTAAATAGTTCTTGCTCTAGGGTGCGTAATTTTGACGTATTTACATAAAAAAATAACTAAAATATTTTTCTGAACTAAATCAACGCCTAACACTGTACTCTGAAAGTCCATTCTCTATCTTTGCCTACATGAACACATTGATTGGTTGACAGTCACTCTCAATTACGCCAAATTTCAGCATCTGCGCAGTATTCGTATTGCGTGCAAAGTAATTTGACTCCGCGTTTTGTTGTGAGGGAAAGCCGATGAAATTTCTGGAAAAACAACTGTCTACCAATAGGCAGCTTGCCGATTCCCGAATTGATTTCGAAGCGACTATTCAAGGCAATATCGATTTCAATGGCACCTTTTTCGTTGATGGCACGATCAACGGTGATTTAAAAGGGAAAAGCTTGGAGAAGACCACGGTAATCATTGGTATGCGTGGCAAACTCTCTGGTAATCTTTTTTGCACCAACGCCATCATCGCAGGCACCGTATGGGGTGACATTCATGCGAAATCGCTAGAGCTGCAAGAAGGTGCTCGCGTGATTGGTGATCTTTACTATGAATCACTCGAAATCAATCCAGCTGCTGAGATCAACGGTAACTTTATTCCTACCGAAGGTCACGATATCGATTCGCAAGTTAAGGAAGCAATGAGTGAGCAAGAGGCAGTTCGATTACTGAGTTCGGTCGGCAAACTCAGCTGAGTCCGTAGTTATCCCTCGTATCCTATTTTTTACAGACTTCAACCGGAATAATAAAATGCAACGTTCAGAACTACTTGCCGAACTCAAACAGTTAGAAGCGATGGAGTTTGATGTGGTCGATGAGGCCATAGATCTAGCGCAAGAAATCGACCTGACTAAATTTTCCTCTATGTCCGTTAGAGCAGCTGCCGTAGTGGTTGCTACGCGCGGCATGCAAATGCGTTTGGGCGACAAGACCTTGGTTAGTTTGATGAGAAACCGGTCGACCTATCGTCCTATTCCTGCGCGCTCAGCGTAACTGTTGCTGTCGAGGCGGCTCGGGCCGGTGCGGGCCCGAGTGAGTTTGAGTCAGTCTATTTAGCTTTCAGTAATCCACTTTGCCGCTTAGCTTTTCCATCAAACGCACCTCATTCAAAACAAAATCTATTTCTACTGTAATTTTCTTGAGCTTGTTGCTATCACAGCTTCGCGTCCGGCTTGAACGAACGCTCAGCAATTTATCTCAGTGCCGCCCACGTTAGAAACAGCCAGGCAAAGATATAGGTGACTGTTCCAGCTATCACCCCTAATGTATCGAACCGTCCTCCCCATCGCTCTGCAAAAAGCCCTAGCAAGGGTATAAATTGTTGGGCATGTACGCCTAAAAAATGCGATGGGCGAATATCGCTGTACAAGTGCCAGCCAACGATAGGTAGACCGACACCAGCTGGCGGTTGATTGCCGCCTAATAGAAATCCGCTGATGGTTGATAGTGCGAAGGTCAGTAGCAAACCGAGCACCACACTAAGTGTTATTGCCGAAAGACCCGTTGCACTTTGTTCCTTCCAAATTTCCCACGCTAGCCACCCTTGCGAAGCGGTTAAGCCAATCGCAGCAACAGCCATTACGCCAAAGAGAATGATGTGAAACATGTCGCTGTCGTTGTAGTGCGAGGCTTCAGCTCGTGAGCCCTGATAGGTGATGTAGACCACCTCAAATAATGAGGTGATTATGATTACAGCAGTAATCCATGAATACGCTTGTCTTTGGTCCACTGAAGAATTCGCGAGGCTAACTAACCAGACAGTGGTCCATGCAAACAGTGCGCTGGCAGCCATAAATTTCATAGGCTTGACCCAGACTCCCACATCACGAATGGTTCTCGCATCAGCGAGTGAAAACAGATACGTAAGACCTAAGGCTATTAGCATCAAGCCGCCATAAATCACTAGGATTTTTGAAGCCAGACTCAAAGCCGACCAGTGTGGGCTTTCAAGTAATTGGTCAACGCCGGGAGTAGGGAGTAGCATTATTTATTTCCATTAGTTGACGGTGTCAACAATTTCTATTGTTTGGAAAATTTTAAAAGCTTGTATATCAAGCTTACTTGACCATACAAAGCTGGGTACTTGTAATTTATTTTGCCAACCAAGTCATTGGTCGCGTGATCAGTCGATCCACTTTGACTAACTCCTGATCGATCCTGGAGTGACACCAAATTTTTTCTTAAAAGCGGTAATGAAATGGTTGACGTGCGAGTAGCCAATTTTATGTGCAAGGGTTTTCATTGGGACATCGGTATCGATTAGCGCTTGATAGGCTTGGTCTAATCGTTGACTCGATAAAAAGGAATAAATAGATTGATCATACTTTTTAATGAACGCTTGGTTTAGCTTTCCTGGGCTAACCTTATATTTTTCGGAAAGTTCTGCTAGGTTAGGTATATCTGCGGTAACTTGCAAAAGTTCCGTACGTAAAGCAGCCACATTAAAATCATCTTTTTCTAGATTGTTTAAAAAACTTTTTGAAGATGATATGTAGAGGTTGAGTTCAAGTAGATATTGCAGAATGATGGACTGCGCAAACAGTGATCGCATATTGCCTTCGAGATGATCGGGAGTGCAATTTGCAATCTTATTTGAAATAGTTTGAGGAATTTTTATTGCGCGATATTCATTGTTTTGAACTAGATCTAAATTTATATACAGATTTTCAGCAGTTTCTGGTCCCAATAAATTAAATAACTCAATTTCGGAAATAAAAAGAGTAGATAAGAAAATATCTTCCTCAGTAAATAGAGTTTGTTCTAGATCAAAAAAATCAAATCTGCCCAACAGATCAATGTCGGGTGTTCTTTTGAGAATATTATTTTTAGTATTATCAAATAAAGATACGCATCCCGAGTGCACCATGTGCGAGGTAAAAGTAGGCGATGAAAACGCTACTTGATACTTACCTAAAGCAAATTCTGAAGGACGATCTTCATTATTGAAATGATGAGTAGATTTGATTAGGGTAATGCCGTCACTAATTTCCAGATGCTCCGTATAGCCAGTTGCTAATTCTGGCGAGTAAGGAAATTGAAATTTTCTTATGGAGCCAATAATCTCAGAAGTGTATGTCTCTAGTTCAAATAGCCATTCAATTTTGTGCCCTAAAATTGCCATTTTATATATTCAATCTTAATTAATTTCGTAGTTATTTTTAATTATTTCGTAGAAATAAATTCACTTTCAGTTGCATCGTAGTGAGTTGTCGTTTTTACGTTGTGAATATTTATTTCTTAAGTCTAATTAAATCATAAGATTGATTTTTATTAAATTTAATTGATTAAGTGGGGGCCTAATTATGCTTACCGAGAGGCAGCTGACGGCAATAGGGGTCGAACTCAAAAAACATCGGGAGCAGCTCAATCAGTCCATTCAAGATATTTCTAGAAAAATGGGCGTGGCACCTAAGTGTATTGTCGCGATCGAATCCGGCAACCTGAGTTATTTTGCTGGTGCCAAATCAGAAATTGCACGACTGATTAAGCTCTATAAAAGAAAACTCCACTTGAAGGCAGATTTTCTGGATTCAGAGCTTCCTACACTTAATCAAAATAACTTCAAGCCCCATTCTGAAGTGAACTTGCCTTCATTCCTGCTGAAAACAGTCTCTGCAGTGCCAAGGACATTAAAAAAATCAAAAATGCCCGTCATAGTTAAGCGAACTGAAATCGCCAATCAAGCAACTAATGTATAACCGAAAAAGCATCTGAAATGATTATTCGATTCATTTATTCACAAAGTTCAGATTATGCTTTGCAAATATCTGCAATGCTTACGGCAAATGATCGCAAGATATATGATGGTCTGCGAATGACTGCAATGCTTAAGGTAACTGATCGCAGTATTACGGCAGATAATATTCTGGAGTATTTGGCGGAGCGGTATCCGGAACGAAAAAATATTGAAATCGCTAAAATTATTTCAAACTAACGATCTTTGCCACTACTTGAATTTTGATTAATTCAGGAAGTCACTCATCCTCTAATCAAGAGCATTGAGCATAGTACAGATCGTCTGCAATTCTTTCAGGCGAATTAACTGACCAAGTCAGTTTTCAAGCAGACTATTCAAATAGGCAGCGGCCCCGTCTGCCGGACCTAGTTTTGGATAAGAGAGGCAAAACTTATCGATGCTAAGGATGGCGGGATCATAGGCATTGGGATCATCGTTGTAACGATCTTGCTTTTTTCTTTCAAGGCCTTGATGGGTCAAACTTAGCGGTGCTAAAAATGCGTTAGTCCATGCTTTTTTTCTTGGGTACTCTAAATCTGCCCAAGATTGACAGGACAGATCGCCAAATAAGCTGGCGGCACTTGAATGAGCTGTTACACAACTGAGCGCAGACAGCAAAATAAAGGTACAAAGACCCGACTTGATTAGTTGAGGTGAGGTGGGATTCATATTTAAATTGTTTTACATCGTGAGCATACGGGTGGCAGCATTCCAATCAGCGCGCCCGAGTTCATAAAGCGCAAGTGTCTATAGTACGCTGTTAATAATGCTGATTGTTATAGCCGTCGAGTCAGATAGGCTCGGCCTCGCTTAACCTGTATCCTATCCCTGGCTCGGTGATCAGTAGTTTCGGCTGCGAGGGAACTTCTTCAAGTTTGTTGCGTAGCTGTGCCATGTATAGCCTGAGGTAATGTGTGTGCTCAACGAATTCTGCACCCCAAACATCCGCTAGTAATTGGCGATGCGTAACTACCTGACCTGACTGCAGCATTAATCGCTCGAGCAATTTGAACTCGGTGGGAGTCAAGCGTACCCGCTCGCCATGCCGGATGACCTGATGGCGCTGCAAATCGATTTCAATGCCCGATGCCCTGTAAATTCTGGGGGCGGGATTTTCATCTTGGTGTCGATGCCGCATCGCGACCCGAATCCTTGCCATCAATTCCGTAAAACTAAACGGCTTGACTAGATAATCATCAGCGCCTGCATCCAGCAGATTCACTTTGCTATTGTCGTCGTATCGTGCCGATATGATGATCAGGGGTACCGACGATTGCGTACGCACCCAGCGAATCAGACTGGCACCGTCGCCATCTGGCAAGCCCAGATCAACGATTATCAACTTTATGGCCTCAGAATCGGATCGATTGATCATAGTACTGAAGCTTAGCGTTCCCTCCGCGATCGACTCGGCCTGTACAACGCGGTAGCCACCCAGTTCAAGGGCTTTGGTGCGAACCAATTCCGCTTCGCTCACCACTCTACTCCGACCTTGTGGGGAAGGGGGCTTGCGTACTAATCGGACGGGGTTTTCAACATTGATTCCCCATTCACGCCGCGCATGATTGATGACGCTTGAGAAATAAGCCAGTTCTCTAATAACGGTTCCTGCTGTTACTTGTTTAAGTCGTTGATCTCTGAACTCCGCAATTCGTGCTGGGGTTAGCGAAATCATAGTTAGTTTGCACAAGGGATTGCGCATTAAGGCTAGTAGCTTGATGGAATCGGCCTCGGCACTTTTCATTTGCGGAGTGACTTCGGCTCTGTAACGCCCAACTAATTCACCCAGCGTTATTCGTTCATCTTGTTTGAGTGAGACGAAGCGTCCCTGGTCGATCTGGGTTTCGATTTTACGTGCCCACCGTTCAGCATCGTGTCGAGTGGTGAATGATTTGCTTACAGGCTCTTGGCCTTTTCTGGTGACACGTGCTTGCCATACACCGTTGCGGTTTCTGATTGACGCCATTTCCTTATCCTCATTTGGACAGGAATTGGACAAGACCTTATTTCGCCCCCACTAACTATTTTTAAAGTTAGTACCAACTACTCCCA